>Ga0335398_10001094_pt1 | contig 47451 bp, 43 predicted proteins | sample BON03_FD_205742 | JGI IMG/M metagenome (GOLD analysis project Ga0335398, IMG submission 205742) | Freshwater microbial communities from Lake Bonney liftoff mats and glacier meltwater in Antarctica - BON-03 (spades assembly) (version 2) | ecosystem: Environmental > Aquatic > Freshwater > Ice >... | reverse complement strand
CGCGGCCATGGGGGTGAAGACCATGTCGAGCTCCTCCTGACTGAGGCCGTTCGCGACCTGGAGCTGGGAAAGAGTCAGCGGATCGTGCGCGGGATCGGGCTCGACGAGTGGTTTGGCCGAAACGATGTCGGAGAGCTGGATCTGATTTTCCCTGAGCCACTTGCCGTAGGGCTGCTGCGCGGCGAGTTGCTCTTTGATCTGCTCATTAAAAATCACTTCGCCCTTGATCGTGTCGATCACGATCATCTCGCCGGGGGCGAGGCGGCCCTTCTTTTTGATCATGTCATCGGGCAGGTAGAAGGTCCCGACCTCTGAACCGAGGGAGAAAATACCGTCCGTCGTGATTTTGTAACGGGCGGGGCGCAGTCCGTTGCGATCGAGGCAGGCCGCGACAGTGCGTCCGTCGGAAAAGGCCAGCGCGGCCGGTCCGTCCCAGGGTTCGCTGAAGCAACTGTGATAGCGGAAGAAATCCTCGACCGCTTCGCTCGGGAACGGATCGATGCGCCAGGCGGGCGGCACGAGCATGGACATCGCGTGCGGGACCGAGCGCCCCGAGAGCACGAGCAGCTCGAGAGCCGAGTCGAGGCTGGCCGAGTCGGACCCGTGCGGGTCGAGGGCGCTGTGGAGGAACTTCAAGTCATCGCCCCAGATCTCGCTCTGGAACTGCCCGATGCGGGCGCGGAACCAGTTGCGGTTGCCGCGCACGGTATTGATCTCGCCATTGTGGCAAAGCATGCGGAAAGGCTGCGCGAGCGCCCAGGTCGGGAAGGTGTTCGTGGAAAAACGCTCGTGATAGAGGCAGACCGCAGTCTCGAAGTCTTCGTTGACGAGGTCGAGATAAAATTCTTCCACGGTCGAGGCGACCATGAATCCTTTGTAATTGATGAGGCGACTGCTGAGCGAGGGGATGTAAAAACCGCGGATCTGTTCCCCGTTCGCGAGATCCTCGATCTCGCGGCGTCCGAGATAGAGGCGGCGCTCAAAGGCCTCATCGTCGAGACCGGCGGGGCGGGTGAGGAGGAGGTGGAGGATCACCGGCATCGTGTCGAGAGCGAGCTGCCCGAGGGCGCCGGGATTCACCGGGACCTCGCGCCAGCCGATAATCCCGAAGCCGCGACGGCGCAGGACCCTCTCGGCGATGGCTTTTGCTTTGACCTGATCGTCGCTGCGGTCGGCGGGGAGGAAAAAGACGCCCACCGCGAGATCGGCATCGGACTCGAGCGTGCCGCCCAGCTCCGCGACGACGGGACGAAGGATCTTGTAAGGGAGGTGGGTCATGACCCCGGCGCCGTCGCCCGTTTTCCCATCGGAGTTAACCGCTCCGCCATGAGCCACTCTAAATACCTTCCACTGATTCACCCCGGTGAGATCCTGCTCGAGGAGTTTATCCGGCCGATGGAATTGAGTCTCGCCTCGGTCTCCCGATCCACGGGGATTCCCGCCTCCCGTCTCACCGAGATAACCAAAGGCCGTCGCAGCCTGACGGCTGAGACGGCACTTCGTCTGGCGAAGTTTTTCGGCACCTCAGCCGCTTTTTGGGTCGGGCTTCAAGCCGAGCATGATCTGGAAGTAGCAGAGCGTGAGATGGGCCCCAGAGTCTCCCGCGAGGTCATTCCGCTCGTCCCATAGCCGGTAGCCGCTTCGACATCTCCCTCCCGAGGTCAAAGTTTGGAGAATATCAGCTCACCGAAGCGACATGTTTCGAACATTTCGCCGAGAAGTTCAAAAATAAGGGCAAAACCGGAGAATACTTTGCCCTGTAAACTTCGTATTAAGGCTCGGGGAAGGGCGAACGAGAGGGGAATCCGCCCCTTTCAACGCTCCTTTTTGAAAAATTCAGAGCTTCCGCGTCATTTTGGATGCTGGATTTTCTGAAAGTTTCGATAATGTTCTCCCCCCCGGGGTTCGTCCCGGGGTCTGATCCCATTCTTAAATTATCTCACTCTTCAAAATTCATGTCTGTTTCGAAGACCTCCCCGCTCGGCTGGCCCGAACCTCAGGGCCTCTGGCACCCTTCGCACGAGAAAGACGCCTGCGGCGTCGGCTTCATCGCCCATCTCAAGGGTAAACGTTCGCATGATATTATTCAGAAGACGTTGACGATGAATGCCCAGATGGATCACCGCGGCGCGAGCGGGTCCGACCCGGCGACGGGTGACGGTGCGGGGATCTTCGTGCAGATGCCCGACAAATTTCTCCGCAAGGAAATGGCGAAAAAAGGCGTCGAGCTGCCGGTCGAGGGCGACTACGGAGCGGGCCTCGTCTTCCTCTCTCCCGAGACGAGCGAGCGCGAGGCGGCGATGCAATTCTTTGAGCACATCATCCGCGAAGAGGGCCAGAAGTTCCTCGGCTGGCGCACCGTGCCGGTGAAAAGCGAGATCCTCGGCAAAACTTCGGGCCGCTACGAGCCCGCCATTCGCCAGGTCTTCATCGGGAAAAATCCCGAGATCACCGATCCGATGGAGTTCGAGCGCATCCTCTACATCATTCGCCGCCGTGTCACCTACGGGATCCGGAACAACGAGCTGCCCAACAACTTCACCGACGTCCACGGCAACAAGTCGAACTCCTTCCCCGGCGCCGGCTACCTCTACATCACCAACCTCTCCGCCCGGACGATGGTTTACAAAGGCATGCTCACGCCCTGCCAGCTCTCGGAGTATTTCCCGGACTTCCACGACCCGGACTTCGAGTCGGCCCTCGCGCTGATGCACACCCGTTTCTCGACGAACACCTTCCCGAGCTGGTCGCGCGCGCATCCCAACCGCTTCATCGCCCACAATGGCGAGATCAACACGGTCATGGGCAACGCGAACTTCATGAAAGCGCGTCAGTCCCTTTGCCAGAGCGACAAGTTCGGCGAAGACATCTCGCGTGTTTTCCCCGTCATCAACGAGGACGGATCGGACTCCGCCCGATTTGACAACGCCCTCGAGTTCATGCACTTCGGCGGCTACGATCTCGTCCACGCGATGATGATGATGATCCCTGAACCGTGGGAGCGTCACACGACGATGGAAGCGGAAAAGAAGGCCTTTTATGAGTTCCACGCCTGCATGATGGAGCCCTGGGACGGTCCCGCCTCGATCACTTTCTCTGACGGTCAGCAGATCGGCGCCGTGCTCGATCGCAACGGACTGCGCCCCAGTCGCTACTATGTGACCGAGGACGATCTCGTCATCATGGCCTCCGAAGTCGGCGTCATCCCCGACCTCGACCCGCTCACGGTGGTGGAAAAAGGGCGTCTTCGTCCCGGTCGTATGTTCCTCGTGGACATGAAGGAAGGCCGCATCGTGCCCGACGAAGAGGTCAAAAGGCGCGTCTACTCAGCCAAGCCCTACCAGCAGTGGCTCAATGAGAACCGCGTTTTCCTCAAGGATCTCCCCGAGGCGAAAGCTCCGAAGACTGTGGAAAATGACCGCATCCTGGAGCGCCAGCTCGCCTTCGGCTACACCTACGAAGACATCCGCATGCTCCTCGGGCCGACCGCCACGTCAGGAGTGCAGCCCATCGCCTCGATGGGAAATGATACCCCGCTCGCTGTTCTTTCAGAGAAGCCGAAGCATCTCTACAACTACTTCAAGCAGATCTTCGCCCAGGTCACGAACCCGGCCCTCGACTGTATCCGTGAAGAGCTCGTCACCGCGACCGAGACCTTTCTCGGGTCCGAAGGCAACCTCCTCAAGCCCGGGCCGAAGAGCTGCCGCATGATCCGTCTCGATCATCCGCTTCTCGACAACAAGCAGCTCGCCCAGCTCCGAGAAGTAGACCTCGACGGCTTCAAAGCCATCACCCTTGACGCCCTTTTTCCGGCCGATCAGGGTGGCGAAGGTCTCGAAGAAGCCTTCGACGATCTCTGCGCGGCCGCCGACGCGGCGATCAAGGACGGAGCCAATCTCCTCATCCTCTCGGATCGCAAGATCGATGCGAAACACGCCGCGATGCCGACCCTGCTCGTCATGGGCGGTCTCCACCACCACCTCGTGCGCTCGGGGACACGGACTCTCGTCTCAGTCATTCTCGAGACCGGCGAAGCTCGTGAGGTCCACCACTTCTCGACCCTGATCGGCTACGGAGCCGACGCGATCAATCCCTACATGGCCTTCGACTCGATCGCCCAGATGATCGAAGAAGAGATGATCGCGATCGACTTCGACAAAGCGGTCTACAACTTCCTCAAAGGATCGATCAAGGGCGTCGTCAAGACGATGGCCAAGATGGGCATCTCCACCGTGGCCTCTTACCGCGGCGCGCAGATTTTCGAGACGATCGGTCTCGGCACCGAGCTGGTGAACAAGTTCTTCTGCGGCACCTCGAGCCGCTGCGAAGGATCGGACATCGATCAGGTCGCCGAAGAGGCCCTCATCCGTCACCGCGCCGCCTTCCCCGACCGTCACATCGACGCCGAAGACCGTGCCCTCGACTCCGGCGGGGTCTACCAGTGGCGCAGCGACGGCGAGTTCCACCTTTTCAATCCCGAGACGATCCACCTCCTCCAAAAGGCGGTCCGCACCGGCAGCTACGAGGTCTACAAGGCTTATGCCAAAAAGATCAACGACCAGAGCGAGAACCTCTCGACCCTGCGCGGTCTCATGAAGTTCCGCAGCAACCGCACCCCGGTCCCGCTCGAGGAAGTGGAGCCGATCGAGGCGATCATGAAGCGTTTTAAAACCGGGGCGATGTCCTACGGATCGATCTCGCAGGAAGCCCACGAGACCCTCGCCATCGCGATGAACCGCATCGGCGGCAAGTCCAACACCGGCGAAGGCGGCGAAGATCCCGAGCGCTTCAAGCCGATGGAAAATGGAGACAGCAAGCGCTCCGCGATCAAGCAGGTCGCCTCGGGACGTTTCGGCGTCACCAGCGAATATCTCGTCAATGCCGACGAGATCCAGATCAAAATCTCGCAGGGCGCCAAGCCCGGTGAAGGCGGTGAGCTGCCCGGCTCCAAGGTCTATCCCTGGATCGCCAAGGTGCGTCACTCTACTCCAGGCGTGGGCCTCGTCTCTCCCCCGCCCCACCACGACATTTATTCCATCGAGGATCTCGCCGAACTCATTCACGATCTCAAAAACGCCAACACGCGCGCCCGCATCAATGTGAAGCTCGTCGCGGAAGTGGGCGTCGGCACGATCGCAGCGGGCGTGGCAAAGGCGCACGCCGATGTCATCCTCATCGCCGGACACGACGGCGGCACGGGGGCCTCGCCGACCTCGTCGATCTACAATGCCGGGGCGCCCTGGGAACTCGGGCTCGCCGAGACCAACCAGATCCTCCTCCTCAACGATCTCCGCAGTCGCGTCGTCCTCGAGACAGACGGCCAGCTCAAGACCGGACGCGACGTCGCCATCGCCGCCCTCCTCGGCGCCGAGGAATACGGCTTCGCGACCGCGCCGCTCATCTCCGTGGGCTGTCTCATGATGCGTGTTTGCCAGAAAAACACCTGCCCCGTCGGCGTCGCGACCCAGGATCCCACCCTGAGGAAAAACTTCACCGGCAAGCCCGAGCATGTCGTCAACTTCATGACCTTTATCGCCACCGAGATGCGCGAGATCATGGCCGAGTGCGGCTTCCGCACCGTTAACGAGATGGTCGGTCACGTCGAGTGCCTCGACACCAACGAAGCGACCGATCACTGGAAGGCCAGCGGCGTCGATCTCACCACCATCTTCCACAAGCCCGATGTCGGCGACGAAGTCGGCGCCTATTGTCAGAAAGCGCAGGATCACGGCCTCGCCGCCGCCCTCGACAATACCCACCTCCTCAAGCTGTGCGAACCGGCCATCAAACGCGGTGAAAAAGTACGCATCGAGTTGCCCATCATCAACATCAACCGCGTCGTCGGCACCATTACCGGCAGCGAGGTGACGCGCCACCACGGCGGTGCGGGCCTGCCCGAAGACACCATTTACCTCAAGTTCAAAGGCAGCGCGGGCCAGTCCCTCGCCGCTTTCGCCCCTCCCGGGATGACCTTTGAACTTGAAGGCGACGCCAACGACTATGTCGGCAAAGGCCTCTCCGGCGGCAAGATCATCATCTATCCCCCGGTCGGATCGAAGTTCAAGGCCGAGGAAAACATCCTCATCGGGAACGTCGCCTTCTACGGCGCGACCCTCGGCGAGGCCTACATCAACGGCATCGCCGGCGAGCGCTTCTGCGTGCGCAACTCGGGTGTGAAGACCGTCGTCGAAGGCGTCGGTGACCACGCCTGCGAGTACATGACCGGCGGTCAGGTCATCGTCCTCGGCGAGACCGGGCGCAACTTCGCCGCGGGCATGTCCGGCGGAATTGCCTACGTCTACGACATCGACGGTCTCTTCGAAACCCGCCTCAATCGCGAGATGGTGAACCTCTACCGCGTCATCGAGACGACCGACAGTGACATCGCGAATCTCAAGGCCGAGATCGAAAAACACGTTGCCCTCACCGGTTCCGCGCGGGGTAAAGCCATCCTCGACAACTGGGATGCCGAGCTGCCAAAGTTCTTCAAAGTCTTCCCGCGTGACTACGAGCGCATGCTCGAATGTTTCCGCAAAGTCGAAGAACAGGGTCTCTCCGGCGACGAGGCCGCCATGGCCGCCTTCGAGGAAAACATGCGGGATCTCTCCCGCGTCGGAGGCAACTGATCGGGAAGTGGGGGAAGTTTTCAGTTTTCAGCGAAGACCGCGAATTGATCACTGAGGCCGACGACCTTCTCCTCCGACTCTGAAAACTGAAAACTCAAAACTGAAAACTTTATAATATGGGCAAACCAACCGGATTCATGGAAATCGATCGTCAGACCGATTCCGAAATCGACCCTATCGAACGTCTCAAGACCTGGAAGGAATTCAAGATCCACGGCGATGACAAAGAGCGTCGCGCTCAGGGCGCCCGCTGCATGGACTGCGGCACGCCCTTTTGCCACACCGGACACATCGTCTCCGGCATGGCGAGCGGCTGCCCCGTCAACAACCTCATCCCCGAGTGGAACGACCTCGTCTACCGCGGCCGCTGGAAAGAAGCCCTCGAGCGTCTTCACAAAACGAACAACTTCCCTGAGTTCACCGGCCGTGTCTGCCCCGCTCCCTGCGAGGGATCGTGCGTCCTCGCTGTCATCGAGCCGCCCGTGACGATCAAGAACAACGAGTGCGCCATCATCGACAAAGGCTGGGAAGAAGGCTGGGTCGTCCCCCGCATCCCCGCGATTCGCACCGGGAAGAAAGTCGCCGTGGTCGGATCCGGTCCCGCCGGACTCGCCTGCGCCGACCAGCTAAACCAGGCCGGTCACAGCGTCACCGTCTTCGAACGCGCCGATCGCATCGGCGGCCTTCTCATGTATGGCATCCCCAACATGAAACTCGACAAAGAGGAAGTCGTGCAACGCCGCGTCGATCTCATGGCCGAAGAGGGAGTCGATTTCAAAACCGGAGTCGCCATCGGGACCGATTCTGAATGGACCGCGGAGAAATTGCGCAAAGACTTCGACGCCATCGTCCTCTGCTGCGGTGCGACCCTCGGACGTGATCTCCCCATCGAGAGCCGCGACGCCACCGGCGTCCATCTCGCGATGGAGTTCCTCACCGCGAACACCGGCTACCAGCTCGATCACCACTTCGACGGCACCAATCCCGTCCTCAATGCGACCGGCAAAGACGTCGTTGTCATCGGCGGTGGCGACACCGGGACCGATTGCGTCGGCACGAGCCTGCGCCACGGCTGCAAGAGCGTCATCCAGCTCGAGATCATGCCCCAGCCGCCCATGGAGCGCGCCGCCAACAATCCGTGGCCCGAGTGGCCCAAGGTCTACAAAATGGACTACGGGCAGGAGGAAGCCGCCGCCGTCCAGGGCGCCGATCCCCGCCAGTATCTCGTTTCGACGAAGCGTTTCCTCAAAGACGAAGCCGGGAATCTCTCCGGCCTCGAGATCTGCAACATCGAGTGGGTCAACGACGGAGGCCGTTTCTCACCGAAGGAAGTCGAAGGCACCGCCCGCGTCATCCCCGCCCAGCTCGCCCTCCTCGCGATGGGATTCATGGGACCCGAGCCCACCATCGTCGAGCAGTTCGCCCTCGAGACCGACACCCGTTCCAACGTCAAAGCCGAGCACGGCACCTTCACCACCAGCATCGAAGGCATCTTTGCCGCCGGTGACATGCGCCGCGGCCAGTCCCTCGTCGTCTGGGCGATCAACGAAGGACGCGGTGCCGCGCGCGAGTGCGACAAGTTTCTCATGGGCGTGAGCCGCTTGCCGTGAGGCGGGAGAGACGCCGGTGAGAGGCATTGCCGGACAGGGTTGGGTCGATGACCTGACCCTGTTGGCTGGAGTTTGGGTATGCCCGGAGGAACGGAAGACCTGTTCCCCGGGGACCTATTTGTCTTCAACAGAAGGTGAATTTCCTGCTGGTAGAATCATCTTCCGGTATTTTCCACAGTTGAGAAGGTGAGGTGAAACCTGTGGATCGGCGAGAAAGTCGAGCAACTCTACTGGTGTCGCGGTGATTGTCGTCGATTCGCCTCCGAGATTGTTTTTTTCAACGCGATGAGGCAACGGCGGGACATTCTCAAAATCTTCGTCGAACAGCCCGTCGTGCATCCCCCAGAGGAACAGGTCGCCGCCCTCGTTGAAGGCGTATTCCATCACGAAGTGGAAACCGCTCGACTCCCCACCTTCATCCTCGCGGGGTGCGAAATCTCCGACGATGAACTGCTTGTCTTTGTGCTTTCGGGTTTTGACGTTGAAATCGCCAAGCACCGTCACGCCGTCGCTTCTGAATCGATCGATCCCGACCGCGATCAAGTTGCCGTCGGTCGATTTGCCGATCACGAGCGGGCCGTAAACTCCGAAATCTTCATCATAGCGCGCTGCGTCGGGATCTTTGATCTCTTCGGGGGCTTGATGCACAATTTTCCAAACTCCCACGAGTCGCTCATCCGCAGTTTCGTCCTCTTCGACCCTGTTTTCGATTTTCACCCAGCAAGAACATGATAGACAAGCAATCACGCAGACCGCCGCCACGCGAATGAAGGGGGCTGCTGAGGTCATCGGGATTTTTTTGTCATATCCTATACTGTGTAAAGGTTTGCTCCTGCCCTCCGGGCAAGGTTTCGCTCATTGGTCAAGCATTCCCGCCGAAGGCCCGGGGGGTGGGGGAAGGTAAGGGCGCTTGGGACATCGCAAGCAAGGCTCACCTGATTTCACGGTCCGGGTCAATAATTTTCCCTCGAAATGTCGGCAACGGTACAAAAGTAGAATTCTCGCCTGTACAAAAGTAGACAGCAGATCAAAGCGTGTAAGCCCCGTGAACAGTGGGCCAAACGGTCTTTGGAGGAAACGCGAGCACCCGGAATTTGGTGCTTGGATGATGCACGATGGTGACAGTCTTCCGTTTGGTGGCGGAAATCTCGTAATTGTGGCCCTCAAAGTCGATCGTGTGGTCGTTGTTGACCCTTCGCGAGGATCGCCGCGAGAGATGGAGATCGAGGAGAGTCGGCGGTGACGAAGCGTCCCGCGAGATTGAGGCCGGAATGATCATCAACGGTGAGCAATAGAACCTGCTTGGCGGATGCCGGCCACCACTGGTGAATGGAGCTGTCATGTTGCCTGGTTCACCGATGGACGCGCGACGGAAGCGCCGGTAAACCCGCTTCTTCCCGGGAGGGGTGAAGACAAGATGCGCGAAGTGGCGCTTGATATAGGCCTCGGCAGTGGAGCGGGCGCGTTTGAAGCCGCAAAGGCGTTCCATCTCGTCGCAGACGAGCTGATAATTGGGCGGGTTTTGAAGAGGCGGGAACTCACCAGGGAGGGCATGGACCGGCGCAGGCCAGAGACCTCGGCGGTCACCGCCACTTGCTCGAGGCTGATAGGTCTTACGGTTGCCAAGCCAGCCGGTTCTCAGCCGATAGAGCCTGGCCCTGCCGATCCCGAGTTGAGTGGCAGCGTCTCGTGCATCCAGCAGCCCCGAGTTGAAGTCTTCGAGGGTTCGTTGGACGAACTCAGGTGGCAGGCGATGGAAAGTTTGCTTCTTTTCAAGAGCGCATCATCAACTGCTCAAACCGATCTGCGAAATCAAATCGTCGAGCACCCTGCACGCTGTCTATTTTTGAACAGGCCCCGACAGTCCATTCCTTCCGTGCCGGCGGCGAAAAAGCGCCGTGTCCAAAAACGCGTCGCGCTGCTCACGGGAGTTCCCGCCGCATCGCCGCCTTCATCCGGAGCTGGTAATAGAGGAAAAGTCCCGCAAAAAGCACCAGGAAGATTCCCGGGAGCCAGAAGAGACTCTCGCGAAAGGCCGGATCCGCCGCGGTCGATTCGTCGCCGTTTTTCAAAAACCGCAGGATGCCTCCGTAGAGCAGACTGATCGCCCCGAAGCCGAGATTGAGAGCGAGCCCTTTGAAACTCAGCACCGTTGCCCGGTTTCTGGAATCGACCTGCGCGTTCAGATAATGCGAGGTGAAAAAATTCAGGAGCCCGAATCCGACCGAGAAAAAGACGACAACGGCCACGCCCCAGTGCGGTATCGCGAACCCGATGCCGATGAGCCCGAGGAGGATGAAGAAAGAGACAAGCAGGTAGTTCGCCCTCATCGTGCGGTGAGCGACGAGCCATTCCGCGAGTTTCGGCGTGAAGATCCCGAGTGCGGAGAATCCTGCTCCGATCACGCCGAACCAGACCACCGGGATGCCGATGAGCCGGTAGTACTCCGACGCGGTCGTAAGAAAGACCCGGGCGACACTGTCGTGCACGAGCGCCGCGAGGATGACCCCGGCGACGAGTGGTGTTTTCACAATCCAGCCACCGGCCGAGAGGATGCCCGACCACATCGAGGACTCGCCGCCGCATTCCGTCTCGAGGGGCGGCTCTCTCATCAGGCTCGTCACGACGACGGCGCAGATCGCGGTGCCGAGGGTGAGATAGATGGGGAAGCGTATCACCGTTTCCTTGTCCACCGTCCAGCCGCTCCCGAGCCAGGCGAGAGCGCGATTCACGAGGTCGGGATCGTAGACCGCCGCACCGGTCAGCATCGCGAAGACGAACGCAATCGAGGAGAGCCGCATCAGCCGCGAGAGGACCTGCGGCCAGCGTGTCTTCTGTTCGGCGTGCGGGATGGAGTCGTAGGCGAGCGCCTCGTCCGCCCCACTCGCAGCGGCCTCGGCGGCACCGGAGAGGATGCGGTTCACGACCCAGGCCCAGAAGACGACGGTGTTGTTGCCGAAAGGGACGAAGGCCAGGACCGCCATTTCCAGAACCATCAGAATTGCGGCGCCCACGACCATACGCTTGCGCCCGATGCGGTCGGCGAGAGCCCCCGAGGGCACCTCGAGGATGACGATAGAGACCGCCCAGATCGCGTTCATGATCGCGAATTGCGCCATCGTGAGTCCGTAGTCGAGCTGGATCACCGCGAAGAGGGGGTAATAAAACCGCGCATTGAAGAGCAGCCGGAAGGCGATGAAAAGCGGCAAATTACGGGTCATGGAAGTGTCAGGGCACGCGGCGGGCTTGCCCGGGGCTTGAATATCGCCGCTGTATGAGGGAGTGTTGGTCAGGTTTTTGACTCTCTCCAGCCTTTTTCCTTTCTCTGCTCCGCGGAATCGATATGCCAGCACCTGCTTTTTCCCCCAGAGCACTCGCGCCCCTCATGGGGGCGATGTGCCTCGCCATTACCCTTTGCTCGTGCCGCACGATCGAACCCGACCCCGAGGATCCCGGACTCATCACCCAGCCCACCTTTGCCCTCATCGACCTCGACGGCGACGGCAAGGTCTCTCCCGGGGAAATGGCAAAACACAAACACCGCGAAGGCCTCGCTGAGTTCGATCTCGACAACGACAAGCAGATCTCCCTCGAGGAATGGAAAGCAGCAAAACCGTCCGCCCCCGTCGGTGCGGAAAACTTCCAACTTCTCGACCACGACGGCGATGGCAAATTGACCGAGGACGAGGCCGTGCTTACCATCACCGGGCTGCCCTCGTATCGCGAGGGATTCCGGAAGATGGACGCCAACGGCGACGGGCACTTGCACTGGGAGGAGTATGCCGCCGGGGATGGCACCTCCCTCGACGTGAACCTCTTCGCAGAGCCCCCTGCGCCACCCACCGCGACCCCTTAATCCTGGCACACTCGAATTTCCATCATTGGTTGACATTTCCCGCAATAGATTGACTATTTAGATAACTGTAATTTATTGAAATTACAGTTACATCTTAATGAGCACGATCTTACTCCTACCGGGGATGTGGCTGTCCGGCGGTTTGCGGGGCCTCGCGGATTCCCTCTCGGTGCGCGGACACGAGGTCGTGATGGTGACCCTGCCCGGATCTGATCTGGTGGAAAAGGGTCGGCTCTCCTGGGACGACGCGGTCGCTGCTGTGGAGCGGACCATAGCCGCCCTGCCCGGGGGAGAAGCTCCCCACCTTGTGGGCGAGTCCACGGGAGCTCTCCTCGCCCTCGCGGTAGCATCGCGCCGGAAGACGGGACCGGTCGTGCTCCTGAATTCGCCCTCTCCGCTGCGGGGCTGGCGCTCCCCTTTCTTCTTTTTCTACGCCGCTGCCAGGCAAGCGTTCGGGCACTCTTATCGTGGCGCTTTCAGGGAGATCTTCTTTTCGAAAGCGGGTGAAAGGCCAGCCTCCTCCGTTCCGATCCTGATCTGGTCGTCCGTGCGAGACCTCCTCGTGTCCGAGGCATCGACGCGCGATCTCCTCGCTCTCCATCCGCAGGCGGACTACCAGCGCTGCGAAGCAGGCCGGGAGGGCTCTGCGGAAAAACGCGCTCGCGATGTAGGGGACTGGATCGACGCCCTCGCCACCGACAGCACCGCAGGAAGCGAGACTCCGGTCGCCACGGTGATCCGTCGCGATCTGCACCACGAAGCCCCCGCGCTGGCCCGCAGGACTCCCGGCAGTCTTCCTTTCACCCCCGTGAGATCACCCCATCGTCGCTCCAGTCAAACCCCCGCCCGCCGAGACCGATCGGCCGGGGCGGTGGGGGATTGATCCGGCCCGGATCGCCGGGCAAAGCCAGTCTCCTCGGAATTGCGGTGGAAAAATCCGGGGAAGGGTGGATAGCCTCTTTTTCCCGTCGGGAAATTTCAGTAAATCCGCCGGGTCGGTCGCCCTACATGAATCTCCAGTCAGTCACCCTCTTCGGCCAGGAGTTGAGCCCCTCGAATCTGCACGCCCTGTTTTTCATCGGGCTGGCGATCACTGCGATCATCTGGGTCATCTTCGCGCTGAAGCGGGGGGACAGGCTCTTCCCCACCGTCGGCCTTGCCGCCGGGGTTGTCACTCTCTTCTACCTCACCTCGCCCTTCGCCACCGATGCGGCGCGGTGGTGGATCGCGGGCGGCATTGTCTTTGTCGGCCTTGTCTTTCTCTGGCTCTGCCGGGATCGGGTCTGGAAGCCGCTCCTCATTGCCACGAGCGTGGTCCTCGTGCTCGTCGGGGTGCTCCTCACCTCGACCTCGGTCAATCTCCTCGCCTTTGAAAATTCCCTCGACAACGGTCTCTTCTTTTACCTGCTCTGCTGTCTCGCCTGGCTCGTCATCCAGGTCGTCATCCCGCGGACCCGGGGGAAACAACAGGCGGCACAGGCGGCCGGCATGACCGTGATGATCTCGCTCATCATGTTCATCGTCGCGGTGGTCTGGTGGCGCGAGGCGGTGGATGGATATGCCCTGCCGGGGTCACCCGTGATCACGACTGCGCCCGGGCTCTCGGAGATCCAGCCCACCGAGGGGGGCAAACGACCACCCGGAATCTTCGCGGCGGGAGTGATTGGCGATCCCACGCGCCGCAGCGTCGGAGAGGGAAGTGGATCTGATGTTCTCGCGCGCTACACCGGGCGCGTCCCCGGAGCGGCCGGGCGAAATGTCAATCTGCTGCCTCCGCAGTTCGATCTGCGCCTCACCGACGGCACGACCCTCACGATCAGCGGGATCACCTCTCCCCGGCAGGCCTACAACTGGCCCGAGGGCGGCCCGGCGCGGCGACAGCATTTCCTCCGTCAGGGTGATCCGGTAGTGATCTGGGCCGATCCCGGTTTGGGGGCCACTCCGCTTGGGACCACCCGCGTGATCGCCTACGGCAGTCTTGACAATTTTCGTGATGATTTTCTCAGCGATCTTCTCAAGACCTCGCGTGTCATCAGTTGGATCGCGATCGTCTGCATGCTCGTCTCGGCGATCCCTCTCAGCTTCGGGCTGCGGCATCTCCTGCGGCATCGCAGGGCGGTGAACTGATTGCGATGGCGCTAACACGAAGTATCCTTCCCTTCCGAAGCTTCATGAACCCCAGTCTGTGCCGTATCATTCCCTGCCTTGCCATCTCGCTGCTGCTCCCCTTCGCGGGGCGCTCTGAGGAATCGGCAAAAGTGTCTTTCAAAGAGGCGATCCGCCCGATCCTCCAGGAGAAGTGCGCGCATTGCCACAACCGCGAGACGCTGCCCGACCGGGTCAGTTTTGAATCGGCCGAACTCGCTTTCGTCCGCAGCGCCGCCGGCCAGCCCATCATCGTTCCCGGCAAGCCCGAGGAGAGTCTCATGGTCATCGCCCTGGAGACCCCGCAGATTCACGAAAAAGCCATGCCGCTCGTCGGTCCACGGCCGAATGTCGATGAGATCGCGCTAATCCGGCGCTGGATCGCCGGGGGTGCCGAGTGGCCGGAGGGAGCCGCCGGGAAGATCAAACCCCTTTTCAAGGCCACCGAATAAGGTGGCGGCCGAACTGGTTGCATCTGTAAGCGTTAGTAACGATGATGGCGAAATTCAAAACCCGAAGTTACCCAGTCATCTGGGGAATCCTCCCGACCGTTTTTCTCACCGGTTGCGACCTGACCACGCTCGGCGTGCTCCCCGCGCAGCCGACCCCCTCGGTGATGGTGAAGCGCATCGACGACGGTTCGCACCCCGGATTTATCAAGAGCGGCCATGCCTTCAGTGGGATCGTCTCATGGTACAGCGTCAAGACCAATGGGGGCACTCGAACCGCGAGCGGGGAGCGTTTATCGGATACGGGCGACACGGCCGCGCACAAGACACTGCCCTTCGGCACCATGGTGAAGGTGACTAATCTCTCGAACGAGCGCTCCATCGTCCTGCGCATCACTGACCGCGGCCCATTCACGAAGGGGCGGATTCTCGATGTCTCGATCGGCGCGGCGAAAAAACTCGACTTCGCCGGGCGGGGGATCACCCGCTGCCGCGTCGAGGTTCTCCACCCGATCGACGAGTAGACCCGACCACCGCTCAGAGGCCCACGACCGCCAGCGAGTCCGAGATCCTGCCCACGGCGAGGACGACGGTGGGGTGGTCTTCCTCCCAGTGATTGAGGCTCTCTTTCAGCTCCCTCCACTTCCCGGCGAGACCGCGATTGGCTTCGGGATCGTTGCTGCCGAGAGTCCCGGCAGTCGCGTAGACGACTTCCCGCACCTGGCTCGATTCGGGGTGAAGATCGATTTCGTCGATAGCGTCTTCGAGAGTGGCGAGAGCATCTCTGGCTTCGTCGTCGAGCGCATTGATGGAGATGAGAGCCTGTCGTATTTCTTCAATTTCTTTTCGCATCGGAATCGGGGAGTTTTCGTTTACCTGGCCCCGTAGTCGGGCAGGGCGGTGCGGTACACTTCATCGAGGAAGGCGACAATGTCCATCAGTTGACGGGCGCTCATGTCATTCGTGAGGTCGGGCATGAGAGGTTCGATGCTGCCCTGCACTTCCGCTTTGGTGAGGATGGCGCGGTATTGCTCGGTCACGACGTGTTTCGGATTGGTGATCGCAGTGATGAGATCCTCGTAATTTTTTACGAAGCGAATCTCATTGGCGAGGGTGAGCTCGAGTCGGCGATTGCCCTTGGGATCGGGAAGTTCGACTTTGTTGATGGAGTGGCATTGCACGCAGTTGAGTCCGATGAATGACTCCCGTCCGGAGATCGGGTCACCACCGGGGAACCGGTACCCCCCGGCATGCGGGGCGGGATCGGCCGCGATGAGCCCTATGAGAGGCAGGGCGAGGAGGAAAAGGAGCGAGGTGAGGCAGGGTTTCTTCATGATCAAGGGGTTTTCAGAGGGGTCTTGATATCCTTTTAATCATGATGCTTATGCGCCGCTTTAGCGACGCATTTATTGTCTTTCTCGCTGCGGGAGGGACACGATCCGAGCGATGAGCGTCCCGGCTATTTCACGCTTGGGAGCAAAGGGGAGATCCTCGCGGGTGCCGTCGGGAAAGAAGAGGCTGACCTCGTTGTTGTCGCGGTCAAAGGCGATGTCGCGACGGCTCACATCGTTTGCGACGATGAGATCGCACTTTTTCCGGCTCAGCTTGTCGAGAGCGTGGCCGGCAAGATCGTTCGTCTCAGCCGCGAAGCCGATGAGAAGACCATGATAACCGAAGACCTCGCGCGTGCTCCCGAGGATGTCGGGATTTTTCACGAGGCGTAGGGTCAGTTCGTCCGCTGATTTTTTGATCTTCTCGTCCGCAACCGAAGCGACACGGTAGTCAGCCACGGCGGCGCAAAAGATCGCGATATCCGCCTCGTTGATCCGGGTGGCGACAGCGTCATGCATCTGCTGCGCCGTTTCCACCGGGATGAGAGTGAGGCCTTCGGGAGCGGTGAGCGCGACTGGTCCCGAGACGAGGGTGACAGAGTGGCCGGCCTCGAGGGCAGCCTCCGCGAGGGCATAACCCATCTTTCCCGAAGAGCGATTCGAGAGGTAGCGGACCGGGTCGATCGGCTCGCGGGTGGGTCCGGCAGTGATGAGAAAATGCATAGTCGATCAGCCCTGCTGCGAGAGCATTGCCTCGATCTCCTCTTCGATGCCCTCGACCGGCCAGAGCCGACCGATCCCTTCGTAGCCGCAGGCGAGCATCCCTTCTTCGGGACCGATGAACTGGACGCCGCGCGCTTGCAGCGTGCCGACATTGGCCTGCGTGGCGGGGTGTTTCCACATTTTCCCGTTCATCGCCGGGGCGATCAGGACCGGAGCGAGGGTCGCGAGATAGATGGCCCCGAGGCTGTCGTCGGCGATCCCGTGGGCAAAGCGGGCGATCGCGTTCGCCGTCGCAGGGGCTACGACGAGAAGGTCGGCTTTGTCCGCCAGCTCGATGTGGCCCGGGTGCCAGCTCTGCTTTTCATCGTAGAGATTGCCCGTGACCGGCTGGTGCGAGAGCACCTGCAGGGTCAGGGGCGTGATGAACTCCTGCGCGTCGCGGGTCATCACGACGTGGACCTCGTGGCCGCGTTTTTTGAGCCGGCTCACGAGATCGGCGGCCTTGTAGGCGGCGATCGATCCCGTCACGCCGAGGACGATGGTTTTTCCTGTGAGAGGTTCAGACACCGGGAAAGGTCGTTTCACCGGAGGCTTTTCGCAAGCGGCGAGAGCGGCATCGTTCTCCGGTGAGGATGGATCGGAAAGTCGCGAAATCGATCTCCCGGTCCGCGCTAACGAAGGCGTAGGTGTAATCGGCCCAGTGGCTCGACTCCTCCTGCGCGTTGAAGAGGCGCAATGCGAGCTGCTCCTCGGTCTCGGTGCCGCGCGAGCGGAGTCGTTTCACGAGCTCGGCCCCCTCGGGCAGCAGGATGAAGATATCGACAAGAGCCTCGCGGATCGCGGTATCGGTGACCACGCGCACATACGCCGCCCCCTGCACATCGAGGTCAAGGAGGACGTCGCGCCCCGCCTCGAGATGGCCGAGGACTTCGCTCTTCAGGGTGCCGTAGAGATTCCCGTGGACCTCCGCGTATTCAAGGAAGTCGCCCCGGGCAACGCGGGCTTCGAACTCCTCGCGGGCGAGGAAAAAATAATCGACCCCGTCCACTTCCCGTTCGCGGGGAGCACGGGTCGTCGCCGAGATGGCGTAGGCGGCAGAGGAGTCCGTCTCGGAAAAGCGGCGGCACAGTGTCGTCTTGCCCGAGCCCGAGGGGCCCGAGACGACACACAAAATACCGCTGCGCTGTAGGATCAGATCGCTCATTGCACATTCTGGACCTGCTCGCGGATCTTTTCGAGCTCGGTTTTGGAGTGAACGACGCTGCGGGCGATGCCGGCGTCGTTGGCCTTGCTCCCTATCGTGTTGAGCTCTCGGTTGAGCTCCTGACAGAGAAAATCGAGATTCCGCCCCATCGGTTCGTCGCTCGCGAGGTAGCTGCGAAACAGGCTGACGTGGCTCGCGAGTCGCGTCAGCTCCTCGGTCACGTCGCAGCGCTCGGCGAAAAGGGCGATCTCGCGGAGGAGACGCTCGTCGCCGAGGTCGAGCTCAAGCCCCGACTCGCTGAGCCGCTTCATCAGATTCTGCCGGTGCCCGATGGGGACGAGGGGGGCGAGGGCGGTGATGCCCTCGACCTCGCGGACGATACTGTCGAGTCGCGCCTCGAGATCGGTGCGCAGGTGGGTGCCCTCGTCCTGTTGCATCCTCACTAGCTGCGAAAGAGCATTCTCGAGAGCGGTCATGAGGGCCTCGCGGACCTCGTCGGGGCTCGCGCCGAGCTCGTCGATTTTGAAAATCCCGGGAGCGCGGAAAAGATCGGCCGCGGTGATGCGGGTCTCGATCCCGGTCTGTTCGGAGAGACGCTTCGCCGCCTCGACATACTGGCGGGCGAGGTCTTCGTCGAAGAGGAGCCGGTTCTCGCTCGTATCGGTGTGACTGAGGCTGACCTTCGCCCCGATGCGGCCGCGCGAGACGGCTTTCGTGAGGAGATTGCGCGCCTCGGCCTCGAGTTCGAGGAGAGCGGCGGGCAGGTTCACCGAGATATCGGCCTGCTTGCGGTTCACCCCCGACAATTCCACGTCGACCTTCCAACCCCTGGCGGTGGCTTCCCCACGGCCGAATCCTGTCATGCTGCGCATGCGGCAAAGAGTAGGCGCATTTTCCCGAAACGGAAGCGCGCAAATACCCGGAAAAAGCCGGCCCCGGGATCAGCCCTCGGCCACCTCGCGGATGTCCTCCAGCGCCCCGATGAAGTCGTCGAGAAACTCGATCGGCAACATGATGGTGTCGCGTCGCCCTCTCACGTCTTCGGTGATCTTTATGAACTGGCCCCGCCCGTTCTCCTTGAGATCGAGAAAGAAGATCTTGCGATCCGCCAGGATTTTTTCCGTGTGAATGGGTCGGTCATCCGACCCCCGGTTGTCCTCATCGTAACCGATCATGTGGCGTGCCTCCTCAAACAAATGCCGTCAGGCCCCCACTTGGAACCGAACTAATTGATACTTAATATCATTACCAGAATTCAATGCAAGCCACCTCGATAGCGCGATGGCGACGAACTTTTTTGTAACAAAAAGCGGAATACGCGATCAATGGACTCTACTTGCGCTCTTTGCCGTTTGGAAAAACGGGGCTAGACTTGCCTCCCTTTTGTTTTCAGGTCATTACCATGCTCAAGACTGTTTTTTCGAAACTCTTCAAAATGCGGGAACACGCATCACGCTCCCGGCCCGGTGCGGACGACGGCTTTGATGCGCATGAAAAGCCGTTTCTCGATCATCTCGAAGACCTCCGTCATACCCTGATGAAAATCTGCGGGACCCTCGCGGTCTCGACGATCGCCTGTTTCACCTTCCACAAGCAGATCTTCGAACTCGTGCAGGTGCCGGCGAAGATGAAGCTTGCCGAGATCTCCCCCGGCGTCAGTCTGTGGGACAAGCTCGAACTCATCACCCTCGGCCCCACCGAGTTCATCGTCCTGATGCTGAAGCTCTCTTTTTACAGCGGGCTCATCATCACTTTTCCCTTCACGATCTATTTCCTTTTCCAGTTTCTCCTCCCCGGGCTGCGGCAGGCGGAGAAGCGCGCCGTCATCCCCGGTGCCGGGATCGGATTTATCCTCTTCCTGACGGGGGCGTCCTTCGCCTTTTTCGGGGCGGCACCGATTGCGTTGAAATATTTCTACGTCTTCGAAAACTCGCGCATTTCCAATCTCGATCCAGCCCAGCAGGCGCTGGAGAAACCTATCGGCGAGTTCGCACTGGTCGGCTTTGACGGGGAGCGCATCCCACCGGTGGGGGCCGAAGTGGAGCCTCCCGCCGTCCCCGAAGCCGCCGTTCCTGAAGCCGCCGCTCCTGAAGCCGCCGTTCCTGATGCCGCCGTCCCCGAAGCCGCCGTTCCTGAAGCCGCCGTTCCTGATGCCGCCGTTCCTGATGCCGCCGTTCCTGAAGCCGCCGTTCCTGAAGCCGCCGTTCCTGAAGCCGCCGTTCCTGCCGTGCCCGATCCGGGGGCGACCGCACCGACGCGGGCGACCTCGCTCAGCCCCGCGATGCAAGCGGAGATACGGCAATACATCATGAATACCTTAACGACAGCCGATGGTGCCAACTTCGCCCTCCGCTACGACAAAGACCGCGACAAGCTCGTCCTCGTCGCGGCGAAGGGAGGCAAGAGTTCTTACCAGATTGGCAAGTACATTGGCTTCATCACGCAGCTGGTCCTCGTCTTCGGGATCAGCTTCCAGATGCCCATCGTCGTGACCATCCTTGTGAAGCTCCAGCTCCTCACCGCCCGGGTCATGCGCGAGACGCGGACTTACGCCTGGATCATCATCCTCGTCACGGCGGGCATCGTCACGCCGCCCGACTTGCTCACCCTCTTGCTCCTCGGCGGACCGCTCATTTTCCTTTACGAGCTCTGCATCGTCATTGCCACGATCATGGAAAAGACGCGGGCGAGAAAAGAGCGCGCCGAGGAGGATTCGCGGCGCACCCGCCTCGAGAAGCTCTATGCGAAACCCTCGACCGACCTCAGTGAAGAGGAGAAGGCGGAGATCCACCGCGCCGAGATCGAGCAATACGAGCGCGAGCATGCCAATCTCTATTTGGAGGACTCTGACCACGTCTCACGCGACAGCCTCCATGGCGACGGCCATGGCGACGGTCACGACGACCCTGATGGTCACGAGAGTCACGACGGGACCCAGCACGACGAGAGCTGGCATGCCGACGATCATTACTGGCACGACTCGCACGACTCGCACGCTCCCCATGCGGGCATGGAGAGCGACCACGCCGAGCCCGAAGACCTCGAGCCCGAGGGAGCGGAGCCACCTGATGCCGAAGCGGATTCGCCCGCTGCCGATGCCGGAGACGAGGAGAGTAACGAGCCCGACCACCGCAACAGTGAGGGGCACGAGAGCTGCATCCCCGACGGGCCTGTCGTCGATCTGAACCACGCCACCATCGAGGAACTCATCACCCTGCCCGGGATCGGGCCGAAGACGGCGCAGATCATCATCGAGAACCGGCGCTACGAAACCTTTGACGATCTCGACCGCGTCCCCGGTCTCGGGCCGGAAAAAATCCGCCGGATCACCGACCGGATCATGCTCGGGTGATCGGCGATCACTGGTACTTTTTGACAAAGCTCTTGAGCTTGGCCGCGTTCATGAACCCGGTCGAGCGGCCGACCACCTTGCCGTCTTTGACTGCGACGACGGTGGGGAGCAATTCGACTTTGTAGGTCTCGGCAAGGGCCGGCTGCTTGTCCACGTCGATGGACTGGAAGGTGGCCTTCGAGGCGAACTCTTTCGACACCTCGCTAAAGATGGGCTTCATCTGCTGGCAAGGGCCACACCAGTCGGCTTCGAATTTCAGGATCTTGAGGGATCCGGTTTCGGCCCCGGCCGGCACGGAGAAGAGGGCGGCGAGAGCGAGGACGGGGACGGCGAGGAGGAGGGAGCGTTTTTTCATGGGATGAGTTTCGATAGAGGAAAAGAGACCGGCGGCCTCTATTTCATTTGACGAAGGATCCCGGGAGATCTTGCAAAATATCAGCGGAACGCGAGGTGACGGCCGAGCGAGGCATCGGGAAGAAAGGGTTCCCAGCACGAGCCACGGCCTCGACGCATCACCGCATGCGGAACGGGCAAGGCGGTGATGCGCATTTCCATCGAGTCCTTCACCAGACACAGAGTGCCATTGCGGAAGGAGATGCCGGGCTCGGCTGGGTGTGCAGAAAGAGGCATCGGAACCGTCATCAAAGTCCATCGCGCCGAATCATGCAATGGGCTGATGATGCCGCGCTCCCTTTTCGATTCCGTCGAAGTCGAACATTGAATTTTCCAATTGTAACATCCCGCTTACCTTCGATCCTCCCATGTCACGACTCTGGTTTACCGCCGACCTCCATCTCGGTCACGGCAACATTATCAAGTATTGCTCCCGCCCTCATCTCTCTGAGGCAGAGGCACTTCGGGCGATCGAAGATCCGCGCGGCGGATGGAATGTCTCGCGTGAGACAGTGTTACACCACGATGACGCCCTCATCGATGCGATCAATGATCGGGTCGTAAAAACCGACATTCTCTGGATCGTCGGTGATTTTTCCCTTTGCCCTATCGAAGAGGCAAGGCAGTACCGCGAAAGGATTCAGTGCCGCGAGGTGAACTTTGTGCGGGGAAATCACGACCTACCCTCCTACGACACGCTTTTCAGCCGGGTCATCGATCAGGGCATGATCAAACATTTGGGCCGCAAGATCTGGCTCAATCATTACCCGATGCGAAGCTGGGACAAGGCCTTCCACGGCACCTGGCATCTCTTCGGTCATGTCCACGGGCGCCTCCGCGAAGAGGACGCCGCTCACCCGCGCCTCCTCGCCATGGATGTCGGCGTCGATGCCTGCGGCTACCGCCCCGTCAGCTTTGAAGAAGTCGCCGACTACATGCGACCGCGAGAGGAAGCCTTCCGGGCGTGGAAGGATGCTTTGGGTGGGGAGTGAATGAACTCCGATGTAAAACGGCGGAACGATCGAAATCGAAGAGTTCTTACTCAATTCCCGGCTCGAATTAACCTCGCAATCGTGGAGCGCCACTCCACGATTGCGAGGTTAATTCCGTGTTCGGTCCTCAGCCACGGCCCCCCCCACGCGCCCAATCCAATACCTAAACTTTCCCATTTTTCCCTTTGGGATTTTTCAACAGGCTCCTAAGTTCCCCCTCCGGAACCATGGCAGGAGAAGAGACAGAGAGCGGCGCAGTGAAGATGACGCCGATGATGGTGCAGTATCAGGCGATGCGGCGCGAGCTGCCCGATGATGTGCTGCTGCTTTTCCGCCTCGGCGACTTCTACGAGATGTTCTTTGAAGACGCGAAGATCGCCTCGCCCATTCTCAACGTCGCCCTCACCAAACGCAACGGCATGCCCATGTGCGGGGTGCCCCACCATGCCGCCGAGGGCTACCTCGCCAAACTCATCCGCGCCGGCAAGCGCGTCGCCCTCGCCGAGCAGACAACCGAACCGCAGCCGGGAAAAATCGTCGAGCGGGCCATCAGCCAGATCATCAGCGCCGGCACCATCGACGATCTCAACCTGCTCGACTCGGCGAAATCGAACTACCTCGCCGCCGTCTTCCGGGCCAAGGGCCGCTATGGACTCGCCTATATCGAGCACACCACCGGCGAGTTCCGCCTTACCGAGTTCCAGGACCGCGCCGCCCTCGACGACGAGCTCGTTCGGCTCCGTCCCGGCGAGCTGCTCTACTCCGAAGAGCAGGCCGAGGCCTTTGACCTGTTGCCGAACGCCCAGCGCTACGACGCCTATCCCTTTCTCATCGACCAGGCCGAGTACACCCTGAAGCAGCATTTCAAAGTCCAATCGCTCGACGGATACGGCTGTGCCGGGATGCTCTCCGCGATCGGGGCGGCCGGGGCGATCCTCCACTACGTCGAGACCCAGTTGCGTCGCAGCGTCAGTCACCTGCGCACCCTCCAGGCCTACCGCACCGAGAGCTACGTGCTCATCGACGCATCCAGTCAGGCGAATCTCGACCTCGTCTCGAGCCGATCCGGCGGAGTCAAGGCTTCGCTTCTCGGAGCCATCGACCGCACCTCGACCCCGATGGGAGCAAGAAAACTGCGCCACTGGGTCCTCCACCCCATCCGCGATCTTGCCGTGCTCGTGGCGCGGCAGGACATGGTCGAGGCGCTCATGCGCGAGCCGTTTCTCCTGAACACGCTCCGCCGCGATTTCAGCGAAGTCCGCGACATCGAGCGCACCGTCAGCCGCCTCAGCCAGGGTTCGGGCAACGCCCGCGATCTGAAGTCGCTCGAGCTCTCTCTGCGCAAAGTGCCCGACGTCCGCGACCATCTCGCCGCCCTCGACGGAGGTGCCCTCGCCGGAGAGCTGGGGCGACGCCTCGGCGATTTCACCGTTCTGGTGGACATGTTAGGCAACGCCATCGCCGACGAGCCGCCCGCTTCGCTCAAAGACGCCGGACTTTTCACCGACGGCTACAGTGAAGCCATCGACGAGCTCCGTCGCGCCACCACCGAGGGGAAAAAATGGGTCGCCGATCTCCAGGCGCGCGAGCAGGAGCGCACCGGGATCTCCTCGCTGAAGATCAAATACAACGCCGTCTTCGGCTACTTCATCGAGATCACCAACAGCCATCTCGAGAAGACCCCGCCCGAGTACACCCGCAAGCAGACCATGAGCAACGCCGAGCGTTTCATCACGCCCGAGTTGAAAGAGGTCGAAAACAAAATCCTCGGTGCCGACGAGCGGCTTCGCACCCTAGAGTATCAGGAGTTCCTCAGCTTGCGCGAGTCCGTCCTCGAATACCTCGAAGCGATCCAGACGACCGCCGCCGCCCTCGCCGAGATCGACGTCCTCGCCGCCTTCGCCGAGACCGCCCGCCTTTTCAACTACTGCCGGCCCTTCCTCAATGACACCCGCCACCTCATCATCCGGAACGGACGCCACCCCGTCCTCGATCAGAATATCGGGGAGGAAAAATTCGTCCCCAACGACACCGGGATGGATGCCGAGGTGAACCGTTTCATGCTCATCACCGGACCGAATATGGCCGGTAAGTCGACCTACATCCGGCAGGTCGCCCTCATCACCCTGATGGCCCAGATCGGCAGTTTCGTCCCCGCCGAGAGCGCCGAGATCGGGCTCGTCGATCGCATTTTCACCCGTGTCGGAGCGAGCGACGACATCGCCAAAGGCCAGTCCACCTTCATGGTCGAGATGACCGAGACCGCCCTCATCGCCAACAACGCGACCGAGCAGAGCCTCGTCATCCTCGACGAGATCGGACGGGGCACCGCCACCTACGACGGTCTCTCGATCGCCTGGAGTGTCGTCGAGCACCTCCACGACCAGGTGCGATGCCGCACCCTCTTCGCGACCCACTACCACGAGCTCACCCAGCTCGCCGACTCGCGGCCAGCCCTTAACAATTACAACATTGCCGTCCGCGAGTGGAACGAGCAGATCATCTTCCTCCGTCAGATCGTGCCCGGCGCAGCCGACAAGAGCTATGGCATCCAGGTCGCTCGCCTCGCCGGTCTGCCCGATTCGATCATCGCGAGGGCCAAGGAGATATTGGCGGGGCTGGAGGGGCAGGTGGCTTCTTCCCCTGCGGAGACCGTCGCCGCTCCGGCACCCGCCTTCGAATCCACGCCGAAAAAGCGCGCACCAAGCCGCAGCGGCGACAAAGTTGGCGAAGATCCGCCCGGGGAGACGCAGATGTTGTTGTTTAGTTAGTGCTTTGTTCTTCCGGCGTCCATCCAAGTTCGCCAAGAAAGGTAATGACCTCTTTCATCGATGATTTAAAGGCCTTCCCCGATCCGGGTCCGTGGAGGTAGAACTCGTGGCCCTTGCCTTCGTAGCGGATCAGTTTCACCGCTTTTGCGCCCGATTCTTCCGCCGCAGCCACAAACGCTTCGGCGGTTTTAATCGGAATGATGTCCAGGGTCAGGGAAACGTCTTCTACCGTTCGATAGACGACTCTTTCCGACTCCGGTGCTCTGCTGACGAAACTGAATAAAATCCCGACGCCAGTAAGAAGAACCAGAGTGACGGCAATCGCTTTTAAGAGAGTTCTGGTCGCCTCGTTTTTCACATCCCCTTTCTTGAATGAAGCAGATCCTATGAAATACGGGCTATCCGGCGCAATTCTTAAAATGGCACCTAGCAGGCTTCCGGCCAAATGAAAGGCACGTTAAACGCAAATGACTTGCAAATGCAATCGTCTTGCGGAAATGTAGGAACCCATTCATCCCCATGAGCATCGCCACCCCTACCCGAAAATTGCCCGTCACCGTCCTCTCCGGCTTTCTCGGAGCGGGCAAGACGACCCTCCTCGAGCACATCCTCCGCAACCGCGAGGGGAAGAAAGTCGCGGTCATCGTTAATGACATGAGCGAGGTCAACATCGACGCCGCCCTCGTCCGCTCGGGCGATGCGGCCCTCTCCCATTCCGAGGAAAAGATGGTCGAGATGTCGAACGGCTGCATCTGCTGCACGCTTCGCGAAGATCTCCTCCTCGAAGTCGGCAAGCTCGCCCGCGAGGGGCGCTTTGATCATCTTCTCATCGAGTCGACCGGCGTCAGTGAGCCCATGCCGGTGGCCGAGACCTTCACCTTCCGCGATGAGGAAGGGCGCTCCCTCGGGGATATCGCCGAGATCGACACCATGGTCACCGTCGTCGATGCCCTGAACTTCCTGCGCGACTACGAGAGTGTCGAGGATCTCCGCGACCGGGGCGAAGCGATGGGGGAAGAGGACGAACGCAGCATCGTCGACCTGCTCGTCGATCAGATCGAGTTCGCCAATGTCATCCTCATCAACAAGCTCGATCTCATCACCGACGAACAGAGACGCCGCATCCGCTCCATGATCGCCGCTTTGAATCCGAAGGCGGTCATCCACGAGACGATAAATTCCCGGGTCGGTCTCGACGCCGTGCTCGGGACCGGACTGTTCAGCCTCGAGGAAGCCGAGGGCACACCCGGCTGGCTCGATTCGCTGATCGAATACACACCCGAGACCGAGGAATACGGCATTTCAAATTTCGTCTACGAACGCCGCATCCCATTTCATCCCGAGCGGCTCTACGAAGTCTTTGAGCAGGAATGGCCCGGCGTGATCCGATCCAAAGGCCTCTTCTGGCTCGCGACCCGCCTCCAGATGGCGGGCTACTGGTCGCAGGCGGGCGCGATGTGCCGCAACCAGTGCCTCGGCTATTTCTGGGCGGCGGTACCGAAAGAGCACTGGCCCACCGATCCGGCCTCGCTCGCCGAGATCGAGAGAATCTCGAAAGGACCCAACGGCGACTGCCGGCAGGAGATCGTCCTCATCGGCTCGGGCATGGACCGCGAGGCCCTCACCGCGATGCTCGATGCCGCGCTTCTCACCGAGGAGGAACTCGCCATGGAAAAGGATGAGTGGATTGCCCGATTTACGGACCCCTTTCCCGAATGGGACATGGCCATCGACGCGACCGGCGATGTCCATGAAACGCTGCGTCAGATTCAAAATGCCTGATTCCATGAGCCCGGAAAAATCATCCAGAGGTGATGGGGATGGATCCAAGCCGCGCCGGATGAGATCCTTCGGCACGCCCGCCGCCGAGATCCTGCGACTGGATTTTTCAAAGCTAGGCAAACCTGTCGAGGCCCAGCCCATCGAGGACCGTGCCGCCGAGGCGCGTCGTGTCGTGAAACGTCTCCTCGCGATCATCCGCGAGCACCGCGCCAGCGCGCTACGGGTAGGCTCGCCTCTCGATGATGCGGCTCTCGCCCTCGTCATCCGGACTCTGCGAATTGAATCGCTTGGCGGAGACTACCACCCCCTCCTCCATCACGACGATCCCGTCACCGCCTACCTGCGCCAAAGTCTTTTTGAAGGACTCCTCGAAGAACCGAGCAACGTCTTCTTCACGACGCGGCTCGATGACGAAACGATACGCTACGAGGCAATGGAGTCGGCCTTCTGGCGGGAATGCCTGGAGACGCTCGAGAGTAGGGTTGGCGGATCCTGATCAAGCACCCTACCCATTTCCCGATGTCCAAACCCCTTCTCTTCCTCACCGGCTTCCTCGGCGCCGGGAAGACCACTCTGCTGCGGGCTCTTCTCACTGAGTATTGGGATCGGGGTCGGTCGGCGGATGTGATCCTCAACGATTTTGAAAACGCCGATCTCGATGCCGCGACGCTGCCGCCGGGAGCGGCGTCGATTGCTCCGATCGCGGCGAGCTGTGCTTGTTGTGACAGTCTCGAGGCCCTCGTGGAACTCTGCCTCGCCGCGCAGAAGAGCGCGGGCGACGCTCTCTTCATTGAACTGAATGGCACCGCCGATCCGCTGCCGCTCCTGGAGACCTTCACTCTGCTCGAAAAGAAAATACCCTTTTTCCCACGCTGGCAGGTCGGGGTCGTCGATGCGCGGCACTGGGGGAAACGCGGTGACTACGGCCCCCTCGAAGCCCGTCAGCTCGAGACCGCGACGCACTGGGTCCTGACCCACGCGGAGGGCCTCACCGGTCGCGAGATTCGGTCCATCTCAAAACAGGTCGCGGCCCTCAATCCCCACGCGATGAGGGTGAATGCAGCCCTGCTCGCCGCCGATCTCGCGGTGGTGGGGCGACGGCCTCGCGGGGGAATGCCGGGGACTGTGCCCGAACGGGATCTCGCGCCGGGGACGCATGGCCATGACCATGACCATGACCATGACCATACCCACGATCCGGCGCACGCGCTCTCCCATCGCTTCACCGGTTGCCAGATTCCTCTGCCCTACCGCTACCGGACGATCGAAGTGATCCGCTTTCTCGAAGCGCTCCCCGACGAAGTGGTGAGAGCCAAGGCCCTTGTCAAACTAATCGAGGCTCCCGGCTGTCGCTGGCTCTTCGAGCGCACCGGACGGCACCCCGTCGTCGAGCCGATCGAGGTCAGTGGCCTCACCAAAGTGGCGACTTCGGTCGTCTGCATCGGCCCGGGGCTCGATCCGGCTGGCCTGCGCGAGCTCGCCGGGCGTTTTTTCGGGCGGGTTGAGAGTGGGGTGAAAGAGTAGAACTTCTTTCAAGCGCAAGTAATTTGCATTTACCTTTAATGCAAATAGATTGCGGTAATGGCTTTCTTTTCATCTTCCTCCCGGGCGTCCGACCTGGACGTGCTCATCGTCGGTGCCGGCCCGGCCGGTCTCGGCTGTGCGATCGCGCTCCGGCAGTGCGGGGTTGAAAATCTGCTCGTGGTCGATCGCGAAGGGGTCGGTGCCTCCTTCGACAAATGGCCTCTCCAGATGCGGATGATCACGCCTTCGTTTCATTCGAATCCCTACGGCCAGGTCGATCTGAATGCGATCACACCGCACACTTCCCCGGCTGATTTCCTGCGAACCGAGCACCCTACCGGGGTCGAATACGCGCGCTATCTCCGCTCACTCGCGGAGCACTACGAGATCCCGCTTCGCGCCGGGGTGACGGTGACGGGACTCTGCAAGAAGGGGGACAAATTCCATGTTAAAATGGGGGAAGAGTCGCTGCGGTCCCGTTTCGTGATCTGGGCGACGGGCGAGTTTGCCCATCCAAATGATGGCGGAATCGAGGGAGCCGAACTCTGTCGGCACAACAGCACCGTCGGCGACTGGCGGGATCTCCCCGGCGTGGAGCATGCCGTCATCGGCGGATTCGAAAGCGGGATCGATGCGGCGGTCCACCTCGCCCGTGCCGGCAAGTCGGTCCATGTCCTCTCGCGCGGGGAACCGTGGCACGATGACAGTTCCGATCCCAGCCGGACTCTCACTCCTTTCACCCGTGATCGCCTCAAGTCCGCCTACATCGAAGCGCCGGGCTCGATCCGTCTCTATAAAAATGCCGACATCGTGAAAGTGGAGAAGCGGGAAGATTGCTACGTGCTCACGGACGGCGACGGCATTCCGTTCGAGGTCTCCACTCCGCCCATCCTCTGCACCGGATTCCGCGGAGCTTTCCGCGGGGTCGAGTCCCATTTCGAGGATGAAAACGGCAGACCGGCTTTTTCAGAACAGGCGGACGAGTCCCTCACCACTCCGGGGCTTTTCTATAGCGGGCCGGGGTTGCAGCACCGGGGGACGCTCTTTTGTTTTATCTACAAATTCCGGGGGCGCTTTGGCATCATCGCCCGCGAGATCGCCGAGCGACTCGATCTCGACTGGGTCGTGCCGCTGCAACTCTGGTGGCAGAGAGGATTCCTCATCGAGGACCTCGCCTGCTGCACCGACTGCACCTGTGCGGTCGAGGCGGAGGACACTGGCGGGCCTGCCCCGGTCGCGGACTTTGGTGAATCGGCCGCCAGTTCCAGGGAGACTTTTTCTTCCCGCAACCGATGACCACGCCCCAGGCACCGCCCCTTTCCCACGCGGCGATTCTCGGTCTTACCCGGGACTTCACCGCCGCGCTCGGGCAGCAGATGTTTTACTGGGGGCGCGACGTCATCCATCCCGGAGGCAACCTGCTCTGCGTCCATGGTTTTGATCGTCGCGACTCGCTCGGGCTCACCGGGACGAGTTGCTACAGCAAGGCGCTGGAGCGCGGGTTCATCGAACTCCACGGCGCCTGTGCCGGCTGGTATGCGGATGAGCGGGAGGACCCCGGTTTTCTCTACATCCGGAATCGGCGGCGCTGCTTCTGCTATGGCGACAATGTACCGCCGGATCCGGGGATTTATGCAAATGAACTCCTCCGGACCGGACCCGTGCGCGAGCTCTTCGCCCTGAGCCGCCCCTTTCTCGAATGGTGGATCGACTACGAGGCCTGGATCGCCTCCGTGACCGGACCCGACTACCGCGAGGCCTGCTTTCGCACTTTTCGCAAATTGCCCAAGTCGAAGTCGTGGTTGCCCCCGCAGGAGGCGAGTGAGTGGCTCCGTGCCTATCGGGACGATCCCGCCTCACTGAAGAGGGCGAAACAAAACAAACATTCCAAGGCCTAACGTGACCACATGAATTCCGCCCCGATCGCTCCCTCCCCCTCTACCCGCTCCCGCAGCTTTGTTGCCATCGGGCTGGAGAGTGTGGGGAAAACGCAACTTCTCGGGTCTCTCACCGGACGCCTTCCCACGTCTGAGAACTTCCGGGGCTCCACTCTCGCCTGCGAGACCTACCACGATGGCGAGCTGCGATGGATGGACGCTCCCGGCATCTATCGCGAGTCGGAAACGGCGACGACCCGCGCCGCGCTCGAGGCCCTCGACGAGGCCGATTCGGTTCTCATCGTGGCCAGGGCGGGTAAAGCCGGCGAGGAGCTGGAGGGGCTGCTCCCTCTGGTCGCGGGCCGAACGGGGTTCGTGGTCCTGACCTTTGGTGACCGGCTCGACGCGGGCGTCGATGGGGAAGCGCTGGCGGATTCGTTCCGCGTGCGGCTCGGTGTCCCGGTGTTCGTCGTCGACGCCCGGCGGCCCGGTGCGGAGCTCTGTGACCGGATCCGGAAAGCGGCCACTGCGGAGACTGTATCAAAGTTTCCGGAAACGGCGGTGACTTTACCGCAGGATCCCGCGCCGGTGGCGGTTCTTCGCCCCGGGCGAGTGGAGCGTCTCATCGCGAATCCGTTTGTCAGTTGTCTCCTCCTTTTTCTCCCGGCGGCGATCGCGGTGGTCAATGCAAACCGCTTTGCCGACTGGCTTTACGAGCCGCTCGGTGCGCGACTCGAGCCTGTTCTCGCGGCCATCGCGACCTGGCATCCCTGGCCGGCGGCTCTCTTCGGCGGCGACTACGGACTCGTTGCGATGTTTCCGTTCCTCATCCTCTACGCTGCCCCGACCATCGTCATCTTTGCGGGGATCCTCGCGCTCTACAAGTCGAGCGGGCTGATAGACCGGCTCTCGGTCGCCCTCCATCCGTGGCTCCGCCCTTTCGGAATCGGCGGACGCGATCTCGTCCGCGTCGTCATGGGCTTCGGCTGTAATGTCCCGGCGGTGATCGCGAGTCGTGCCTGCAACACCTGCTCGCGCGGGGCTTGTGTCTCGGCGATCTCGTTCGGCTCGGCGTGCTCGTACCAGCTCCCCGCGACCCTCGCGGTCTTTGCCGCAGCGGGAATGGCGGGGATGGGTCTGGTGTATTTGTTAGTCCTCGCGACGACGACGCTGATCTACCTGCGCTTTACCACGCCGAAGGCACTGCGCCTCGCGACCAATGCCCTGAAGCTCCCGCAGACGGACCCGTTGCACGCCCCGTCGTGGCGAGCGGTGTGGCGGGAAATGGCGGGGACACTGAAGCAGTTCGTAGTGATGGCCTTTCCGGTCTTCGTGGTGATCTGCTTTGTTGCCGCCGCTCTCGAGATGCTGGGCGTTCTCGACGCGATGGCGAGCGCTCTCTCACCGGTGATGGCGCTCTTCAATCTCCCGGGTGAAGCGGCCACGGCAGTGGTGCTCGGCTCGATCCGCAAGGACGGTCTCGCCATCGGCCTGCTCGACAGCGACTGGGGAGCGCTGAAAGTCGCCCTCGAGACTCCCGCCAAAGTTCTCACCGCCGTCTACCTCGCGGGAGTGCTCCTGCCCTGTCTCGTCACTCTCTTCACGATAGGCAAGGAGATGCGCTGGAAGTTCGCCGCGAGACTCGCCGGTCGCCAGATGGCCTGGGCGGCGGGCTTCAGCCTCGTCATTGCCTGGATCGGGGCTCTCTTTTCCTGAAACCACTCACCTCCCGCCCTTCTCCCCTCATGCAACAAACCGATACTCTCACGAAAATTTCCTTCTTTCGATGGCGCCCGAATCCTGATCGGATCGGCGTGACCGCCTCCGTACTTTGCGCGATCCACTGCGCCGTCACCCCCGTGTTTTTCCTCCTCGCCCCCTCCTTCGGCAAGGTCTGGGCGCATCCGGCCTCGCATTGGCTGGTGGCCCTGCTGGTTGTCCCGCTCGCGGCGGTGGCACTGCTCGCCGGATTCCGCCGACATGGCCGGAGATGGATCCTCGGGGCCGGGATTTTGGGAATGTCCCTCGTCATCGCCGGCGCGGCGATCCCCTACCTGGAATCCGGTGAAGAAGCCGCGCCGTCGGTAGCCCACGCGGCATCCGCCGGCGAACCATCGGGCATTACGGCGGAAACCGAGTTCGTTTACGTGGTGGGAGAGGAGGAGGATGACGTGGCGTCGGAAGCCACCTGCCCGGACGCGTGCTGCCCGACCCTCACCGTCGATGAGCAGGGGAATCGCCGCTTGCAAATTCCCCTGGCCAGCATCGTGACGACTCTCGGCGGGTTGGCGCTCATCCTCACGCACTTGGGCAATCTGCGTTGCTGCCGCACCTGCCGAAATCAACGCTGGGCGACGCTTTGATCCATTTCGATCCCTCATGCCATGCAGCCCGATTCACCTAATTCCACGTGGACCTTCGCCTCCCGTCTATCTGTCGAACAAGTCGAAGAAGGCCACGAACTCGCCCCGAAATTCGACGAAAAGGGCACCATCCCCTGCATTACTCGTCACGCCGCGACCGGCGAGATCCTGATGTTCGCCTATATGAACGAAGAGGCGCTGCGCCTCAGTTTGGAAACGGGTCTCGCCCACTACTGGTCCCGCTCCCGGCGCAAACTTTGGAAAAAGGGGGAAACCTCGGGGTTGCGGCAGATCATCCGGCGTTTCCTCGTCGACGATGATCAGGACTGCGTCATCCTCGAGGTCACCCTGACCCGGCCCGAGGCGGGCGGTGAAGAGGCCTCGTGCCACGTGGGATATCGCAGTTGTTTCTACCGCGAGATTGTGCCGTCGTCCGAGGCCGGGACGACGCCGGTGCTGCGTTTCGTGGAGGAGAAAAAAGCCTTTGATCCCGTGGCGGTCTACGGGGACACCCCGAACCCGACTCAACTCTGACCGCTCCCCACATTCCCATGGATTACTTCGAAGATTACCGCGAGTGGCACGAGGCCATCACCGTCCGGTGCGGACTGGAACTCACGAGCGACTACTGCCGCGAGCGCATCAACGCCCTGCGCGAGGTCCGCGACGAATCTATGATCGCCTTCGTCAAGCTCTACGGGACTGCCTACCGCGACCGTGTCGCTTCCTGGTTCGAGCGCGCCCTCGCCGAGGCCATTTAGAAAACGGCGCCGAACGACTGTTGGTAAATTCCTCGGCCGATTGGGGCCCGGAGCGATCCCTTTACCTTGCAGGAGTGCATCCTCGAATACCGGCGGCGTGGTCACAGCCTGCAGGAAGCCGTCGAGGTTTTTCACAACAATCCCTGCCGCTTCCCCCGACAGAAATCGAAGTGAGACATCGCGCCGATCCGGATCGAGAGGCAGGATGCGAGCCATCCTGAATCGCGCGCGTCTATACTGAGGTCAAATGCGCTCGCGCGGGGCACGTCCCTCGTACCGCATGGCATTGAGGTGTTGCCGTTGAGTTCCAATAATCGGTCGCTTCGTATTATTCCTTGACGGTAATATCGCGAAGCGGTCTTTTTAAGATTCGAATGATTGAAACCTTCTCATGTGCGGAGACGGATTCCACCTTCCACGGTATTCGATCGCGGAGGTTTCCCCGTGCGATTCAACAGGCCGCACGGCGAAAACTTATCTACCTCAATGAAGCCAACGACCTGAATGATTTACGATCACCTCCGGGCAACCGGCTCGAGGCTCTCAAACGAAACCTCGCGGGATCGTTCAGCATTCGGATCAATCAGCAGTGGTGCATTTGTTTCCAGTGGGAAGACGGAAACGCGCGGGACGTTCGCATCGTTGATTACCATTAAGACACCAACCCATGAAACCGAAACCACTCGATCCCGTCCATCCCGGCGAAATCCTCCTCGAGGATTTTATGAAGCCACTCGAATTGAGCCAGTACCGCGTCGCCACCGACATCAGGGTTCCGCCTTTGCGAATCAGCGAGATTGTTCGGGGCAAACGCGGCGTTTCCGCCGATACGGCGATGCGCCTCGCCCGCTATTTTGGCACGAGTGCCGGCATCTGGATGCGACTCCAGGCTCAATACGACCTTGAGGTCGCGGAGCGGGCGCACGGGAAGGAAATCCGGGCCAAGGTACCGGAGTTGGCGGCAAAGGGGTGAGATCGTGAACCATTCAATCAAAACGGAAACCGACGAATCATTGAAATCCTCCGAATCTCGCCTGAAGATGCCGCATGACTCCCACATCGCCCCCGCTCAACTGGAACTCGCGCTCGCTCACCTCGGGCTGGCAGCGCGGCATCAACGCCTTTTATTGGGGGCTCGGCTTTTCTCCGGAGGATTTTGAAAAAGCCCAGATCGGCATCGGCACGCCCCTGCTCGACGGGAATCTCTGCAACGTCCATGCCCACGAACTCGCCACGCTCATCCGCGAGGGCTGCGCCGAGGCCGGACTGATCGGATTTCCCTTCGGCGTCTCGCCGGTGAGCGACAACATCACCCAGGGACACGAGGGCGGCAACGCCTCGCTGCCTTCGCGCAACCACATCGCGAACGGCACCGAGATGGTCTGCACCTCCCACTGCTACGACGCCATCGTTGGCCTGCACCACTGCGACAAAAACGGTCCCGGCTTTGCCATGGCCCTCGCGCGGACGAACTACCCCGGACTCATCGTCAACGGCGGCTCGATCCTGCCCGGTTGCCACAAAGGACGCGACACCACCATTCTCGATGTCTACGATGCCGCCGCCAAAGCCGCGAACGGAACGATGGACTACGCGGAGTCCGAACAGATCATCCGCACTGCCTGTCCCGGACCCGGCGGCTGCGGCATTGCCGCCTCGTTCAACACCTGGGGCATCACGATGGAGGTGATCGGTCTCAGCTTGCCCGACACCTCCTCGCGACCCGCCGTTGCGGAGGAAAAACGCGAGGAATGCCGACGCGTCGGGGCCGCCCTGCGTGTCCTCCTCGAGCGCGGCATCCGGCCCCGCGACATCCTCACCCGCACCGCTTTCGTCAACGCCACCACCACACTCGCCGCGATCGGCGGTTCGACCAACGGTATCCTCCACATCCTCGCCCTCGCCCTCGAGGCCGGGGTCGATTTCACCCTGCGCGACATTCAGGCGATCTGCCGGAAAACGCCCGTGCTGTGCAACTTCGCCCCGCGCGGCACCGGAACGATGCACGATCTCCACCGCCTCGGCGGCACCTCGATGCTGCTGCGCCATCTCCTCGAGGGAGGCTGGCTCGACGGAGATTGTCTCACCGTGACCGGTCGCACCCTCGCCGAGAATCTCGCCGATGCTCCCGCGGTGCCGAGTGACCAGAGCCTCATTGCGCCGCACGAGGCCCCCTTCAAAGCCTACGCCGACATCCAGATCTGTTTCGGCAATGTCGCGCCCGACGGTGTCGTCTTCAAAGTCTCGGCACTCGATGCGCCGCGCTTCGAAGGCACCGCGATCTGCTTCGACGACTCGCACGAAGTCCACGAGGCGGCCGCCGCCGGTCGCATCCGGCCGGGGCATGTCGTCGTCATCCGCGGCAGCGGCCCCGTCGCCGCCGGGATGCCCGAAGTCCACGTCGCCAGCGCCGCTCTTGCCGTGCCCGAGTTGAAAGGTAAAGTCGCGCTCCTTTCCGACACCCGTGTCTCCGGCGTGTCGAGCGGCGCGGTGGGAGTCCATTGCGCGCCCGAGGCGGCCGTGGGCGGACCCATCGCGGCGGTGCGCGACGGCGACCGGGTGAGCTTCGACCTGCTCGCGGGCACCATCCACGTCGAGGCCGATCTCGAGGCACCGGAGCGGCGAAACCCGCCGGTCAAATGCACCCACCAGCGCGGCTACCTAGCCGACTTCGCCGCCACCGTGACACAGGCAAACGAGGGCTGCGTGAGCCGTTGGGTGGTGAATGGGTGAGGGAGCAAAGCGATCAAACAGGGTCCTGGTTGGTAAAGGGAGTGGGGCCCTTACGCGCCCGGTTTTTTCCACATGGGACGCTCGCCGGCAGCGATGGCGGAGTCGAAGAGGAATTCATTCCGCACGACTTCGGACTCACCCGTCAGCAGACCGGAGATATCGACGCCGTCGATGACACGTCCGTCGGGGAGCGGGGTGCCGGTGATCGCGGCAATGGTGGGGAGTAGATCGATGGTCGAGGCGAGCGCGTTGCACTCGGTGCCCGGGGGGATGCGTCCGGGCGCCCACATGATGCAGGGGACGCGCTGGCCACCCTCGAAGGTGCTCATCTTGCCGTCGCGCAGCGGGCCGGCCGAACCGCCATGGTGTTTAAAGGTGAGCCAGGGACCGTTGTCGCTCGTGAAAATGACACAGGTGTTTTCGGCGAGTTCGATTTCGCGCAGGAGATCGAAGAGGCGGCCTACTTCGGTGTCGAGGTGTTCGATCGTGTTGATGTAGGCTCGCTTGGGATCGGGGTCGCGGACCTCGTCAGGCACGTAGAGCGGGATGTGCGGCATCGAGTAGGGCAGGTAGAGGAAGAAAGGACGCTCGCGATTTTCCCCGATGAAGTCGATGGCCCGGTCCGTGCTGTGCAGCGGCGGGTGATGGTGCGCTGGTCCACGGGGAGTTCGATGATCTTGTCGTTTTCGAAGAGTGGAGTTTGCCACTTTGTCAGGGTGGACTCGGGATCGTTTCAGAGTTCGTCCATCCCGACGACACCATCCTTGGGTTTGCCCTTGTTCTCCGGGTGATTCATGTCGTTCGAGTAGGGGATGCCGTAGTAGGTGTCGAAGCCGTTCGCTGTCGGGAGCACCTCCGGATGGTGGCCGAGGTGCCATTTGCCGAAACAGGCGGTGGCGTAGCCCCGCTCCCGCAAGTGGTCGGCGATAGTGTGTTCGTCAGGGTGAAGGCCGGTATTCGAAGCGGGGGAAAGTACGCCCTGGTGCATCCCCACCCGTTTCGGGTAGCTACCGGTAAGCAGTGCTGCCCGCGAGGGACTGCAGACGGAAGAGGCGGTCACGAAGCTGGTGAATTTGCGCCCCTCTCGAGCGAGCCGGTCGAGATGGGGCGTGCGAATCGTGGTCGAGCCGAAGGACCCGAGATCTCCGTAGCCCATGTCATCTGTGAAGATGAGTACAAAGTTGGGTTTCTGGGCGGAGAGGGCCGCTGACTGAAGACAGCAGGAAAAGAGGAAGAGCAGGAGAGGGCGGGTCATGAGGCGCAGTAATGAAAGGGACCAGTATTATGGGAAGCGGGTGAAAGTGTCATCGGGTTTTTGTCATCAACCTCCGACGGCTTTGCGTGTGACGATACCGCAGGCGCCGGGGCTCGACTGAGCCGCCTGCCGCCGTTGCAGAGGGTCAGGTCGTTGAGTCAACAGGGTGAGGTGGGCAGGGGGTGATCGCGATCTGCTCTCGAGGAAAAGCCTCCCTCCTGACGTTCCTTCGCGATTGCGCTTTCTACGATCTCCGGTCCTGAGACGTATCAAAGGGTGACATGAAACTCCTCCAATCTCTTTTCCTCGTCGCTCTTTTCGGAACCGTGATTCCTGCAGCTCTGAGCGTCACCGCTGTCGCTGAAGACGGGGATGCAGAAGCTGCGGTGGAAGAATCCGCCCCGGAATCTACCGACCTCCCGCCCGCCTATGTCTTCGGCTGGGGAGTCCTGCCGGGAAAACTGGCGGACCCGCGGGGCGGCACTTCGAACGGGGCGCCGGTGGAATTGGCTCCGGCACGCGCCCTGCCTCTGCCGGAGATCGCCTCGGCCGCTGACGGGATCGCGAAAGACCGGGCCGCGATCCGCGCCTTCGCGGGGGACTACCGGGTGAGCTTTCATTTCATGGACACTCTCGGGCTCTCCCCCGACTCGACTCCGCGGCGGCCCTACTATTCGTGGGCGACGGAGCGGGTCGAGGTCCTCGCGGATGAGGACCGCTTTCTCAGTCTCCAGCACACCCTCGTGATGTTCTTCGCTGGCGACGACGGCGGCATTTCCGAACCGGCCCTGACAAAACACTGGCGACAGGACTGGACCTACGAGGCGACCGATCTCCACGTCCATGCGGGGAAGGAAACCTGGGAGCGGGTGACTCGCTCCGCTGAGGAAGCGGCGGGCACCTGGACACAATCGGTCTATCAGGTCGATGATTCCCCCCGATACTCGGCCTCGGGCAAATGGGTGCATCGCGGCAATGTCTCGGAATGGCGGGCCGAGCCCTTCCTGCGTCCTCTCCCGCGGCGCGAGACCACGGTGCGCAAGGACTACGATGTCCTCGAGGGCCGCGATGTCATTGTCATCACACCGACGGGATGGCTCCACGAGCAGCACAATTGGAAGCGGGTTCTCACCGGCGATGCGTCCGCGCCTCCTGCCTATGTCGCCTCCGAGTTCGGGCTGAATCGCTACGAGCGCCTCGTCTCGCCATCGCTGGAGGAAGCCGCCATTTACTGGAAAAAAACCGGGCCCTACTGGGCAGAGGTGAGAGCGGCTTGGAGGGAGATCTTTGCCACGCACGACCGCTTCACGATGAAGATGAAAGTCGACGGCGATCGCCTTTACGAACGCCACTTCGAACGCGCCGAAGAACTCGCGGACGGTGATCCTTTTGACGCCACGGCCGAACGCAAACGTGCGGTGGAGACGATCGAGGCGTTCCTGGAAAAGAGAGAGTGATCGTCACCACTCTGCCGGTCAAAACCCCCGCGAGATCCCGAAGAGCATCCGCAGAGCCGGTTCGCTCTGGATGCCGTTGAGATCGTTCACGGCGGGAATCCCGATAGAGAGTGAAGTGACCCAGCCGCTCGGCAGGATGAGACGGCTGCCGGCAGCGAGGAAAATGACGTTGCCGCCGGTGTTTTCCTCGGCGACCCCGCCGATGCGGACCATCTCGCGCCAGTCTCCGTTTGCTTCGAGAATGAGATCCCAGGTCGTGGGGGCTTTGTCAACGTGATCGTGCGGAGCGGCCACCTCTGTGGGCTTATGCGCGTGTGAGTGGCCTTCGTGATCGCAGGCGTCCTCGCCGGAGCCTCCGAGGACTCGATAGGAAAGGGCGGCATTGTAGTTCACGATGTCACCGCGGTCAGTCTGCCGGGTTCCCTCGGTAACGAAGGAGTAGAGCCCGCTGAGATCGAAAGACCACTTCCCGACCTGCTGCGTGAGAGACAATCCGACGAGGGGATCCCACGATCCCGAGCCGGGCTGGTGATCGCCCTCGATGAGCGCACCCCAGGCGTCGCGGACATCGGTGTCGCCGGTCGGGGTTTTCAGCCCGAAGAGGAGAGCGGCGTGGCGGAGGTCTGCCTCGTCGTGGAGGAAGCGGTATTGGCCATAAAAGGTGGCATCGCCGAGACCCTCAAAATCGGTCGACTCGATGTAGGGAACGAGGGCGGGTTGATTCGGGGCGATCCCGCCGTGTCCGTGCCCTCCGTGACGCGGCGTTTTGACGAGAGCCCCGGTTTTGCCCGCTGCGGCCGGTTCGAAGCCAACACTGCGGAACCCCGTGCGCCAGACATAGGGGAGGGCGAAGCCGGCGGTGAGATCGTCGGTGACTCCATAGGCGGAGTTGAGGGAGAGGCTGGTGAGGCTCTCGGTGCTGTGGACGTGGTCGTCGAGCAGGGTGTAGCGAATCAGATCGGCGTCGGAGATCTCATCGGTGAAGATGAACTGGCTCTGCACGCCCGTGCTGACGGCCCCTGCCGGCAGAGGAATGGCGGAGATGGTGGTGACGGGGCCGGGGCTGCCGTCTTCGAGACTCAGGGTGGGATGGTCGGCCCTCGCCGGAAGACTGGCGGCGAGGACAAGAGTGAGAAAAGGGAGTGAAACGCGATGGTTCATTTGCGGGTGATGGTGACTTTTTTCCTGGAGGAGATTTTTCCGTCGAGGGAAATGGCGGTGATGTAGATAGTGTTCACGCCGGGTTTCAGTCCGGTGAGATTGGCGACCCAATTACGGCCTCTCGCCGCGAGGAACTTTGTCTCCTTGTTCTGCTGGATGGCCACGAAGGCGGCTGACTCGGGATTCAAAAAACGCCCCGTCAGACGAAATTTTTTCTTGGTCGTTTTGAAGCGCTTCCCTTTCGTGAGGACCGAAGCCGGGAGGGCGCGGGAGAGAGTCGTAAAGCGGACTTCATATCCCTGACGTCCCGCGTCAAAACCGGGCGCACCGATGCCGCCGAGGGCGATGGAGTACTTCCCGGCGGGCAATTCCACTGTAGTCTCGACGAGACCATCGCCTTCGTCCCCGATATGGGAATGATAGGAAAGGGCCGGTGCCCACGGGATGGCTGACCGGATCGGATAAACCGTCTCATCAGCCCCGGATTCCTGCCAGCCCGAGTAGATCGTGAAAGCGGGCCGTAGATCTCCGCCCCCGGTGTCGCCGGGGAGCAGGCCAAGCGGGTCAGGGACGTTCGACGCGCGGGAGAGCCTTACCGTCACGAGGCTGGGAAATTGTAGATTCAGGGCCACCCAGCTGCTCGCCCGGGTCGTGCCCTCGTCCGGCGCGAGGGATTCGGGATCGCTCCAGCTCGAGGCTCCGACGATCCCGCTAAGGACTGCGGTCAGGCTCCCCACTGAGGTCACGCTCCAGGCGTATCCGATGCCTCCGGTCGTGAGGCCCGTCTCTGAATCGACGCGATTGGGCACGGGATCGCCCTTCCCGAAGCTCCCCGGAGAGATCGCAGGCGGTTGGAGCGGCTTTGGCGAGTGCGGCCCGGAGTGTGACCATGCGACCGCCGCCGCGATGAGGCAGATCGCTGCGGCGCAGAGGCGGATCATTTCAGCTTGTTTGGTAGTTCGCATGGGTGGTCGAGCGGGAGGGAGAGTTTCGAGGAGAGGAGGGGGGACATTGCCAAGCCCCGGCGAGTCCTGCGAATCCGCTGCGGTGGCAGAGGAGTCGTAGGTTGCCATCAGGTGAGAGCCCCTATTTGCCAAGGCGGATGCTGCGGGGCGAGCCGGGCCCCTCGGGGAGAACGACGGTCCGCTCGATCACTGCACGCATCGGACGCGAGGCGCTGCCATCGGTGGAAAGAGCGGAGATGCTGACCCTGTTTCGGCCGGGCTTCAGTTTCCCGACCTTTGCCCTCCAGGAATTTCCCGAGATCCTGGCCTGAATCTTCCGGTCGCCATGGGTCAACTCGACCCGGGCGAGGGATTCGGGATTCGTAACGAGACCTTTCAAATCATAGCTCCTGCCCGAGGTACGAAAGCGCTTCCCGGTCATGGTGAGTGAGGCGGGATCCTTGTAGGCTTTAGTGGTAAAAGTCGCTCCGTAGCCCTGGCGTCCCTCCGCGAGGGTACTGGGTGAGTTGCCGCCGAGAACGACGGAGTACTTGCCCGCCTTCAGTTTCAGGGTGAGGGCAGCGACGGTGTTGCCGGTATTCTCGACGTGGGTGAGATACTCCACATCCGCCGCCCAGGCTATGTTGCCGCGGTTGTTGAAGTTATGGAGGTCGCCACCGGCTTCCTGCCAGCCCTCGTAGATGGTGAAGGCGGGGAAAAGATTGAGGAGTCCGACTCCGTTCGGATTATTCGCGTTGGTGGTGGTGGGGACTCCGTCTTTGCGCTCGAGCCGGATCGTGAGACGGCTGTCTTCGGTCAGTTCGAGGGCGACCCAGTTCGAAGTATGGGTCCAACCTTTCGCGGTATCGGGAAAGGCGTCTTCGTCCCAGCTCCATGCGCCGACGGTGCCGTCTACCATGGCATTGTCTTTCGAGTTCATTTTCACGGTCCAGCGATAGCCGATCCCGCCGCTGGCGGGAGCGCCATTCGGGACAGCGGCGACATTGGGGACAGGATCGCCGAAAGTGACTTCGGCAGCGGAGAGGGGGAGGAGTCCGGCCGTCGCGAGAGCGAGGGTGAGGACGAGGGTGAGGATCGATTTTCGGATTTTCATATGGTGTGATTTTATAGGGAGAGTGTTAGGGGGTCGGGATGCGATAGGCAGCCTGGCCGGGGAGGAGCCCGGTAAAAGTGAGCGATTCACCCGCGTTGAGCGAGGAGAGCCAAGTCGCGCGGATGGCGGGGGGGGATGCTCCACCGCCGTAGAGACTGGTGTCAGGGTCAAAGGCGAGCCTGACCGGCGTGCCGTTGACGACGCCTTCGGCGACGAGGTCGATGCTGCCTGCGAGCACTTCCATTTCAAAAAGGGCGAGCTCGGCCAGCAATGTGGTGATTGCCCGATTCGTCACCGTGAGGGTGCGTGATTGCCCGACCGCCGCCGCCGTGCCCGTGTCGAAGGCGAGGACAAAGGCGGCGACATCCTTCCGCCCCTGCTCGGTCAGGTTGCTCAGTTCATAGAAATGGGCCTCGGGCAATTGGCTGCCGGTTCCGTCGCGATTCATGCCGAAGCCGAGGGTGCCGGCACTGCCGGGAGCGCCGCGGAAACCGAAACGCTGGTAGGTCGTCTGGAGTGGCGGCGTTTTGATATGATCGCGCGAGTCGGTGAGACGGAGGTCGTCGATATTGCCGTCGGTCCCCCGCGGTCCCGCGTGGCAGACGGAGCAGTGGTTGTCGTGGAGATTGAAGGCGGCCAGTCCGGCGGTCGGGTCTCCTCCTGCGAGAGTCACGGGCAGTTCATTGTCAAGCGTGCGATAGGGATTGGGATGATGGCGCAGACTGAAGAGGTAGGTCTCGAGGGCTCCGAAGTCCGGCTCTGCGAGCGGCGCGCCGCCGAGCAGGTTGGGGAAAGTCCCGTTGAAATGCAGCAGCGTCGGCATGTCGCCGCGCCAGTGGAAAGGAGCCCCTCCGTCCAGATTCCGCAGGGTCTGCGTCACCATCGCCCCTTTCATCGGGTGGAAGGGACGCTCGAGCAGCTCGACTTCGTGGTTCGCGCTGTTGAAGCCGGTCCCGGAGCGCATCGTCCCGTTCGGATCACCGAGATCCCAGGCGAGACCGTCGCGGTCGGCGTCGATGTGGCAAGTGGCGCACGAGACAGTGCCGTTGCCGGATAGCCGCGCGTCGAAGAGGAATCCGCGTCCCTCTTTGATCGCGATCGGCATCGCGTCACCCGTCCCGATGGCAAACTCGGCGACGACCGTGCCGCTCCCCGTCGCGATGACGGAGATCGTGTTGGAAAGTTTGTTCAGCACATAGAGCATGTCATCGTCCGCATCGAGAGCGAGTCCGCGCGGGCCGCGCATCTGACGCGAGCCGTCACCGGGAGATCTCAGCTCGATGCGGGAGTGGATCGTGCCATTGTCAGGATCGACGAGAGCGATGCGGTCCGAGGCAAAAGCCGCGACCCAGGTCATGCCGTTGTCGAAGACCATGGCCGTCGGCTCTGCGAGTGAGGTTGCGAGGGCGGCCGGATTCGGGAGGAGCCCGTAGTCGACTCCGGGGTTGAGATCGTAGATGACCGGACCCGTCCCGTCAGCCGCGAATTTCGAAAGGCGATGGTCGGCGACATGGCTGCGGAGTTCGGGCTCGAAGCGCACGAGATTATGCGACTCCATGTTCGCGACGAAGAGTTCGCCCGTCGCGGGATGCACGGCGAGGCCGCGCAGGATCGTGCCGGCGTCAGAGAGATACCGCTCGATCTCCCACGTCGTCGTGTTGATCACCGCGACATCGTGATCATAGACCTTGTGCGAAAGCCGGGGATCATCGATCGCGACGATGTCCGCCGTGTCGGGTGCCGCAGGGAGGGCGGGGTTGGTGGGTGCTGGCGGGGCGGGGGTCAGGTCGGGTTTCAGGATCGTGGTCCGGTTTCCCGAGAGGAGAAAGGCGACATAGAGACGATCACCCGAGGGACTCTTCGCGAGCGAGGTCGGGTAATTTCCCCGGAGGGGGATTTCGGAAAGAGGGGCGAAAGTCGTCGCGTTGATGAGACGGAGCAGGTTTGATCGGGCGCAGCTCACGACGGCGGTGTTGCCTACAAAAAGGACATCGGACGGCTCGTCTGGAACGGAGAGGGTGGCCGTTACGACACCGGTATCGAGATTGACGACCGAGATCGAGTCAGATACTTCGTTGACGACCCAGGCCTCGGATGCGGATCGTGCCCGCACCGAGACGGGTTCAACGCCCACCGGGACTTCCCATCGCAGATAGGGGACACCGCCCGTGGAGGGCTCGCCGAGATCGTAGACCGCGAGGGTGCCGGCCGGCGAGTTCACCGCGAGGAGGAGGTCCTCGATCAGGGTTACCGGATACGTCTGGCGCGCTTCGAAGGCCGCGTAGTCCCCGGCGCCGGCGCGCCCGGCGCTCGAGAGCACGAGCAATGTGATGGCGGCGATGGCGGTGGCGAAAAATGCGGCCGGTCGTGTGGTAATATCAGGGATCATCGGCATGAAAATTATTCGTGTGTCAGGATATTTTCGGGCCGCATGGGCCGCGTCATGTCCGGAATGTCCGGGCTGGGATTGACCTCGGGCGATGCGGCGGGGAAAGGCGCGCGTGAAAATGCGACACGATTCCGGGGCGTGGCCGTATGGGGCCGGAGAATGGGCGCGGCGAAGGGCCGCGTCACTTCAGACCGCTCGAGGGGGCGGTGAGAGGAGCGTTCCGTCAACGGAACGTTCGGAGGCGGAGCGGGGGAAATAGTTCACTTCCGAGAAAGAGCGAGGTGCTGCCGGAGCTTCGACAGAGAGCACGGCGATCAGCTTCGAGCCTGTCTCGACGATGTCGTCCTGCCGCTCGCGCTCCTGATCCTGTCCGGTGGCCACGGCTTTGCAGAGAGGGCAGGGATTCCGGCCGTCGAAGGTCTTGCCGATGGCCTCGACGAGGGTCGCATCCTGCGACTGATCCACGATCATCGTGACCCAGGCAACGCTCTGGATTACGACCCAATGACCACCGATCAAATGAAGGGCTGCTAGCAGGGCAAGGGCTCTGGCAAAACGGGTTCTCAAAACGGGTTCTCAAAACGGGTCGAGGGTAGTGAGTGGACTTGGCGCACGCAAGTGAATTTCCCAGCGCAAACCTGTCGCGAAGAATCATCCACAATAATTACGATAATTATTGCAATTATAATCAGGACATCCTAAGCTATTCCACTTTCTCACTTCAGCCATGACACTGGAATCAGCCATCTTCCTTATCACCTTCTCCTTTAGTCACGTCTTTTTCCCGGGACATCCGACGCCCTTGCTTCTCACCACCGGCGGGATGGGGATGAAAAAAGCCTGGCAGTTCACCCTCGGCATGGCCATCGCCCACGGCCTGCTGATGGCGCTCGCTCTGGGAGTAGGCCAGTTCTTTTTGAAAATGCTGATGGTTGCCTGGCCGGCCGGCAAGTTCTGGCTCAGTCACGTCGATATCCCCATCCTCCTCGTCCTCGGTTGTCTGCTTCTGCGTGAGGCCTTCCGTCGCGGTGGCGAAGTCGAGCGCGCTCAGAAAATGCTCGATCCGAAACACCCTTTTCTCACCGGCGCCGCGATCGGTTTCATTCCCTGCCCCGACACGATCGGTTACGCCATGATTGGCGGCGCCATGGGAATGCACGGGCTCGCTCACATGGTCACGGCGACCTCTATCGTCTTTTTTGGCACGGCACTGGGCTTCTGCAGTGTCACGGCAGTCGCCGGCTTCATGCCGAAGCTGGTGAAGAGTCCGAAACTCGGCCCTGCGATTTGTCTGCTCACCGCTCTGGTGTGCTTCGCCAACGTCACTTACCGCACCTGGAACACATGGAACGACTGGGCATGAAAAAACTACCTCTGATTTGCACATTTCTTTTCGCGGGACTCCTCGGAGCCTGCACCGAAAAAAAGGGAGACCCCACCGCCGCCGCCGACTGGCGTCCCGAGAATGCCAGCGTCGCGAGGCACATCACGAGCGTGCACCATTTCGTGATCAATACCTCGCCCCAGTCGCACCTGCGCGTCGATCGTGATCCGGAGAGTGGAAAGATCGTCGGCGAGTTCCGCAAAGATGTCCTCGAAACCCTCGGTGGCGAAAAAGCGCTCTACGTGATGGGCTGGGACACGAATCCGCAGCTCTCCTCGCGGCACGAGTATCTCTTTTTCCTCGAAGCGCTCCACGCCTACCTCGTGCTCAATCATCCCGAGTGGGACGGTGGTGAGGGCCAGTCCGCTGACTCCGCCCCGTCGCCCGACGTCACCGCAGCCGACCCTGTCAAAGCCGCACCCGCCGAAGGCTGAGTCACGACGGGAGAAAGCGGGAGCGGTTTTTCCCGCGCTTGCATCACGCGGACCCCTGCGCGAAGTCTGCCGGGCATGACCCTTCCGCCCGACGAATCCTCCGCTCCGCTGCAGCCCCGCCTCGTCCGCCTGCCCGAGCTCTTCGACGGCATCGCCGACAGCATCCTCGCCCGCTTCGGCGCGGCCTCGTGCACGAGGCTGGGGCGGGACTACCATCTCATCCGCACGACCACGCCCGAGGTCATCCGGGAATCCGAGGCATCGCTCTTCGTGCGGTGGCATCTCCCGATGGATCACACCTGGCCCTGCCATCCGCGCAAGATGGACGGTTTCATCGAAAAGGCGGCGCAGACCCTCTTCCGGAAATTCGGGGATCGCCGCCCGCAGGGCATCTTCATCGGCACCCTCCATCCCACCTCACCGGACCGGTATTTCAAAACCCTCGCCTCGAATCTGCGGGGGCGCGTCCTCCAGCTCTTTCCGAACCTGCCCGTCGGGGCGGTCGAGGACCAGGATCCGAATGCGGAGACGCTCTTCTGTCTCGTCGGTAAAGAGGGACTCTACTGCGGTATGGCGACCCCGCGCGCGACGAACGGTTTTTACCCCGGCGGGAGCAAATACATCGATCAGGACGCTCCCGACACGATCAGCCGCGCCGGAGCCAAGATCGCCGAGGCGCTGCACTACCTGCGACTCCACCGTCCGGCCCTGCCCGAGGGCGCCCATTGGCTCGAACTCGGAGCCTGCCCCGGAGGCATGACCTCGGAGCTGCTCGCGCGCGGCCAGCGGGTCACCGCGATCGATCGTGCCCCCCTCGATCC
>Ga0335398_10001082_pt1 | contig 47731 bp, 35 predicted proteins | sample BON03_FD_205742 | JGI IMG/M metagenome (GOLD analysis project Ga0335398, IMG submission 205742) | Freshwater microbial communities from Lake Bonney liftoff mats and glacier meltwater in Antarctica - BON-03 (spades assembly) (version 2) | ecosystem: Environmental > Aquatic > Freshwater > Ice >... | reverse complement strand
AAATGGTCAGCCAGATTCGTGCAGGTGTAGTTGACTTGGCTCGAAAGAAGGTACTGGCAGTAAAGTTCGCGCGTTGTTTTCATCCCATAAGTTAATAAAATTTCAGTTTTGCGAAAGTCCTATATTAATTCTTTTGAGCAAGAAGAGTATCTTTTGGCCGGTGCTTTTACAGAAAGTGGCGATATGCTCGACCCCGAAACGGCCCTGAGGCTCTTCTCGCTGAATGCTCAGGAAGGTGGGCCGGTCTCGTTCTCCGACGATGTATCGGCGTGGTTTAGGCAAGTTATTGACCACGAACGAGCTACGGTTCTGAACGAAAATGCCCTCCGAAATCGTGATTTTTTCGATATCGAAATGGATAAGCTAGACCTTTGGGCTGATGACATGAAGCTAGGCCTGGAACGGGAAATTAAGGATTTGGACGCTGAAATTAAACTCCGAAAAGCCGAAGCGAAGAAGATTTTAAAGTTGGAAGATAAAGTAAAGGCCCAGCGGCACATCAAGGACTTGGAGCGAAAAAGAAGCGAAAGCCGAAGGATGTTGTTCACGGCCCAGGACGAAGTGGATGATAAAAAAGATCAACTATTGACGAGTATCGAGAAGATGCTCAACCAAAAAATATCCCAAAAAGAACTATTTACTATTCAATGGAAGATTGTGTAGCATGGATACTCAGGAATTGATAAAACTAGTAGATGAGCTAAGGGCTTTACCCAACGAAACAGAGTGGGTAGAGTTCAAGTCGAGTACCATCAAGCCTAATGAAAAGCTGGGAGAATACATTCCGGGCCTATCCAATGCGGCCTGTGTTAACAACCAAGCGTTTGCTTACCTAGTTTTGGGAGTTGATAATGACGACCATTCTGTTACCGGAACGACCTACTCTTTTAGGTCTCGGAAACAGGGAAACGAAGAGCTGGAATTTTGGATCAGACGGCTTCTTTATCCGTCTATACGTTTTGAGTACTTTGAATGCCTTTATGATCCAGAACATAGAATTGAGGTTTTTAGAATACCAGCCGCCAGTGGCGAACCCACTACTTTTCAGGGAAAAGCCTCTATCCGTTTGGGCACTTCGCTCACCTCGTTGAAAGACTACACCCACTACACCAGGCTAATCTACAACTCGCAGGCCGATTGGTCGGCCAAAATTATTGAGAAAGCCACCCTAGCCGCTTTGGATCAGAAGGCTGTTGCGCTTGCCAAAGAGAAATACAAAGAAAAGCAAGCAGGAAAGCCGTACTTTGCTGATATCGATGGCTGGTCGACTGAACAGTTCCTGGACAAAGCCAAAATAACCATTGGTGGTAAAATTACCAATGCCGCCCTTATTCTTTTGGGTAAGCCCGAATCAACGCATTTCATTTCTCCAAGTGTAGCTCAAATCACCTGGAAACTAGATACCGACCAAAAGGCCTATGAGCATTATAGCACGCCCTTGTTCCTGACCATCAATGACGTATTAAAACAAATACGAATTGTCAGACATAAGTTTTTCCCAAGCAATCAGTTGATTGCTACCGAAGTGTTAAACTATGACGTAGAGGTTATCCTGGAAGCACTCAACAACTGTATTGCCCATCAGGATTACAGCTATAATTCCCGTATTATTTTGACGGAAAAAGCCAATAAACTCATTTTTGAGAATGCAGGTTCTTTCTTTGAGGGTAAGGCCGACGACTACCTGTTGGGTGAAAAAACACCTACTCACTACCGCAACAGATTTTTAGCGGAAGCTATGTTCAATCTCAATATGATTGATAGTATGGGGTACGGTATTCATAAAATGACCAAAAGCCAGTACCAACGCTATTTTCCTTTGCCCGATTATACGAAGTCTAAACGAGAGGCGGTTGCGTTGGAGATTTACGGCAATTCCCTTGACGAAAACTTCTCCAAGCTTCTCATTGAGCACAGTAACGAAATAAATCTTACGGAGGTAATTCTCTTGGATAAAGTGCAAAAGTCGTTGCCCATTACGGATGACGCAGCCAAAATGTTGAAGAAAAAAGGGTTTGTTGAAGGCCGAAAGCCCAACTACTTTATTTCTGCCCACATTGCCGAGGCTACCAACCAAAAAGCAGAGTATACCCGAAATAAAGGTTTAGATAAGGAAGTGTTGATGTCTTTTATTATGAAGCACATAGGGCATTATGGCTTTGCTACCAGGGAAGAAATTGATACACTTTTATTGGACAAGTTGCCAGATTATATGGATAGCAAACAACGAAAGAAGAAAATTGAAAATATATTGCAAGAAATGAAAAAAGATAAAATTAGAAACAGTGGCACAAGCCGATTCCCTAAATGGGTGAAAATTTAGGGAATTTAGGGAATGGATTTAGGGAATGTATTTACACAAATACTTGATAATGAGATCACTAATATCACCTAAACCAATTGAATTTAGATAATTAGCTAGACAAAAGACAAACACCATATACCCCATGAGCAAAAACAGACCCCTACAAAAGCTAGAACTGACCTGGATTGGAAAGGGAGAGGAGCCAAAATTGGAACCTCGCATACTTATTAGAAAACCCCGAGTACAGCTATGGCGACCCCAATAGCCAAAATATGCTTATCCACGGCGACAATCTGCTGGCCTTGAAAGCCTTGGAGCAAGACTACGCCGGAAAAGTGAAGTGCATTTATATTGATCCGCCTTACAACACAGGTAATGCTTTTGAGCATTATGATGACGGCGTGGAACATTCGCTTTGGTTGAGTTTGATGAGTTCAAGACTTAGGCAGTTGCACAAATTATTGTCAAATGATGGTACAATTTGGATTACTTTAGACGATAACGAAGTGCATTATTGCAAGGTTCTTTGTGACGAAATTTTTGGTAGACAAAATTTTGTTCAAGGAATAATCTGGAAATCAAGTGACAATTCAAACAATGATGCAAAACAATTTTCCATTGACCACAATACGATTCTTGTATATAGCAAAACAAGTAACTGGCTTTCTAAAAGATTATTACCAAAAGAATCTCAATCAAAACACTTTAAAAATCCAAACAATGACCCAAGAGGTCCTTGGTTTGACGGTAATCCAATTTCTTCTCCAGCGTATCGTGAGAATTTAGTTTTTGAAATAGAAACTCCAATTGGTACTAATATTAAATCGCCCAAAAATGGATGGAGATGGAGCAGAGAAACATTAAAAGAAAAAATGGACTCAGGTGAAATTTATTTTAATAAAGATTATACCAACATTAAAAGGAGAACATACTTAGCAGACAGTAAAGGCTTGCCACCATCATCGTTATGGGACGACATTGAAGAAACAGGTCATAATCGACAAGCAAAATATGAGCAAAAGAAACTATTTCCTAAAATGAGCAAAGAGGAATGGTTTGGTACTCCAAAACCCGAGAAACTAATTAAAAAAATACTTCTTGTAGCAACTGATGAAGGAGATTTAGTACTTGATTCTTTTTTAGGTTCTGGAACTACTTCAACTGTCGCACATAAAATGAATAGAAAATGGATTGGTGTTGAACTTGGTAGTCATTGTATTACTCATACATTACCTCGTTTAAAAATGGTTGTAGATAATTCCGATAATATTGGAATAAGTGAAGAAGTCAACTGGCAAGGCGGTGGTGGTTTTAAGTTTTACACTTTAGCACCCAGCTTATTAAAGAAAGACAAGTTTGGTAATGAAATCATCAACCCAAGCTACAATGCCGATATGTTGGCAGCCGCTATGGCAAAGCAAGAGGGTTTTAAATACCTGCCCCACGGAAGCACCTATTGGAAACAAGGGCAAAGTACCGAGCAAGATTTTATTTTCACTACAACGCAATTTCTTACCGTAGAAGCCTTAGACAGCGTAAAAGACGAAATGCAACTAGGTGAAACCTTGCTTATTTGTTGCAAGTCTTTCCAAAAAGAATGCAAAGGCAAGTTTGGCAACATTACCATTAAGAAAATTCCTTTAATGCTCTTGGGTAGATGCGAATACGGTAAAGAAGATTACAGCTTAAATATTATCAATATGCCGTCTGAAGCAGAATTTCCAGAATTAGAGAATGAGCAGGATTTTATGGATGATAAAATGAGTGTACAAGAGTTGGCGGAAAAGAGTAAAAAGCAGAAAAAGAATGAACAGCCAGGGTTGTTTGATTAATTCAAAAAAGTCAGAAACAGAATTATCAGAATGAGAGGATTGGCAGAATTTAAATGCTACATCAAATGATTCCGATTATAAAAATTCTGAAAATCGTAAAATTCAGCAAATTCAGATACAAGTGGAGAAAGATATAACATACAAAGTGATAGGTTGTGCAATGAAAGTGCATAATACTTTGGGCAATGGATTTCAAGAAGTCATTTACCAAAGATGTTTGGCAATTGAGCTACAAAAAGAAGGTATTGATTTTCAAAGAGAAGTAGAACAAGATATTTACTATGAAGGCCATAATGTAGGCACTCGTAGAGCCGATTTTATCGTAGATAATTCCATTGTGGTAGAATTAAAAGCACTTATAAAATTAGAAGATGTGCATTTAGCTCAGGCAAAAAACTATCTCACCGCTTACAATTTTGACATTGGTTTGCTCATCAATTTTGGAGCAACCAGCTTAGAGTATAAAAAAGTATTTCACAACAGATTATCAGAAAAATATAAAAAGTCAGAATCAAAATTTTCAGAATTAAAGAATGAACAGAATTTTGATGCTGAAACATATAACACTGATTTTGATAATTCAGTAAATCCTAAAATCAAGTAAATTCAGATTCAGACAATATGAATATAATTGCCAATAATATAAAACAACGCTTATCACTTCGGGAACCGCTACAAGATTCACTCGATATTGTGGCTCAACTTTGTCAAGAATTAGAGCTGAAAAAGGAAGTCGATTTAGCAGCAGAATTAGAAAAGGTTAAAGCTCATTTTCCTACTTGCACCGATTTTGAAAGAGATTTTGTTTCCATTGCTTTTTCTATTGCCACGGGAGTAGGCAAAACCCGCCTCATGGGGGCTATTATCACCTACCTCTATCTCGAAAAAGGCGTCCGTAATTTCTTTATTTTGGCCCCTAACCTCACGATCTACGACAAGCTGATCGAGGATTTTGGCAATCCTGGCTACCATAAGTACGTCTTCAATGGTATATCAGAGTTTGTCCATAATCGCCCGGTCATTATCACCGGCGACAACTACGATCAGCAGGGACAACTGTACAGTGATACCGAAATCCGGATCAATATTTTCAATATCTCCAAATTCAACTCCGATAGCCGGGGTACTAAGAAGGGGGGTGTTAGTTTGGCTCCCAAAATAAAACGGCTGTCTGAGTACCTCGGTCAATCGTATTGGCAGTACTTGTCGGGCCTCCAAGATCTGGTGATACTCATGGACGAAGCCCACCGCTACCACGCCGACAAGTCCAAAAGTGCCATCAACGAGCTGCAACCGGTATTGGGTATTGAGCTCACGGCTACCCCTATTGATGAGCAAGGAAACCAGTTTACCAATATCGTGTATGGGTACTCGTTGGCTCAGGCCCTAACGGATGGGAAGTACGTCAAGAATCCGACCATTGCTACCCGCAAAAACTTTGTAAAGGGGAGCCTTACGGAGCACGAGATTGAAGTAATAAAGCTGGAAGATGCTATTACGATTCATGAGGATACTAAAAATGAGTTGGCAATCTACGCGCTCAATAATAATGTAAAGCTGGTAAAGCCCTTTATTATGGTGGTTTGCCGCGATATTACGCACGCTTCCGCAGTAGCTGCCCTAATCACCTCGGATACTTTTTTCGAAGGGAAATACCAGGGAAAAGTCTTGCAAATTGATTCGTCAACCCGGAAAGACGAAGATATTGAAAAGCAATTCATAGCCCTCGAAAGCCCGGATAATGAGATAGAAGTAGTGATTCACGTCAATATGCTTAAGGAAGGCTGGGACGTGACAAATTTGTACACCATTGTGCCCCTACGAGCCGCCAACGCGGCTATTTTGGTGGAGCAGACCATCGGGCGGGGGCTTCGGCTACCCTACGAAGGAAAGCGTACTGGAGTAGAAAACATTGATAAATTGACAATCGTAGCCCACGATAATTTTGACTCCGTGATTTCGGCGGCCCAAGATCCCAATTCCATACTCAATAAAATGAGCTTTGTGGAGATTCCGGAGGAAGATTTGGCCACTAAAACGAAGGTAGTCACCGCAAAGCCCGTGGCCGAAACCAAGTACCAACAGGAGCAGGAAAAAATTAATATCATTGCGGACCCGAAGGTAAAGCAAAAGGCCCAGAATGGTCTCGATGCGAAGAAGGCGATTATCAATGCATTCCCGGTTTTCAACTCACTACCGGAAGTCAGGAAGGTAGATGACTTGGCTAAAGAGGAAGTAAAGCGGAAAGTACTCCGGCAGGTAGAGAAAGATTTGTCGCAGGGGCAGCAAAATATGTTTAAGGAGCAGATTTTGCAGGAGGCCGAAGCGGTCTACGAAACGATGGTAAAGGAGTACAAATCGAATATCATTGAAATCCCCCGAATGGACCTGGTGCAGGGAGAAACTACGGCCAGCTTTACTAGTTTTGACCTCGATACAACTGATCTTAACTACCAGGCGTTGGAGCAGGAAATTATCCGGATGGGCTTAAAAGATAAAGTGGTAGATACCTTGAAAGCCAGATCAAGCGGATCGTACGGCGACCCGATCAAGAACATTATTTCTGAGCTCATCGACTTCCCCGAAGTAGACTATGATGATAATTCAAACTTGCTGTATCATTTAGCCACTCAGGCGTATCACCACATAAAAGACCAGATAGACAAGCCGGAAAATGTTTCGTTGGTGTTTTTTCAGTTCAGAGCTTCTATCGCCAGGAAAATATACCTTCAAATGAAGGATCACTTTGTGCTGAAAACGCCTGATTACATTGTGCCCCATGTACTTCCCTTCGTCAGGATCGAACCCTGGAATTTCTCTGCTTTAATCACCTCCGGCTACCGTGACTACCGCGATATCATAACCCCGGTTAACTCTATTCCCAGGTATGTATTTACGGGTTTTAAAAAAGCCTGTCACTTTGAATACAAATTTGACAGCAAGACCGAGCAGGACATGGCATTTGTGCTTGAAAACGATGCCGCAGTACTCAAATGGCTCCGCCCGGGCTCCAACCAATTCCGGATTTATTGGGACAACAACTCCAAGCGGTACGAGCCCGACTTTATTGTAGAAACTGCCGATGCCATCTACATGATGGAGCCCAAAGCATCTAACATGCTCACCGACCAGGACGTACTCCAAAAAATGGAAGCCGCCAAACGATATTGCAAATACGCCACGGACTTCACCAAAACGCAGGAAGGTAAGCCTTGGTACTACTTACTGGTGCCGCATACGGATGTTTCCCGGACGATTAGTTTGTCATATTTGATTACTAAGTATAAATAGCAATCACTAATGCCCATAACTCCAAACAAAACGGTTCTCACAACTTCGGTTAAATGACTATTGTTCGATACTGACTTTGTTTCTGTGCTTGTATTATTATTAAGTTCTAATGCAGAATTAGTTTGTACTATTAATTTGGCTAAATTCATAGCTAATATTCTATTTATCAAATACTTAAAAAAAGATAACAACTACAAACTAATAGCTGTTAGCTACTTAAATCTTAATGTTCGTGTTTAAATTATCAACATCCACAAAAAAACCACATGGCAAAGTATAGTGTCCATCAACAACCCGTCGAAACGCTCTTGGCCTGGATCAAAGCAGGAGAAATTGCGATTCCCGAAATCCAAAGGCCTTTTGTATGGAAAGCTGCGCGGGTCCGTGATTTGATCGATTCACTTTACCAGGGCTTCCCGGTAGGGTACATCATTACTTGGCGAAATCCGGACGTTAGGCTCAGAAACGGCGAACTTTCAGCCGGAAGAAAAGTACTCATCGACGGGCAGCAGCGGGTTACGGCCCTAACTGCGGCTATTGTGGGGCAGCGCGTGCTCAACAAAAACTACAAGGAGATTAACATTAGAATTGCCTTCAATCCGATTACTGAAAAGTTTGACGTTTTGAACCAAGCCATTGCCAATAGTCCGGAATGGATTAATAATATAAATCCGATCATAAACGATGAAATATCCATTTCTAAGGCTATCCGAGAATACAAGAACGGTAACCCGGAAGCTGATGAAGATTTAATAGAGGAAAGGATTGAAAACCTTAAACGCATCAAAAACAAGCAGGTAGGTATTATAGAACTGGATCATTCCCTTGATATTGATACGGTCACGGAGATTTTTATCAGGATTAATCAAAAGGGAGTAGTGCTGAGCAATGCCGATTTTGTAATGTCAAAAATCGCGGCTGACGAATCCAACCAGGGGAACAAGATGCGTAAGTTAATAGATTATTTCTGTCGTTTAATTGAAGATAAGCCTTTCAATAAGCATATTATTGATAATGACACGCTGTTTGCCTCCCATCCTTACTATCAGGCACTCAAATGGATGGCGACCGGGCATGATAAGTTGTATGTGCCTGACTACATCGATTTTTTGCGAGTGGCCTTTACTTACAAATTTAGCCGGGGGAAGTTTAGCGATCTGGTGGCATTGCTTTCAGGACGAAACTTTGAGACTCGCACCTATGAGGAAGAAATTTCGGAACGGAGTTATCAATTACTCTCCGAAGGATTGCTCGACTTTGTGAATCAAACCAATTACCAACGGTTCCTGATGCTAGTAGCTTCGGCTGGCCTGATCAGTAACAAACTCATCTCCTCAAAGAACAGCCTGAATTTTTCGTACGCCCTGTATTTGAAACTACGCAAGGAGCAACTACCGGAAGCCAAAATACAGTATTTCGTAAAAAAATGGCTAGTGATGTCATTACTTGTCGGAAGATACTCAGGGTCATCTGAGTCCCGGATCGATGAAGACATTAAAAATATCAATGAAAAAGGAGTAGCAGTTTACTTGCAGCAGATGGAGCAAACGCTACTGGGCGAAGGATTCTGGAATTTTAAGTTGGTGAGCGACCTTGAAACATCGAGCGTAAACAACAACGCCTACAACGTCTACCTAGCTGCCCAGTGCAACAATAATGCCCCGGCCTTTTTATCCAAGAGTCTAAAAATTAGTAGTCTTATTGAGCAGCGGGGCGATATACATCATATTTTCCCAAAGAAATACCTGACTCGTAACAACTTCTCTCAAACCCTTTATAATCAGGTGGCAAACTATGTTTACACCGAGCAGGCTACCAACATTAAAATTGGAGCTTTGCCACCAAACGAGTACATGAGCAAGGTAAAGGATCAGGTAGGAGCGGGGGTATTTGACCTTAGTAGCCTGGATTCAGAGAATGGACTGTTGGAAAATTTGATTCTGAACGATGTACCGGAATCAATTCTGAAGGCGGACTATACGGACTATGAGGAATTTCTGATCGCTCGCAGGAGACTGATGGCCCAAAGGATCAAAAACTATTATGAGAATCTCTAATCCTAATCTGTGTCCTCGCAGAGCTTTCGACGTCCTAGATCATGGGGACACAGGTTAAGGTATAGGTAACCGACGGCTTTATAATCTAAATAGTTTATGTCAACGATGGAAGTTTTATAGAATTTACAGTACAGATCAAAAAATAATTTTCAATTCTTTTACTTCTAAATTTATGAAATGCTTAAACTTTAAAAAGATCCTATTGCTTTGTCAACTCGCCTCACTCTACTCCGTCTCTTATGGATTTTCTCAAACAATTAATGGAGTTAAAGTTTCTGAAATTGATGTAGAATACATTCAAATTGTGGGTACAGCCGAAGCATTAAGCGATAAGGTTACCGTTAAAATTGAATTTGGCCAACGGCATAAGGTTTTGTTTTCGTATTCTAAGGATACCCAAATACGTGACGAGAATAAGAAACTCACAGAATTTAATTCAATGATTGACGCATTAAATTTTATGAGTGTAAATGGGTATGAGTTTGTACAGGCATTTGCACTTACAGAAGGTGAGGCAAGTGTTGATCATTATTTAATGAGAAAGAAAAAATAACGGCGTTCAACAACCCATACCTTTCTGAACCCTGCCAAATGACGGGGCTAGTTTCAAGCCAAAATATGACTTTAAGATTCTATCGAGAGATAGAATAGCATAGGAAAGAAGGAGGAGCCTTGATCTAAGTAGCTGATAGCTGATAGCTTGTAGCTGTTACTTTTTTGTAAATATTTGATATAGAGAACATTAGAAAGTAATTTGACTAAATTAATAATACAAACTAATTATGCATTAGTACTTAGTAGTATTTCGCTTGCACCAAACGTTGAAATTTGCTCTCAAATTCGCTTACACTTTATTAAAAAACCCCGAAATCAGGACGATTTCGGGGTTTTTGTAGAGAGGAAGAGATTCGAACTCTCGATACCGTTACCAATATACACGCTTTCCAGGCGAGCCCCTTCAACCACTCGGGCACCTCTCTATTTATAAGGGTGCAAATATAGGTCAAAGAAATGGTTATTCAAATCAAATACTCATTTCACCTCGTAGGGGTGTAACCAATAATTGCTTGCACTCTTGAAGGTCAGGGGTTTGTCCGAAAACAAACATCATTTTTGTGATCGCCGCTTCGGCCGTGCTATCCGAACCACTGAGAACTCCCACTTGTTGCAAAAATTTACTAGTTTGGTATTGTCCCTGAGAAACCCGCCCCCCATCGCATTGGGAGACGTTAAAAATGAGGACATTACGTTGAATGGCGGACCGTATTTCTTCCAAAAACCAAGGAGAGGTTGGAGCGTTGCCCGCCCCAAAGGTTTCTAATATCACCCCTTTTAGCCCTTTGATATTCAATACAGCACGCACTACTTCTTTTGTAATACCTGGAAATAACTTCAAGAAAGTAACGTGAGGGTCAAGGCCATTGTGTACAATGAGTTCACTTTGTGCTTTGTGGGGGCTAATATAGGGCATATTGTACTCTATCCTAACCCCGGCTTTGGCCAGAATAGGGTAGTTTTCGGAATGAAAAGCATTAAAATCAGAGCTTTCTTTTTTTTTAGCCCGATTACCCCTCAATAATACCGAGTTAAAATAGATGCATACTTCATTGATAATCGGCCTTTTATCGTCGTCCACGGCGGCGGCTATTTCCAGCGCAGTAATGAAGTTTTCCCGGGCATCGGATCGGGCAATACCAATGGGGAGCTGTGCACCCGTCAAAATTACCGGCTTATTTAATCCTTCCAGTAAAAAGCTGAGGGCAGACGCTGAGTAAGCCATTGTGTCAGTACCATGTAGAATCACAAAACTATCGTACTCATGGTATTTCTTTTTGATAATACCGGCAATTTCTATCCACAACTCAGGCGACATATTGGAGGAGTCGATCGGCTCATAGAGGGTTACGAACGTAATCTCAAAATCAAGCCGCCGGATCTCCGGAACGCGCTCGATGATTTGCTCAAATTCAAAGGGTACTAATTGCTTGCCCTTAGTTTCGTAGACCATTCCGAGTGTACCGCCCGTGTAAATGACCAAAACGGATGCCCGGGGTGGCTCCGGCGAAATGGGGTTAATCCTGACTGTTTTATAGGACATGCGTAGCTGTGAACTTGTAGGCGTTAGCTTTTGTGAAATATTGATTTTCAATTGACCACAGGATGATTTGTCGTAGCTGGTAATTTCAAGATTTTTCTCGGTGCCACGAAGGGTTAATTCCCCAATCAGGTTAGGAAAAGCATCATGAATGGGTTTGTTGCACCATGGAAAGGGCATTTTGGGTGGTTATCTCAATAATTTCTTCTTTGGTACGGTGCATGAGATCGCCTACCCGTTGGGCCACCAAGTCGAGGTAGGTAGGTTCGTTACGTTTGCCACGAAAAGGTACCGGGGCGAGGTACGGACTATCCGTTTCGAGTACTAGATGCTTAGGGTCGATGTGCGGTAACACCTTGTCAAGACCACCGTTTTTGAAGGTAGCTACCCCGCCAATCCCCAATTTAAACCCTAAGTCAATGGCAACTTTGGCATCTTCTAAGGTACCCACAAAGCAATGGAAGATACCCGTGAGTCCCGGATTAGCCATTTTCTCGATTAATGCCACGGTTTCCCAAAAGGCATTCCGACTGTGGATATCAATCCAAAGGTTATGTTTTAAGGCTAGTTCGCATTGAATGATGAAGGCAGCCTCTTGCTGAATCTGAAATGTTTTATCCCAATGTAGGTCCAAGCCAATTTCGCCAACGGCCAGGAAAGGGTATTTATTTAACCATTCCTCCACTAGTTGCAATTCTTTTTCGAAGTCCTCTTTCACATAGCAGGGGTGAAGCCCCATCATGGGCAAGCATTTGCTTGGATACGCATTGGCAAGCTCCATCATACCGGGTATGGTGGTATGGTCGCAGTTGGGCATCCATATTTGCTCAATTCCTAGCTCCCAGGCCCGGGCGAGCATAGCTTCCCGGTCGTCCTTAAATTGGTCGTCGTATATGTGGGCGTGTGTTTCGATCATTGCTTTAAGAAGTATAGGTTCTTCCTTTCCAGATAGTAGGCGTAGGAAGCAGGTAGTTAATCAACATTACAGTATTATTGAAATTGAAGTAAAACCAAAAGAATGGCAGGTACTTCACTAAATCAGTTTGTCTGAGAATCCTTGCCCCGGTAAAGCTTATTCCTGTTACGAGTACATAGTGCATTAATGCCACGTACCCGGCCGCCGTCGGATTCCATTGGTACAGTATGAATAGGAGAGGCAGGAATAAAGCGGAAATGAAAAATGAAAGTTTAATGGGTAACGGGGCACTCATTGCTCCTTGTACCCAACGCTTCCTTTGGGTCAGGAGTTCGCTGAGGGATTTTATGGGTATCGAAACAGAAGTTATTTCTTTCTGAAAACCTTGCGCAAAACCGTAGCCTTTTTCAATAACGGCGATGTATAGGGCATAATCTTCGACGATTGAAAAACCTATGCCTTCATATCCGCCTATTTTTACATAGGCTTCCCGGCTGACCGCCATGTTGTTGCCCATACCGGTAAAGGGGACATCCCAAAGGGAAAAGAATCGCATGGCGGACAGGGATAAAATCCATTCCAGAGACTGCATACCGGCAAAAAAACCCGTTTCGGTCATGCGGGTTATCCCCACGACTACCCCCAGATCCTTTTTGAACAGCGGGATCATGTACTTTAACCAGCTCGGGGCAACGGCGATGTCAGCGTCGCAAAAAAATAAATAATCACTGGTAGATTTTCTGGCTAGCTGGGCCAAAACATTGGCTTTTCCCTGTAAACCAGGTACATTATCTAGAATAGTATAGGAACTAAAATGAGATTTGTCCGCAACGAAACTATCAATGATTTCACCGGTCTGATCTTCCGAATGATCATCGCCGATCAGTATTTCTAGTTTTGAAATTGGATATTGAATCGTATGTAGGGCCTCTAAGCAACGGAGTATTGTGGCCTGCTCATTTCTTGCTGCTACCAGAATACTTATGGTCGGGAATGTACTTTCTTCTGAAATCATATTCTATCCGCCGGAATTGCTAAAAACTGATAGCCAAGATTGGAAAAATGAGCCAGTACTCTTGGCAACGCGTAAGCCATATTTTTTTCTGCTTTAATACTATCATGAAAAAGTAGTATGGACCCCGCTTTAGAATATTGGATGGTCTTCCGTAAACAGGTTTCGGGAGTAATATCCTTGGAGAAATCCCCGCTCAATACATCCCACATCACAATCTTCCGCTTTTGCTCCAAAAGCGGTTTGGCTTGTTTCCTTTTGATTCTACCGTAGGGTGGACGAAAAAGCTGCGTTTCAAAACCTAGTTGATCAGTACACAGTTGAATATTTTCGTGGTAGGTTTCTACCGATGTTCTCCACCCATTCAGGTGGTTGAAGGTGTGGTTTCCGATGGAATGTCCATAGTTAACTACTTCCTTAAAAATGTCAGGATGTTTCCTGACATTATCACCGATGCAAAAAAAAGTGGCTTTGGCCTGAAAGTCGTGCAAGGTTTCAAGAATAAACTCGGTAACGCCAGGAATGGGGCCGTCATCAAAGGTCAGGTACAGGTTCTTTCCTTCCGCTGGCATGTGCCAAAGGAAGTTCGGATAAAGCGCTTTCAGCCAAAATGGAGAATAATGGAGAAACATTGCTGATTTTGAATTACTAGTTGAGGACTGAATCAAGAGAGCAAATATACAGAACCCATCCGTAACCTATATGGTTGGGTTTACATCCAGTTTTGTCCTCGATATTGCCTATTGTAGTCGACGATCTTTCCAGAGGTAGGTTGGTTTTTGTGCCACTAGCCCGAACAACGTCACATAGAATGGGTAAAGGATTTGTACCAGAGGGATAAACGGGATGGAGGTTAGTTTTTTAAGAAAAGAAAGGACGCCACCGATAAATAGCCATTCGGGTACCCACTTTAAAATAAATAGTACCCCAACTAGTTTCCAGGAAAGGATACCCAATAACCCCAGTAATGGCAGGATTACTAAGGATGCATTGCAGCTAAATACGTAGATAGCCAAGGCAATGGTGAGTGGATTATTATAGTGTTTCCATTTACTCGCCCATCTTTTTCTTTGGCCGTAAAAGCCTGACCAGTTTTTATGAGCGACGGTTTGCACAATGGCTTGCGGGCTTTTGAGAAAGTACAGATCTTTTGGGTATTTGGTCGCTATTTTATGCATCAGGAATTCATCATCGCCGGAGGCTATGTGTTCATTCCCTTTAAAACCCTCAACTTCCTCAAAAATAGATTTTTGGTAGGCAAGATTTGCGCCATTACACATGGAGGCTACCCCCATGGCCATTGAACTAGCCCCACTACCAATCAGGCTAGAAAATTCGACCGTTTGCAGGTAGTCTGTCAATAATTTTTCTCTCTGGAACGTAACGGGACCGCTGATTAATTTCGCTCCGGTCTTTTCGTACATAGCCACTACACTAGCTACCCAATCAGGACCTACCCGACAATCGCCATCCGTTGTTAGAATCAAGCTGCCGCTTGCTCTCATGATTGCGGTGTTGATAGCTCTTTTTTTTGGAGAGATGGGCTTTTCGATTAGCGGTAACTGTATCAGTGAGATCGACTTATTGGTTGTAGCTATGATTGAATTTACGACATCAACGGTAGAGTCAGTGGAGCTGTCGTCTACCACAATCACCTCCAATAAGGTTTCTGGGTAGGATTGGGCTAGTAGGTCTTGAAGTAAAAACGCAATCCCGGTGGCTTCATTTCTGACGGGTATTATCACCGAAACCGCGGTAGAAGGGGATGAGTCAAGCGGGGGTGATACAGGTACTTTATGCCAATAGTAGGTTAGGAGCAAAGTGAAAAACGCGTAGCTACCTATCAGAAGGAGAAAGAAAAACTCAACACTAACTAGCATATTTTGAACTCCATTTATATTTCCAGACCAGATAAATACCAATGAGTATGGGTCCAAGTACATTGATTAGCCAAATCAGAAAAGTAACGGTAATGATTTTTTCGTCGGTGGGGTTGTAGGATTCAAAAACAAAAAGTGCCGTTAGCTGCCTCACCCCAAGGTCGCCGATTACATTAATGGCCGGTAGAATGGTCTTTACCAAGAAAATTAATCCAACACCACCAAATAGAGCAGTAACAGGAATGGGTAAGTCAAAAAGGGTTAGGGCTAATACGAATTGGATAAGGAAGACCACATAACGTGCGCTTCCAATGGCGAGCGCCACCGCTAATTCTCGGTTGGTATAGGTACTTATTACCGAGAGATACCCTTTTATCCGCAGTACCCACGGTATAGTTGTTGACCAATTCAACAGTCGTGAACGGAATACCCCAAGTACCAATCCAATCGTAAGGATTAGAATAAGAAGGCCATGTATACTCAATTTAGCGCTGCTAGATAATGGAAGGGTAGCAGAAAACAGTAGCCAGCTTATGGAACCTCCTGTAATTGAAACGTAAAATTGGATACCGTTGGAAACAATAGCGGCGCCCAAGGTATCTAGTCTTTTTTCAGAACGTAAGGAGGTTACCCTTCCGATGGTATCACCGAGCTGGGCCGGAAGGGCTACCCCCACGGCCAAACCGGAGAGAGTACTTCGGAATGCCTCCCAATAGGTGATATCTATCGCTTTTTGGGCTAGGTATTTCCATTTCAAACTCTCCAACATCCAATTGAGGGGCATTAAAAAGATAATTAGAAAGAGGGTAGGGAGGTTTTGGTAGGTGAAAAGTTCTAACGCTACGTTCCCGAGTTGCCTAATTTCATTCTTACTGTTTTCGAAGGTACGGTACACATAGCTAAGTACCAGCACGGTAAGGACCCATTTTGCCCACCACCAAAACTTAGATTTTGAGGTTTGTACTTTTGGTGAAGTGAGTTGTTTATCTTGCAGCATGACAAGCGCAATACAGCCTATTATTGGCGAAAAAGTTATAATTGGGGTAGATCCTGGTACTCAGGTAATGGGGTATGGTGTTATAAAAATTGTTAATCAGCAAATCCAGCTGATTCAGTACGGAGTAATAAAGCTTAGCAAATATAGTAGTCATCAATTGAAGTTGAAGAAAATATTTGAACGCATTACCCAGCTGATTGAAGAATACCTACCGGATGAAATGGCCATTGAAGACCTGTTTTATGGGAAGAATGCCCAATCAATGCTGAAACTTGGAAGAGCTCAAGGCGTAGCCATGGCCGCCGCCTTGGCCCGTGACATCCCCATTGTTGAATACTCCCCCAAGAAAATAAAGCAGTCGGTTACCGGTAATGGTAATGCCACCAAAGAACAAGTTGCCTACATGCTGGAAAATATCTTAAAAATGGAATTGGACCGGGAGTACATGGACGCTACCGACGGTATTGCCATTGCTATTTGCCACCATTACCACGCCAATTCGCCGGCTTCGAGTGCAACGAGCACTTCCAAGAAAAACAAGAAAGGGGGCTGGGGAGCTTTCCTTTCTGAAAACCCTGACCGACTCAAATAGCTTCTAGGGTAATTGAGCAAGGGCTTCCTTCACGGTATGCACCGGCATTTGACAAGCTTTATTGAAACAAACATAAATGGTTGTTTGGGTATCGATTGCGTCTCGGTCGGCTAATAAAGGTAAGTTTGAGCTAGTTTCGGTTCCGGTTACCACCTTGCTGGGAATAAAGAAACGATCTAAGTCTTTCCTGAATTCATCACTTTGGGGCCCTACGATGGCAATTTCGGCCGTTGGAGCAACCCGTTGAGCGTAAAAGGCCGCCCAATTTGTTGCCACCTGAATGTCCGTTCCCAGGATTCGATCGATCTTATGGAGCATTGCATCGGCTTTATCCTGAAAATCCAGCCGATCCAATAAAAGACCAGCCTGATAGAGTGTGGATGCCATGATTGAGTTAGAGCTCGGAATTACGTTATCCATCAACTCCTTCTTTCGGGCTATTAAAGACTCTGCTTCACTGTGCGTAAAGTAGAAAAACCCGTCTTCCTCATCGTAGTAGGACTGAATAGTTTCATCCAATAGTTTTTCGGTAAGGAATAACCAGGATTCGTCAAACGTAATTTGGTAAAGACCTAATAGACCTTCACAAATCGCCGCGTAATCTTCTAAAAAGCCTAGTATGGTCGTTTTTCCGTCTTTATAGCTATGCCAAAGTACTTTATCTTTAATAAATTCATTTCTGATAAACTCGCCGAGCCTGATCGCTGTATCTCTGATTGATTCATCTCCCAAAGCCCGATAGGCATCCGTTAATCCTTTTAAAAGAAGTCCGTTCCAGGAAGATAAGATTTTGTCGTCGAGCCCCGGTCTGATCCGCGATTCTCTCTTTTTGGCAAGTTTTTCAAGTGCGGTTGTGTAGCGTTCAGAAAAGTTGTCTAAATCAATTCCTTTTGCCTTGGCCGCAATGCTAGCATCCTGGGTTAGGTGGAGGTGATTAAGTCCGTGTTCCCAATTGCCTTCTTCACTGAACCCATGCAGTTTGGTAAACCAATCGAAATCCTCACCTAAAGCTTCTTTTAGTTCAGAATATGTCCAAACGTAAAACTTCCCTTCTACCCCTTCGCTATCGGCATCGAGGGCAGAATAAAACCCACCTTCCTCATGTTGCATTTCTCTACTTAACCATTCAATGGACTGCCTGATTCTATCTGCGTAAAGAGGATTTTTGGTCAATGCATACGCTTCTGAGTAAAGGCTTATTAATTGGGCATTGTCGTACAGCATTTTTTCAAAATGAGGAATAAACCATTCCTGATCCACCGAATACCGGGCCCATCCACCGCCCACGTGATCGTAAATCCCCCCAAGTGCCATGCGGTTTAGCGTCAGTTCTACTTGGGCTAGTGCCTCAGGGTTTTGGGTTATGTCGTAGTAGCGGAGTAAGAATTTATAAATGGACGGCATCGGGAACTTCGGCGCCCGGTCGGTACCACCATCCACCAAGTCAAACTGGACTTTTAAGCGCTCAAACATGGCATCTAGAGCCTCCTCCGAAAAGGGTGAGGTGGAGGCTTGCAGTCCGTATTTTTCTACCTCTTTCATTTGCAGACTATCGGCAAAACCTTCCGCTGACTTGGTTAATTCATCGTGATGATTCCGGAATGCATTGTCAATACTACGTACTAATTGTACCCAATTTGGGGCTGGTAGGTAGGTGACACCGTAAAAAGGCTTGGCATTGGGTAGTAAGAAAACATTCAGGGGCCACCCGCCGCGGATACCCATCAAATGAACGGCATCCATGTAGATAGCATCAATATCGGGGCGTTCCTCCCGGTCAATTTTGATACACACTAAGTGTTCGTTCATGATGGCGGCCACAGAATCCTTCTCGAAACATTCCCTTTCCATCACATGGCACCAATGACAAGCGGAATAGCCGATACTTACCAAAATAGGCTTATTCTCATTTCTGGCTTTTTGAAGTGCTTCTTCTCCCCAAGGGTACCAGTCCACCGGGTTATTTGCGTGTTGAAGGAGGTAGGGGCTGGTTTCCTTACTTAGTCGATTCATGGGTAGTGGGTTTAATCAATCAGGAGGGTCCGCGTGATGGAGTTGGTCTCCGTACTGAGCTTTACTATATAAGTGCCCCGGATTAGATTGGGGAGGTCAAACTGATAACGTATTTGTCCGGGTAATGCGCTTACAGTACTTGACCTAAGTGAAACACCCTTCAAGTCGAATAATTCAAAAAGCACTGTTTCGGAGTTATCATTTCTTATTAAATCAATGTAAACCGAGTTTTTTGTAGGGTTAGGGAATACAACGGCTGCGTGCAGGGAAGAATCAAGGGATGTTATGATATCGGAGAGGTCAAACTTACACAGGAAAACTTCCCTTCCGGTTAATTCAATGGTTCTACTCCAATTTTTGTACACTACCCTAATTTGTGTTTTGCTCGTTTCAGTTGCGTAGGTATTCTGAGCCGCGATTACAATTTTTCCATCCTTAACTACTCCCCGCCAAATAGGATTTCGTTGTACCATATGGTCTCGGGCTGACTGAGGAATGACTAACTCATGGTCGCCTTCAAACATATCCGAAAACCGGGATAGCCTGTACAAGCCATGTATGAAGTGTTCATAGGTAGCATAGTTTTGTTGCTCATTATTCTCAAAAAAGTTGTTTTCCCAAAGCCAAAGCCCTTTTGCTCCGGAGAAAAAAGGGAATATTGCCGTAGCTTCCGCCATGAATTTCGGTATCAATGACATCTCTGGAACGAAACTATTATGGTACCTTAGCCATACAAAAGGAATAACACCTTTATCACTCCACGCACGGTTAGCTTCAATCTGGAACAATAAATAAGATAGGTAATCCTTGCCCAGTGGGTTTTCGTAGGGATAAAAGTAGTAAGCCGACGGCGTAAGGATATCCACTTGGTTGTCAAAAGAGCCCCCAATTTTACCTTGCTCGTCTTGTAAAAGGTAGTGGGTTCGGTCGGTATTGGTGGTCCAGTCCTGCCAGGAATTAGAAGGGACATTAAGCCAGGTACCCCGAACCGGAACATCGCTATAGCTCGTCAGGGCCGTAGTGGCAGGCAAGCCCAAACTACGTATATACTTGACGGGCTCAGTATACCACCATTTAATATCTTTCTTGTAGGTAAGCAAAAATTGGCCATCCACCAGACTGCGGTAACCTTGCGGTATTCGATAGTCTCGTTTGAGGGCCAGAATATCCCGGTCTAATTCCTGAATTCGCTCAATATCCATGCAGATGATGTCCGCCAATGGGTATTTCAATGGTCTTGAATCTTCAAATATGTTGGCAAGTCCCTTTAAATACATATCCCAATAGTTGTAGTAGGCTAGGGTATCATTCCCCCAAGGACTTTCTAGGCCAAGTATGGACCAAGGCTGATTCCCGCTCATCGTGGCTACACTATTCCATAGTAGAGCTCTATTCTTTACCGGAAGGCTGGTAGCCTCGGGTCCGCTGAAATGAGCCAAGTGACTAAAACCATGTTTCAAAGGTTGTGATTCGGCATCATTAAAGCGTGGGCCGTTGTATATTATCTTAAACGGAAGTGAAAATTCAGGGAATTTCTTCCACTCAATACTGTTATTACCCGTAACAGGACTAAGAGTAAAGTCAGGCTCACAGCCCTGAGCTATTGCGTAATTATTGCTGATAATCAGCAGTATAAACAGTGTAGATTTCTTGAAAAAAGAAAATAAACGTATAAAATCAGGCATTATTTGTAGTGACTATTTCGTTAACTTTGCAAATAACAATACCATATCTGGTAATCCCTAATTCAAATCATATAATACATGACTCGTTTACGTAACCTGTTATTTCTGCTAATTGTTGGTTTAATTGCATCCTCCTGCCAGGATAAAGAAAATCCTGGTCCAAAAACTCCACAGGTTAAATTAGAGATTTTGATTAAAAACGCGTGGCGTTTGAAAGATGTGACTGATGCCAGTGGGAAGTCTATTCCTCAGAATCAGCTTTCCTTTGAGACCATGGCGATTTATCTGTTCGATATTCAGTTTTTTGATAACAACGTAACGAAGGCGATCGATCGTGTGTCAAAGCAAGTGGTGAATGGTGGAACCTGGTACTTGATTGAAGATGAACAGAAGCTAGATATTGAAGTGAGTCAATTTAAAGGAAGATTTATTCTAAAAGAACTGACGAACGCAAAAATGGTACTTACTAATAATGTGCCTGTTAATGGTGTAAGTAAGGAAGCTAACCTTGTTTTTGAAGCCGTTATCCAATAATTAGAGTCCTGGTCTTCCAGATAGTGAGTTGTCCTTTTAATGGTCCTACCAAAAGAACCCGTGAATCACCTTCGCGGGTTCTTTTGATTATAAAAAAGTCGATATTTTGTGATTTTAGGTAGAATTGTAGTATTTGCGGGACTTTTTCAAATTAATTCTATTTAAGAAAAACTATGCAAAATAAAATCTTTACGATGGCACTAGGAACCCTTATTACTGGTTCTGCTGCGTTTTCAGGTTTTGCTCAGGAGGTACCTACGCTTCCTAAAATGACTCCCGCTATGACAGAGTTTTGGGAGCCAGAAGTAAAAGTAGTGGAGGTGCCTGTGGCCGCTGCTCCCTCGGATGCTATCGTATTATTTGATGGTAAAAATCTTGACCAATGGGTTTCTGTTAAAGATCCTTCTAAACCGGCTGGTTGGAGAGTAGCTAACGGTATTTTTACCGTAAAAAAAGGAACGGGGAATATTCAAACCAAAGAATCGTTCCTCGATTACCAACTTCATATAGAGTGGAAAGTTCCGGTTACCATCGAAGGTAAAGGCCAAGGTAGAGGCAATAGTGGTTTGTTCCTGGCGTCGATTGGGCCAGGAGATGATGGGTACGAATTGCAAATTCTAGATTCTTACCAAAACCGGACTTACGCAAACGGTCAGGCCGGTAGTATTTATAAGCAGTTCCCTCCGTTGAAAAACGTAACGCGCAAGCCGGGCGAGTGGAATGTTTACGATGTGATATTTATTGGCCCGAGGTTCAAAGAGGACGGTTCGCTGTTCTCATCAGCTCGCGTCACAGTGCTACACAACGGGGTGTTGGTCCAAAATAATACCGAACTACGGGGACCCACTCAGTACATTGGTTTACCTTCTTACAACAAAACTCACGGGAAAGTGCCCATAAAGCTACAAGATCATGGTGACCCTAGTGAAGCCATAAGTTTTAAGAATATTTGGATACGCCAACTCTGATAGCTTCATTTTTGGACACCCATGATAGAAAGTAATTCTTTCATTGTGGGTGTCTTTTTGATTCTCCTTACTTTTCGATTCAGACGATACAATGAAGAAAAACGATTCCCGTACTATTAATGCCTGGTGTATGTACGACTGGGCCAATTCAGTACATGCTCTGGTCATCGTTTCCAGTATTTTTCCGGTTTACTTTAGCGCTACTGCCCTGAGCGAAAACGGGAGTGATATCATTTCGTTTTTGGGCGTTACCATTAAGAATTCCGTCCTTTTTTCTTACACTGTATCATTTTCTTTTCTTGTGGTAGTAGCACTTATCCCCTTTTGTACGGCTATCGCAGATTACACCGGGAAGAAAAAAGTATTCATGAAGGTATTTTGTTACTCGGGCGCTTTTTGTTGTGCGCTGTTATTTTTCTTCACCCGGGATACGATTACCTTCTCGGTTTTTGCCTTCATGTTTAGCCTCATTGGTTGGAGTGGAAGTATCGTTTTCTATAATTCATTCTTACCCGAGATTGCCACAGAAGAAAACTTTGATCGGTTTAGTGCACGTGGTTTTTCGTTAGGTTACCTTGGCAGTGTTATCCTCTTGGTATTTAACCTAACCATGGTACTATTCCCCGAGAAATACGGAATAACGGATAAATCGCTGCCCGCTCGTATTTCATTTCTGACGGTTGGAGTTTGGTGGGTTCTGTTTGCCCAGATTCCTTTTAAATATCTTCCTGATAATACCTATGGTAAAAAGCCGGAGGGCAATTGGCTCTTTAACGGATTCAAGGAACTCCAAAAGGTTTTTGGTGAAATGAAATCACAGGTTCATCTACCAAAGTATTTAATGGCCTTCTTTATCTTCAATATGGGGGTTCAGACGGTTATGTACGTAGCAACTATTTTTGGGGCTAACGAGCTTAAATTACCTTCACAAAGCCTCATTATTACGGTGCTTCTGATTCAAATCGTGGGAATAGTTGGTTCATACACCTTTTCTTATTTATCCTCACAGTTGGGCAATATATATGCTTTAATGATTGGGGTAGGTATCTGGATCGGCATCTGTGCGGGAGCTTACTTCATTACCCTTGAAAAGGAATTTTACATTTTAGCCGCCGTAGTAGGGATGGTTATGGGGGGAGTTCAGTCACTTTCGAGAGCTACATATTCAAAATTAATCCCCGACGACACAAAAGATACAGCATCCTATTTTAGTTTTTATGATGTCACAGAAAAGTCATCGGTAGTGATAGGAACATTGGTTTATGGTCTGGTAGAGCAACTTACGGGTAGTATGCGCAATAGTGTGCTTGCGTTAATGCTTATTTTTATTGTCGGCCTTATACTATTGTCCCGAATCCCTTCGCTAAAAGTGTACCGCTATCGGTTGGACGGTTCAGAAAATTAGTATAAATTTGGACTTCCGGAGGATGTTAGCTCAGTTGGTTCAGAGCGCCGCCTTGACAGGGCGGAGGTCAGCGGTTCGAGCCCGCTACGTCCTACATTTTTAAAAAATAGCCTGCAAATCAATGATTTACAGGCTATTTTTTTGTGGGAGTATCGAAGCGTTTCCTTTTGGTGGGCTATTTTCCTGCCTAAGAAGAGTATTAACTTTATCAAGCCATACATACTGTCCGGCACACGACCAATGTGAATCACCAAGTAGGTAAACGGTTGCCTTCATTTGTGTAAAGTCCTGAAACAGATCAATCACCGGTACCGAAAGATCCGGGTGCTGATAAATTTTTTCAATCAGGTTATTATACTTCCCGTGCTCGGGCATTAGTATACTGGCTTTATTTGGAATGATAGAAAGCCAAACCTGATCAAATCCTAATGATTGTAAGTAGGATTTATTTTGATCCATTACGCTGATAATGGTATTTAATTCGGGGTCTTTGATGACTGAAAAGGACGATTTATTGTAGTTAGTATCAGTATCTTCAACATAAACAATGGTTGCTCCACCGTCAGAAACGGTAACTTTGGGGTCAGTTCGATCGAAAAACTTAAAATTAATCCAGCTTTTTAATTCTTTAATTTTCAGGATTAGGTCAAATTGAAAAAGTATAGTAATTAACCTATCCTCGACCGGAGCGGAGGCAAACAGATTATCAACCTGACGTACCAATCGGGTATCCTGTGGGATCGTTACTAAGGTAACAGAATCAGGAGTAATCAGAGAAATGGGTGATTCAAAATGTTCCCGTGCGTTCCTTTCTACTGATTCTAGTAGTATTATATTAGTGTAGCTAGAATCTAATTTAAGGTGGAGACTAGTGCCCCAATGAACATATTGGTAATACTCTACATCAAAATCTTGGACTCCAATTCTTTGGGGCTCAGTAAAGCTATCCCCAATAATATAAAGAGCTATTTTTTTGTCATCATTCGCCGATTTAATAACGGGGAATGGACCACACGGTTTTTTGGGATCTTTGAATTTTTCAAGGTTAGACAATCGGTAAAGATCGCCGTAACGGTAGTCGTCCGGAATTAACGTTGAAGTATACAAGTAGCTTAAGACATCGCTGCTACACCCGGCAACCCAAAGTAACCCAACCAGAAGGAGTACACCATATCGTGCAATTTTCATTATTAACGTAGTTTGATAGTCCAGCACTGGTAATTCACGCCAGTCTTCCCAAATATAAATAGTTTGTTATAGCTCGCCTGATAGGTAAGCTGAACTGGTAAGTCGGAGGGAATTGGTTTATCCCCAAGTTGTTTGCCTTTGGTGTCAAATAAAGAGGTGTAGTCTCCGGACTTAATGGAGATTATCCGATTATCTGAACCGAAATAATGGTAGTTCAGTTGAGCATTTGACGAAACGTTTGTAAGTTCAAATAATTCATTCCCTGTCTTATCTAACAGGGCTACCTTAGAATCGGATGATCTGACGAGCAACCAATCGCGGGTATTTTGATCGAATACCGTTTTGAAACGGGTAGAAGTTTCAGGGCGAAGTAATTGTTTTCTACTCTGAATTGTTCCACTAATACTAGCGGTGATTAATTCACCCATTTCGCTAACGCCTATTATTTCGGGTTGTCCGGTTGTCGCATTTTGTGACCATGCGAATGCCCCCGCTACCCGGTTTTTAGTTTCAATCGGGTAACTATTCCTGACTGTACCGTCTTCTTTCATTAAGTATATTTGGCCATCTTCGAGAGTAATTAAGGTAGAGCGGCTGCCTAGTTGATTGAGCGACAAAACAGGTGAAAGGACATTATTGAAACTCTTGAATTGGTTCACTTTTCGGAGTTGACTACCTGCCTTTTCCCACAAAAATACATTATCGGCCTCATCAATAATGGCAAAGCGGCTAGCCCCTTCTGTGGTACCATCAATTCTATTGATGGCTCTGATCGACTTACCCGATGGGGTTTTGACCGTAAAGGAGGTAACTACACCCCTCTGATCCTCATCGAGTGCATATAGGCTTGTGTGGGTTGAGAGTATTAATTGCTGGCGTCCAATATTAAGGAAATCCTCCTGTATAGGGGGGAGGATTATGGCCCCATCAAGGGAGGTCAGGTACAAAAACTTCCTGAAATTTGAAGTAGATTTAAATAAACCATTATTTGGACCCATTACCAGTACTTTGCCACTGCCTGTACTAGGATTTTTATCTAGTGCGATTAGGTTACTTTCACCCTCAGTCCACTTTATTTCATTAAGTAAGAATGTACGGTTGAGTACCTTCTCGGATGTTAGCCTTTGTTTCGGGATAAACGAAAGGCGGGTAATGGCACTTTTATTCTTCAACAGAGATTCATATTGAATACTCTCTATTTCTGGACTATATATGCCATTGTACCAGCTGGGTTCAGAATTGTTTTTAATTTTTTGTGGATTAGCAACCATGGAAAGATGATGATCACTCTTCGTTAGGACGCTATCCATTTCGGCGGACTGTTTCCAGGTAAGGTTATTTTCAAAGTCAGAAATATAATCTCTTAGCGCTTGTGAGCTGTTACTGAAAACTAAATATGGTGCAACGAAAGATATATACGAACGGGGAAAACCATTAAAAATAGGCCCGTAGATACTCGCTGGAAATTCTGAAATGGGGATTGAAAATAGGTCGTACCCTTGGTAGCTATCAACAGACGCGTTGGATTCATCGGTAGCTAACCGGGCTAGCTTAGCAAGGATGGGTCGTAATTTTTCATAATTCTGATACTTGACCAAAGCTAATTTGCCCTCACTGATACTGTTCGTTTCTGCCAACTGACACAAGATCAGTTCCGCATTAAGGTTTGAAATAAGCAATTCTCTATCTTTTCCAATGTAATACCCTGTTTTTTCCCAAGCTTCGGTGGGAAACGTTTTATGCCAGGACTGAAATGCTGACTGAAATGCCTCACCGCTTGCACCCGCAATACGGAGGAAAATAGAGGTTTGTTGTGAAATATATTGATGGCTGGTAAAGATGGATCCCTTTTGTCCTTCCAGCCAATTAGTGATATAATTATCCTCTTTCTGCGAACCTAAGGCTTCAAACGAAAGGGTAGAGGAGGGCGACTTACTAAAATGAAAATCTTGGTAAAAGGGAAATAGGGACAAAAATTCTGCAACAGAGGTTTGTCCGTGCGATTTTTTAAAAACGAGGTCAGTAAGTAGGTTTCGTTTTAAATAGAGGTTTAAACCGAAATTCTTATCATTGGTAGACTCAAACTGATTTTTTAAATTAAATGCCTCCGTAGGTGATTCATTAGAATTTCTAATAACTGCCTCAATCAAATCCCCATAGGCGCTTACAATCAGATGGTCATCTTTAATGATGTAGGAGCAGACGGACCGCGACTTATTGTCGTTTATGTCGGTAATTATGATATTCTGAAACAAATGATTTAATACCCTGATATCAGCCCGGTTGGGTTTTATCCACCATTTTACTTCCATTTCGTCATAAAGTGGAATATAGAAAACCACACCTATGCCTAATGTAGAACGACTATGGAATGAAAACGTAATATTTTTGTGATAAAGCGTCTTTTCTATAATTGGTTCATCTGGTGTGATCCAATTAAGAAGACTTAGAGATTCGAACGCTTGTTTTATGAAGGGTAAACTCCCAAATTCAACCTCGGAGGAAGTTCTTAGCGAAGTGGAATCCTTTAACAAATTACTATTCAGTACGGCAATGGCATCACTGGGAACTAGATCCCATGCTGCCTGAGACTTCCCTCTACTTTTGATAATAAAAAATATAGCAATAGCTAGTATCAAAGTACTAGCTATTGGGATGACGTATTTTTTTCTAATGAATGGCAATCTATGATCTTAAATATTTTACTTTTTTATTGAGTTCGATGCGAAAGTTTAATAGTTCTTTAAAACTTCGGATACATACCTTCCACAAATTCCATTTTACAATCGATACAGTACCTGTTTCCCTATCTTTGTGGGTAATTGGCACATCAAATAACTTCTGACCAGATTTCTTTGCCATAACTGCCAAAAATATATTTGGAGCAAATGGCTCTGGATCCGGTAGTTGTTTTAATAGTTTTTTCAAGAACCCACCTTCGATCAGTCGGAAGGGTATGTTACTATCTAAAATATAAGTACCATATACGGTTGAGATTGTACCTCGCAGTACTTTGGTAATGAATAATCGTACGGTTGCATCGTGTCGTATTTCACGGTAGCCCAGAATAAATTTTGACTCATTCCTTTTTGACCATAATTTATCAAAATCACTCGTGACGAATTGATCATCACTGTCAGTTTGAAAAATGTATTGAGATTCTAACTCTACCGCTTTTTTATATCCATTGACTACGGCATTTCCATGACCACCATTTTTTTGATTAATGACCGTAAGACGGCTATTACCAGGACTTAATTTATCGAGTATTGCTCCGGTACTATCTTTTGAACCATCATTGATTACGATAAGGGTGGTTTTATCGTTAGGGAATTTCTCTTTTAGGAAATCTGTCCAATTTTCTACAACTTTTTCAATACAATCTTCTTCGTTGTAGGCAGGCATCACTATACTAAGCAAAAGGGTCATTAACGTAATATTTTTGTTTGTACAAAATAAACAGTTTCTGAAATAAGAATAGGTATTGATTAACGTGCGTATCTATCTTTCAAAGAATTGATCGGTTTTTCAATGATATGCCACGATAAGGACGACAAAATTACCGTCAAAAAGAAAAAAAGGCAAAGCTGAAATAATAGTGAATTATCCAACATTGGAAACCAACTCTCAATTTTGTTCAATATTCTTAACGTAGGGTGGTCACCTTGGGTATGGTAATGATTATAGACAAAGTTATGGTAAACATACATACCGTAGCTAATTTTACCCATATAATTACTGACCGGATGTTCGAGAACCCATTTCATAACTCCTCCAAAGCCGAGTACAGCTTTCCCTATCAGGAAAAAACAAAATATGGAGCTGACAAAACGATCAAAAACATCATTGGCAATATTATGGATCTCTACATACGTCTTGGACCAATAAACAGTCAGAATCCATCCTACTAATCCAACCCAGATCCAGGTGGTATTTTTAAAGAATTTCTCGAATAACTCTGGCTTACTTAATTGCATCCAAGCCATGATGCCTCCTAAACCGAAAGAGTCAAGGCACATGGGCATAGAGACGTAATTAACCATCCACTCATACCCTGCGGTATAGAAATAGAGCCGAAGTAGTACGCTCAGAATAATGATAGAAACCAAAAACGTAACCAACCATTTGCGGGGAATAAGAAAGATAACAAATGGGAAGAAAAGATAGAATTGCTCTTCCACGGCAAGTGACCAAAAATGGTCAATAACCCCCATCCAATGCTGATTGAAAGCAATATAAATATTAGTAGCGTATAATAAACACCAACCCATAGTATCACGAACCGGGGGTACATTCAGGGCAAAAAGTACTCCGATTGATAAATAATAAATGGGAAAGATTCTGAGCGTACGGCGTATGTAAAACTTTTTCAGATAACGCCCCATTCCGCCCTCTTGCCCTAGGCTTTTATCGCTACTTACCATCAGTATACGGGTAATCAAGAACCCACTTAACACAAAAAAGAGGGTTACTCCTAAGGGGCCAAAAGGAATGGTATTAATTTCGGCAAGCCAATGATCAACGAGGACAAGAGCTACCGCAATAAACCGTAGTCCGTCCAGTTGCACCAGATATCCGGTATTAGTTACACGCATAGATTACCAATTTGTGGGTATTTTTCTTGTATCACTATTTCGGGTAGTAATTGAATCAGAACTCATTTTAATCCCCACTCTGTCACCTTGGTGCCAAATGATACCGTAGGCATAAGTATCAGCCTGAATCTCTGAAAAAGGGATTTCATTGTGGAATCCCGGCGAAAAATACACTTGATTCAAAAAAAGCGTCCTTCGGCTGGTATTTCTACTTCGTAAGGCAGGAAACAAATAGTATCGATCAGGAGAACTAAGTATAAAATATACACCACTATCTTGAAGTCGCTGATAATTATACGTACTGTTCTTGATTTGTATGTTCTCAACCTTTACTTCCAAGGTTGTTTTTCTTAACAAGGTTTTAAGTCCGATACTATCACCAGCGATCAGGGAAGTAGAGGCTTCGCCTAGTAAGGGCAGCCATTTTTCATAAAATAACGGTGTATGTTCAACAAGATGCTCCGCTAAGTTATCGGGCTGAGGTTTTAGAATTTTATTAGGATAGGTCCAATTAAACTGTTGAGTAGTAGATATTCTCCTAAGATTATAGGCATCGACGAGGTGAAAGTGGTAAGTAAATACCGAATACAACGCGTTCAACAGGACAATAGATGATACGTATGGGGATAAGAAGCTACCCCGAATTGGAATTACTATGCATAAATAGGAAACAAGTAGTAGGGTAAAAGAGTAAATTTTATACCGACTGGTCAGTAAACCATCCAATCCAAAACCAGCTCTTGAATAAACGACGATCAACGCAGTACCCAAAACAAAAAGTAGGGTGGCAAGGCAAAAAAGGTCAGTGATTTTTGCGAAGTCATATTCATACCGATTTCTTATAAGCCTAAACAGGATGGTTGAGCCAATAGATAGGGCAACTAGGAAGATGATTCCACCAAAAATTAAACAGTATAATTGATGGTTTTGAACAGGGAAGGACTCGGCAAACGAACCCAGTATATAAAGGTAACCTTTCAGGAATACACCTAACCCAAAGGATGTTGAGGGCGTGGCAGGTGAGCTTTCGTAGGTATAAAAATAAACAAATAAATATAGTGCACTTACCGCTAACCACACAAGGAGGCGCCTCCATCTGGGGGCAAGAAAGAGTACTACTGCCATGGTGGGCAGTACAAGTAATCCATTTCCACTGGTAAGGCAGGTAATTGCCGCGAATAGGAGTGACCAAATAAAGTAACTTCTCCGGCGAGATACCCCAAAATAGAAGGTTAAAAGACTAAACGTGACGACACCAAAGTTTTGAACCGAGGCCATTCCCCAGTACATGTTTTCGTAGTGAGCGAGCGTCAGCCAGATAAAAGGGACGGGTATCAGGGTATAAAATGGCTTCTTGTTTTCATGAAGTAACACCCACCACAAGGCAACTACTCCTACCAGAAGCACATTTCCATACAGCATGAGCCTTTTAAAATTCAGACCACCAAAAAGTTGATAATCAATCAGCGCGAAAAGTCTTGTGACCGAAATTCGGTGTTCATTATGCTGTTTAAATAGCGCTTGAATCTTGCCAGTAAAAGAGTCAGATGATGTGTACTCCAATAGAAATGCTTTGAGTGCGTGATCATCCCATTTTGGAATATTGATAGCATAGTAGTCCCAGACCCAGAAGTAGATACCAATAGGAATAAGTAAACTGATGATTATCAAGAGTTGGGATGCCCACCTACTCATTGTAATAGATTAAGTAATGACTCTTTGATACTCTGGGAGTCTAGTCGGGAAAGCTTTTGGTGATACTGCTGACTACCATACTTCTTGTTGGGGTAGCCCTCCGCTCGAAGGCTCACAAATGAGCTGGGTGCAATTCCTTGTTCGAGCAATTGCACCGAAAGCTGTTGTGCCAGACCACCAATGCTTACGTGTTCTTCTGCCACTAAAATATGCGAAGAAGCCCGAAGTATATCTTTCACTGGCGTGGTAAGCTCCAAAGGAAAGGTCTTGGCAGCGATAACTGTTACCAGATTCTTCAATTCCTCATTTTCTTCCAGCGCGGCGAGGGCATTGTTGGTTACAGGTCCAAGAGTAACAACCGCTATTTCAGGGTTTTTGGGTTGATGGACTATATTGAAAGATCCAGACTCAAAACTACCCTCAGGCGTTTTTTTTCCGGCCCCCAAACGCAGGTAGGCGGGCCTTGCCTCTCGGGTAATTATTTGAATGGTCGATTCAATCTCATCCGAAAAGGCCGGTACATGAGCTTTGATGTTTTGCATGCTACTCAAACAGGCAAGATCTTCCAGGGTATGATGAGAGCTTCCCATAATGCCGTAGCCGTATCCGCCACCATTCGCCACCAGAAATACGGGTAGTTCGTGAAAGCAAACATCATTTCGAAACTGTTCGAGACAGCGATACACAACGAAGGGTGCAATACTGTAACAAAAGACCTTATATCCTTTATGCGCCATACCGGCAGCTACGCCTACCATATTTTGCTCGGCTACCCCAGCGTTGATAAAACGTTTGCCTAGTGTATCTCTTAAATTTTCGAATGCATTATAGCCCAGGTCTCCGGTGATAAATACGATCGACTCATCCTCCGAAGCCAGTTTTTCAATGGATTGTGAAAATTCTACTCTCATTTTTTTAGTTGTTTGACCAGTGTACGGATTTCGTCGGCCGACCGATACGCTTTTACACCTCGGCGAATGCGTGTACGGATAAATTTAGGTCTTTTCTTAGTCTCTTCGAAAATTTTGGCAATATACTCACCCAGGAAGGATATACCCAATATAGTAAGTCCCCCGAAAAATGTCACTAAAACAATGACCGTAGAGAATCCCTGTGGTGTATCCGGGTAGAGAAATATTTTGGCAAAAATCTGCCACAGAATTCCTACGAAGGAGAGCCCCGTTAAGATAAAACCAGCATAGCTCATAAGCTCTAAAGGAGCAAAACTAAAAGAGAAAATTGCTTTCTTAGCCCACCAGATATTCTTACGCCAATTATTGGTAGACACACCAAACATTCGTTCGGGTCTAACGTAGGGCACGCCCGTTTGTTTAAATCCGACCCAAGCTCGTAATCCTCGCAGGAACTGTTCTGTTTCCGGCAAATCGACGATTTCCTTGACAACCTTCCTGTCGATCATCGAAAAGTCGCCGGCGTCGCGGGGTATGGTTATGTAGCTCAGGTTTTGAAAAACCTTGTAGAACATTTTATAAAAAAAGTGAATCTGGGGCTTCATTTCTCTTTGTACTCTCACCCCGTATACGACATCATATCCTTCATTCCATTTTTCATAAAAATCAGGAATGATTTCTGGCGGGTCTTGTAAATCACCGTCCATTAGTACTATTGCATCACCGGTAGAAATTTCCATGCCACTCAAAAAAGCGGATTGTGATCCAAAATTCCGGGAGTGAGAAATACCTACGACATTAGGGTCGCGATCGCACAATGCGTCAATAATTTCCTCTTGGTTATCAGGAGAATTGTCGTTTACAAATATTATCTCATACCTAACTTTTAATTGATTAAAAGTCTTAACCAATCGTTCGTACATAAAAGGGATTGCCTGGGCATCCTTATAACAGGCAATTATCGCGGTGATAACAGGGTTCAGCTTAGGATTCTCAAAGGCAGGAATCAGGGTTGTTTCGTAGCCAATATCATCTTGCCATTTTTTTGTTTTAACCAATCCATTCTCCAAGGAAGTGAAGGCCTCCCACCCAAAATCTTTTTGAATAGAGGTAGGGTCACCGTACCAGTCGGCCAAGTCCCATTTTCGATTGGTCATACTTCCCCAAACCGGTTCTTCTTTTATTTCGAATAGTTTACGAGAAGCATCAACCAAATCACCAATTGTTGTTTTTACGCCCGTCGCAATATTATAAGATTTTCCCCTGGTTTTTTTTCCTACTTTAAGGGCCGAAGTAATAAAGGCATCGAGGCAATCATCAATAAAAACAAAGTCACGGCTAATATCCGGTGAAACAAAAGAAGGAAGTGCGCCGTGGCGTGCTTTCTCAATTAATTTGGGAATCAACCTGTCGGGCTCTTCCCAATAACCATATATAGAGTATAACCTTAAATTGATGGTATTGATTTGATGGATTTTGGCGTAAAATTCCAGTAAGTAAGCCGCCGAAACCTTTGAAACAGCATAATGGCTGTTCGGCTCCACCCGGTCTTTTTCCTTTGGTGCGGTGCAGTTAAATCCATATTCAGAACTGCTCCCGGCGTGAATATACACCATGTCCGGCGTGCATGTCTTCAGGATATTGACCGTACCAACTACGTTTGTTTCATAGGTAAGGTTAATATTGCTTTGCTTGCTGTAAGCCCCGTAGGCCGCCAGGTTAAAGATGGTCTTAGGTTGGTACTTTTCAAAGACCTCCGATACAGAACTCCCGGATAGAATATCGCAGTGGACTACGTTTTCGTACGGGACATTCAATACCTTTAAACGCCATGCTTTGGTCGCGTCATGCGTTAAAGCATAGCAGTCTTTCCGGATTTTAAAGATTTCGTTGAAAAGGTTTATGCCAATAAAACCACTGGCGCCAAAAACGAAGATAGGGCCTTTAAGTTGCTTGATTTTATCGTGGAAGGGCAGAGTTTGCTCAGGCATTCGATAAGGTATTAATGTATCTGTCTTGGACTTCTTGCTGGGCAGAGGCGTATTGTTCAGGATTCATGGGAAGGTAATGCCATTCGAGCTTATCTTCCATGTAGGAAACACCCTTACCTTTAATTGTAGTAGCAATGATGGCCTTGGGCAACCCATTTTTGTGGGTTTTTAATTCATTGAGGCAAGCATGTATTTCATTGATATTATGACCATCTACTTCCACCGTTTCAAAACCAATGGCTCTCCATTTTTCAGCAGCAGCGGTATCACCTAATACATCGGCTGTGTTTCCAAAACCCTGTAATCCGTTCTTATCAATGAACATGAAAAGATTATCAAGTTTATGTTGGAGGGCAAAGTGGGCGGCTTCCCAGGTGGTACCCTCGTTGGTCTCTCCGTCAGAAAGTAAGGCAAAGGCATAACTATCCTCCTCCATTAGTTTAGCGGCATGCGCTATTCCGGTGGCGATTGGTAGGCCATGCCCCAAAGATCCGGTTGCGAAGGGGATGGAGGTATATTGTAAAGCGGCGGGGTGAGCGGGTAGGGTAGTGCCGTCTTTATAGTACATAGCAAGGTCTTCGTCACTTATTTCACCAAGCCAATTCAGGCAGGCGTACAAGGAGGCGGCAGCGTGGCCTTTCGATAGGATGAATGTATCTTTTTCTTGTTTGTTCAGTAGTAATATTCCAATCATGAGGTCAATACAACTCAGCGAGCAGCCGATGTGTCCGGCGTGGGCTTGGTTATACAGTCCTAAAATTTTTAAACGAAGCTCGCCACTTAACGAGTCTAAATTACCTAATATATAGTCTTTTGAGCGTGAATTGTCCATATTTTTTTAGTAAAACAAATTCAAATGGAGGGTCAGTTCTGGCTAAATATGGGCGAAAGATACGAATCTTATTCAACCCTGCCTAGTAGTAAATGTTGAACTAATTATAGTTGGGGCTATGAATTTAAAGTTTTTCACTTCAACCAAGGATGGGTTCGGAAGGAGATCTTTTCTGTTCTATACCGTGGAGTAGTTGGAACTATAATTTCAGTATGGTGAACTCAACCCTACGGTTCCAACGACGGGTTTCCTCGGTGAGATTACTGGAAATAGGGTTGGCAGGACCCCATGCTTTGGTTTGGATCCGATCCAAGGCAATACCCTTCGAGTTGAGGTATCGCTTTACTTCCGTTACCCGATCATCCGATAGTTTGATATTTTTCTGCCAATCGCCAACATTATCGGTATGCCCTTCCAATAAAATTTCCATGGTAGGATATTCATTCATCATCCCCACGATCCGATCCATTTCAGGTTGGGAGGAAGGCATAACCTCCGAACTGCTCTGATTGAACATTAGCTGATTGAGCCTGATTTTCTGTCCTTCCTTAATGGGTATTAGAGTAATATTCTTTCTGATGATTCGAAAATTGGCTTCCCTAGAAAGGTCAATTTCCTCGGTTACCGGGAAATAACCGGGGTGGTTGGCCGTGAGTCGGTAAAGTTCCTTCAATGGCAGAATTATTTTGTACTCGCCTGTTTCGGGTTCAAAGGTAGCTTTGGAAAACTCCTCATTAGTACTCTTGATATCGGCATTGATGTCAGCGCTAATATATTGGTTAGTTTCAGCATCTAATACGGAACCCGAAATGATTGCAACGGGCTCTGGTTTCATAGCGGGTGTTAACCGTACACGGAAAATATCCTCTTCTCCCAGAGAGTTTTCCATGGAGCTCAGGTAGGCATAGTCTGCTGACGCGGGTATATTAAAATACCCATCCCATTGGGCAGTATTGATCGTTGAACCTAGGTTTTCGGGCTGAGACCAGTTTGTCCAGGTATCATCGAGTCTGCGGGAAACGAATATATCACCATTGCCATAGCCACTAAAACCGGCGGATGTAAAATAGAGGGTCTTGTTGTCAGCTGCGATGAACGGGGAGCCTTCATAATCCGGAGTATTGATTATATCTCCCATGTGTTTTGGCTCAGAAAAGGTATCATCGCTCTGTAAAAAGGACACGTACAGGTCTTTATTTCCCTCCGTATCGCGACGCTGAACCGAGAGTATCAACGTTTTTTCTTTGGGAGAAATGGCGAATTCAGTAAAATTGCGTTCGTGATCGTTATAGTGATTCTTTATTTTACACTCTTTCGGAAACGACCAACCCTCCCGGGTACGAACTGATTTTGAAAGCCCATTGGCCATACTACCATCGGGCTTGTAAACATTAATAAGGTACACTGTCTTGCCGTCCGGCGAAATTCCGGTGATGGCGTTGTCACCATCATTATTAATGGGTGCTTTTAAATTTACGGCTTCCGACCAATTGGTATTGTCAAAACTTGCTACCCACACATCCTGTTTGTTTGGGGAGCCAATATTACCCGGAAATTTGCTTCGGGTGAAATATAATAATTTGCCATCGGGAGATATCACCGGTGCCACCTCTTGGCCTTTGGAGTTGATAGTCTTGCCAAGATTCTCTTTTTGCAATTCTTTGGAGGCGTCGGCTGAAACAAGGATTTCTGCCTTTATAGGTACGTTCGAAGAGGAAATACCAATGGCATCGATCTGATTGTAGCCAACTACGCGCGAGGGTAGCAATACTACTTTGATCGCGTTGGCGAAAAACATAGAGTCAGCCGGGAAAATATAGGTCATTTTTCCTACCTCTTTCGTTGGCGTTATCGAGTTTTCTATCAGCAGGAGTTCATCGCCCTTTTCATTGTAGGCATAGACTCTTGTAATGGCACCCGCGTTAAAATTCTCACCAATTGCGACCTGTCGCAGCGGAATACTTTTTTCAAATCCCACCTTAATCCACTCTTCGTTAACAGAATTGGCCTGAGCGGGCGACCAAGCACAGGGGCTATTGCCAAAATCCGGTAGTTTGTTAGGGCGTCCTAATATTTGAATAGCCCTATACTCTTTGCCATAAGGACCCGGACGATACTCAGAAGAATACCCCAAAATCTTAGATGCCCACAATTGATCCTGGGCAACACTGTTTAGATGTGTCAGTAATAAAATAAGTACAAATACTGATGATCTCATTGCTATTCTTCGATATCAAATATAACCTCTGTGGAAGGTAGCGTCAGTTGTTATTTGACCAACGTGAAACTTCTGGTTACTAACACAAAATAATACTCTGGTAAAGGTGTGTACCCCTTTCTGTTTTATGGAAAGCGGTACTATTCTACGGTTAAGGAAAGTAATGTGAGCAGAGCCGAAACTATGCCAAAATTAATTTCAGACCCAATTTAGTGTAATCATATGATTACTCGTTATTTTGTTGAACTCCGGGTATTGAAATACTTTTTCCGTAGAAAAGTGCATTAAAGAATAGTTTAGAAGTTCCTAACCAAGTACCTCGGAAATTGGGGTTATCAGAGAATAAGATCACGCGTCCCTGACCGATACCCTTCACCAATAGTCCTGCTGAAGAAGCTATTTTCTTCAGTGCCGTTGGGTGTACATATCCATTGAGTAAAGGATTAGCATCATACTTGATAACGGTGTTGTAGGCATTATCTGAAACCTCCAACAGCGTATTGCTATTCCTGTATAAGGCGATTTTCCTGTCTGGGTAACCGTAACCAATTGGGTTAGTATTGTCAAGATCTGCGGAGAAAATAGCTCCACCCGTCAATTTGGCCCCTTCGTTAGCCGAAGCATCCTCATAGTTTATGCGGGATGACATGGCGCTACTATCTTTTAAGGTCCTTAGCTTTTCGTGAACTAGTTTACTCTTGATTGCCCATTCAGAGGCTGATTTTAAGGTGATCAGAGTTCCACCTTGCTCGACCCAATCTTTCATTTTGGTGACAAAGCCTATATCGGTAGAATATTGCCCGTTTACCATTACAATAACATCGTAATTGGCAAAATCTACTCGATTGAGTTGCGCCATGTCTACTTTCGTAATCGGCATACCCACGTACTGATCCATCATAAACCAGATTTCACCAGCCTCGTATTGACTTGTACCGGTCCCGATGGGCATTAATACTTTAGGGAGTTTTACGGTTTCGAATTGGTTACTACCTAAATCGACGCCGTCCTGGCTATACCCGGTTTTTACGGAATAGAACCTCACACCCGTGAATTGGGCAATTTGTTTTAGGTTATTATATAGAGTGTCAGAGCTTTGTTTCTGCATCTGGAATGGTACCAGCAACGCCCCGTAGCCAAATTTCTTGCTTCCCTTGTCGGTAGCAATTGTAAAGGGCTTCGACCCTACCTTAACAATATACCCTTTACTCAAAAGTTGGAACAAAGCCTTATGAGTACTGAAGTCAGTTCCTTCAATGATATAGGCGTAGTCACTTTTGGGGAAAGTAGCTTCCGGGTTTCGTAATGACTCAAAACTCATTTTTTCTCCGTTCTGGAAATTAGCTGTCTTTATTTCCACGTGCGGCAGACCATAAGCGATGGGAAGATTCCAGGCTGAGGCGTCGTAAAAAACACTATCAGCAAACGAAATCGGTTTTTCGAAAATAGATTGCACCATCCGATATTGCGGCTGGGCGGTTGGAATAAAATAAGCACTACCTGGCTTGAAAGCTATACCATCCTGCTTGTACTCTGATTTTATAGCGTAAGACTCAATTCTGTGGTGCAATAGCATAGTCAGGAATGCCTGGTTTCTGGTATTGTCATCCATGGCTCCCACTACATATCCTTTGATTGCACTTTTTTTGCCAGAAGTTACTGCCGTCTCAAAAAACTCACGTTGAAACTTCAATAAATTTTCCCGCTCAGAAACACCTGCCCGAATAGTTGCGATCGCATTAACGAGTTGATTCCTTACGGCGAAAGAAAAAGTAAGTTCCCCGTGCTGGCTCTCCTGCACATGCCCACGCGAACTACCTTGCTCAAAGAGAAATCCAATACCACCTTCGATATCAGGATAGCTAGACCCATACCCTGGATATAGGTTGTCAAACGATTCTTTGGTGTAGTAAAGGGAGCCGATTTGGTTCATGGCATCCTCAAAATAGGCCGCGAATTTGTCATTTAGGGTCTGGTATACATAGTCTGGGACGAGTGGATTTTCGGCACTTTTTTTCGATGGCTCAAAAAAGTGGGTAGAGTTTGTGCCCATTTCATGGTGGTCTGTTACCACGTTGGGGTACCATTGGTGATAAAAATTCAGACGATTCTTGCTTTCCCGATGCACGGCCAGAAACCAGTCCCGGTTCAAGTCAAACCAATAGTGATTTACCCGACCGCTTGGCCATACTTCGTTATGTTCCCGGTCCAAGGGATCGGCTACCGGAGGCATTCCTTTGTGCATGTTGACCCAATTCACAAATCGGTCTCTGCCATCCGGGTTAATAACGGGTTCAATAAATATAACCGCCTGACGCAAAGTATTGAGTACCTCTGGGCTTTCGCAGGCTGCCAAGTAATACGCTGTTAGGATAGCCGCTTCGCCACCTGATGCCTCATTTCCGTGTACATTGTATCCCAGTTGCATCACGACCGGCATATTTTGCACATCGGGTACGGACCGAGTTGGATCGGTCAGCGCCAGGTGTTCTCCTCTGATTTTTTCTAGATTAGAAAGATTCCCACTGCTGCTGAATGCTACCATCAGTTGAGGACGGTACTCGTAGGTCCGGCCGGTAGTTTGGAACTTTACCCGATCAGAAACCTTGCTAAGGTATTCGAAGTAGGATACTAGTTGATCGTAGCGAGTGTGATGCGTACCCACAGAATATCCTAGGAAGACATCAGGAGAAAGAATATTTGGATTAAATTTTTTGCCCTGAAAATAATAGTCATTCTGAGCACTAGAAACGCTGGCTGATAGCAGCCCTAAAAAAAGGAGAAAAGCTTTTTTCATGAAGTTAGAGAAGTGGGTTGATAGGGGATTGGGAATAGACAACAAGGTAATCAAAAATGTATAACTACTGATGAATGGTCGTTGTTACCGCTTTTAAATTTGCAATAGTTGCCATTGGATCAGAGGAGTTGAAAACAAAACTACCTGCTACCAGTACGTCGGCTCCGGCTTTCACCAGTTTGGGGGCATTTTCGTTATTAACACCGCCATCAATTTCAATGTCAAAGGTAGTGCCTAACTCAGTGCGCATTTTGGCAAGTTTCCTTATTTTACTATACGTATTTCCGATAAAGGTTTGGCCGCCAAATCCAGGATTTACAGACATGATAAGCACAAGCGATAGGTCGTGCAATACCTCCGACAGAACCTCCACCGGAGTATGAGGGTTTAGGGCCACCCCCGGTAAAGCTCCGAGTTCTTTAATGCGTTGTAAAGTACGGTGTAGGTGGGTACATGCTTCATAGTGGACCGTGATAATGTGAGCGCCTGCTTTCCGGAAGTCTTCGAGGTACCGGTCAGGGTCTACGATCATTAAGTGAACATCCAGTGGTTTTTTAGCGTGCTTGTTGATGGCTGCACAAACAGGTAAACCGTAGGAGATATTGGGCACAAAAAGTCCATCCATAATATCAATATGGAAGTAGTCTGCCTCACTAGCGTTGAGCATTTCGGAGTCGCGTTGGAGATTTGCAAAATCAGCTGCTAGGAGGGAGGGAGCTATCAAAGCCATTGGTTGATGAATTTAGTCTACGTATTTTTGGTTAAAATTAATGATTTATCTAAGGAATAGGGTGTTCAATAGTACCTATTCACCCTTTGGTTATATCTATTTAAATGATAATCAATCATATAAGTTTAATATGAATCTTACTGATCGCATTGCGGAGTTAATTGCCAAAATTGATTACTACAACAAACGTTACTACCAAGATGACGTTTCGGAGGTATCAGACGAAGAGTTTGATGTCATGTTAAAAGAATTAGCGGCCTTAGAAATTCAATATCCTGCGCTTAAAAGAGACGACTCTCCTACGCAGCGGGTTGGCGGTACCATTACCAAAGAGTTTCCGACGGTCTACCACAAGTACCCCATGCAATCGCTGGACAATACCTACAACGAGCAGGAATTACGGGATTTTGACGTACGGGTCAGGAAGGGGCTACCCGAACAGAAATTTGAATATATATGCGAGCTTAAATTTGATGGTATATCACTAAGTTTTACCTACGAAAATGGTGTATTGCAAAGGGGAGTTACCCGCGGAGATGGTACGCGCGGGGATGAAATAACCAATAATGTTAAAACGATAAGGTCGTTACCATTGGGGCTATCTGCGACCGAATTACCGCCCCTCCTTGAAGTAAGGGGTGAAGGGTTTATGCCCTATGCCTCCTTTGCAAGGCTTAACTCAGAATTGGAATCCAATGGAGATGAGCCCTACGCAAATCCACGAAATGCAGCTTCGGGGGCCTTTAAGTTGCAAGATTCCGCAGAGAGTGCCCGCCGGGGTCTTGATTGCTATGTGTATACTTTTCTAAGTGATGAAACGGTTTTTACTACCCACGAAGAAAGTTTGGTTGGACTAAGAAACTGGGGATTCAACGTATCTCCCGGCTGGAAAAAGTGCGCGACAATCGACGCGGCCTTGGCTTTTATTCATGAGTGGGAAGAAAAACGCTTTCAACTACCATTGGCCACCGACGGGATTGTGATTAAAATAAATTCTTACGAGCAACAACGGGAATTAGGTAGTACCGCAAAAAGTCCAAGGTGGGCGATTGCTTTCAAGTATAAAGCCGAAAATAAGCCCGCTATTCTGCGCTTTGTATCCTATCAGGTGGGTAGAACTGGGGCCGTAACCCCGGTTGCTAACTTGTCGGCGGTATCTGAGCGTCAAAAACCGTACGAGAAAGTGCGAGGCGTACATCTTTCAGGAACCTATGTGAAACGGGCTACTCTCCATAATGCAAATGAACTGGAAAGGCTTGGTTTACAGGTAGGTGATACGGTTTTTGTGGAAAAAAGTGGAGAAATTATTCCTAAAATAACCGGGGTAGATGTTTCTCAGAGGGGGTTATTCGGTACTGAGCCCATTCATTTTCCACAAAATTGCCCCAAATGTGGTACCGAACTAGTGCGAAACGAAGGAGAAGTAGCTTTTTATTGTCCCAATGAACGTGGTTGTCCACCTCAACTGAGGGGGAAAATAGAGCATTTCATCCAACGAAAGGCAATGAATATTGATAGCCTTGGGGAAGGAAAAATTGAATTGCTTTTTGACAAAGGGCTTGTCCTGACCGTAGCTGACTTATATACTTTGGCCTACGATCAGTTATTGGGCCTGGAAAAAGAAATTTACAACGAAGAAACCGGCAAAAGTAAAAAGATAAGCTTTCGCGAAAAAACGGTTGAAAATATTCTAAAAGGGATCGACCAATCCAAAAAGGCGCCTTTTAAGAACCTACTATTTGGACTTGGAATCCGGTTTGTTGGGGCCACGGTGGCCGAAAAACTAGCCAGCTATTTTAAAAACATGGATGCTTTGATGATTGCCAGTTATGACGAGCTACTGCAAGTACCCGAAATTGGTGGTCGAATTGCCCAAAGTGTCCTTGACTATTTCGCAGAACCAGAAAATTTACAGTTGGTTTTAGGCTTAAAAAATGCCCAACTGACTTTGGAGACTGACGATAAGCCTGTGATAATGGAAGGTGAAGCGTTGACGGGAAAAACCTTTGTTATCTCCGGAGTCTTTCAGAATTTTGATCGCGAAGAATTGAAAGTAAAGATAGAAGCAAACGGGGGTAAGGTGCTTAGTGGGGTGTCTGGAAAGCTAAACTATTTATTGGCCGGAGATAATACGGGGCCTTCAAAGCTCGAAAAAGCCCGAAAATTGGGCGTTACTATCCTTTCAGAAGAGGAATTCTTGATTATGTTAGAAAACTAGCGGCTATTATTGGCGGAGGATTTTAACTTTGTGTACTCATTTCCGCATCATACAGTAAATACTGCCCTTATTCCTTTTTAGTATGTTATTAACTGATTCATTATAAAGCATGGCGTTAGACGAACGTTTCGTAGGAGTGGGAGTGGCCCTCGTAACTCCTTTTGACGAAGAGCAGAATATTGATTTTACCGGATTAAAAAATCTGATTGATTTTGTTTCGGAAGGGGGTGTTGATTACCTGGTAGTACAGGGTACTACCGGTGAAACTCCGACGACTACCCCCGAAGAGAAAAAGCTGCTACTCGATTTTGTGAAGAAAAACAACCCTAAACAACTACCGATTGTGTACGGATTAGGGGGTAACAACACAAGGGCCGTTCTGGAAACCATCAGTGCCACAGACTTCAATGGAGTTGATGCCATATTATCGGTCTGTCCTTTTTATAATAAGCCATCTCAGGCAGGTATTATTGCGCATTTTACTGCCATTGCGGATGCCTCTCCGGTACCAGTCTTGTTGTATAATGTACCAGGTAGAACGGTTGTTAATATGAAACCTTCTACCGTGTTTGAATTGGCAAAGCACCCCAATATTATTGGACTTAAAGATGCCTGCTCTTCCTTGGAGCAGTATATGGAAATTGCGTGGAAGGCCCCAAAGGATTTTCTATTGCTTTCTGGTGATGATAACCTCGTAGTACCTATGATTAGTATTGGCTGGCATGGCGTTATCTCCGTTATTGCGAATGCATTTCCTTCCGAGTTCAGGGATATGACATGGCATGCCCTCCAAGGACGTTTTAAGGAAGCCGCAGCTGGTCAGTTTTCCTTCATTGATTTTGATACACTCCTGTACGCCCAATCCAATCCAGTAGGTATCAAAGAGTGCCTCGCTATCAAAGGTATTTGCAAATCCGGGGTTCGTCTTCCTCTGGTAAAGGGCTCCCCTGAGCTCATGGAACAACTTCGGGTTGCAATGAAGAGGGAAGGTTTTATTTAGTAAGTCACTGTATACTTAAAAGCTTTACAGTATTTTCAAAGCAGAAGGCTGACGATGAGTCGGCCTTCTGCTTTGAAACGTCACTACTATTACTACCGAAAAACAGCGTTTCCGAATAGTAACTTTCCACTGTACCAAAATCCGCGGAACAAAGGGTTGTCAGCCATGTAGATTATTTCTCCCTGACCTAGTCCCTGAACTCCAAATATAAGCGTGTTTTTGAGTCGTTCCTTTACTTTTTGGCCTACAAACCCAGCTTTATAACCATCGGCTTCCAGATAGCCTACGTTCCATCCGTCCGTTAGGTAATCAAGATTATAAGAGCCGCGAATTAAACCATAATAATCATCCTTGTATCCGAAGGCCAGTGGATGTGTCTTATCCAGCTTTACCTTATAGATGCTTCCGGGCGTATCGTCGCTGGCTGATTCACGCTCGCGATTACCGTATACTTTCAAAGGTGATTCTTTCTCCTTTTTATCGTCGCTTTTTTTGTGTTTCAACGCGAAATCGGTCTTGTCGGCAAATACATTAACCGCTTGCTCCATGGCAATAATCTTACCGCCACCCCGAACCCAGGCTTTCAATTGGGTCAACGCATTTTCAGTTAAGATTTTTCCGTAGCTACCGGTTGGAAGAATCAGCACGTCGATCTCCTCCCAGGGTAAGCGACCAATATCATCTCCTTCTACTACTGATATCGGGTAATTGAGCTGTTGCTCAAAAAAATGCCATACTTCGCCAAACGCCAGGGGAGACACTCCTTCGCCACCCATTACTACTACTTTGGGTGCCAACATCGGGCTTACGTCATAAGAACCAAAGTCGGAACCAGTGGTAACAAATCCGGTTTGGGCAGGTGTAAGAGTTACCTTATGGGTGGTGGCTGCGTCCGTTACAATTTTGTCAAAATTGTTTCCGAGCACTTCATTTCCTTTTCTGGTAATAACTAACGTTCCCTCCTCGTACTTAACTCCGTCAATTTCGAATGGTACCCGAGAGCTACGTAGCCTTATTTTCTTTTTATGGAGTTCTGCCAAAAAGCGAAGGTCATCAAAGGAGTTCCATCGAGCTATATACGCATAAGGAGCCTGGGTAGGAATTGCGTTAGAAACGCCCTTTTCAGCATAAGCTACTGGGTTTAGCTTGTCTTTTAAACCATAGGCCTGCAGACCATAGGCGTAAGAGAGTCCCCAACTAGTAATATCATAGGTAATTGAATCCTCTAATTCAGGGCGAGCTTCAAACAGAATCTTCAAGAGGGAAGATTTCGGCTGATAAGCGGAGATTAACAAGTCGTTACTTTCAAACTTTACTGATTCATCGACTAGTGTACTCAGGTTTGTGCCTTTGGTGGATAATTCCTTACCCAATTGACCGTATTGAATCCCCTGTTTTTTTAGTAGTTCAACCAAAGCACGTACACGACCTTCGTCACCCTTTGCTTTCACGAGGTATGATTTGAAGATTCCATTTGGGTTGGTCATTGCTTTTTGGTGGAAATTAACGAACTCGTTTACCGTCTTTTCAGCCCTCGAAGAAATGGTTTCGAGCGTTGACATGCTGGTTGCAAAGTGGTGATCAATACGCGATCTTAACGTTAGGGTATCCCCTTCGTTTTCCCGGGCGATGGCAACACCTGCTCTTCCGCCGCCACCTTGCTCATAGGTCATACCGATAGCACCATTGTAGGTAGGCCAGGTATCTCCGTAGCTAGGATAAAATAAATCGTAGTTATTTCGGGTGAAATATAGCCAGCTATTTTTATCAAAATATTTGCGACTATACTCGCCTAAGGTATTATTGAACTCTCTTTGCCAGGCCGTGATATCTTTATGGAAAGGCTTGGAAGCAGGAGGGAAGTAGTAGGAACTACCGGAGCCCATTTCGTGAAAATCCGCGTGCAAATGTGGCATCCACTGATTGTAGAGCTTTATCCTCTGCTGTGATTCTTTTTGCAATTGCCAGGCCCAATCCCGGTTGAGGTCAAATAGGTAGTGGTTATAGCGTCCGCCAGGCCAGGGCTCGTTATGTTCCCAGGACCAGGGAGTAGGGTCCGTGTTAACCGCCATGACGCGGTTGTACCATTGAGCGTACCGGTCACGACCATCTGGGTTGATGCAAGGATCCAAAATAACCACCGTATTTTTGAGAATACCTTGGGTCGTTGCGTTGTTTTTATTCAATAACTCATACATTACCTGCATGACCGATTCGGAGGAAACGGCTTCGTTTCCGTGTACGTTATAGCTAAGCCAGGCAATGGCAGGTATTTTTCCTGAGGGAGTTCCCTCCATCATACCGATACTCTTTAAATTATCAGTACGAATGCCCTCAATCTTGGCGATATTTTCGGGTGTAGCGATCACCGCTACCATCAGTGGTCTACCCTCGTAAGTTGACCCATAAGGTATCAACTTAACTTGTGAAGGGTTCTTTTCTGCCAATGCTTTCACATAATCCACAATTTTGGAGTGGAAAGTAAACTTACTTCCTAAGGGATATTTTAGGAAGTTTTCGGGAGTCGGATTTTGGGCGGATACAGGAAGTACCATCCCAAGAAAAAGAAAGTAGAATAAGATTTTTTTCATTTCTTAATGTTTCTGGGTTTTCGTTAAGATATCAAAAATACCAAAAATTGTGGTTTTATCGGTTGATAGTCTACTCTCACTAAAAATATCAAAAATTGCAGAAAACCAAGTTGTTGTAAATCAGGTATTTTGAAAATAATTGCATTTTTTTTGTGGAGAGGCTTTGGAAATTAAAATCCAACCGCCCATCTTTGCATCACGTTAACGGAAACGGGAAACGTAAACAGAAAAAAGAAAAAAAAGTGTTCTCAATTACACGAAAATTAAGGGACCAGTCGGCCCATTCGTCTAGCGGTTAGGACACGACCCTTTCACGGTTGAAACAGGGGTTCGATTCCCCTATGGGTCACGAAAGTGACATCACGACTCAGAGAGCCCATCTATTTAGATGGGCTCTCTTCGTTTATTCTTTTAGTTGAAAATGGGATACTGTTGATACTAGTGGATCTAGTGGATCAAGACGACTACCCCAAGTGTCATATTTAAAGTACTATTTCCTACTTAGTTGTTCCATTTCGAATGCTATAATAAATAGTACTTTATATTGATTCCGAAGGTAATGGTTTTGTGAACTTACTTCACAACTTGAAACATTTAGTTAGTTTTATCCTATCAGTTTCATTGAATTATTATTCAATTGACTTAATTTTCCAAGTGTCGTTCTCTTTTACTAACTGATAAACTAAGGTGTAAGTTGGGCCAAATGAAAGGCTAACCGAGGCTTCATTCCTAGCAGTTATAGTACCTTTTGTTTTCTTCAAGATATCCAACGTAGCCGCAAATGTAGGTGGGTCCTGGGAGTTAAAGTAACGGTCGTAATCCTTAGTAGCAGCATATCCTTCCGCTTTAATATCAGACGACATGACACTATACTCCTTTTGTATCTGGTTCAGATAAAACTGACTAAATAGGCTAGTTTGCCTTAAACCCGCAAGGTGTTTTTCAAGACATTCCGTATCAATGGCGGTGGCATCTACCCCATCTAGTTCAAAACAGTTTCGCTCATCGGCCTGTTCAGAATGCTTTTCAAGCCAAACGAGCAAATTCTCGACTGTCTTTTCTGGTGGAGCACTAGTTATTGATTCAACTTTATTTACTGTTGAATTATCGGGTTGAGAAGGGGTCGTAGAGCAACTTATTAAGGTAGTGAACCCAAATAGAAGCGTTGCTGGTTTAGAGAGTAAGAAATAGACGAAACGATCCATAATTAGCTACAAGGTTTAGAGACCGAATTACGAAAAGAGCGGTATCTAATACTAATTGATGTTACGCAAGTCTGTTTTTATCCAAAGGAAATATTGCCTGTGTGTTTTAGTTTGAGTAGTTCTAGTTCTTTGAAAGCGGCTTGAATAGCCTTGATGTATATTTTCCCTTTTAGGGCGA
>Ga0335398_10001078_pt1 | contig 47773 bp, 41 predicted proteins | sample BON03_FD_205742 | JGI IMG/M metagenome (GOLD analysis project Ga0335398, IMG submission 205742) | Freshwater microbial communities from Lake Bonney liftoff mats and glacier meltwater in Antarctica - BON-03 (spades assembly) (version 2) | ecosystem: Environmental > Aquatic > Freshwater > Ice >... | reverse complement strand
CGCCAAATTTAGCCGCCAACACCGTTGAGATTGCCGCCGTCAGCGTCGTCTTACCGTGGTCAACGTGGCCAATGGTGCCCACGTTAACGTGGGGCTTGGTACGCTCGAATTTACTTTTTGCCATTTTCTAAGCTCCGCTTTACTAAATTGACCACAATAAACGACTCACCACTGATGTTGTGGTGCCCATGGCGGGAATCGGACCCGCGACCTCTCCCTTACCAAGGGAGTGCTCTGCCACTGAGCCACATGGGCAATAGACCAACGCATCATGCGCAAGCCTTAACCTTTAATTCACTGCAATACATGACTCTACAACCCATTGGTGGAGCGGGAGACGGGGATCGAACCCGCATCATTAGCTTGGAAGGCTAGGGTTCTACCATTGAACTACTCCCGCAAGCCGTCTTAGAACTTCAACCACCAGTGACGGTTAATTACAGTACCAATGGCAACATACGCGGACCTAAAAAGCCTCACCGACCAGTTGTGCATCTATCAGCAGAACCGTTGGTGGAGAGGGTTGGATTCGAACCAACGTAGGCGTTAACCAGCAGATTTACAATCTGCCTCCTTTAACCACTCGGACACCCCTCCTCAACGAACCTAGAATTATGCCATGGTTTTAAGGCCATTGGCTAGCTCCCGATATTTTTACAGTTCAGTTCTTCATTGCTTTGCACCCTGCACAGCTGCGAACAACCGCGAACAACTGCGCGCAGCACAGCAGCGGACGTTCACCACTTAATAGGCTGGGTTTTTGTTGAAGCCAACGCCTCGTTGATTCGACTGAACACCCTACTCCCCAAAAAAGGGCTTGGCCCGCGCGAGGCTGACAGTGGCGAGGGGTGGTTGCTGGTGAGCACCATGGCTTGGCTGCGCGGCTGGTTCATCTCTTGTTGCGCATGAATAAGCACTTGCTTACTTTGCGCATGCACACCCCACAGCACAAACACGCACGGCGACGAGCGCTGCGCCACTTCTACAATAATACGGTCTGTCAGCACCTCCCAGCCCCACGAAGCATGGCTGGCTGGCTCGCTGTCACGCACTGTCAGGCAGGTGTTTAGTAGCAGCACGCCCTGCTCGGCCCAGTCATCTAAGCTGCCGCCAAGCCTTGGCGCCGCTGGCGCAGCATGGCCATCGGCATGCAACTCTTTGTACATATTGCGCAGCGATGGGGGTACTTTGATGCCGGGCGACACCGAAAACGCCAAACCGTTGGCTTGCCCGGCTTGGTGGTAAGGGTCTTGCCCGACAACCAACACGCGCACCGCATCCAGCGGCGTCAGCAGCAAGCTGCGCAAGGGCTGTGGCGGGTAGACGTGCTGGCCAACAACCAGGTCTTGCTGTAACAACGCCAGCAGCCTTTGTCCGACATCTTGGGTAAAAAATGACGAGACAACGGCATGCCAACTGCTGTGCACAGGCCACTGGCGCCAGTCAGTGCTGGACAGACAATAAGGCGCGTTTCCAAAAAGGTCTGCTGTCATGTGCTTTTTTAATTGGTCGCTGATGTGTTCATGGCGCTCAGTCAGTCACAGTGTGCCAGCGCTGCAACACGCTATCGGCATGCGTTACCAAACGCTCCAAATGAGTCGCAGCGTCGGTGTCGACTTGCCACAGCGCGTGTAGCGTTGACGTGAGCTCATCTTGCGCTTCCACCAGCGGCGAGACCGAAGGCGGCACTTGAGGCGCCTGCCCGATGCAAGACAAAGCCAGCAAGACGCGCCGCGTCAGGGCCGCCCAGACATGGGCGCTCGGTGTTGCCACCTGCTCAAAGACGAGCAGCGCGCTGGCCAATGTGGCTTGGTATGCATGCTTGTGCTGCGCATGCCCCACGCTGGTTGCTTGACCAAGGTTTGGAGCCGACAGCGCTTGCGCCAGCCACAGCTGCGCCCGCCACAACGCAAGTTGTTGCAGGCTCACTCCAGGCAGCAGCTCAGGCGCTTGCCCCACCTGCGCGCTCAGTTTGTCTGCACTGGCAAGCGCCTTGGCCAATGCAGCGCCGGCTTCATCAGGCGCAACCCACAACGCGGCCCCCGCTTGCACCCGCGCCAGCTGCCACGTTGCAAACACCACATCACGCCCATGCAACCCATCTAGCGCTGCAGGCCTATCAGAGACCTCAGACACTTGATGCAGCTCAAGCAAGGCTTGCGTCAATTGATTGGCCAATACTTGAAGCGTCCCGTACACCGCCTGTTGTTCATCGGTGTCTGAAGAAACAGTTCGAGTCGCGCGCAAACCCTCGTGACCAGCCGTTGCGCCGGGCCACAACACCGCGCACACCAAACCACTGCGCTCGGGCAGCACAGCGCTCAAAGCGGTATTCGTCCAATTGCTGACCACCGGCAACCACTTGTGTACGGGCTCACGCGCTGATTGCAACAGCGATAAAGCCTGGGCATAGTGGTCGCTGGCTTGTTGGTATGGCTCTATGTGACCCGACAACGTACTGAGCTGTTGGTAAGCAGCCGCTACATTGTTGTGTAGCAACACGCGCAAGCTGTTGTTGGGCAGCGCAACACGGCTCAGCGCTTGTTGCATGCAGTCAATACCGGCCTGCACGCTCTCTGTGCTGCGCGTGCGTGTACCCAATTCAAGCCACACGCCTCCGAGCTCAGCCAGCAACTGAACGCGAACCAACCCATTTGTTACAGCTGGTCGATTGGCTTGCGCATGCGCCCAGCCCATTGTGTGTGGTGCGCTCAGCGCCAAGCCATAACAGGCTATGGATTGCTCCAGGTGTTTGGTACTGTGGTTCAACCGCTGTTGCGCATCCAGCTGCCCTCTCTGTTGTGGGCGCTTGACGGGTTGGGCCCGGCTCCATAAAGCGTGGGCTCGCCCCAAAGCTGCTTGCGTGTGCGACCAATCTACCGCGGAAAACGCGAGGCTGCGTGTGGTGAGCGCCCGCATAAAGGCCTCAACACTACGCTGGAATTTGTCTTGCTGCGCTTGGTTGTTACCGCCGTGTTGCGCCAGCCACAACAAGGCATTGCCCAAACCGTGGTACGCGCCGGACTGCTCGGCATCTACACCGGCGAATGAGCCGTCGAAAGCGGTGTCAATTGGCGCTTCCAACGCGGCTTCAAAGTGCTGGGCAGCCAGCACCATTTGCACTTTGTCACTACGCAATGCAGCCACTGCTGCGAGGGTCTCCCCCATCAGCGCTGGTACTTGCGCTGCGACATAGGTCGCCACCACATGGCGCTCAGGGGGGGGCGGCTTGACTTGCAAGTTATCCAATATACGTGCGGCCAACATCAGCACACCTTGGTCGGCAACGGCTCGCCCCAGCTGCTGGGTTGTTCGCCCAAGTGACAGACGCGTCAACAAGCCTGTGGCACTGGTGGCAGGGAACATGCGCACAACGTGCTCATAGCCACGCACACTTTGTCGCAACCACGTCAAGCTGGCAGTGCTGTGAAGATGCAAGATTTGTTGTGCCTCCAGCGCTGGCGCACCACCCAACAAGTCGTCATCAGAAACAGCCATCACCTGACCAAGGTCAGCCCCGTCATGTGCACAGCGCAAACGCCACAAAGCTTCGAAAGCTTGTGCACAATGCAGGTGCAACAGACCCCAAGCTAGCCTGTCACGCACACGCAACGCGGCCACACCCGTGTGCATCAAGGTGTCTGCGCACACCATCAACGACGGTACATCTTGGCCTCGCACGCCCTTGAGCAAGTGGGCCTGCGCCAACAATGTGGCGGCTCGCGCATGCCACAACGGATCAGCGATTGACCGCGTTTGCAACGACCAAGCCTGAATGGCAGCAATGGCTTGTGAAGTAAAAGCCGCATCACATTGCATCAGCGACAACCATGCCTGCGCCATCAAGTCACGTAAAGGGGCGTTGTGAGCCACACCATCGCCACCCACCGACGCCTCGCACTGCAGCAGTGCAGCCAACAACTCCGGCGACCATGTAACGGCACGTTGTGCGCGCATACATTGCAACAGCCACAGCAAGCGCGTGCTGTGGCCAATAGCCGCAAGGAGATCCGCGTTTAAATCAGCGGCGCTGCTTGACACAGGCCAGCTGCAGCGCGTGGTTGCCAACGCATGGTCCATCTCGACAGCCAACTTGCCGCTGTTACCCATCGCCAATCGCGGCACGCACCAGACGTGCACCGCGTCGGCGTCATGGGTACACATGAGCAACAACTGGGCACCCGTGTGTGCCAGCACACCCATGGCGCTGGCAATATGGCTCTGGCCTAACAAGCTTGGCCCCAGCATGTCGTCACGGTGCTGGGGTTTGACCAATAGCCTTACGCCCACCTCTTCAGTGACGTGAATGACTGTGGCCAAGTGCGCGACTTGAACGCCTTGGCGAATGGCGGCGTTGAGTGCGCTGGCATGCGGAGCTTGGTCATCTAAAGTCAACCAATGCAACGCCAGCGCACGGTCAGTTGTTGACGCCTGCAGCTGTAGACCTGCGCGGGCGAACTGGTCTAACGGTGATGGCGGGACCAAGGTTTGCATTGCCGTAGCCTAACGCACGACATGCAGTTTGGGGCATGGTTTGCGCATCGACACTTACAAAAATGGCATCTGATTGCGGTTTTAAACACACTGTCGCGGCCAGCCTCGGGCCAACTACAAGGCAGCCTAACCCTCAGCGAACAAGGCTTTCAAGGCCTCACCAGGCTCTGGTGCGCGCATAAAAGCCTCACCAACCAAGAAACAGTTGATGTCTGCTTGGCGCATACGGGCAACGTCCTCGGCCGTGGCAATGCCCGACTCACACACCAACAATTTATCCAAGGGACATTCGGCTTTGGCTTGCAAGCTGACGCCCAAGTCCACCTCAAATGTGCGCAGATTGCGGTTGTTGACACCCAGCAAAGGTGTTGCAAGGCGCAGCGCACGCGCCATCTCTTGCATGCCGTGCACCTCCACCAAAACAGCCATCCCCAGCTCGTGGGCAATGGCCTCAAAGTCTGCTAGCTGTGCGTCGTCCAAGCAGGCTGCAATCAACAATATGGCATCAGCGCCCATGGCTCTGGCTTCAAATATTTGGTAGGCATGCACCATGAAGTCTTTGCGCAGCACCGGCAAATCACAAGACGCTCTGGCTTGTTTCAGGTAGTCGGCGCTGCCTTGAAAGAAATCTTTGTCTGTGAGTACCGACAAGCATGCCGCGCCATACTCGGCATAGCTTTGCGCAATATCGGCTGGCTCGAAGGGCTCACGCAACAAGCCTTTGGATGGGCTGGCCTTTTTAATCTCAGCAATCACAGCCGATGCGCCGCTGGCCATTTTGGCGCGTAAAGCGCCTTCAAAATCGCGCACCTGCACCCGGCTGTAAGCGTCGGCCTGCATGGCAGCCATTGACTTGCGTTTCAAAGCCGCCTCGACCTCTAGGTGTTTGACGCTGACAATTTGTTCGAGTATGTCCATGGGGAAGTGTGTCGTTTTAGGTTGGTAAGTAACTTATGCCGCAGCGTTACAGAATGTACGCCACTGGTTGAGCTTGTTGAGGGCTGCGCCCGAGGCAATCGCCTGATCCGCCAGATGGATACCCGCCTGTATGGTAGTTGCCACGTTGGCCGCGTACAACGCAACCCCTGCATTCAACACCACAATGTCACGTGCAGGCCCAGCCACATTGTCTAGCACGCTGAGCAGCATGTCGCGCGAGCCTTCTGGCGTCTCAACTTGCAGTGCACGCAGGCCACTCATGGGCAAGCCAAAATCTTCGGGGTGAATGTGGTATTCGGTGATGTGGCCGTCTTTCAACTCGCCCACCAAGGTGGCTGCACCCAACGACACCTCATCCAAACCGTCTAGCCCGTACACCACGACCGCATGCTCAGCACCCAATCGCTGCAGGGCACGCACCTGAATGCCCACCAGGTCAGGGTGGAATACACCCATCAAAATATTGGGCGCTTGCGCAGGGTTGGTCAGCGGTCCCAAAATATTGAATATGGTTTTGCACCCCAGCTCTTTGCGGATAGGTGCGACAAACTTCATGGCGGGGTGGTGATTGGGCGCAAACATAAAGCCAATACCCACCTCGGCAACCCCACGTGCAATGTCAGCAGGCGACAAGTTGATATTGATACCCAAGGCCTCTAACACATCGGCACTGCCCGACTTGCTAGATACACTGCGACCACCGTGTTTGCTGACATTTGCCCCGCCGGCTGCGGCCACCAACATGGCGCATGAGCTGATGTTGAAGGTGTGTGAGTTGTCGCCACCGGTGCCAACAATATCCACCAAATGGGTTTTGTTGGGAATGTCTACTTTTTTAGAAAACTCTCGCATAACCTGCGCGGCTGCAGTGATTTCACCAATCGTCTCTTTTTTTACGCGCAAGCCAATGGTCAGGGCTGCCACCAAGGACGGGGACATCTCACCCGTCATGATCAGACGCATCAGGTGCAACATCTCATCATGGAAGATTTCACGGTGCTCAATGACGCGTTGAACAGCTTGTTGCGGGGTAATGGGTTGGTGCGCAGGCATATTGACTCTCCTATGTGTTGCAAATGCGTAATCAGTATGGTCCTGCGCTGGCGGCAGGCTTTGCGGGTGAGGTAGCGGGTACAGCAACTGGTTGGGGCATCCCTTGGTCAAAAAAGCTTTGGATAGCGGCTAATACGCGGTCAATGCCGTGCTCGTCCACCCCCAAATGCGTTACGAAACGCAAACCAATCATGCCCGTACACAATACGCCAAGAGCCTTTAGATGCGCCAGCAGCGCATCTGTGTGTTCACCCACATCTGCAAACACAATATTGGTGTCCGCAGATTTGACTGAGATGCCATTTATGGCGTGTATGCCTGCGGCCAAACGCTGCGCCAAGGCGTGGTCAACGGCCAAGCGCTGCACATGGTGGTCTAGCGCAAAGTGCGCCGCTGCTGCCAACATACCGGATTGACGCAAACCACCACCGGCCATTTTTCGAACGCGTTTGGCACGTGCAATCAGCGCATGCGAGCCACACAGGGCAGAGCCAATCGGTGCGCCCAAGCCTTTGCTAAAGCACACAGACAAACTGTCGAAGTAGTCGGCCATCTCGCGCAAGCGCTCAAACGCCGTTTGTTCGTTAACCGCAGACGCCACTGCCGCATTGAACACACGCGCACCGTCCAAGTGTGTGGCCAAGCCCCGACGCGCTGCCAGCGCTGTGGCGTCGCGCAAATAGCCGTTGGGCATCACGCAGCCATTCCAGGTGTTTTCTAGACACAGCAGCTTGGTGCGCGCGAAGTGCTGGTCGTCAGGTTTGATAGCGGCTTCGATATCGGACAGCGACAACATACCCCGCGCATCTTGTGTCAACGGTTGGGGCTGAACGCTGCCAAACACAGCCGCGCCGCCACCTTCATACTTGAAAGTGTGCGCGCTTTGACCCACTATGTACTCATCACCGCGCTGGCAATGCGCCAAAATACCGCACAAGTTGCTTTGCGTGCCGCTGGGCATAAACAACGCCGCCTCTTTGCCTGTCAGGTGGGCAATGTGGTCTTGCAAAGCGTTCACACTGGGGTCGTCGCCAAACACATCATCACCAAGCGGGGCCGCCATCATGGCCTCGCGCATACGCGGTGTGGGTTGCGTTACCGTGTCGCTGCGCAGGTCAACGGTTGGCAGCGTTGAAGCCATGTGTGCGAGGGCGTTCATGCGCGTGCCAAAAAGTGTTTCAGCATGGCGTGCCCGTGCTCGCTCAAAATAGACTCAGGATGAAACTGCACCCCCTCCACATCTAGCGTTGTATGGCGCAGACCCATGATTTCACCATCCTCTGTGTGCGCCGTGACCTCTAAACAGCCGGGCAAGGTAGCCGCCTGCACAGACAGTGAGTGGTAGCGGTTCACCTCAAATTGCCGGGGTAGGTTGGCAAACACACCTTGCTGCGTGGTGGTGATGGTGCTGACCTTGCCGTGCATCAACGTTTTGGAGCGTGCCACCTCAGCGCCAAACGCCGCGCCTATCGCCTGATGGCCTAAACACACGCCCAATATGGGTAGTTTGCCTGCAAAATACTGAATGGCTGCAATTGAAATGCCAGCTTCTTTAGGCGAGCAAGGCCCAGGCGAAATCACCAAGCAGTCAGGCCCTTGTTCAGCCAACTCCGCCACAGTGATCTCGTCGTTTCTAAACACCCAGACGTCGGCGCCCAACTCGCCAAAATACTGCACCAAATTAAAGGTGAAGCTGTCGTAGTTGTCGAGCATGACCAACTTGATTGGGCCTATGCCATCCGATCCGTAAGAGCCAGGCGCGGCTGGAAAATAGTTGGGCAGTGCATTCGCTGAAGTTGTCATGGTCGTTTACGCCAGTCCTTGCTCAACCAGCTCTGCGGCGCGCAATATGGCGCGGGCTTTGTGCTGTGTTTCGGCCCACTCCATGGCGGGCACCGAATCTGCCACCACGCCCGCAGCAGCTTGCACATGCAAGATGTTGTCTTTAACGATGGCCGTACGGATGGCAATGGCTACATCCATGTCGCCTGCGTAGCTGATATAGCCGCACGCGCCGCCGTAGATGCCGCGTTTGCTCACCTCCAACTCGTCTATCAACTCCATGGCGTGCACCTTGGGCGCACCCGTCAACGTCCCGGCAGGAAAACACGCACGCAACACGTCCATGTTGCTGAGACCGTCGCGCAACTGGCCTTCAACGTTGCTCACAATGTGCATGACGTGGCTGTAGCGTTCAACGGCAAACGACTCTGTGACTTTGACAGAGCCGATATTGGCAATGCGGCCAATGTCGTTGCGCGCCAAGTCAATGAGCATGACGTGCTCTGCGCGCTCTTTGGGGTCGGCCATGAGTTCTTGCTCAGCGGCCGCGTCTAGCTCTGGCGTGGCACCACGTGGACGCGTGCCAGCCAGCGGCCTGATAGTGACTTTTTGCGCTTTACCAACAGCTTCCTTACGCACCAAAATTTCAGGTGATGCACCCACTACGTGGTGGTCTCCGAGGTCGTAGTAATACATATATGGGCTGGGGTTGAGCGAGCGCAGGGCGCGGTACAAACTCAAAGGCGGCGCATCAAAGCGCTTGCTCAAACGCTGTCCGATGACCACTTGCATAAAGTCGCCCGCCTCAATCAGGGCTTGCGCGCGGCACACTGCAACCTCGAACTCGGCCTGGCTTCGTTCAGACTGAACAGGGTGCGCTGTGTGCCCACCCATAGCAGGCACACTGACGGGTACGCTCAAGCGCTGGGTTAATTCTGCCAGTCGTGCGCACGCGATGTCATACGCATTGGGTTGGGCAGGGTCGGCGTACACCATCAAGTACAAGCGCCCGGACAAGTTGTCGATTACAGCCACCTCCTCGGTTTGCAACAACAAAATATCGGGGCAACCCAAGGTATCTGGTGGGCAGGTGTTTTCTAGCTTACGTTCTATGTGGCGTACGGTGTCATAACCAAAATAGCCTGCCAAACCGCCGCAAAATCTGGGCATGTCAGGCTGCGTGGCCACTTTATAGCGGGCTTGGTAAGCGGCTACAAAATCCAACGGGTTGCCATGGTTGGTTTCCACCACAACGCCGTCTGTCACCACCTCGGTTGTGGCGGCAGCGCCAAACCCTGTGGCACGCAACATGGTGTGGGCAGGCAGCCCAATAAAGCTGTAGCGGCCAAAGCGCTCGCCGCCCACCACGGACTCCAGCAGAAAGCTCAATCGCCCATTGTTTTCCACGTGCGCCAACTTGAGGTACAGCGAGAGCGGTGTTTCCAAGTCCGCAAAAGCTTGGGCAATGAGGGGAATGCGGTTGTAGCCTTGGGCTACTAGCCCGTTGAATGCGTCTTGCGTCAACATGGTCTGGTGTCTTTCTATCTGCATGTGGCAAGTAGGTTGGCCACATGCATAAATCGTTATAGGCAAACCCCAACCAGTGGGTTGGGTCTCACGCGCGCATCAATCGATGCGTCGCTAGCCGGTCAGCCGCGTGCTGTCTGGCTACGCCAAGACCAGGCTCCCCGGTCATTGCAACCTGAGGTAGTGGATCGATGAAAGAACATGCGTGAAAGTGTAGCGCAAACCAAGCCTGTTTATGCGGCCCGGGCCACCACACCCGTAAACGCCAACAAGCTGTGAAAGTTGTCGCCGTGAAAGACCGCTGGCAGCTCCACAATGTCTTGGTCGTTGTTGTAGCCCCAGGCCAACAAGGCCACATCCATGTCTGCGGCAACTGCAGCGCCATGGTCGGTCTGGCTGTCGCCCACCATCAAGGACTGCGAGGGCAACACGCCCATGTGCGCGCAAGCGGTCAGCAATGGCAACGCACTGGGCTTCTTTTCAACCAGCGAGTCGCCGCCCCAAACCCGATCCGCAAAGAAGCCGTCTAGGCCTTTGTTGGCGAGCAAGTCGCGGGCGTGTCCTTCGGGCTTATTGGTCACACAGGCCAAGGCCACACCAGCATCACGCCACGACGTAAGGCCATGCTCAACGCCGTCAAACACCTGGGCATGCTGGCCGTTGATGACACCGTAATGGGTGTAGAAGCCATCCCGCAAACGCTGCAGCAAGACCTCGTCGCGGCTGTCTTGGTTGGCATGGGCTGCGGCTTCGCGCAGCAGGTGCTCGCCGCCGCGCCCAATCCATTTGCGAATCGACGCTGGCGGCGCACTGGCCAAGCCACACCCATTGAGCGAGGCGTTGAGTGCGGCTACAAAGTCACCAATGGTGTCCACCATGGTGCCGTCTAAGTCGAGGATGATGGCCGCGTAGCGCGGCGACATGGTGTTACCGCTCATGTTGCCAAGGCTTTACGCATGTCTGTGATGGCGTTTGCGTAGTCTGGCCTGCCGAAAATAGCGCTGCCTGCCACAAAGGTGTCAGCGCCAGCGGATGCCACGCGGGCGATGTTGTCGGTTTTGATACCGCCATCCACTTCTAAGCGAATGTCTTTGCCGCTGGCATCAATTCGCTTGCGCACATTTTCAATTTTTCGCAAAGCAGACTCAATAAAGCTTTGCCCGCCAAAACCCGGGTTCACACTCATAATGAGCACAAGGTCAATGTCTTCGATCACCCAATCCAGCACATCCAGGGGCTCGCCTGGGTTGAAAGTCAGGCCTACTTGCACGCCTTGCGCTTTGATGGCTTGAATACTGCGGTGCACATGCGCGCTGGCATCTGGGTGGAAACTGATCAGGTCGGCGCCCGCCTTGGCAAACGACTCGGCCAAGGCATCAACGGGGCTCACCATCAGGTGCACATCAATTGGGACCGCCACCCCAGCGGCGGTTTTGGCATGTGGTTTGAGCGCTTGGCACACCATAGGGCCAAACGTTAGGTTAGGCACATAGTGGTTGTCCATCACATCAAAGTGAATCCAATCCGCACCAGCGGCGATCACATCACTGACCTCTTGGCCTAATTTGGCAAAGTCTGCCGATAAAATAGATGGGGCGATGCGAAAAGTCATATGTGTATGGGGTGTTAAAACACTTTTTTAGCGGTTTACTATTGTCGCACTGCATTTAAGTTGCGCCGCAAGCGCTACCATTACCCCTATGAGTTCAGCCTACGCCTTCCACATTACCGTCAAGCCCAATTACTTGGCCCAACAATCACATCCGGAAAAAGGTCTGTTCACCTTTTCTTACACCGTCACCATAGAAAACCAAGGTGACGTCGCGGCACAACTGGTTGCGCGGCATTGGGAAATTGAGGATGCACATGGCCAAGTTGAAAAAGTTGACGGCCTAGGCGTGGTGGGCCAACAGCCTTTGCTGCAACCTGGTGAAGCGTTTGAGTACACCAGCGGCGCACAGCTGCGCACACCCGCAGGCATGATGAGTGGGCATTACTTCTTTGTTGCGGTAGATGGCACGCGTTTTGACGCCGCCATTTCTCCGTTCGTATTACAAAGCCAAGATAGCCCGCCAGACACGCTGCACTGACTGCCATTCGCAAACTGCTGGGTTGACAACGAACCGCCAAGGCCCCACTTGCACGCTGTGGGTTGGTGTTAGGTCATTCTCACCCTACAAGCAGCGTCTAACGTTCATCGCAGGCGACTATCATGGCGAGTTCAGTACTTACCCCTTGACTTATGGACTTTCTACCCACATTGCCACTGGCCACGAACACCTTGTTCTTCTTTGGCTTTTTGCTGTTTTGCGGCGCCCTAGGGGGTTACTTGGCGCACCGTGTGAGCTGGATACCCTCGATCACAGGATTTATGCTGGTGGGGTTGGTCGCTGGTCCTAACGGCTTGCAGTTGTTTGGCTACGAGACCTTGGCCAATGCCAAAATCGTCATTGATATTTCATTGGCGCTGATTTTGTACCGCCTCGGCTTGTCATTGGACTGGCGTGCAATCGTCAAGGACAAAGCCTTGTTAGCCGTGTCTATGGTTGAGGCCACACTGACATTCGCAGCTGTGTACGTCGCATTGGTGTGGTTTGGCATACCCACTTTGCCCGCCGCCGTTATTGGCGCGATTGCCATTTCTTCGTCGCCCGCGGTGCTGATTCACGTCGCGCATGAGTTGGGCGCACATGGCCCAACCACAGCGCGCTCGGAGGCGTTGGTGGCCTTGAACAACGTGATCGCTTTTTTGGTGTTTGCCGCCCTGCTGCCTGCACTGTATAACCAATCCAACGCGCCGCTGGCCACCATGATTGGCAGCCCGGCTTACCAGCTATTGGGCTCTAGTTGTCTAGGGTTGGTTATGGGCTTGGCCTTGCACCACGTGGCACGCACCACCAAAGGCGCTTCGCAATACAGCTTGGCTTTGGTAGTGGGCGCTGTTGCGATGACTTTGGGCTTGGCCATGATGTTCAAGTTGTCGGTGCTGTTTGCGCCGCTGGTGTTGGGCTTGGTGGTGCGAGGCGTTGAACGCAAAAATGTGTTGGCAAACATGGAGTTTGGCCCCGCATTTGAGCTGTTCTTTGTCGCCTTGTTCGTGTATGCGGGTGCCAGCCTACACCTTAAAGAAATGCTGGCATTTGCGCCCGCGGCGGCCGTGTTTGTGGTGGCACGGTCTGTTGCAAAGTGGGTAGGTGTTGCCGCCACCGGCACACTCATGGGTTGGCCACGCAAAGCCAATCTGAATGCTGGCCTTATTTTGCTACCCATGGCGGGCATGGCCATTGGATTGGCCAACACCACAGCGGAGCAGTTCCCATACTCTGGAGCGGTTGTGGCGTCTGTGGTGTTTGCTGCCGTCGCCGTATTTGAAACCATTGGCCCACCTGTCGTGGCGCGTGCGCTTCGCTGGGCCGGGGACGTGCCTAGCGACTACGAAGGCCGCGGCATGACAGTGGCGGACACCCAGTTTGAGTCTTCGGATGACGCATCAAACAACACCGGCCAAGACCCAGAGTGGCACAGCGATTTGTATGCCGATGACGCGTCCAACTACTCCGCAAGCGACCTATCGAACGGGCCCGTTGGGAAGGCTACAAACGATGCGCCGCACACAGGCTTATCCGATACCCCCGACAATACAGGTCATGACCAAGCCGCCCATGACAACAACGACAACGAGCACAAGCCCACAGCCAGCTAGCGGTGGCGAGTTTGACCTCATACGTCGCCACTTTGTCAGGCCGCACACGTGGGGTGCACATGTGGTGGATGGGCCGGGCGATGACTGCGCATTGTTGGCACACACACCCAACACCCTCTTGGCTGTCTCCACAGACTTATTGGTTGCTGGGCGACACTTTTTCACCAACACAGACCCCACACGCTTAGGCCACAAATCGTTGGCAGTTAACCTCAGCGACTTGGCGGCCATGGGCGCTACGCCGCGCAGCTTCACACTCAGCTTGGCGCTGCCAGCGCTAGACGATGACTGGTTGGCCCAGTTTTCAAACGGTTTGTTTGCACTGGCGGCCAAACAGCGCTGCAGTTTGGTAGGTGGCGACACCACGCGTGGGCCGCTGACGATCGGCATCACCGTGATGGGCGAAGTGCCAGCCCAACAGGCCCTCAAACGCAGCGGTGCACAAGTCGGTGATGTGGTGTTTGTCAGCGGCGCTCTGGGCGAGGCCGCTTGGGCACTAGACGTGCTCAACGACAAGCCTGTGGCATGCGGTATCAGACAACAATCAACGCCTCAGCAGTGGCAACAAGCCTTGGACCGTTTAGAGCAACCCACCCCGCGCAACGAACTGGGACTGGCGGTCATAGGCATCGCCACCAGCGCCATAGATGTAAGCGACGGCTTGGCTGGCGACTTGCTTCACATTCTCAACGCCAGCGGCGCGGGCGCATGTATCAATGTAGACGCCCTGCCATGCGCGTCCGCCCTGTCAACAGCCCCTGCAGACTACCGGCGCCAATGCTGCGCAGCCGGCGGCGATGACTACGAACTGCTGATGACAGCACCGCCAGACAACATCGCCCTCATGCACAAGGCCGCACTGTCTTGCGGCGTTGCCATCACGCCTATTGGCCGCATACACGCCGAGGCTGGCTTGGTGTGGACAGACGCTTTTGGGCGTAACCTGACCACAACATTTCAAGCCTTTGACCATTTTTTGCCCCACCTATAACCGCCCCTATGCCTGACACGATTTCTACCGATACCCAGCCAAACTGGCGCTTCATGTGCCGGCACCCGGCCCACTTGATTGCGCTTGGCTTTGGCGCTGGCCTGGCACCCAAGGCACCCGGTACCGTGGGCACTTTATGGGCTTGGGCCGCTTATTTGGTGATGGACATGTGGCTCAGCCCCACCGCGTGGGCAGGCGTCATAGCGGTTGGTTTTATAGTGGGTTGCTGGGCCTGCAAGGTGTGCGCCGAGCACATGCAGGTCATGGACTCAGGGCACATGGTGTGGGATGAGGTGATTGCCTTTTGGCTGGTGCTCTACCTGGTCATGCCGCAAGGCCTGATAGGGCAAGCCATTGCCTTTGGCTTGTTCAGATTTTTCGACGCCGTGAAGTTTGGCCCGACCGCTTGGGCAGACCAATACTTCAAAGGTTTTGGCTGGCGCGGCGGCTTTGGCGTCATGGTTGACGACATTGCGGCTGGCGCTCTTACACTGTTGGTATGGTCTGTTGGCGTGCGTGCCTTGGCCTACTTTTAAAGTACCTTATGAACGACTGCATACCCTCACTGGCGCAAGCCCTTATTGACAGGTCGTGGATGCTGGCCACGGCAGAAAGCTGCACAGGCGGAGGCATTGCCAAGGCCTGTACAGACTGGTCTGGCTCCAGCCAATGGTTTGAAGCTGGCTTGGTGACCTACAGCAACGCGGCCAAAATCAAACTGCTCAACGTTGACGCAGAACTGCTAGAAGTCCACGGTGCCGTCAGCGAACAAGTCGCACGCGCCATGGCGCAAGGTGCAGCACAACAAACAGGTGCGCTTGTCACAGTGGCCACCACCGGCATCGCCGGGCCCAATGGAGGCGCCGACGACAAACCGGTTGGCACAGTTTGGCTGGCTTGGTCTGTAGACGGTATTGTGCGCGTGCAGCACAAGGTGTTTGGTGGCAACCGCGAACAGATTCGCAATGCAACCGTGGCCTTTGCGCTGACACACACGCTGAGTTTGCTAGGGACTTTGGCACCGCATTACCCCAAGCCATAAACCACAAGCTTAGACGCAGCGAAGCTTCACCGCGTCTACTACCAATAGTAGGTGGTCAAGCACCGTGACATTTTTTGTATTTTTTACCGCTGCCGCAATGACATGGGTCGTTGCGCCCAGGTGATGCTGTGACTTGCACAGGCGCCACTTTGGGACCTAAGGCGCGCCATGCTTTGCGTAGGTCGTAAACGGCCCACAACGCTTCGCCAAAACCATTGGCGCGGTCTTGGCTCACACTGGGCTCGCCTTCTTGGCCATCGACGTCGTCCAACATAGACAGAACTGGCACGCCAGTGTCGTCTTCGGTCAAGGCAACGATGGCGGTTAATGCCTCGTCAATAATATCTCGCGCTTCTTTGTCGCGTGGCAGGTCCCAGTCTTCAGGCCAGTTTTCGACGGCAAACATAAAGCCCAATGCCCACACCTGCGCAAACGACGGGATGTCGTCTTCGGCAATCGCGGCGCGCTCATCAGCAGGCAGCGTAGCAATTGCACCGCGCACATCCATCACTTCGGGTGAGTAGGCAGCATCGTCATCCAACGCTGTGATGTCGGCATCGAGTTGCATGTGAACTTCGCCTTGGCGTTTAAGCCACAAGTCCAAAAACTGCTGGCGCTGGGCCGCGTCCTTGAAGGCGATATCGCCATCAGCATCGCCACTGCCCAGCAACACCTCCCAAGCCTCGTCAGTCGCAATTGGACGGCGCGAGCACAACACCGCAGCCATAAAACCCTCACAAAACTCCCACTGCGGCGCTTCATCGTCTCGCGTGCGAATGTCGTCCAATATGTGGTCTAACGCGTCGAATTCGTCAGAGCTAAATCCCTCGCTGGTCTGCGCTATTGCGCTGTCAGGCGTTGGGCTTGAAGGTGAAATAGATGTGGTCATGGCTATGCGGGTAAAGAAATGTATGAAAGTATGTGTCCAAGCGCAACACATTGGCCTTGGTGTTTGAACTTGAAGCTCACAGGGGCACATGCGGTAGGGCACCTAGAATGGTTGCCACACCTACACGACTTGCACAATGCAAAGCAAGCGCTTATTGTGCACTCACTCCACTTGCCACACAGGCCGCCCATGCTCAAAAAATTAGACAGCTACTACCCAGTTCGCTACAGCGCCATATTGCTCAGCGCATTCACTGCCCTTGTCTCGTTGCTGGCGTGGGTCATTGGCGGCGTGGGCTTTAACCTGTTTGTGGTGAGCGGGGCATTGTTTGCGCTGGGCGTCTACGACATGCGACAAAACAAGCGTGCTGTGTTGCGCAACTACCCCATCGTTGGCCACATACGCTACATGCTGGAGTTTGTGCGCCCTGAAATACGCCAGTACTTTCTAGAAAGCGACAACGAAGCCACACCATTTTCGAGAGCACAGCGTTCATTGGTCTATGCGCGGGCCAAGGGCGATGCAGACCAACGGCCGTTTGGCACACAACTCAATGTGAGGGCGCCTGGCTATGAGTGGATGCACCACGCCATGGTGACCAAACATATAGACAGCCATGATTTTCGCACCCGCGTGGGTGGGCCAGCCTGCACGCAGCCTTACAGCTTGAGCTTGTTCAACATATCGGCCATGAGCTTTGGCGCACTGAGCGCCAACGCCATTCAAGCATTGAACCAAGGCGCAGCCTTGGGCGGCTTCGCGCACGACACCGGCGAGGGCTCGATCTCTGTGCATCACACGCAGCACGGTGGTGACTTGATTTGGGAAATTGGTTCCGGTTACTTTGGTTGTCGGGACGACGAAGGCAACTTCAGTCCTGAGCGCTTTACAGACAACGCGCTCAACACGCAGGTCAAAATGATTGAGATCAAACTCAGTCAAGGGGCAAAGCCTGGCCACGGCGGTATGTTGCCAGGCGCGAAGGTAACGCCTGAAATTGCACTTGCCCGAGGTATACCCGTAGGCGTTGACTGCATTTCACCACCCAGCCACAAGGCCTTTTCAACACCGAAAGAGTTGTTGGCATTTATTGCCCAACTGCGCGACTTGAGCGGCGGCAAGCCTGTCGGCATCAAATTGTGCGTGGGCCATGCGTGGGAATGGTTTGCCGTTGTCAAGGCCATGGTTCAAACAGGCATCACGCCAGACTTCATTGTGGTCGATGGCTCAGAGGGTGGCACTGGCGCTGCGCCACTGGAGTTCTCTGATCACATGGGTATGCCATTAAAAGACGGTTTGCGTTTGGTGCACAACACGTTGGTCGGCGTGGGGTTACGCGACCGCATCAAGATCGGTGCCAGCGGCAAAGTAGTGAGCGGCTTTGACATTGCTCGCGCGATAGCCTTGGGCGCCGACTGGTGCAACAGCGCACGTGGTTTTATGTTTGCCATTGGTTGCATACAAGCACAGGCGTGCCATACAGGCCATTGCCCGACGGGTGTGACCACACAAGACCCTATTCGTCAGCAAGCATTGGTCGTGCCCAACAAAGCGCAGCGCGTTCATAACTTTCACTTGAATACGCTCAAGTCTCTCAAAGAGCTGACAGAGGCGGCTGGCCTGATGCACCCGCGTGACATCACCACTGACCATATGCTGCACCGCATTGATGACAACCACATTGCGCCCTTGTCTGAGCTGCTGCCTTCAGTTGGTCCTTCTCAACTATTGGTCGACCATGAGACCCAGCGAGACACCACACTGCCACCTGCATTTAGACGGTTTTGGTACCGGTCTAGCAGCGAGACGTTTGAACTGCAGGCCTAGTCACCCTGCGGTGGTGTCGCGCTGACCACAATGCCCAAGCGCTTTAATCGCCCCCGCATCGCCAACACCGCGTGGTCTTTGCTCACCAAGCTGGCGTTGTGGGCCACGGCCAAGTCAATGAATACTTGGTCGTCTGGGTCCTTGCAGGTGTACATGGCCTTAGCGGGCACCTCTCGCATATCGCTCAGGGCATCCAATTCACGCAACACATCAGCCACGCTCAAGCTACGCTGTAAGCGGCGCTTGGCAATCAATGGGTAGTCCAATACGCGCGCAAGCTCATCGCGCATAGGCTGGCATACCAGCCAACAGTAGACGCCACTCTTTAGCCCCTGCAACAACGCTTGGGCGCGCACATCTTCAAACACAAGAAAGTCTAGCGCGGTATTGGTGTCAATCACCCAACACGTTCTAAGCACGGTCATTCGCCGTGGCGCTTGCCCATCGCAGTCAGATCAAAGCGGAACAGTCGGCACTCAATGGGACCATTCCACATGGGTACACGGCGCGATGCTTTCATGCGCATTTTGCCGGGCAGCTTCATGTCTGGTGTGAGCAGCCAGGCTTGCCAACCGCCAAAATGCTGTTTCCAATGCGTGGCCAAACGGTCAAAGAAGGCATCGCCCTCGCCACTGTCTTCGCCGCCGTCGACTTGTGCAGCCTCCCGCCACACATGCTCTTGCTGACGATCAGCGTGGCGGTTAGGCTGTCTGCGGCCATCCGATCGCCCCTCAGCACGCCCTTCAGCTCGGTCTGCCGCGCGCTCACCCGCCACGCCCGCTGCGGCAATACGCTCGCCATAGGGCGGGTTGAGCAGCAAAATACCCATCGCCTCAGTGGGTGGTGTGCGTTGTAAGGCATCACCACCGCGCAGGTGCAGGGCATGCGTCACGCCGGCGCGGTGAGCGTTGCGGTCTGCAAAATCCACCATGCGGTGAGACACGTCAGAGCCAAACACCAGTATCTCGCCGCTGGCGCTGGGGCCACTGATCACGCCAGCATGCGCTTGGTCTAACAAGCCGTCCCACACGTGTGACTGAAAGGGCAACAGGTTGGAAAAACCAAACCGGCGCTGCAAACCCGAGGGTATGTTGCAAGCAATCTGAGCCGCTTCAATGGCCACTGTACCGCTGCCGCAGCAAGGGTCGTAAAGGGGCATGGTACGAGCATCCCAGCCGGTTGCAGCAATCATGGCTGCCGCCAAAGTTTCTTTGAGCGGTGCGTCGCCCTTGTCTTCACGCCAACCGCGCTTGAACAGGGGCTCTCCGCTGGTATCTATGTACAACGTGACGTGTGTGGCGTCTAAGTGCACGTGTACCCGGACATGCGGATGGCTGGTGTCAATGTCGGGGCGGGTGCCACATGTAGACCGCAACCTGTCCACAACGCCGTCTTTGACGCGCAAGGCTGCAAAGTTAAGACTTTTCAGCGGGCTGTGCTGCGCGGTGATGTCCACTCGCAAAGTTTCACGCGGGGTAAACCAAGCCTCCCAAGCCACGTCATTGGCGGCCTCATAAATGTCATCTTCTACATGGTAGGGCTGGTCTGCCAACTGCACCAGCACGCGTTGCGCCAAACGTATGTGCAAGTTAAGTTGCATCACTTCGCGCCATGAGGCCTCTACGCGCACGCCACCGCGCACCGCTTTTGCCACATCGGCAGGCTCGTTTAAAACCTTTGCCACCTCGACGGCGAGCATTTCCTCAACACCCGCAGGGCATGGCAGGAATAATTGCAAATTGTTCACAGATCTTTTCTCAGGTTGGCCGGCGCAATACGCATGGCCTCTCGGTATTTGGCCACAGTGCGGCGGGCGCACTCAATCCCACTATCGCGCAACAGTTCGGACAACTGGTTGTCTGACAGCGGCTTTTTAGTTGTTTCAGCGGCAATAAATTGCTTAATCAAGGCGCGCACAGCTGTACTGGACGCATTGGTACCCGACTCGGTGCCCAAGCCTGAGCCGAAGAAGTACTTCAACTCAAAGGTGCCTTTGGGCGTTGTCATGTACTTGGCTGTCGTCACGCGGCTGATGGTGGACTCATGCAGGCCCAACTCGTCGGCAATTTCTCGCAACACCATGGGCTTCATGGCCAACTCGCCGTGTATAAAGAACTGCTGCTGGCGCTCCACAATGGCACTGGACACACGCAATATGGTTTCAAAACGCTGCTGAATATTTTTAATAAACCAACGCGCTTCTTGCAGTCGCTGCTGCATGTTGTCCGCGTCGTCAGCCTTATCAGCCGGCTTTGCAGCAGGCGTATCAGCAGCGCGATCGGCCGCGCGGTCAGCGGCCTTTGAGCTTTTAAGTGCGCTGGCATACATGTCACTTACCTGCAGTCTGGGCATGACGTTGGGATTGAGGGAAACTTTAAAACCCTCACCTGCCCGCGTAACGATGACATCGGGCACGACGATATTGCGCTCGGTTTGTATAAACCGACGTGCAGGTTTAGGTTCCAAGCGTTGAATCAGCCCTATCGCTTGGCGTATCAACTCTTCTGATGTGTCACATTGCTGCGCCAAGCGCTTCACATCGCGCTTGGCCAACAGCTCCAACGGCTTGCTCACAATGGCCAGTGCAGCTTGTGCAACAGGCGTGTTGCGCATGTCTTCAATTTGCAAGCGCAAACACTCGGTGAGATCGCGTGCACCCACACCAATTGGCTCCATGGCCTGCACGTGCTCCAAGGCGTCTTCAAACAACACCACAAAGTCATCGTGCGCCGCCCAGTCGTCACCAGCCAAGCTGTGCGCCAAGTCGCTGATGCTGTCACCCAAATAGCCGTCTTCATTCAATGACTCAATGACCATGTACAACGCGGCTTTTTCCTCATCGCTCAAGCGCAGGCCAATCGCCTGCTGGTGTAAGTGATCTTGCAAACTGACAACGGCACTGGCCAAGTCCTGCGCAGTGGCCTCGCCGTCGCCGCTGCCCTTTGGGATACTGGCGGGCGCTTCGCTGCCCCACTCCGAGTCGTTGGGCGCAATTTCCACCGTGCCATCGCCGTCCCAGTCCGGCGCGCTGGCATCGCTAGCGGCTTCTGCACCAGCCTCGCTAGAAGGCGCAGACAACGGTGTATCAAAGCTTGCGAACTCATCGGGCCCATTGTTGTCTTGCGTGAACGTATCGCCCACGTCGCTGCCCTCGTAGTTGTCCCCAGGCGCGTTGCCGCTGTCTTGAGTCACTTCGGCAATTTGGTCACCTTGGCTGACCGGTGTGTCGGCTTGATCAACACCAAATAACTCGCGCTCAGCCAACTCATCGCTGCGTTCTAAGAAGGGGTTGTCGTCGAGCATTTGATCGACTTCGCTGGACAACTCCAGCGTGGAGAGTTGCAACAAACGGATCGACTGTTGCAGCGCAGGCGTGAGCGTGAGTTGTTGGGATACGCGTAGTGATAAACCTTGCTTCATGCGTCTTACATGCGAAAGTGCTCGCCCAGATAGACACGGCGCACATCGACGTTGTCGATGATCTGAGCTGGTGTACCTTGGGCCAGCACTTCGCCGTCGCTGATGATGTAGGCGTGATCGCAAATACCTAAAGTTTCGCGTACGTTGTGGTCTGTAATAAGCACGCCAATGCCCCGAGCCTTCAAAAACTGGATGATGCGCTGAATTTCAATCACTGCGATGGGGTCAATGCCCGCAAATGGCTCGTCCAACAAGATAAAACGCGGGTTGGTTGCCAGTGCCCGTGCAATTTCAACACGCCTGCGTTCGCCGCCAGACAAGGCCATTGCGCTGGATTCCCGCAAGTGGTCAACACGCAAGTCTTTGAGTAGGGCGTCTAAGCGTTTTTGGATAGCGGCTTCAGTCCATGACTGGCCCGAGGCGTCTCGCTGCAACTCCAGCACCGCGCGCACATTGTCTTGCACGTTGAGTTTTCTGAAAATGCTGGCTTCTTGTGGCAAGTAGCCAAGGCCGCGTGTGGCGCGTCTGTGCATGGGTTGGCGCTCTATGCGTTCGCCGTCCAACTCGATTTCACCACCATCGGCCCTAACAAGGCCGACAATCATGTAAAAGGAAGTGGTTTTTCCAGCCCCATTGGGGCCTAGTAAGCCCACCACTTGGCCCTCGTTGATGGCCAGACTCACGTCTTTAACCACTTGGCGACCGCCATAGCTTTTTTGCAAATGAGAGGCCACCAAACGTTTCAAAGGTTTTGGATTCGGCGCGGTTGCCACACCATCTAGCGCGCTGGCTTCGTCAGAAGACAGCTGTTTGGTCGTGGGGGCTGACAAGTCGTTCATGTAAGTCTGTTTGCCGGCGTCACTTAGTTTGCTGCTGGCGGTGCAGCAGGTGAAATTGAACTGTCGGTAGCAGGCTTGGGAGCCAACACTGCGCGCACACGACCATCTGATTTGGACGAGCCGTTTATCGAGCCATCCACTACAAATTTAGAGTCTTGTGCGGTGTAGACAATACGCTCACCAGCCGTTTCGTCGGCCATGGTGTTGCCCCTGAAGCGCTGCATCACAGCTTTACCCGTGAGCTCGAGACGCTCACTGGCGCTGTTGTAATTGATGCGCCGAGCCCGACCGCGTATAGACTCGTTGTCGACATCCCGGTCTTGCGAAAAAGTTGCAACACCGTTGCCATTGGCCGTTGCAACACCGATTTGCGCGCCGTTGGGGCCATCGCGCACTTCGAACCTGTCAGCCTTTATGACAATGCTGCCTTTTGTAATCACAACGTTGCCCGTGAAGACGCTCACACCGTTGGCATCATCAACACGCAAGGCATCTGCGGTGGCATACAGTGCTTGTTGCTTGTCACTTTGCTTGGCCTGCGCAGGCAGACCCGCAGAAAAACAGGCCAGCGCCACCAAGCCTGCGCTGAGTAGCCAGCTCGGTGTGAGGAGTCGGGTGCGAATGATTGAAGCGGTTTGATTAGGCATATTTATTGCATGCCATTGTATCTAAACCCAACCAATGTTTCAAAGCCTTTGTGCAAGTCAGCCATGCGCTATAGCGGGGCAGCTGGCCCAACTGAACACACAACGGCTCCTGGACTGGCTTGCCCAGCGTGGTTAAACGGTGCGTGACCGGACAATCAGGTCGTCGGCAACATCCAAAGATTTTGGACCTTGACCAGGAATGTAGAACCGACCTGCCACACCTAAGGCTGGCGTGCCCTCAACACCGTAAGCAATGCTGAGTTGAGAAGCCCGCTTGGCTTTGCCTGAAGCGGTGAACCCGTTGAACGCCATTTCAAACGTCTTGCGATCAACGCCTTGTTTGACGGCCCAATCAACAATACTTTGTGGGCTTAACAAGCGCTGTTTTTCTACATGAATAGCTGTAAATACTTTGAGGTGCAATGCGCTTAGCAAATTCAAAGACTCCAACGCATAGTACAAGCGCTGCAAAGGCTCCATGGCTGTATTGAAAGCCACAGGCACGCGCTTTACAACAACGCCAGAGGGCTGGCGCTTGGCCCATGCTTCGAAGTCAGGCTCAAAGCGGAAGCAATGGATACAGGTGTAGGCAAAAAACTCCAACACCTCCACTTGACCTGGCGCGCTGTCAACGGCCACACCGTTGGGCAAGCGGGTGTAGTTCACGCCCTCTTCAAAACGACTTTGGGCAGATGCGGCCCATGGCAACGCCACGCCTGCGGCCAAGCCTGCAAATTGTGCTGCAAATGTTCGGCGTCCTAGGGGCTGGCTCATATGGTTACTCCAAAACTCGTATCAATAATAGGTTGTCAAAAGGCTTGGGGGCTGCTAATTGTGCAAAGTTCCCACCATGTCAGTTTATAGGCGGCGAATCGCCACCAAACTACTGGTAACACCCGCTTGCTTGAGGCGTTCGCGCACGCCGTTGGCATCATCACGGTCCCGGTAAGGTCCAGAACGTACGCGGTGCAACGTTTTACCGTCTAGTACTGTGGTGCTCACACGCACATCAACGCCCATGATGGCCAAACGCGCACGCTGCGATTCAGCTTCATCCACGGTGGCAAATGCACCAGCTTGAACGTAAAAGTTCATTTTGGTGTCTGTACCCATTACGGCTGCGGCTACTGGGGCTTTTGGTGTGGCTGTTGACTCAACACGCGACGATACACTCACGTCGTCACCGGCCATTTTCGCCCTTGCCAAATCGCCAAGTGGGTCGCTGCTGACCGCTGGCGCCTCAAGTGGCGAGTCGCCATCAACAGCGAGGCCTGAGCCGACATCCCCAAGGGTCTTGGGCACAGCAATAGGTTCAAGCGGCACCATGTTGCTTGGCTTGCTGACGCCTCCCAACAGGCCGTTGGGATCCCAGTTTTGGTTTTTCTTGGCTTCCTCAGCATCTTGCCCAGGCGTGCCGGATACGCCCCGGTCAACAAACGGCACCGGCACTTTTGTGACGTACACCGCGACAGCCAAAGCGCCAGCCAGACCTATCAAAATACCCAACACCAGACCTAACGCGGTGCCTCCTGCTTGCTTATGCATTGTTATATTCCCTTGTGTGAATCTGTCACATGCGTTGTGGCGCACCAACGCCCAACACACTTAAACCATTGCGCAACACTTGCGCGGTAGCTGCAACCAGCGCCAGCCGTGCCAATTTAACGGACTCGTCGTCAACCAATATACGTTCGGCATCATAGTAACTGTGGTAACTGGCAGCCAGCTCACGCAAATAAAAAGCCACATCGTGCGGGGCTAGTCCCAGCGCTGCATCTTGCAGCATGGCCGGGTATTTGGCCAGTTGCATCAGCAAGGCTTGTGCTTGTGGCCCATCTAAGGCATCGAGCTGTACCGTTTGCAGCATGGCCAGATCACCACCCCATGTGGCCAACACAGAACAGATACGTGCGTGCGCGTACTGGACGTAGTACACCGGGTTGTCGTTGTTTTTGGCGATGGCTAAGTCCACGTCAAACACGTATTCGGTATCGGGTTTTCGGCTCAATAAGAAAAACCGCACGGCGTCTTTACTGGTCCATTCAATGAGATCGCGCAACGTGACATAGCTGCCTGCGCGCTTGGATATCTTGACCTCTTCACCACCGCGCATTACCCGCACCATAGTGTGCAGCACGTAGTCTGGGTAGCCCATAGGAATGCCTACATTGGCCGCCTGCAGGCCAGCGCGCACGCGCGCAATAGTGCCGTGGTGGTCCATACCTTGTATGTTGATGACCTTCTCAAAACCGCGCTCCCACTTGGCCATGTGGTACGCCACATCTGGTACGAAGTAGGTGTAAGCCCCGTCTGATTTGCGCATGACGCGGTCTTTGTCGTCGCCATAGTCTGTACTTTTGAGCCACAGCGCACCGCCTTCTTCGTAGGTTTTACCTGCCGCCTGCAACTTGGCTACTGCATCGTCGACACGTCCATCGCTGTACAGACTGGATTCTAGGTAATAGTGGTCAAACTTCACCGCAAAGGCTTTCAAGTCCAGATCTTGTTCGTGGCGCAAATAGGCCACCGCAAATTGTCGAATGCTGTCTAAGTCGTCAATGTCGCCACTGGCGGTGTAGCTGCGGTCGTCAGCAGACACAGTCTTTTTGGCCAGAAAGTCGGCGGCAATATCTGCAATGTAGTCGCCGTTATAGGCGGGCTCTGGCCAGTGGGTGTCGCCAGGCTTGATGCCTTTGCCACGCGCTTGGGTGGAGTTGGCCAAGGTGTTGATTTGAACACCAGCGTCGTTGTAATAAAACTCGCGCCACACGTTCCAACCTTGAGATGCGAACAGGTTACAAATAGCGTCGCCCAAGGCCGCTTGACGGCCATGTCCCACATGCAGCGGTCCAGTGGGGTTGGCAGACACAAACTCCACCAGCAATTTGTGCATCCCACCGCTCGGGCTGAGTTGGGTACCAAAACCTACGCCGGCGGCCAACACCTCGCCGACCACTTGCTGCTTGGCAGCGGGGCTTAAACGCAAGTTGATAAAGCCGGGGCCTGCCATCTCTACATCGCTGACCCACTGCTGCACGGCGGGCTGCACTTTAAGCGCCATCATCAGGTCTTCGCCTACGGCCCGCGGATTTTTACCCAAGGGCTTGGCCAATTGCATGGCCGCGGTAATGGCAAAGTCACCATGTGCGGCTACTTTGGGCAGTTCTAAGTTGGCAACCAAACCTGCGCTCGGAGCGACAAGGTCTAACGCGGCTTGTACAGCCTGTACTAATTGTTGTTTGATGGCGATCATTCTTAGATTTTAGGGCTTGGCGTGGGCATTAATTTTGAAATCAGACGCGCTAGGCCCTAAAATATGAATTCTGTTCAAGAGAGCGTGGCGTATTGACTGGCTGTAAGGTCCGATACATCACCGCCGAAGGCGCAATCTCCTATGATCGCTCAGGCCCGCGTATTGATCAGATAATCAGCCGATACTGGAGAGCGTGTGGGGCTTACAGCCTTGCACCACCGAAGGAGCAAGGGCTCGGTGCATGGCGCATTGGGCTTGAATCTCTCAGGTACAAGGGACAGTGGGAGCGGCAACACACCATCGCTGGCATACATTGGTTTGCTGGGGAGGTGTGTTTGTGTCGCAACCTGTTCCCAGCCGCTGGTGCGCAATGCGCCGTGCTGGGGCTGATTAAGAAAGCGCTTTTTATGCGTATTACTGTTATGGGCGCCGGTGTTACCGGCATCACCACCGCTTGGTATCTCACACAATCTGGTCACGACGTGACCGTTATAGACCGTCAACCTGGCGCAGGTTTAGAAACCAGCTTTGCCAATGGTGGACAAGTGTCTGTGTCACACGCCGAACCTTGGGCCAACCCCAGTGCCCCACTGAAAGTGTTGAAGTGGTTGGGTAAAGAAGACTCACCACTGTTGTTTCGCATTCGTCCGGACCTGAACCAGTGGCTGTGGGGCTTGTCTTTTCTGCGCGAGTGCACAGCTGCACGCACGCGCAACAACATCAAACAAATGGTGAACCTAGGCATGTACAGCCGCAGTGCCTTGCAGGCTTTGCGCACTGACACTGGCATTGCCTACAACCACACAACAAAAGGCATATTGCACTTTTACACCAGCGACAAAGAGTTTGAAGGCGCACAAGCACCCGCGGCCATCATGCGCGAATTTGGCTGCGAGCTTGACATGAAGTCGCCTGCAGAATGTGTGGCCATTGAACCCGCATTGGCATCTAACCTACACCGCATTGTGGGCGGCAGTATGACGCCTAGCGACGAATCTGGTGACGCCCATTTGTTTACCCAACAACTGGCACGCATGTGCGCTGACAAAGGCGCGCAGTTTTTATACGACACACGCATTGTGGGCTTTAACAAATCAGGCGACGAACTACAGTCTTTGCGCCTTGCCAGTGCCGATGGCGTTGTGACAGAACACACGGCTGACGCCTATGTCATGTGCATGGGCTCATTCAGCAGCCACTGGAATAAGCTGCTAGGCCAAACCCTGCGCATCTACCCCGCCAAAGGCTACTCAGTGACGCTGCCTGTTATCAACGAAGAGGCCTCCTACAACGTCTCGTTGACAGACGACGAGTACAAGCTGGTCTTCTCGCGGTTAGGCGATAGGTTGCGCATCGCTGGGACAGCTGAGCTCAACGGCTATGACACCGATTTGAATTTGGTGCGCTGCGAAGCGATTGTCAAACGCGTCAAAGACTTGTTTCCCGGTATCACCGATGGCGTGGGCGCGCGTTACTGGACAGGGCTTCGCCCGACCACACCTAGCAACGTACCGTATATAGGTAGGGCAAAAACGCGCAACGTGTTTTTGAATACTGGCCACGGCACGTTGGGCTGGACGCACAGTTGCGGCTCTGCAGCAGCATTGGCAGACATCGTGAACGGTAAAAAACCTGAGGTGGACTTCAGTTTCATCAACGCCTAAAGCCAACTTACATGGACACTTTCAACTCATAAGGCGGTTAGCCGCTAATTGCTGCTTGGCTGCCCCAACCACCGCTTGAGTTAGGCGTTTGGCGGCACTGGACTCTTTCACCCAGTGCTGCCACACCAATGGCACGTCGACAGGCTTGTCATCAAACACCTCCACCACGCCCATGGCACCGGCTCGCGTGCCCAGCATCAACTCTGGCACCATGCCCCAGCCTAAACCCTGCACAATGGCGTGCTCAAAGGCGTCAACGGCGGGGACAAAGTGGCGCGGATAGGCCGCGTGTGTGAGCGCGAAATGCCGCCGTAAAAACATGTCTTGCAGACCATCTTTGCGATTAAACACCACGGCAGGGCTTGCCAACATACGGTGAAGCGATACATTGCCAGCTGGCGTTAGCCACTTGCTTCGCTGCATAGGGCTGGACACACACCGGTACCGCATAACCCCTAAAGGAATCGCTGCACAGCCAGCAACAGACTGCGCTGAGGTTGTTACACAGCCGACCACTTGACCTTGCTTTAAGGCCTCTAAGGTGTGGTCTTGGTCATCAATCGTGATGTCTAACAACAAGCGATGGCGCTTGAGTGTTGGCGACACACCGCTCAAAAACCAGGTCGCTAAAGAATCCGCGTTAACTGCCACGCTTAAGGTCTGCATGGGTCGTCCAGCTGATGCGTCGCCATGCCCCAACAGCACACTCAACAAGTCCGCCTCCATCAACCTAACATGGCGCACATGGGCAAGCAACTTGCTGCCACTGGGCGTGACGCTGACACGCTTGCCGCGCACCAATAAGCGCTGCCCCAAGGACTCTTCCAGCGCGCTAACGCGCAACGACACAGCCGCCAACGTCAGTCGCAAGGCAACGGCTGCCTTAGAAAAACTAGCATGCTCCGCTACTGCCAGCAGGGCGTCTAGTTGCTTGGGGTCTAGGTGTTGGCTCATAAGCAGCAATCAAATTGCGCACAAGGATTTAATTTGTTAAATAAAATTTAATACGCTTATTAAATATTTTATTGTATTTAATTAATTAATACATCCCAGCATAATTGTCTTATTGCTTTTACATAAAAGGCTGCCATTCACAACAACTGCTCCTACAGAGCCATTACGCATCATGCTTCCTTTATCACTAGCCCTACCAACCGGCATGAGCGGCGCCTTCGGAGCTGGCATCGCTTTGAGCCTAGCCACGATCATGGCGCTAGGCCCCCAAAATGTTCACGTCATGCGCATGGGACTGATGCGACAGCATGTCCTGTTGACCATCGCGACCTGCGCCTTATCAGACATTGTGCTAATAGCCACTGGCGTTTTGGGCTTGGCCCATCTGGGTGGCTTGAGTGACAAGTTGCAAGGGGCCATGGTTGGTGCAGGTGCTTTATTTTTACTGGTGTATGGCTGGCAAGCTGCGCAGCGCTTCATTCGCCCAATCACCAACACCAGCCCACTAGACGTGGCCAGCAGCTCGCCAACTGGGCCACAGGTGTTCTCACGCAAGCAAGCTGTTGCATCGGCTTTGGCCTTTTCGTTTTTAAACCCGCATGCTTGGCTAGATACCGCTGTGATCATTGGCACCGCATCGTTGGCCTATGGCCAAACAGGCGGGATAGTATTTGGTGCAGGTGCCATCACAGGCTCATTGATTTGGTTTTGCAGCCTTGGCTTGGCCGTATACCTCATTGGTCGGCGCATTGGCAACGCCAACATTTGGCATTGGCTTGATGGCATGGTCGCTATCATGATGTGGGGCACAGCAGCTTGGTTACTGGTGCAGTTGGTGAACTAGTTGCGTTGTTTGTTCTTTGGGAACTGTGTGGGATGGGCTGGTTCTGTATCAAGTACACCGCAATCAACCCAATAGCGGTGACGAACTCCACGTTAGTCTTATGGGGCTAGCGGACAGAATGAAGCACCGAGCGCATGCACCAAGCCTCTCAAGCCGCGCGCTGGCTTGGCGCTGCACACATAGGCGCAGGTAGCACCTAGACCATACAACCCACCGACTACGTGCTGACGCTGTGCCAAAACTCAGGCTGCGCGTAGTGGTGCTTCAAAAAATCAATCCACAGCCGAACGCGCAAGGCCAAGTGTTTTCGCTGTGGAAACACGGCGAACACACCATTTGGCGGTGCAGCGTACTCGTCCAATACTGTGACCAAACGCCCAGCGGTGAGGTCAGCCTCCACTTCCCAGGTGCTGCGCCAAGCAATACCCCAACCGGCCAAACACCATGTGTGCAGCACCTGCCCGTCTGAGCAATCCAATGGTCCACCGGGCTTGAGGTGCATGATTTCTGTTTCGGTGACGCTGCCGTTGTGTGGCACCTGAAAGGCCCAGCCTCTGGTCTGTGAGGCGTCAGACGACAAGGTCAAGCAATCAAATCTCGCCAAGTCTTGGGGTAGGCGCGGACGACCATGCATTTTTAGATAACCGGGCGTGGCCACGCACAAGCGCCTGTTATCAGCCAAGCGCACGCTCACCAACGAGGAGTCCGGCATATCGCCCACGCGCACAGCGCAATCAAAACCTTCGCCAGCGATGTCAACCACTCGGTCACTTAAATTCAAGGTGATGGTGACGTCTGGATGCAACTCACGGAATTGCGGCACCAACGGTGCGACGTAAGCGCGGCCAAAACCGGCTGGAGCGGTGATACGCAAATGCCCGCTAGCCTTCACACCGCCGGCACTGACGCTGGCCTCGGCGTTGGATAAGTCTGTCAACAAACGTTGACAATCTTCTAAAAAAGCACTGCCTTCGTGGGTCAGCGTAATGCGCCTTGTCGTGCGCATTATCAACTTCACACCCAAGCGTGCTTCTAAGGCGTCCAAGCGACGGCCAATCACTGCCGGGGCAACGCCTTCGGCATTGGCTGCGGCAGTGAGGCTGCCACGCAGCGTAACGGCTACAAAGGTTTCCAATTGCTTAAGCTTGTCCATGTACACATTATGTGCAAATAAGTCATTAATTGTTCGCTATTTGGTGAATTAATGTATCGTGTAGTTTGCAATACAGTAGACCTATGGCTTTTTCACACACTACAAGCACGTCCACATCGCCCAAGGCGGTGCTGTTTGATGCCTACGGCACGTTGTTCGACGTCTACAGCGTCGGCTTATTGGCTGAACAACTGTTTCCCGGTCAGGGCGCTGCCATAGCCACCTTGTGGCGAGACAAACAAATTGAATACACGCGCTTACTCATCAGCAGCAGCACTGCGGGTGGGCAAACCAACGCCCCTTTTTACAAGCCCTTTTGGGCCGTCACGCTGGACGCGCTACGTTACAGTTGCGCCAAGCTGGGTTTGGATTTAAAAGCCGATGCACAAGAGCGCTTGATGAACCAGTACCGTGCGCTGTCGGCATTTCCTGAAAACAAGGGCGTACTCCAAGCGCTACAAACCACAGGCATTCCCACTGGCATTTTGAGCAACGGTGACCCTGCCATGCTGAACGTGGCCATCAGCAGCGCCGGGCTGAGCGGCTTGCTGAACCATGTGCTGAGCGCAGACACGGTTCAGCAATACAAAACCCATCCCAGCGTCTATGCCTTGGGCCCACAAGCCTTGGGGTTACCAGCACACGACATTCTGTTTGTCTCCAGCAATGGCTGGGATGCGCTGGGAGCGACTTGGTATGGGTTCCAGACCCTGTGGTTGAACCGCCAGGGTTTACCATTCGAAACCCTAGGCCCGCAGCCCACACACATTGCAACTAATTTGAACGACGTCTTACAACTGTTCCACCCCTAACCTGTTTATAAAAAAGGATTCCAAGATGACTCAGCGCACCACCGCTCACGGCCTACAAGTGGCCAACACCCTGCACCAATTTATTGAAGAGCATGTGCTGCCCGCCACAGGCGTGGCCAGTGACGCATTTTGGGCTGGTTTTTCCAGCATCGTTTCAGACTTGGCACCCAAGAACGCTGCCCTGCTGGCCAAACGCGACGCACTGCAACTTGAACTAGACGCATGGCATACCGCCAACCCAGGCCCCATCACCGACATGGCAGCCTACCAAGGCTTTTTAAAAGCCACAGGCTACTTGGTCGAGCACCCCGCGCACGTCAGCGCCACAACCACCAACGTCGACGACGAGTTGGCCTTACAAGCTGGCCCACAGCTGGTCGTGCCCATATTGAATGCACGCTACGCATTGAACGCCGCCAACGCGCGTTGGGGCTCACTGTACGACGCCTTGTATGGCACAGATGTCATTGCTGAAGACGGTGGCGCAGCCAAAGGTCCAGGCTACAACGAAGTACGCGGCGCAAAAGTTATTGCGTTTGCACGCAACGTGCTTGACCAAAGCGCACCATTGGTCTCTGGCTCACATGCCAACAGCACGGGCTACACCGTTGTAGATGGCGTTTTACACGTCAGCCTGAACGGCGAGGGCACGACAACATTGGCCAATCCGGCCACGTTTGTGGGCTACCAAGGCGAGGCGGCCACGCCTTCAAGCGTTTTGTTCAAGCACAACGGCAACCACTTGGACTTGCGCATTGACCGCACGACCTCAATTGGTGCCACGGACTCGGCCGGCGTGTCTGACTTGATTATGGAGTCTGCACTGTCAACCATCCTCGACCTGGAAGACTCGGTTGCAGCGGTCGACGCAGACGACAAGGTGTTGGCCTATGCCAACTGGCTGGGCATTTTGCGCGGCACATTGACAGAAGAAGTCGCTAAAGGCGGCAAAAGCTTTACGCGCGGCCTCAACGCCGACCGCCAATACACAGGGTCAGACGGCCAGCCCCTCACCTTGCACGGTCGCTCCCTGCTGTTTGTGCGCAACGTTGGCCACTTGATGACCAACCCCGCTATTTTGTGGGGCGAAGGCCAAGAGATACCTGAGGGCATGTTGGACGCCATGATCACAGTCACAATTGCCTTGGTGGACATACATGGCAAAGGCGTGAACGGTATTCGCAACTCACGCAAAGGCTCAGTCTATATAGTCAAGCCCAAAATGCATGGCCCCGAAGAAGTCGCTTTTGCATGCGAATTGTTTGCGCGCGTAGAAGCTGTATTAGGCTTGCCAAAGGCCAGTGTCAAGCTGGGCATCATGGACGAAGAACGCAGAACCAGCGTCAACTTGAAAGCCTGTATTGCCGCTGCGGCTGACCGCGTGGCCTTTATCAACACCGGCTTCTTAGACCGTACCGGCGACGAAATGCACACCGCCATGCAAGCCGGTCCTATGCTGCGCAAAGGCGATATGAAAAGCAGTACATGGATTGCCTCTTATGAGCGCAACAATGTGCTGGTTGGCTTAAGCTGCGGCCTGCGCGGACGCGCCCAAATTGGCAAGGGCATGTGGGCCATGCCCGATCTCATGGCCGATATGCTGGCGCAGAAAATTGCCCACCCCAAGTCTGGCGCCAACACCGCTTGGGTTCCCAGTCCTACGGCTGCCGCCTTGCACGCCTTGCACTACCAACAAGTGAGCGTGGCAGACATTCAACAAGAGCTGGAAGCAATTGATGCAGAGGCTGAACGCGCTGGCCTGTTAGACGGCTTGTTGCACATCCCTGTCTCGCCAACAGCCGACTGGAGCGATGCCGACAAACAGCAAGAACTGGACAACAACGCACAAGGTATTTTGGGCTATGTGGTGCGCTGGGTAGACCAAGGTGTTGGCTGCTCTAAGGTGCCAGACATTCACAACGTTGGCCTCATGGAAGACCGCGCCACGCTGCGCATCTCTAGCCAGCACATCGCCAACTGGCTGCACCACGGTGTGGTGAGTCACGCGCAGGTTACAGAGACCATGCAACGCATGGCCGCTGTTGTGGATGCCCAAAACGCTTCTGACAGCAGCTACCAACCCATGGCAGGCCACTTTGACAGCAGCGCAGCCTACCAAGCGGCTTGCGATTTGGTGTTCAAAGGTTTGGCGCAACCATCTGGCTACACAGAACCGCTGTTGCACGCTTGGCGTCTGAAAGTCAAAGCGGCATAGGCCAGTCTTGTTAAGCCTAATTTGAACTTAACTGGAGCGCACAACCTGCACGGGTTGTGCGTTTTTTTTCGCGCTGTTGCTCAGAACCGATTAATGCGACAAACTATTGACAATGACACATCAGACCCCGCCAGCCATTGACCCCCGCGTGTGTCCCATATGCGGTGCGCCCAATCAATGCGTCATGGCCAACACATCCAAACCGACGGGTCGAACCACTGACAGGCACAACGAGATCAACTCACCCGACTTACCGTGCTGGTGCTTCAGCATGGTGTTCAGCGGTGACCTGCTAAGCAGGGTTCCAGACGAGGCGAAAAACCTTTCTTGCGTATGCCCATCCTGTGTGGCTGCTTATTCTTGACGCACAATGGAGCTTTAGCCTTTTAGGTCACCATTCACCATGTGTCAGCTACTCGCGCTCAACTGCAAAACACCCACAGACGCCACATTTAGCTTCACTGGATTTTGCCAACGCGGAGGCCGCACCGACGAACATGCTGATGGCTGGGGTATTTCGTTTTTTGAAGGCAAGGGCCTGCGCCACTTTGTAGACCACGAAAGTGCTGTTAACTCCCCTGTGGCAGAACTCATACGGCGCTACCCCATCAAAAGTAAAAATATAGTGGCCCACGTTCGCAAGGCCACGCAAGGCGAGATAAGTCTTGAAAACGCACATCCATTTGTGCGCGAGCTATGGGGACGCAACTGGGTATTCGCCCACAACGGCGACTTAAAAAACTACCACCCCACACTGCACGGCCAATTCCGCCCTGTAGGCACCACCGACAGCGAGCGTGCTTTCTGTTGGCTGATGCAAGAAATTGCCAAGTCTCATGCTGGCGTACCAAGCGTGGCAGAGCTCACACTGACGCTAAAGGACCTGATCCCCCAGATCAGCCACCACGGCACATTCAACTTTGTACTCAGCAATGGCGACGCCATGTGGGCGCATTGCTCCACACACCTGCATTACTTGGTGCGTGAGTATCCTTTTTCTAATGCCAAGCTGATGGACGATGACTTGTCGGTCAATTTTGCTGAACTCAACAACCCTGAAGACCGCGCTGCTGTGATTGTTACTGTGCCGCTCACAGACAATGAGCACTGGCGCGCGTTTGCCAACAACCATTTGGTAACGTTTATTGACGGCGAGGCAGCCATTCACCACGACTTAGAGGCTGCACATGCCAAGCTCAGCGCACAACTGCCGCAAGACATGCGGGATGCCATCGCGCTTACCCAAGCGCAAGCTGTAGAGGCCTTGGCACGCTACAAGCGCAACACATTGGCAGCCAGCGGCGCAGCCTCCTAAAGCGACGTCGCTTGGTTAGCGAAGTGCCTGCTGCAATGCGTCCGCATAACGCTCGGCCACATCAAAGCCCATTTGGTCTGTGATTTCTTGAAAGCAAGTGGGACTGGTCACATTGACTTCTGTGACCTTGTCGCCAATCACATCTAAGCCTACCAATAGCAAACCACGTGCGTGCAAGCGCGGTGCAAACCAGTTGGCAATGGCCCAGTCAGATTCACTTAAGGGCTGTGCCACCCCCTTGCCACCCACGGCCAAATTGCCACGTATCTCCGAGCCCTGTGGAATCCGCGCCAAGCTGAAGGGCACAGCCTCGCCGCCAATGAGCAAAATACGCTTGTCGCCGTCTTTGATGGCTGGCTGGTAAGCCTGCACCATGACGGTGGCCTTGCCGTGTTGATTCAGGGTTTCAATAATGGAGCCTAGGTTCATGGCGTCGACTTTGACCCGAAAAATGCCCGCGCCGCCCATGCCGTCTAAGGGTTTTAAAATAATGTCATGGTGCAGGGCATGGAAATCGCGGATAGCTTGGGCACTGCGCGTCACCAAGGTGGGCGGTGCAAACGATGCAAATTCTAGCAAAGCCAATTTTTCGGGATGGTTGCGCAGCGCTTGCGGGTTGTTAAACACTTGTGCGCCCTCGCGCGTGGCTTGCTCCAGCAAATGTGTGGCGTAGATGTACTCGGCATCAAAAGGCGGGTCCTTGCGCATGAGCACACACGTGAAGTCGCCCAAGGCACGCTGCTCGGCCTTCGTTGGCGTGAACCACTCACCGCTTGCGCCCACTTGCGCTCGACTCAGCACCTCGATGGGTGTGGCAACCGCAGTGACTGGCGCAGCCGTTTGCCACTGCAGGTCTTGTACATGTGTGTGCCACACGCGGGCACCCCGCGCTTGCAAAGCCAGCATCATCACGTAGGTACTGTCTTTTTTGATATTGAACGTGTCTAACGCATCCGCAACAAATAAAATGTCGCCTAGTAAAGTGTTGTTTGTAGCCATTGGGTTATTGTCGCTGAAGATGCCTAAGCGCTAAAACAGCTGGCTTACAAAGCCACTTTGCTGCCCAACTCAACCACTGCGTTGTTGGGCAGACTTAAAAAGTCGGCAGCGCCGCTGGCGTTTCGGTGCATTTGGGCAAACAGCTTTTCACGCCAAAACGCCATGCCGCCGTTCATGGATGGAATGACGGTATCGCGCGATAAAAAATAGGATGTTTGCATGGGCTCTAGCTCGCAGCCTTGACCTGCCATGAGGCTGAGGGCCTTGGGCACATCTGGCTCATTCTTAAAGCCAAAATTCAACTCCACTTGCCAGCAGTCGTGCCCTAGAGCTTGCACGCGAAGCCTTTTATCTAAGCCAATCCAAGGCACGCTGTGGTGGTGCACAGATACAAATAAGTTTTGCGCGTGCAACACCTTGTTGTGTTTAAGGTTGTGCAACAACGCGCTGGGCACGGCGCCGACCTGGGGCGATAAGAACACCGCAGTACCTTCAACCCGTGCGGGAGGGCTCACCAACACAGCATGTAAGAAGCCACCTAGGTCCATGGCCTCTTCTTGTTGGCGCTTGCCCAACAGCTCTCTGCCCTTTGCCCACGTCACCATCAGTGTGAACACGACAGCGCCAATCAGCAAAGGGAACCAGCCACCTTCCAACAATTTGAGCAGGTTGGAGGCAAAGAAGAAGAAGTCCACGACCGCAAACACACCGGTGGCCGCTATGCACAGCCACAACGGGTAGCGCCACGCGTGGCGCACCACAAAAAAGGTCAATACCGTGGTGATGAGCATGTCAGTGGTCACAGCAATGCCATAAGCCGATGCCAAGTTGGCTGACGACTGGAACAACACGACGGCCAACACAATGGCAACAAACAAGCTCCAGTTGACGAAGGGAATATAAATTTGACCCGTGTCTTTTGCGCTGGTGTGTTGAATGTGTAAACGCGGCAAGAAGCCAAGCTGTATGACTTGCTTGGTGACGCTGAATGCACCCGATATCAACGCTTGTGAGGCAACTACCGTTGCCAAGGTGGCCAAGCCAATCAGGGGCAACATGGCCCATTCAGGAGCCATCAGAAAAAACGGGTTCTCTACGGCGCTTGGGTCCCGCAACAGCAGCGCGCCTTGGCCCATGTAGTTCAAAATCAAGGCAGGCATCACCATGCAAAACCAAGCCAAGCGAATGGGTTTTTTACCAAAATGGCCCATGTCTGCATACAAAGCTTCAGCACCGGTGACACACAACACCAAGGCACCTAAAATCAAAAAACTGGTCATGGGGTTGTTCCACACAAAGATGGCGCCATGGTGAGGGGACAAGGCCCACAACACGCCAGGATTGCTAGCAATGTGCACGATGCCCAAGCCTGCAATCACCACAAACCACACCAGTGTTAACGGGCCAAAGAACTTGCCAATGCCGCCAGTGCCTCGCTTTTGGACCCAAAACAACAGAAACAAAATCACCAATGTCAGCGGTATGACCCAGCGTGACAGTGCAGGCGAAAACACCTGTAAACCCTCAACCGCAGACAACACTGAAATGGCTGGCGTTATCACACCGTCACCATAAAACAACGCCGTGCCAAAGATACCGACTACCAACAACACACGGCGCAATGCCGGCTTGTCTTGTACCGCAGAAGAGGCCAGCGCCAACATGGCAACCAACCCCCCCTCTCCGTTGTTGTCGGCACGCAGCACCAGCACCACGTACTTGAGGGAGACGATGAGCGTGAGCGTCCACACAAACAAAGACAAAATCCCAAGCACGTTGGCGGGTGTGAATGCGATCAAGCCTGTCCCAAACACCTCTTTGAGTGCGTACAACACGCTGGTGCCTATATCGCCATACACAACGCCTAAAGCGCCAAGCGTGAGTGCGCTTAAGGACGACGATGACGCAGACTTGGCGTCTTTGGGGTGCGAATTAGGAGTGACCGACACGTGAACATGGCAGGTCTCGCATGGCAGGCTGCGAAACGTTAAAGCTGTTGTGGACAGGGGCAGATTGTGCGCTTGCCGCTGCGCCAACGCCAGCGTTTGGCTGCGATTGGGCGTTATTTATTCACGTGCAAGATAAAAATGTTGCAGCGCAGCAACGCGAGCGTATTCTCACATTGCTGCGCACTGGGCTGGCTCAGTCGTAGACCTCTGCGTTGGGGTCAGTGGCTTCTAGCTCGTAGGCGGCAGCCAGCATGGCCAAACGCCCAATGACACCGTACATGTAAAAGCGGTTGGGTGAACTGGCGCCTGGTTGCGCGCCAAGCTGGGCCATGTAAGAGCTTTGATCAAAGGCCAACGGCACAAAACTGGCACCAGGTGCGTTGAGGTTTTCATCGACACCACGCTCAGCATGAACGCGGTAAAAACCGCCCACCACGTAGCGGTCGAGCATGTAAACCACGGGTTCAGCCACTGCGTCGTTGATGCGCTCGTTGGTCAAAACACCCTCTTGGATGATCACCTCGCTGACACTCTGACCATCTTTAATCACGTTCATTTTGTTACGTGCTTTGCGGTTCAGCACGTCCAAGTCAGACACGTCTCTCACGGTCATAATGCCCATGCCGTAGGTACCGTTGTCGGCTTTGACGACAACGAAAGGCTTTTCATTGATGCCGTACTCTTTGTATTTACGCTTTATTTTGAGCAACAAGCTTTCCACATTGGTACGCAAACAGTCCATGCCCGTGCCGTCAGCGAAGTTCACCTCGCCACAGCGTTCAAACATGGGATTGATCAACCATGGGTCCATGCCCAACAGTTTGGCAAACCGTTTGGCCACCTCTTCATAAGCCTCAAAGTGCTTGGACTTGCGCCGTACCGACCAACCCGCGTGCAGTGGGGGCAGAAGGTATTGCTCGTGTAAATTCTCTAAAATCGCAGGTGTGCCCGCGCTTAAATCGTTGTTCACCAAAATCGTGCAGGGATCGAAATTCTTTAAACCCAATCGCCTAGGCGTGCGCTCTAACGGCTCTAGCAACACCGACTCCCCATTCGGCAGACTCACTGTTGTGGGCTCTGTGACTTCAGGGTTCAGCGTGCCCAAGCGAACGTTCAGGCCGGCTTGGGTAAAAATTCGCTGCAACTGCACCACATTGCTTAAATAAAAGGTGTTGCGTGTGTGGTTCTCAGGAATGAGCAGCAGGTTTTTGGCCTCTGGACAGATTTTTTCGATGGCAGCCATGGCCGCCTGTACGGCCAAAGGCAGCATTTCTGGCGTTAAGTTGTTCCAGCCACCTGGATACAAGTTGGTGTCCACCGGGGCGAGCTTAAAGCCCGCGTTGCGCAAGTCCACTGATGAGTAAAAAGGTGGGGTGTGCTCCATCCACTCCAAACGGAACCAACGCTCAATGGCTGGCATGGACTCCAATACGCGCTGCTCAAGCTCGTTGATGGGACCGGTTAAGGCTGTAACGAGGTGTGGAACCATATCAACTCTCTAAGTAATCGCAGCGCTACAACACCGTGCTGCCTAAATGGGCACATTGTGCGCCTCATGTGATTTTAAATGGTGACAGCCTGGTTCATTACAAGTGCCACCAGCAACACTTAAACCCGGATCTCGCCTTGACCCAACACCACGTACTTTAAAGACGTGAGGCCCAGCACACCCACTGGGCCGCGCGCATGGAGTTTGTCAGTAGAGATGCCAATTTCAGCGCCCAGCCCGAACTCGAAGCCATCGGCGAAGCGTGTGCTGGCGTTCACCATGACGCTGGCCGAGTCGACCTCGCGCAAAAACAGCTGTGCATGGCTGTGGTTGTTGGTCACGATGCAATCTGTGTGGTGACTAGAGTAATGATTGATATGGGCTATAGCCTCGTGCACATCGGCAACCACTTTGACACTCACGATGGGCGCCAAGTACTCTTGCGACCAATCGGCCTCAACCGCATCTGTCAGCTGCAAGCCATCGACAGCGTCCAGCAAACGCTTGCTGTCGGCGCAGACACGCATTTCTACATGTTTATCGGCGTACACCTTGGCGATTGCGGGCAAGAAAAATGGTGCCGCAGCACGTGCAACCAACAAGCTTTCTGTGGCGTTGCAGGGGCTGTACTTTTGTGTTTTAGCGTTGTCTGCCAAACGCACCGCCATCTCCAAATCAGCGCTATCGTCTATGAACGTGTGGCAGTTTCCATCTAAATGCTTGATAACAGGCACTTTTGCCTCAGCACTGATACGCTCAATCAGGCCTTTGCCGCCGCGGGGAATAATGACATCCACGAACTCAGGCATGGTGATTAAATGGCCCACTGCAGTCCTGTCTGTGGTGGCCACCAACTGAACAGCGTCAGCTGGCAAGTTGGCCGCTACCAACGCTTGTTGCACCAACGCCGCCAACGCCAAGTTGGACTGAATAGCCTCTGAGCCGCCACGCAGCACGCAAGCATTGCCGCTTTTGATGGCCAACGAAGCTGCTTCAATGGTGACGTTGGGACGACTTTCGTAAACCATGCCGAACACACCAATGGGGACACGCATTTGCCCCACCCGGATACCGCTTGGCCGCTGTGTCATACCTGTAATTTCGCCAATCACGTCGGCCATAGCCGCCAACTGCTCACAACCCTGGGCACACGTCTCTAAAGTTTGGGCGTCAAGCTTGAGCCTGTCCACCATCTGGGCAGACAGACCCGCAGACCGGGCACGGTCAATATCCAAGGCATTGACTGGCTGAAGGTCTGGTGTGTGCCTGCGCAACAACGCTGCCAAATGCAGCAGCGCTTTGTTTTTTTGTGCCGCGCTCGCTTTGGCCATCACAGCGCTGGCGCGACGAGCACCAGCGCCCATGTGGGCCATGATCGCGGCGATATCTAGTGGTTTGTCAGGTGCGTTCATGACCCAATTGTCGCATTCCTTGCCGGCATGTGCGCTTGGGTTAAGCCATTGCGCAATGCCCACACACCACAGTGGCCATATGGTGCAGCGCGCGCCAAGGCGCTTTGGGCAAATCGTCTTGAGGCAAACCTTTAACCACGCCGTCCACAGCGTGCGCCAGCACAACCCATTGCGCCAATTGCTTGGTCTGCAGGGTGGGCAGTACACGCTCCATTAAACGCTCGCGTGGACCCCAGACACGGTTGTCGCGCAAGGCCATGGGCAAGGCTTTGCCAGCGCTGGTAGCTGCCTTGACGCGGTTCAAGGTGCGTATATCTTCGGCCAAGGCCCAGTGCACCAACACAGCAGCCACCCCTTCAGCCTCTAAACCATCCAGCATGCGCTGCACGCGGCCTAGCTTGCCAGACAGCACAGCCTCACTGAGCTTGAATGCGTCATAGCGGGCCACATTGAACACCGCAGACTCAATGTGAGCCAGGGTAATTTCACCTTGCGGGTACAGCAAACCCAATTTTTGTATTTCTTGGTGCGCAGCCAACAAGTTGCCCTCAACCCTGTCGGCAAAATACGCCAATGTTTGTTGGCCTTGTTCGCCCGTCTGGACGCGCTGGCCTTGCATGCCCAGTCGCTGCGCAATCCAATTGGGCAACGCGCCTCTGTCCACACTGTCAACCTTAACCGTGACACCAGAACCATCTAGTGCACCGAACCAGCCGCTTTTGGTCGCGGCACCATCTAAGCGGGGCAACACCACCAAGGTTAGTGTTTCTTCGCTACTGGCCGCCATATGGGCCAGGTCTTGTAACGCTGTTGAGCCGTCTTTACCGGGTTTACCGCTGGGTATACGCACCTCAATGAGTTGCTTGTCGGCAAACAAACTCAGCGATGCGCCGCTGGCAATAACCTCACTCCAGTCGAACCTAGCGCCTGCTACCGTGTGCACCACGCGTTCAGAAAACCCGCTGGCGCGTGCTTGCGCACGAATCACGTCGCAGGCCTCTTGCACCAGCAAAGCCTCATCACCATAGACCGTGTAGAGGCTTTTCAAGCCTTGCGCTACATGCGCGCCAAGAGCGTTAGCTGACAGTTGCATAACAAACGCCGGCGCCGGGCTAGGGTTGGCGCTGCAACATCACCGCGCTTAAGCTGCGAACGACTTGCTGCACCACACGGGCTTGCAGGTTGTCAAATATGACGTCTTGCTCTAGCTGCTTTGACAAGGTTGCCGACTCTTGGTAGCTCATGTCTTGGTCCAACACAATGTCGGCTGGCGGGGTGAGTGCTCGCCCAGCCATGTCCAAGGCTTGCCAGCTGAAGGTGATGCGCAAATTGAGCTCGCGAACCTGACCCGCAATGGTTGATCCGACCACCGTTCGTTCGCGCTGGTCGGATGACACGGCAAGCAGCACACCACGCTGCGCAGGCGCGTCACCGGCACTGTTGGTTGCTGTCAAGGCATCAACCCGGGCGATGCCCCGAGTGGCAAGGGCTTGTGTCAACGCGGCGCTGACCAAACCCACGCTGCCTCGAAACTGCACTTGCTCAAAACCCAGCTGAGGCAAGTCACCCCTTAAGCGAAAGCCACACGCACTTAAAGTGCCTGCTGCCAACGTGCTGAGGCCGACTTTAAGCCACGCTCGCCGTCCAATGGTGGCGGGAGTGATGGTAATAACGGTAGGTGTCATGCTGCTATCAAACCACAATGTTGACCAAACGTCCTGGCACCACTATCACTTTTTTCGCCGGTACGCCATTGGCTAGTTTTAAGAAGGCTTCGTTGGACAAGGCCGCAGCCTCAATATCAGCCTTGCTGGCATCAGCGGGCACTTGTAACGCGCCGCGCAACTTGCCGTTGATTTGCAGCATCAAGGCCACAACATCTTGCACCAAGGCTGTGTCATCGACTTCTGGCCAGGGTGCGTCTAGCAGCTCAGCCTTCGTGTTGAAGCGCAACTCAGCCCACAAGGTGCAGGTAATGTGCGGGCAAGCCGGGTACAACACACGCAACATGATGGAGAAGCACTCGGCCAAGGCTTGTTGCTCAGCAGGTGTGTTGCCCAACGCGGCGGCTTCCAAGGTGTTCAGCATCTTCATGACGGCTGAGGCCACTGTGTTGTATTGCATGCGCTCGTAGTCAAACGAGGCTTGGCGCAGCACCGTATGAATGTCGAACCGCAAGGCTTTCGCTCCCTCGCTGTAAGGTGGTGCAGCGAGGCTGCTAGTGGCACCTATCGCCAATGTCTCACGGTGCTTGTAGGCAAAGTTCCAAACACGGCGTAAAAAGCGAAAACTGCCTTCTACCGCCGAGTCGTTCCACTCCAAAGTTGCCTCTGGCGGTGCGGTGAACATGGTGTACAAACGCGCCGTATCTGCGCCAAATGTATCAATCAAAGACTGCGGATCAACGCCGTTGTTCTTGGATTTGGACATGGTGCCCACACCCTCGTAATCGACCGCTGCGCCTACGGACAACCCACTCGCCGCCTTGGTGAGAGTGGCACCGGTTATTTTGCCGTCGCCATCGTGCGTATGGACCACATCGCTGGGCCAAAAATACTCTTTCCCACCTTGCTCGGTGCGGTGAGAGTAAATATGGTTGAGCACCATCCCTTGCGTGAGCAGTTTGGAGAAAGGCTCATCCACAGACACCAAATCCATGTCACGCATGACTTTGGTCCAAAATCTGGCGTACAACAAATGCAAAATTGCATGTTCAATGCCGCCAATGTACTGGTCCATGCCACCAGCCATCCAGTACTGCGCGCCGTCGCCTACCATGGCATCTGCATTGTGTGGGTCGCAGTAGCGCATGAAATACCAAGACGAGTCCACGAAGGTATCCATGGTGTCTGTTTCGCGTTTGGCAGGCTTGGCGCATGTTGGGCAACTGACGTTCAAAAACGCAGCCGATTTGTTCAACGGGTTGCCGCTGCCGTCAGGCACAAGGTCTTGAGGCAGGACCACGGGCAGGTCTTTTTCTGGCACAGGCACTGCGCCGCAGTCGTCGCAGTGAATGATGGGGATAGGCGTGCCCCAGTAACGCTGGCGGCTGATGCCCCAGTCGCGCAAACGCCACGTGGTTTGCTTGTCACCCAAGCCTTTGTTGTGTAAGTCTGCGGCGACAGCGTCCACGCATGCGGCAAAGTCAAGGCCGTTGTATGCGCCTGAATGTATGGCCACACCGGGACCTTTGGTGGCGTACCACTCGCTCCACTGCGTGTGGTCAAACGGGGCACTACCAGGCACATCGACCACGGGCTGAATGGCCAGGTCGTATTTGAGTGCAAAAGCAAAGTCACGCTCGTCGTGTGCGGGCACACCCATCACAGCACCATCGCCGTAACTCATGAGCACATAGTTGCCCACCCACAGCGGCACGGCTTCGCCTGTGATGGGGTGTGTCACAGTCAAACCAGTGTCCATGCCCACTTTGTCTTTGACGGCCATCTCGGCTTCGGTGGTGCCACCTTGCTGGCACGCCGCAATAAAGGCCGCCAAGGCAGGTTGGCTTGCCGCTGCGTGCGTGGCCAATGCATGCTCTGGTGCGACTGCGCAGAAGGTCACGCCCATGATGGTGTCTGCACGGGTGGTAAACACGTACATGCGCCCGTCACCGATCAACTCGCCGGTGCTGGTGCGTATGCCGTGTTCAAACGCGAAGCGCACACCTTCGCTCTTGCCTATCCAGTTTTCTTGCATGGCGCGTACACGCTCAGGCCACCCGCTGAGCGTGGCATTGGGGTTGCCATTTTGAACGTGCGCCAGCAACTCTGGCGCGTAATCGGTGATCTTGAGGTAGTAGCCGGGGATCTCGCGTTTCTCAACCACCGCGCCTGTGCGCCAGCCTTTGCCATCAATAACCTGCTCGTTGGCCAGCACCGTTTTGTCGACTGGATCCCAGTTCACAACCTGGGTCTTGCGGTAGGCAATACCCTTGTCCAGCATCTTCAAAAATAGCCACTGGTTCCACTTGTAATAAGCGGGATCGCAAGTGGCGATTTCGCGCGACCAATCAATTGCCAAACCCATGGCCTGCATCTGCTTTTTCATGTAGGCGATGTTGTCGAAAGTCCACTGGGCAGGCGGCACTTTGTTTTTTAACGCTGCGTTCTCTGCTGGCAGCCCAAATGCGTCCCACCCCATGGGCATCAATACGTTGTAACCCTTCATGCGCAGTTGGCGTGTGAGCATGTCGTTGATGGTGTAGTTGCGCACGTGACCCATGTGCAGCTTACCGCTGGGATAAGGCAACATGGAGCAGGCGTAAAACTTGGGCCGCGACTTGTCCTCAGTCACACGGTACACATCTGCGCTTAGCCACGCACTGCGCACGGTTTGTTCAATAACTTGGGGTTCGAATTTCTCTTGCATGCTGGAATGGTGTGCTGGTGCCTGAGTGCATGCGCAAGGCATACAGACTCAAAAATTTAATGAAGTCCGAGTACGTCAAACATGTCGTACATGCCACTGGATTTATCCGCCAGAAAGCGTGCTGCACGCAAGCTGCCTTGGGCATACGTGGCGCGGCTGCTGGACTTGTGCGTAATTTCTATGCGCTCGCCTGTGCCGGCAAACAGCACAGTATGGTCACCCACTATGTCACCACCACGGATAGTTGCAAAGCCAATCGTGGAGGGATCACGCTCACCTGTCACGCCATCGCGCCCGTAAACCGCGCAATCTTTTAAGTCTCGACCAAGGGCATGGGCAACCACCTCGCCCATTTTTAACGCAGTGCCTGATGGCGCATCCACTTTGTGTCTATGGTGGGCTTCAATGATTTCAATGTCGTAGCCGGTTGGCATGGCTTTGGCCGCCATCTCCAACAGCTTCAGCGTCACGTTGACACCCACACTCATGTTGGGCGCCATCACCATTGCAGTGGTGGCGCTTGCATGTTGCAGTTGGGCTTTTTGCTCGTCGCTAAAGCCTGTGGTGCCAATCACCACGGCCACGCCGGCGGCACTGGCTGCCTGCACATGTGCCAAGGTGCCTTCTGGTCTGGTGAAGTCAATCAACACGTGCGCGCCAGCCAGCGCTGTGGCCAAATCGCTTTGAATTACTACACCCGTTGTGCGTCCGGCAAATGCACCCGCGTCTTGGCCTAGCGCGGGTGAGCTGGCATGATCTAGCGCCCCAACCAAGGTCATGTTGGCGTCTGCACACACGGCATCGACCAGCATCTGTCCCATGCGTCCGCTGGCACCGGCAATCACCACCCGTATGGCGCTGCGTGCAACGGCTTGTAGGTCTGAGCTCATTGTGCAACCTGCTCATTCAATGCCGGATAAGTGGCACTGGCCGGTATGGTCGCGTTGTTGGCCTTTGTTGCCGTGCTCTTGGCCTTTAACGCCGCTTGCTGGGTTTGAAACAGCTTGAGTTGCTCTGACGTGGCTTGTAGGGGCAGCGACTCTTCGGTGTTAACAGGGCGGCTGATAGACTGTACGAATTCCAGCTCTGAGGGCATGTCATCGCCCACGAATTTGGCAAGCTTGCCGTCTTCAAACCAAGTTGTTAGGTTGCGCTGCTGGTCTGGATAGCCTTGACGGGCCCAAGTGAACACATAGTCCCACCGGTTGTTGTGGAACACACTTTGCAACAACGGCGTGCCCAGCGCACCTGCGACTTGCTCTTTACTCATGCCAACTTTCAGCGCAGCAACTTGTTCTTTGGTAATGACATTGCCTTGCAATATATCGGGGCGGTAAGGGCTGAGAAAGCCGCCCAAGGTGCTGATGGCTTGCCCAATTCCGGACTCGGATTGTGACAGCGCTGCGTCTGGGGCAGAACCACCACCACTGGCGCAACCAACAAGCGCGGCGACAAGGCCCACCGCGCACATTTGCAAGCGGCGGCGCGTTGAGATAAAAAAGGTGGCAGACGTCATAAATGTGTGGCCCCAAAAGGCCTGGCGTTTGGGTGTCTGGTTGCTGCGCCATTGCAGTTTATTGGCACAACCCAGCATCTGATCACGTGCAGGTGCTACACGCGGACTATGATCTAAGGATTGTAGTTCAGGGGACATCTTCCCCCGCCCCCGTTCAACTTCAGTTTTAAAGCCTTTTATGAACACCCTAGATGAACTCAAAAATACTGGTCTCAAGGCAACACTGCCAAGGCTCAAAATTTTGGAGGTTTTCCAAAATGCCAGCCTGCGACATTTGGCCGCAGACGACGTCTACCGCCTGCTGTTAGATGGCAAGGCCGACATTGGCTTGGCAACTGTTTACCGGGTATTGATGCAGTTTGAGCAAGCTGGCTTGTTGGTGCGCAGCAATTTTGAATCGGGAAAAGCTGTTTATGAGTTAGACCATGGCCAGCACCATGACCACTTGGTGTGCTTAGATTGCGGGCGAGTGGAGGAGTTTTTTGACGAGGATATTGAAAAACGTCAACATGACATTGCCAAAGCCAAAGGCTTTGTGTTGCAAGAGCACGCGCTGTCGCTGTATGCCAACTGCGCCAAAGACAACTGCCCTCACAGCAAGCAGGCAGCCTAAACAACAGCCTTTAATCCAGCCCCTGCGTCATGGCTACGCGTTGACGCTCTAGGAACTCTTT
>Ga0335398_10001077_pt1 | contig 47779 bp, 24 predicted proteins | sample BON03_FD_205742 | JGI IMG/M metagenome (GOLD analysis project Ga0335398, IMG submission 205742) | Freshwater microbial communities from Lake Bonney liftoff mats and glacier meltwater in Antarctica - BON-03 (spades assembly) (version 2) | ecosystem: Environmental > Aquatic > Freshwater > Ice >... | reverse complement strand
CAACAACACACATGGGAGGGGCGGGCCGGCGCCCCAGGAGCAATTCACATCTGGAATGAAAAAGAGGGGGGCCGCGGGGGAAAGAGGACGCCGGGGAGGGGAGGGCAGCGGGGAAAAGAGAGGGCGCGGGCGGGGAGATCGGACGCCGCCGGCGTTTTTTTGGGCGCGGGACGCAAGGCCCGCCGCCGTCCGCCGCCGTCGCCACGAAGTGAGCGAGGCGGCTGCGGCGCGGGCTGGCCCGGTGGATGCTCGTGAGTGAAATCGAGCGTGTTTGTGGTGCGCGCTCGGCGGCGGCGGCGGCGGCGGCGGCGGCTTAATCGCGCAGGCAGAGCGAAGCCAGCGCCGCCGGCAGCAGCGGCAGCAGCGTCAGCATCAGCGGGGGCGCGGGCGGCGGGCCGCCGCCGCTGCCGCCGCCGCCGTCGCTGCCAAAGCCAAAGCCAAGCGCGAACGTCGACGGCGCGCTGCCGCGGCCGGGCACGGCCGACCCCGACAGAAAGCCGCCGGGGCCGGGGCCGGCGCCGCCGCCGCCGCGCAGCATCGCGGCGCGGTCGGCGCCGCGAAACAGCGGCGCGACGACGGGGACGACAGCAGCGAGGGCGGGCGGGGGGGGCGCCCACGTGCTCGAGGCGGTGGGCCCTCCGCCGCTGCAGCGCTCCACCTGCCCGCCGCCGCCCCAAAAGTTGGATGGGCACGTCTGCGATGCGGCGGCGGCCGCGGCCATCAACGCCCGGCGGTCCGTGGGGGGCGCGCGCGGCGCCGCAGCCGCCGCCGCCGCCGCCGCCATCGCCGCCGCCGCCGTCGTCATCGCAGGGTGCAACAACGGCTCCGACGACGGGGGGGAGCAGAGGCCGGCCGGAGCAGCCGCTGCCGCTGAGGCGAAAGGCGAGACCTCCTCCGCCGCCGCCCGCCCCTCGACGGCGGCAAAGAGGAGGGCGGCGGCGGCGGCCGAGGCCAGGTCGCCGCGCTGTCCGCCGCCGCCGCCGCCGCCACCGCCGCCGCCGCCGCCGAGGGGCTGGTGCAGCGGCGCGGCCGGCGACGGCAGCGCGGCGGCGGCGCCGGCAAAGAAGCCCGAGAGGGGCGACAGGGGCGTGAGGAAGCCCGCGCCGCCGCCGCCGCTGCTGTTGGGCGTCGAGGGGGAGGAGCCAAAAGAGAGGGGGGCCGGCGGCGGCGGCGGGGCGCCGGGCGCCTGGGCGCCGGGGGGCGGCGGCTGCGGCCAGGCGCCAGAGGGCCAGGCAAAGGCGGTGGTCAGCGGCGGCGGCGGGGGGCGCGGGGCCGACGGCTGGCGGCCGCCGCCCGAGGAGGAGGAGGAGGAGGAGGAAACGGCGGCGGCGCCAATGGCGGCGGCGACGGCGGCGGCAAGGGCGGCGGGGTCGGCGGCGGCGCCGGCGCCGCCGCCGCCGCCGTGTCGGGCCGGGGCGGACGGGGGGGCGCGCTCGTCTCCGGCGACGTGGTGCCGGTACAGCGCCGAGCACAGGCGCTCCCAGCGGTCCAGGCCGGCCGGGCAGCTCTGGCGCTGCTGCGACTGCTGCTGCTGCTGCTGAAGCGGGTGAAACGCCCCGCCGCCGCCGCCGCCGCCGCCGCTGCTGCCGGCGTCGGGCGGCGGCGGCAACGGGCCCGCCGACGCCGCCGCCACGGCCGCCACGGCCGCCACGGCCGCGCGGAAGGCCGGCCTCTCCGACGGCCGCTTGCGGCGCGTGCCGGAGCGGCACCCCCGCGTGCGGTGCGGACGCGGCCCGGCCGGGGGGAGCGCGGCGGTGCCCGGGCAGCAGGCGGCGGCGCCGGCGGGCGCGGGGGCGTGGGCGCCGGCGCCCACCGCGGAGAGCGACCGGGCGCCGAGGAACGGGAACAGCGGCGGCGGCGGGGCCGAGGCGCGGGGGCCGGCGGCGGCGGCGGGCGACGGGCGCGCCGCCGCCGCCCCCCAGTCCTCCTCCCCGCCCCCGCCGAGCATCTCGAGCACGTCCGAGGGCAGCATGCTCGAGCAGTAGAGGGCGCACGGGGCGCTGTCGTGCAAGGGGCTGACGTCGTCGCCGTCGTCAAAGTAGTGATGGGGCCCGCGGGGCTGCTGCTGCTCCATCGCCATTTCTGTACAGCGGTTCTTTTTTTTTTGCCTCCAACGGCGCCTCCGATTCGGCGCGGCGCGCGACGGCGGAAATCGGCGGCGGCAATCCTCCGCGGTTTTGCGGCGCGCGCGCGCGCCGAGGACGCACGCGCCGAGGTTCTTTCTTTAGCACGGAGCACGCCTCTGTCCGTCACTGGACACCTGGCGGCCTCGGTGTGGCCAGGAAGAGGGGGGGAGGAGGGGGCGAAGACAGAGGGGGGGACGGGAATCGAGAAAACACCAACTGGTGTTTCACACGAAAAACCTCTTTTCTTTTTTCTTTTGTACGGTACGAAGGGCTTTTTCACCGACGAGGAATTGGCGCGCGCGCGGGGGCGTTTCTGGTGTTTGAGCGAACAAGCGGGAGGTTACGGCGATGAGTGGGGGGGCAGAAGGGCACATGGCACCCGGAGAAGAGTCAGAGCTCGTGAAGGGTAAAAAAAAAGCGGCGGCAGCCCCGAGAACCCGGCGCGCGTCCCCCCTTCCCCCCCACCGCCGGTACGGGCGGGCGCCCGCCGTGGGTGTGTGTCTGCGCACCCGTGGGTGTGTGTCTGCGCGCCCGCCGTCGCCCCCTGTCCGCCCGCCCGCCCGCCGGCCCGCCCGCGAGCGCCGGATCCTCTCAACCCCTTGACCGTCGATCCGAAAGACCCGCGGGAAACAAAAAACGTAACAAAATTCGCAGAAAAAAAATGACACATCGGACGGCGCGCGGGAACACGCCCGCCCGCCGGCCAATCCCTCCTCCTCCTTTCTCCTCCTTGCTCTTCGCAGCGAGACCTTCTTCGCGCAAGGAAGCAAAAACACCCCCCCACCCCCCATTCCCCCCCCGCCGCCAACCTCCTACCCCCCCCTACAAGAAGCACAGCAGCGCGTACTCGCTGTAGAACAGCGTCCAGATCCACCGGTAGAAGGACGCCACCCCGCCGCGCGAAAACCCCTCCCGCGCCAGCGCCGAGAAGCGCGCCGCCAAGACCGACGCCAACGCCGCGTGCGCGCCCACCATCACCCTCCCGCCGTACGCAAACGCCTCGGGCCGCGCCAGGCCCCACGCCGCCGCCCCCGCGTACCCGAGCATCAGCGCCGCCACGGACGCGCCCGCCACCCGCGGCACGCCCAGGCGGGTGGCAAAGGTCGAGACGCCGTTTGCGCGGTCGCCCTCCACGTCGGGCAGGTCTTTCGTGACGGCGATGACCGTCGCGAAGAGCGTGACGAACGCGGTGATGAATGCGACGGCGGGCGACCACTCGAAGGGCAGGGCCAGGGCCGAGCGCGTGGCGTAGTAGACGCCGAAGTTGAGCAGGGCGCCGCGCACGGTCGCGATGATCAAAAAGGCCGGCACGGCGAACCGCTTCAGGCGGAGCGGAGGGACCGAGTAGACCGTCCCGAGGAAGAGGCCGCACGCGTAGAGCGACGAGATGAGCGGGCCGAACAGGCTCGCGGTGGTGGCCCCGCCCGCCGCGGCCAGCAGGCCGCACAGGAGCCACGCGACGCCTGGGCTTAGCTCGCCCGCGGCCACGGGGAGAAAAGGCTTGTTGATGGCGTCGATGGAGACGTCGTAGATCTGGTTGATGCCTACGATAAATCCATTACCGCACAAGAGCGCAAACAGCCCCGCGAGCGCTTTTGGCAGCAGGCCCCAGTCGAGGGATCCGGCAGGGGCTTCGAGGAGGGCGCGGGCGGTCAGGGCGGTGGTGCCGAGGATGGTGCCGCGGATGGTGTGCGGGCGCAGGAACTTCCAAAACGCCGAGAGGAAGGGCACCAGGCCGCGGGCGGGCGCGCGCGCGCCCCCCGGGAGGCCGGCGCCGGGCGCGTTGCTGTTGTCGTCGCCGCCGTTCGCGCCGTCGCCGGAAAAGGGGGCGCTGGCGGCGCCGCCGCTCGCCGTCGCCGCGCGGTGGAGGGCGGGGCGGGCGCGGTGGGCGGCGGCGCGGGCGGCCGCGGCGGGCGCGAGGGCCGCGGCGAGGGCGGCCGCGAGCCGGGGCGGCGGCAGGGCGGCGGGACTGATGCCGCCGCCGCCGGCCGCTCGCCGTGCGGCCGCCGCCGCCGCTGTCGCTAATTGGGCTGCTGCTGATGCTCCTGCTGCTGCTGCTGCTGCTGCTGGCCGCGCGGGGGCGCGCCGCCTCCTGCTGCTGCTGCTCAGAAGCGCATGGCGCTGCTGCTGCTGCTGCGCCGCTGCGGCGAGCATGGTTTGGTCGGCGCGATTGGCGATTGAAGGGAGAGAGGAGTTTTTTGTGGTGTTTGGCGGCAATGCGAGTCCACCGCTAGCCTCTGGGCGCCGCGCGCGCGACTCGATGGGGCCAATGACGGGTGCGTTGACGGCTTCGGTCAGTCGAAAGGGGGCGGAGGGGGAGGAGAGGGACCGGGCGATTGATGGGGTGAAAGCCTCTTTCTTTTGGGATGGGATGGATGAAAGGGGGCGCCGTGTGTTGTGCACGTGATTTGATGCAACAGCTTGTGCGTCTGTATAGGGCTTGGCGGATTGGGGAGACAGCGGAATATGTCAATCAAGGAAACGCCCCGCCTTGACATTTCCGCCCAACCGATGCGCAAAAAGGAAACCCGCAAACGAGCGGCTGGCGGCGGCCGGCGGCGTTCGCGTCGATGCGGTCGGCGAGCGGAGCGCGCGCTTCCAGGGCATCGGTTGCTTGCAGTCCCGACCAAGTCTCCCTCCCGTTCGTCTGTTGTTTTTGCCAAACGCTCGACTTGCGCCAGCACGCCTTATCCCCCCGTTGATCGTACGCCAAAAAAGAAGGGAGAGAAACCTCACGCTGCCCGCTTCCCCCACTCCCGAGGCTCGTGATCGCGGCTCGCGCAGTCGCCTCACTCCCGGAGGCACTGCGCGCGTGGGCCCGGCGTGCAGCAGCAGCAGCGGGGCGCCGCGCGCGCGCGACAGGGAGGAGAGACAGAGAGGAAAGAAAACAGCGCGGGCGCCGGATCGGCCCTCGTCCTCCGCCGCTGCCGCCGCCGCCGCCGCCGCTGCCGGACCCCCCCGAAAAAAAGCAAAAGAAAAAATGGCGACCGACCTGTTCATCGACCGCGCCGTGCGCGACTGGGTCTTCGTCCCGCTGACCATCTTCATCATCCTCATGAAGCTCATCATGCAATACGTGCACGTGGTGCGTTCCAAATGTTTCCTCCCTCCTTGCTAAAAAGCGCGCCGCCGCCGCCGCCGCCGCCGCCGCCGCTGCCGCCGCCGCCGCCGCCGCCGCCCCGGTCCTCCCCTGTCCGCGTCTCTCTCACAGACAGAACAAAAACCTCCCCCCCCCACACACACAAACAAAACGCGACACCAACAAACCGACGACGGCAGATGATGACCGCCGCCCCGTCCGGCGGCGCCGCCCCCTCCGCCTCCGCCTCCGCCTCTGCCGCCCCCAAGCCCCTGTCGGAGGTGCGCGAGGCCGCCGCCGTCGCACGGTCGCGCCGCCTCCGCACGTGGGGCGGCTGGCTGCCCGAGCCGTCCGTCCGCATGCGCCGGGCCTACTTCGTGGGGCCGCACCCGCACCCGCAGGACGGGGCGGGGTCGGCCCGAGCCGGGGCAGAGAACGGCGGCAGGAACAACGGCAACAACGGCGGCGGCGGCGAAAACGGCGGCCCCGCCGCAATCGCGAGCGCGAGCGCGAGCGCGAGCGCGAGCGCCCCTCCTGCCGGCCTCTTCAACGCGCCCGTCCGCAGCAAGCCCATGCACGAGACCTTCGCGACCGACCCCTCCGTCATGGTCGACATGATGAAGCGCAACCTCACGGGCGTGGTCCCCCAGCTGGTCATGGGCGTCGTCGTCAGCTTCTTCTTCAGCGGATTCGTCATGGGGAAGGTGCCGTTCTCGCTGTCGCCGCGCTTCCGGCCGATGGTTCAACGCGGCGTCGACCTGGCGTCGCTGGACGTCGCCTATTTCACTTCCCTTTCGTATTACATCATGCTCCTGTTCGCGTCGCGCGGGCCTTTCAGCCTCTTCTTCCGGGAGGACACGGTCGACGAGACCGAGGCCATGCGGCGGCAGCTCAACCCGGCGATGGCCGCGACGGGCGGCTTTGACGCGGCGGCCGCCTTTAAAGCAGAGCGGGCGGCGCACGCGGCAGCGGCGGCGATGGGGCCGGGCGGCGGGCACGAGTGGGTCTTGGGCGGGGCGGAGGGCCTGGCGCTGGCGGCGATGGAGGAGGTGCTGAAGGCGCACGAGGGGCGGAGGAGGAATAAGGGGGCTGTTGCGACGAGGTGATCGTTGTTGGGCGCCGTCCCTCTCTCTCGTCTTGTTTGTTTGGGGGGGAGACGTCGGGCATCAGGTTTTTTCGTTCTCTTTTTTTCGCGCCCCTGTTTTTTCTCCGGCGTCGGCGCGCGTCCGCCGATCGAAGAAGAACAGACGCCCAAAGCGTTCCGACTCCGAGCAGCAGCAGCAGCAGAGAGATGTCTCATGTTACAGAGAGCGAGTGTGTGTGTGTGTTAGTGTCATCGGGAGGTGTGTCCGACCAGACGACTTTATTCGAGAGAGCGAATCCGATAAATGAAAAAGCCAGAAGCGCGCGCTCGATAATCTGCACGGCGGCCTCGGTCGCAACACCGGGGTCGGTCGGCGGCGAAAAGGACTGGCCCGCGGCGGCGGCCGCGGCGGCGGCGGCGGCGGTATCGGTCTCGCTCATGAACTCGTCGACCTCGCCGATCACGGCGCGCAGCCGCTCGAGCTCGGCGGGAGACAGGTGGGCTGACACAGCGAGGGAGTCGACGTAGGCTCGCGCGCGGGCCAAGGAGTCGCGCAGGGTGGTGCCGGTGTGTGCGCGGGCGGCGCACTTGGCGTCAAGAAGAACGATTGCAGCGACAACGCCGACGACGACGCGGCGCGCGATCGCCGATCGGCTGCGCCTTTTTCGCGGATTTCTCGCGTCTCCGCTCCTTTTTTGGTCGGGTGTCCAGCCAGCGGTCCTCGCCTCACACTCGCACTCGCCTCGGCCGTTGAGCGCTCACATACAACCATCACGCCAACTGCGTCCCTTTGCCGACAACGTCCCCAAAACGTCCTCAACACCACCATCTCTTCCCCCCCCTCTTGTTGCTCCTCCCGTCCCCGCCTTCCCCCCTTTTTGGCCGGAGGGTGCGAGACCACGGCCTCATCGCCAAACACGCGAGCGAGTGTCCGGAAAGTGGCGCAAAAAAGGAGAGAGAGAGACAGAGCACATAAAAAACCAACAACGCCCCGAAAATACAACGCCCATTCGAATGGCGTCAACACGCGAGGAGCTCATGGCTCTCAAGGTCGACGAGCTGAAGGGGCGCTGCCGCGACGCGGGCCTGGCCGCGACCGGCAAGAAGCAGGACCTCGTCGACCGCCTGGTCGAAGCGGCGGCGGCGGCGGCGACGAGTGCGCCCGCTGCGCCCGCCGCCCCGGCGCCCGCGCCCGCCGCCCCGCCGCCCGCCGCTGCTGCTGCCCCAGCGGCCAAGCCCGCCGCCGCACCAGCCCCTGCCGTCGCCGCAGCGGCGGCCGCGCCCGGCAAGCACGCCCCGGTCGCGTTCCCCGGCGCAGGTGCCGCCGCCGCACCCGCCGCCGCCGCCGCACCCGCTCCGGCCGCAGCCGCGCCCGCTGTCCCCGCCGGCCCCCGCATCGTCAGCCTCGTCAAGCCCGTCGCCGCCGCGCCCGCCCCCGAGGCCGCCGCCGCCGCAGCCGCGGCGGACGCCGAGCTTAGCGAGGAGGAGCGCCGCCGCCGCCGCGCCGAGCGCTTTGGCTTCCAGAGCGAGGCGGATAAGCTCCGCGCCCGCGCCGCGCGCTTCGGCCTGCCCGCGGAGCCGTCCTCCAAGGCGGCGGCCGGGGCGGCGGCGGCGGCCGGGGGCGGGGGCGGCAAGGAGCTGAGCGCCGAGGAGCGCGCCAAGCTGACGAGCGACGCCGAGGCGCTCAAGCGGCGCGCAGAGAGGTTTGGCCTGCCGGCCAAGCCGGCGGCGGTGGCGGCGGCGGCTGGCAAGGGGGGCGGCGGCGGCGGCGCGGCGGCGGCCGCGGCCGCGCCCGTCGGCAAGCTCGACATCGCGATGATCGACCCGGCGCGGCTGAAGAAGCGGGCAGAGCGCTTTGGGGCGCCGCCCGCCGCGGCCGCGGGCGGCTCGGCGGAGAAGAAGGTCAAGACTTGATTTTCCGTGTTGTGTTTTTTTCACGGGCGGCAGCGCGACGCGCGCGTGATCGCGTCTTGCGCCCTCAAAATACAACGCTGCGCTTCTCCTCCGCTAACCGACAACACTCACTTGCAACCGAAACGAATCAACCCCCAACGAGGCGACCGATCGATTGCGTGTCCTTCTCGCCCCTCGCAGCGCGCAATCAATCAATCACGGGATCGCACGGGCGCACGACATCCTCTGTCCGCCTCCGCCTCCCCCCATCGCTCGGGCGCGAGCTTGCGCCCGGCCGCGACTAGGCCCGCACAGAGGCGTGCGCGCCGCCTAGCCTGCTCCGCCCGCCGCTCTCGCGGGAGCGGGCGGAGCAGGCAAATCAGTACTCCTCCTTAAAAAAAACCGACGCCCTCTCTCTCTCTCTCTCGACACGCCCGGGCGCCCCCCGCTCCATAGAGCGCCCAGCACGCCTTCGTCGTCAGGCCGACGCCCAATCTCCGCGTGCTCAGCAGCGCAAGATGTGCACCATCGAAAAGGTGCGTAGTCACGAGTTGGAGAGAGAGCCCGCGCCCCCGCCATCGCCCGCCAACGCTCGCTCGCTCGCCGCCGCCCGACCGCCCCCTCACCGCCGCCGCCGCCGCCCGCTCCCCCAAAATTCCCGCCAAACAACAGCTCCTGATCAAGGGCATCCGCTCCTTCAGCCCGGACAACCAGAACGTCATCGACTTTTCCAAGCCGCTCACCCTCATCGTGGGGCACAATGGTGCGGGCAAGACGGTGCGTTTCGCTCTTTGCTTTCTCTCGTCCAGTGCCGCTCCCTCGCACCCGCTCTCGTCCGCCGCCCGCGCTTCTCTCTCACACGACGCGCCCCCCGCCCTTCCAGAACACCGCAAAAAAAACACCCAAACAGACCATCATCGAGGCGCTCAAGTTCGCCTGCACCGGCGAGCTCCCGCCCAACTCGGGCCGCGCCGGCAACTCGTTCGTCCACGACCCCCGAATCGCCGGCACCGACGAGGTCAAGGCGCTGATAAAGCTCCGAGTAACCACCTCGGCCGGCCGCCCTTTCGTGGTGGTGCGGTCGCTGCAGGTGACTCGGCGCGGCCGCGGCGGCGCGCTGACGTTCAAGTCCCTGGAGGCCGCGCTGCAGACCATCGACCGCGCGACCAACGACAAGCGCGCCATCACCATGCGCTGCGCCGACATCGACCGCGCCGTCCCGGCCATGATGGGCGTCTCGAAAGCGATTTTAGAGTCTGTGGTTTTCGTGCACCAGGAGGACAGCTGCTGGCCGCTGGCGGACGGCGCCACGCTCAAGCGGCGGTTCGACGACATCTTCTCGGCGACCAAATACCACAAGGCGCTCGAGCAGCTGTCGAAAGTGCGCAAGGACCGCGCGGCCGAAACCAAGATGATGAAGCTGCGGCTCGAGACCTTAAACGAGCACCGCATGGCCGCGGGCCGGCAGCGCGAGCGGCTGGCGGCGGCCGAGCGCGCGCTGGCCGACTACGCGCGGGTGATCCGGGACCGCGAGGCCGGGCAGGCGAGCCTCGAGGACGAGTGCGACGCGGTCGAGGCGCAGCTGCGCCGGCACGCGGGCAAGATGCAGCGGCGGCAGCAGCTCGCCGCCACGCGGCAGGTGCTGGCCGCCCAGGAGCGCGAGGCGCTCGAGCGCATGCCCGAGGGCGACCCGGCGCTCGACGCGCGCGCGGACGCCGAGCTCCAGCGCGAGGTGGACCTGGCCGACGAGCGCCTGCGCGAGCAGCAGGACGCCGCCGACGCCGCGCGCCGCGGCGCCAACGGCAAGCGGCTTGAGGCCGAGCGCCTGAAAGGAGAGTATGGCCGCAAGTGCCAGGAGCACGGCAAGCTGGCGGCCGAGGCCGAGGCGCACTCAAAAGCCGTGGCCGCGCGCGACGCGGCCGTCCGCCACGCCTCGGACGAGACGGGCGTGCCCCTGCCCGAGGCCGCCGCGCGCCTGCTCGAGGCCGGCCGGCCGCTGTCACAGGAGGCCGTCGCCGAGTTCCGCGCAGCGCTGGCGGCGCGCGCGGCGGCGCTGGTGGCCGAGCTCGACGCGCTGCGCCGGGCGCACCTCGAGCGGGACGCCGAGCTGGCGCGAGGCGTCGACGAGGCGAGCCGGCGCGTGGCCGAGGCCGAGGGCGAGGCGCGCCTGCAGCGCGAGCAGGCCGCCGGCGCGCAGGCGCAGGCGGCCGAGCTCGAGGCCGAGGCCGACCGCGCGGCGACGGCGGCCAACCCCGACCTGCTTGCCGCGCAGGAGCTCGAGGCGCGGCGCGCCGAGGCGCGCCTCGAGGCCCTGCGCGCCGAGGACCGGGGCAACGAGTTGGGGCGCGAGCTCGACGCCGTGCGAGGCAACCTCGACGACGTCGGGCGCCGGCTCGACCGCCTGCGCTCCGAGCGCGAGGGCGCCAGCGCGGCGGCAGAGGCCTACACCCAGTGGAAGGTGAAAGCGGCGGCGGCGGCGGACAAGCGGCAGGCGATGCGACAGCTGCTGCGCCCTCCCCAGTCGCGCCCTTTAGCGGACCTGCTGGGCGTCACGGCGCTGGACGAGAACGAGGCGGAGCAGCTGCGCGTGGCGGCCGACGCCAAGGCGCGCTCGCTGGCGACGGGCGCGGGCGAGGCGGCGCGCCGGGCGCGCGAGGCGCAGCAGGCGGCGTCCGAGGCCGTGGGCGCGCACGAGGGCCTGCGGCGGCAGATCGAGAGCCTGCGGGAGGACCGCGGGGCGGCCGACCGGCGCGTCTGGGAGCTGCTGGTCCAGACGCGCGACGGCCTGCGCAGCGAGCACGAGAGGCGCGTGGCCAAGCTGCGGCAGGACAACGCGGCGAGGCTGGCGAGCGGCGGCGGCGGTGGCGCCGCCGGAGGCACGGACGGCGGCGGCGGCGGTGGCGGCGGCCAGGAGGCAGCGGTCTCGGCGCAGCACCTCGAGCGCCTGATCAGCGAGATCCTCGGTCAGCTCCCCTGCGACGCGGCGATGGCCGCGGCGTTCGGCCCGGGAGGCTACCAGCCGCCCCCCGCCAGCGGCGCGGGCGGCGGCGGCGGCGCCGGCGCCGGCGGGTCGCTGGGCAGCGGCGGCGGCGCCGGCGCCGGCCTGGGCACGGGCGTCTCGGTCGCCGGCGGCGGCGGCGCCGACGGCAGCGGCGGAGGAGGGGCGCCGTCCGGCCCCCCCGCCCCGGGCTCCTACGCCTACGAGCGCCTGCCCGACGTCGTCTCCGACGCTGAGGGCCGCATCAAGGGCCTCACCGCGCTGCACGAGCGCGCCGTCGCCGCCTACACCTACTTTGCGCGCAACGCTCAGCAGTTTGCGCAGGGCAACTGCTGCGACATGTGCCGCCGCCCCTTCGCGGACGACGGCGAGCTGCAGCAGGCGCTCGCGGGCATGCGCGAGCACATGCAGGACCTGCCCGTGCGGCGCAGGCTGCTGCTGATCGCGCGCACGGACGCGGAGGCCTGGCTGCATGGCGTGCGCATGGCGGCCGAGGCCGGCGCGGCGGCCGAGGCCGCGGGCCGCAAGCTGCGCGAGGCCGAGGCGCGCATGCAGGGCGCCGCGTCGCAGCAGCTGGCCGCGCGGCAGACCGACCTCGCCGCCGCCGACCGCGCCGCGGCCGAGGCCCGCGCGGCCGCCGACGCCGCCGCGGCCGCCGTGCGCGACGTGGCCGCCCCCGCCGCCGCCCTGGCGCGCGAGCTGGCGACGCTCGACGCCGAGGCGCGCGAACTGCAGCGGCGCGTGGCGGCGAGCGCGGCGGGCGCGGGCGGGGGCGGGGCCGGGGGCCTGCTGTTTGGCGGCAGCCTGCTGAGCGCGCCGGACGCCAACTACGTTCCGGCGAGCCTGGCGGCGGCGGCGGCGGCGGCGGCGGCCGGGGGCGGCGGCGGGGCCGGCGGGGGCGGCGGCGGCGGCTCTTCGCTGGTTGGCGCGGCCGCCGCCAGCGCCGCCAGCGCCATCCGCGACCTGGCCGACATCGACAGCGACATCGCCAACGCCGAGGGCGAGCGCCGCAAGTACGAGACGCAGCGCGAGGAGGCCGCGCGCCGGCTCGGCCGCCTCAAGGACGAGCTCGTGCGCGTGTCGGCCGAGGTGCAGGAGCGCCGCGCGCGCGCGCAGGGCGCCCAGGCCGCGCTCGACCGCCAGTCGGACGCGCGCCGCCGGGCGGCCGACCTGCGCCACCGCGCCGACGGCTACGTGGCCGCCGCCGCCGCCAAGGAGGAGCAGCTCGCGCCCTTCCGCGACCGCCGCGACCGCCTCGCGCGCGAGCGCGACTCGGAGCGCAAGGCGCACCAGGGCCTCGAGGCACAGGCCGACAAGCGGCACGCCGACGCGGCGGGCGAGGTGTGGGTGGTCCGGCAGGCGTGCGAGCCCGTGGACGCCTACCTGCGCGCGGACAAGTCCGCGGCCCTCGGGCGCGGCGCCGACCTCATGCGCCAGATCGAGCAGCGCGCGGCCGAGGCCGCCGACGAGGGCGCGCGGCTCGAGGCCAAGGCCCGCGAGCTCGAGCGTGAGATCGCCGGCGGCGGGGCGGCGCGGCGCGCGGCCGAGGACGCGCTCGCGTGGCGACGCGCCAAGGCGCGGCTCGAGGAGGTGGCCGCGCAGCTGGCCGAGGCCGAGCGCGCCGAGCCGGACCTCCGCCCGCAGGCCGAGCTGCACGCGCGCCTGGGCGAGCTGATGGCGCGGCGCGACGCCGCCGCGCGCGAGGTCGCCACGTCTCGCGGCGCCGCGGGCGTCGAGCGCGCCGCCGCGCAGCAGGCGCGCGACGAGCTCGCGCACCCCAACCTGGCCGCCGCCGACGAGCGCCACCGCGCCGCCGACACCGACGTGCGCCTGCTCACGGTCGCGCTCGCCGACCTCGACCGCTACCAGCGCGCCCTCGAGCGCGCGCTCCTCGACTTCCACTCGGGCAAGATGGCCGAGGTCAACCGCTCCGTGCGCGAGATGTGGCAAAAGGTGTACCGCGGCAGCGACATCGACCACGTCGCCATCAAGGCGGACGCCGAGGGGTCGGCCTCGCGCTCGTACAACTACCGCGTGGTGATGACCGCCGGCGGCGCGGAGCTTGACATGCGCGGGCGGTGCAGCGCGGGGCAGAAGGTGCTTGCGTCCTTGGTGATCCGCCTGGCGCTGGCCGAGTGCTTCTGCGCGAGCTGCGGCGTGCTGGCGCTCGACGAGCCGACCACAAACCTGGACGCCGACAACGCGGCGTCGCTGGCCGAGTCGCTCCGGTCGCTGATGGAGGCGCGGCGCGGGCAGGACAACTTCCAGGTGGTGGTCATCACGCACGACGAGCATTTCGCGCAGCGGCTGGGGACGCGGGAGTTCGCGGAGATGATGTGGCGCGTGACCAAGGACGACCGGGGGCACACCAACGTGCAGGCGGAGCTGATCGACGCCTGATTTGGTTTTTTCTTTCCTCGAGCGGTGGGGCGGGCGACGGAAACGAGAGAAAGAGCGGCGTGCCGCAGCGTGCGGCAGCGTGCGGCGGCGGCCTTTTTTGATGCACTTTTCTTGCGCGCAGGGATGATACTGGGCCTAGCACGGAGAGGCAGCGCACGCACACACACACACACGTACGCACGCCCCGAGAGGCACGTGGATTCAAGCACAGAAATGAAATTACAACGAAACGCACTCGAAACGCGCGCCATCTTCACATTTCGGCCGCCGCGTCTGCCGCCGCCGCCGCCGCCGCCGCTGCCAGCCCCCCGAGCCCCGCCTGCGCCCCGGCCTCCAGCATCTTGCGCTCGAGCTCGCGCCGGCGCGCGTCCTCCAGGCGCGCGTTGATAAATGCGACCACCTCGCCGTGCCTCTCCAGCCCCGTCAGCTCGACCGTCCCGCCCGCCGAGCCCTTCAAAAACAGCACGACGTCGCCCCACGCGCCAAACGCCCTCGGCGCGGAACGCACCTCTTTCACTTGCGACCACGCCAGCTGCTGCGTGCCCTTGAACAGCGGGGAGGTGTTGACCACCTCGAGGCGCTTGTTGGTGATGCGAATCTTGGTCCAGGCGTAGCGCCCGATCGCGGCGATCGTAAGCGGCAGGTAGATGATGGAGGCGCCCAAGAGGACCTGGAAGGCGAGCTGGGCGGGCGCGCCGGCGGACTCGTAAAAAACGGTCTCGGGCTCGTCGGCGTCTCTGAGGGGCGGCGGCGGCGGGGAGGCGGGGGCCTCGGGCGCGGCGGCGCGCGGCGCGCGGAGCGGCGGCGGCGCGCGGACGCTGCCGTTCCTGGTCGGCGCGCGCACGGCTACGCCTTGCACTGGCCGCGCGGCGATTGCTGCCCGCATTGCTGGCGCGCCTGCTGCCCTCGTTTGGAAGGCGCGCGCGTGCATTTCTGTCTGTGTGGTCTGCTGTTTCCCAATCAGTGCCTCTGGCAATCGTAATCGCGGGCGACTGAAGCAATTGGATGGCGCGCGCGGGCGGACAGCGTGGTCTGGTGATAGTGCTCGTTGCAATGTGACGCCGCAGTGAGGGCGCGTGACGCAGCAAGGCCACGACGATCAAGGCAGACTCCAGTTGGGCTCCTTCTCCCTCGACGATCAAAAAGAGCGTGGCAGAGAGCGCTCTCACCCAGAAGGGTCACCGTCGTCGACGATGGCGGCATCGACGCGCGCACCGTAGACATCCACGCCATTAGACCAACAAAGGGGCCTAGCGCACGAAACGGAACATTGTTCCGTCAGTTTTCCTTCTCTCCGTGACGCGCCCCTCCTCCCTCTCCTCCCGTCGATCACAATCCCTTGCCTTAAAGCTGCACCCGCCACCAGCACACACCACCACCAGCCCTCAAGGATGATGATGGCCGACGCCGCCGCCGCAGCGTCGCCGTTTGACGGCGAGGCAGACGCCGACGGCGACCGACGCCACCAAACGGAACAACAGCAGCAAAGCGGCCTCGCCGCGCTGTGCGAGTCGTGCGCCCACGAGGACGACGTCGCCCCCCTGCTGCGCCTCGTGTTCGAGGCCCAGGAGGCGGCCCCCCGCGACGACCCGGACGCGGTCGCCGAGGACGGCCGCCGCATGTCGGCGATCCTCGCGGCCTGCCTCGACGGCGTCGCCGCCCGCGCGGGCGCGCAGGTGCGCGCGGCGTGCGACGCGCACGCGGGCTCGATGGCCGACGCGACGGGCGAGGTGCTGGCGGTGAGGCGCGGCATGGCGCGCGTGAGGCGGACGCTCGCGGCCGGCAACGCCGACGTGCAGGGGACGGGAGGGGCGCTGTCGGCGGCCCTGCGGGAGCTGAGGGCGCTGGCGGCGGCGCAGGGCAACCTTCGCGCGGCCGGGTCGGCGCTGTCGGCGGCGCGCGCGGTGCTGGGGCGGTGCCTGGAGGCTGGGGCGCTGGTTGAGCGGGGGGACGACCTGCACGCGGCGCTGGCGCTGCTGGACGCGGTTTCGCGCAAGGAGCTGGCGTCGCTGCTGGCAGTCTTGGTCGCGGCAGAGGAGGGCGGCGACGACATCGGGGAGCGGGAGCGGCAGCGGCACTTGCAGGGGCCCCTCGGGGGCGGGAACGACAGCAACCCCGACAACAACAACAACGGGAGCTCGATGATCACCGACCCCTGGGCGATCTTTTCGGGTGTGGTGCCCGAGTCGAGCCGCGGCAGGGGCGGCACGGCGGGAGGAGGCGCAAGGGCAAGAGCAGGAGGGGGAGAAGCGCCGCCGTCCGCGGCCGCGTCCGCGAGCCTCGCCCCCCTGCCCGACGGCCCCGCACTCGCCCGCGCCTTCGCAGGTCTCGTCGCGGGCCCGCGCGCCCGCATCCAGGCGCGCGCCCTGGCTGACCTCGACGCGTGGCTGCTCGCGGCCCGCGGCGCGGCGCGGGAGGTGGGCGCGGCCGCCGTGCGCGCGGCCGCGCGGCAGCGGGCGCTCGACGACGACCTGGCGGACGAGCGGCGGCGCGTGCTGGCGGCGCTGGCCGGCGGCGGGGCCGGCGGCGCCTTCGAGGGCATCGACGAGCTGGCCGGCCGCCTGGCCGAGGCGCCCTTTCGCGCGGAGCTGCTGCGCGAGGCGGCGGCGGCGGCCGAGGCCGAGGCGGCGGCGGCGGCGGCGGCGGCGGCGGCAGCTACGGAAGGGGCGGGCAGCGGCGGCGCGGGGGCACCGAGGAGCGGTGGCGGCAAGGACGCGGCAGCAGGCCCCCGCGGGATTGCTTTGTTGCGCGAGGCTGGCCTCATTGGGTCCTTGCCAGCCGGCGCCGCCTCCAGGCAGACAGCAGCAGCAACGCCAACAGCAGCGGGGGACGACGGCGACGACGACGGCGACGAGGCCGGCACCGCCGCCCGAGCTGAAGAAGAAGAGGAAGAGCGCCGCAGCGGCCTGCCTCCGCTCTCGCTCACGGGCCCCGTCATCCCGGACGTGGCCGCTCTGCGCCCCGGCGAGCCCGACGCCGCCGTGCGCCTCATCCTCGCCCGCCACCGCCGCCGCGGCGAGCTCGACGCCGCCGCCGCCGCCGCCCGCGCGCGCGCCTCTGCCGCCGCCGCCTCCGCCGTCCGCGATGTCCCGGGCCCCTTCAGCGCCCTGCTTCGCCTCGACATGGGCGCCCTCCTGCGCGCCCAGCATGTGCACCGCGCCCTGGGCGGCCGCGCGCTCGCGCAGTTCCACGCGCGCTACGCGGAGCAGCGGCGCCTGCAGGCAGCGTCCGACCTGCAGCCGCCGGCGGGCGGCGCCTCGGCCTTCCTGGACGGGCACCAGCCCTACCTGGCGCAGGTGGCCGGGTTCTTCGTGATCGAGGCGTACGTGGCGCGCGTGGTGGACGGGCTGACGGCCCCCGGGGCGCTGTGGGCGGCGTCGCAGCGCTCGCTGCGGGCGACGCTCGAGGGGGCGCTGGGCGCGGCCGGCGGCGGCGGGGGAGGGGGCGGCGGGGCGAGGTCGGGCGGCGGGGTCGGCGGCGACGAGGGCGGCGCTGCCGCCGCGCGCCTGCTGCTCGTCAAGGACTTTGTGCTGCTCTTCTGCCAGGCCCTCGAGCGCTGCGCCCCGAGCTATCGCGCCGCGCCCGTGCTCGAGCTCCTGTCGGCGGCGCCGTGCGCCCGCTACCACCAGCTTCTGGCGCAGGACGCGGGCGCCGCGCTCGGCCGCGCGCTGCTGATGGCTGCGCCGCCGCTGCGGCCGGTCTCGGCGTCGTCGGCGGCGTCGGCGGCGTCGGTGGCGGCAGGAGCAGGGCCGCTGGTGGAGGTGCGCACGGCCGCGCAGCACCGTGAGCTGGTGGTGGAGCTGGGCCTGCCGGCGTCGCTGCTGGACGGGCGCGTCGGGAGGAGGAGCGACAGGGAGGAGGAGGGCGGCGGCGGCGGCGGCGGCGGCGGCGGCGGCGGCGGCGGCTTTGCGGGCCTCGCCGACCCGTCCCCGCTGACGCCCCCCTCCCTGCCGTACACCGCCCCGTACACGCCGGCCGCCCCCTCCACCCTGCGGCTGGTGCGCCGCTTCGTCTCCGACAGCGTCTCCTACCTGCGCGGCCTCTGCGGCGAGTGGGAGCTGCCCGCGCTCGCCTTTGACGCGCGAGACCGCGCGCTCTCGGGGCCGCTGGCGCGGGCCCTGGGCGCGCGCCTCGAGCGCGCCGGGGCGGACCCCCGCGACGCGCTGCGCGAGGCGATGCGTTGCGCGGCCGACGCTTGGGCCCTGCGGTCGGCGCTCGAGGCTCTCGACGACTACACGGCCGCCGAGGCGTCGCCCGCCTGGCAGCAGCGCGACGACGACGACGACGACCGGCGGGCGGCAGAGGCGGCCGCGGCCGCCAGCGCCAGCGCGGCGGCGCTCGAGGGGCAGCCGCAGGAGGGCGCGTCGGCCCAGCTGGCGGCCGAGGCCGCCGCCCGGGAGGAGCACGCGGCCCAGCTGCGGCGCCGCAGGCGCAGGCGCCGCGCGGCCGTGATCGCTGGCGAGGGCGCCGGCGGAGGCAGCTTCTTTGGCGGCGGCGTCCGTGGCGGCGACGGCGGTGGGGGCGACGGCGCAGAGGGTGGTTTTCCCGACGGTGGCGAGGGCGCGCTGGCCGCCGCGTTGCGCGGCGCGCAGGAAGCCGCCGAGGACGCGGTGCTGCGCGCGCTGACCACGCGCATCTCGCAGACCCTGGCCGAGGCCAGGCGCGCCGCCGACTGGACGCCCGCGGCGGCCGTCGTCGGGGGAGGAGGAGGAGGAGGAGGAGGAGGAGGAGGAGCAGGAGGAGCAGGAGCAGCGGTGGGCGGCGGCGGCAGCAGCTGGCCCGACGCGCTCGTCTCCTTTTTGCGCGAGACGATGGACGCCGGCGCCCGCCTGCTCCCTCCCGACGCGCTCGCCTCGATCGTGCGCCGCACGCTCCGGGCCGCGTCCGCGGCGCTCACGGACTGGCTGGCCGCCGAGCCCGATGCGGCGGCGGCGGCCTCGTCCGCGGCAACAGCGGGAGGGCCGGCGGCCGCACCCACGCGCGCGGGGAGCGGCGGTGGCAATGGCGGCGGCGGCGGCGGCGGCGCGGGCGCTTTGATGGCGTCCTTTTTCTCTGGCGCCTCGTCCTCCGGCGGCTACAACCTCTACGCCGTCGAGCGCCTGTCGGTCGAGCTCGCGTCCGTGCGTAGGCACGTCGACAGGTGGGAGGGCGCGGCGGCGGCGGCCGCCGCAGGTGGGGGGCCTTCCTCCGGCGGCGGGGCGGCCCCGCCGCTCGGCCGGGGCCAGGCCCACCTCCACTTGCGCGGCCTCTCCCTGGAGCTCGCCGAGCCCGAGCAGCTGTGCGCGTTGCTCTTGTCGGGGGCGGACAGGCTGTCGGCGGCCGTGGCGGCGAGCGTGTCTGCCGGCGAGCAGGCGTCCGCGCCCGCCGCCGCCGCGGGGCGCGAGGACTTTTCCGCCGCGCTGCGTCGCCCGCTGGCCGTGGCGGGCGCGCTCGCGCGGCTGCGCGAGACCTCCTCGCAGTCGAAGCGGCACCCGCAGTGGCCGACGCGCCGGGCGGCCGAGGCGCTGGCGAAGGAGTTGCGGGCGAGCCTCGTCGCGAAACAATGAGTGATGGTGACGTTTGAAAAATACAACGAGCGTCGACACGGCTGGGACTCGTCACTTGTTGGCGGGTGCGAGAGGGCGGGCGTCCGTCGACGCGGGCGCCGCGGCGCCGTCGCTTGTTCATAGCACTTGCGCGCGACAGCCGACGTCGCTGCAACCGCAGAACACACAATCCATCAATCCGCACGGGCTATCCTATCGCATCGACGCATCACCTACGCTTGACGCACAAACAAACAATTTACGAGACCCCACATCGATTTCATCCGTCGCGCGCCCCCCCCCCCCCCCCCCCCCCCCCCCCCCCCCCCCCCCTGCCCCCACCCCCCCCCACCCCCCCCCCCCCCACCCCCCCCCCCCCCCCCCCCCCCCTCCTCCCGACGCAACATCGCATGCCTTGACCAAAGCACCTACCAATCACCTGCCGGCACTCCCGACCTCGCACCCGCGCGTTGATGAGCCTGCGGCTAGGCGCCACCGCCGCCGCCGCCGCCAGCGCCAGACGCCGTTTCGCGTTCGCGGCCTTTTCACCGCCGCCCCGCCCCTCGGCCAGAAGCATGTTTGGCGGCGGCACCACCGCCACCCGCGGAGCGCCCGCCTCCCAGGCCCACCTCGTCCACCACCTGGTCGCCGAGCGCCTCCTGCGCACGCACCGCGTGATCGACGCCTTCCAGCGCGTCGACCGGGCGCAGTACGTCAACGGCGAGTTTGCCGCGGCTGACGAATTTTATGCTGATAAACCGCTCTCGATCGGGCACGGCCAGACCATCTCGGCGCCGCACATGCACGCCATGGCCGCCGAGCTCCTCGAGCCGTCGCTCCGGCCGGGCAGCCGCGTGCTCGACGTGGGCAGCGGGAGCGGATACCTGGTCGCCGTGCTCGCAAAACTCGTCAACGCAGCGGGCGACGGCGCGGGCGGCGGCGGCGCGGGCGGAGTGGCGGCGGCAGAGGGCTACGTGCTTGGCGTCGAGAAGGAGCCCGACCTGGCCGCGCGCGGCTACTACGCCATCGCGCGCGCCAACCCCGAGCTGCTGTTCTCCACGGGGCGCTCGGGCAACGGCGGGGACGGGGCGCTCGGGTCGCCGCGCCTGACGCAGCAGCAGCAGCAGCACGTGGGCTGGGGCGCCGCCGAGGCGCTGTCGCCGACCGCCGCCGCCGCGCCTTCTCCGTCTCCGTCTCCCTCTCCGTCCTCCCCCTCCTCGCCGCACCAGCGGTCCGGCGTGCGCCTCGCCCACGGCAACGTGCTCGACCCCGAGGGCCCGCTGAAAGGCGAGGCCCCCTTTGACGCCATCCACGTCGGCGCGGCGACCGACTCGGTGGCGCCCCTGATGCCGCTGCTCGCGCCCGGCGGCCGCATGGTGGTCCCTGTCGGCCCGCGCTACGGCGGGCCGCAGGAGCTCGTCCTGGTCGAAAAGTCGGCCGACGGCGCGCGCGCGCACCGCCGCCGCGTGACGCCCGTGCACTACGTCCCGCTGACAAGGCCGGGCGAGGCCGACGACGGGCTGACGGAGGGCGAGGCGCGGCGGTACGCGCGCCTGCGGCGGGCGCAGGAGGAGGACGAGGAGGCCGCGCGCCAGCAGCGCAAGCACCTCCACCGGCGCAGCGCGCAGCGCCGCCCGGCGCACGACGACGAGGAGATGTGAGAGCCTTGGTTTTTTTGTTTGCTCCGTCGTTGCTCGCCCGCCGGCCGACGCGTCGCCGCGCGCGCGTCCCATTTCGTTTGTTCGCCACCTCTGGCCCCGTCTCGCCTCCAAACCATATGACTTTGTTGCGGGCAAACCATTCACCGCATCAAGCGCACGCCCGCGCCGTGTTATGAAAACAATTGGCGACAAAAGGGTTGTCCAAACCAGCATTTCCAAGCAAGCGGGGGCGGGCGAGGCGCCGGCCTCCCGCGACCTCACCCTCGCGTCGCGTCGCGCTCTTTGAAAACCCGCGGTGTAAAAGAGTGCCGCCACCCGCCCACCCCCTCAATTGAACGCAACTCAATCACTCGCCCACAAGTTGTACCACTTCCTTCGCGTCACCTCCACCATCTCGCATCCAGCGTCCATCCACCCGAAATCGTCGCCTTATCTCGACAAAAATCTAGCTGCCTGAGGAGCTCGCCGAAACGTTTTTCCGAAACGCCCGATCGAGCAATCCAAACATGAGCACGCTCTCCTCGATCAAGGATGACGGAGGCACGCTCACGCCCAACCCGACGCCCGTCGAGCAGTCGCCCCTGATGTCGCGCCTGAGTCACACGCCCGCGGCAGGCCGCAGCGGCGACGGCACCCCGGGCGGCGGCGGCAGCGGCACGCCCGGCGGCGCCGCGCCGCTCGCAACACCGCCTCCCAGCGCCGGCGCCAGCAGCAACAAGAGCAAGAACAACAACCATGGCGGCGCCGGCGCGGACGAGGCCCACCAAGTCGCGAGCCTGCTCCTTCGGCAGGCCCACCAGCAGCAGCAGCAGCCCCACCGGCGATCGCTCGGCGGCGACCCGCGCTCCGCCCTGACCGCCGAAATCCAGCGGTCGCGCCGCTCGGCGGGCCGCTCGGCGCTCGCCGCGGCCGCCGCCTCTGCCTCTGCGGCCGCCTCGGCCTTTGCCCCCGCCTCTGCCGCCTCGGCCTTTGCCCCCGCCGGCGCGCTGCTCCCGCTCACGCCGCAGCCGTCCGCCGCCTCGTCCTCGTCCCTCACCGCCTGCCCGCCCCACGCCGGGCAGCGCCCGCCGCCGCCCTCGCCCGCCGCCTCCCAGTCGCTCGAGTCGGCGCTGCTGCTGCGCGGCGTGCCGCTCTCGTCGCGCCTTCGCGAGGCGCTTGCGGCGGTGGCCGAGGCGGCCACGGCCTCGGAGCGGGCCCTGGGGTGGCCGGCCGGGGCCGCCGAGGCGGTGGCGGTCGCGGAGGGCGTGCTGCCTCCCGGGGAGCGCACGGGGTCGGCCGAGGCGCGGGCGGACGCCGGCAACAACGGCCACGACGGCCACGACGACAACAACAACCACGCCGGCGGGGGCGCCAACGACGACGACGGCAACAACGAGCCCGCCCCCCCCGCACTCGGCGGCGAGGGCGGCGGGTCGCTGGCCGAGGTCGCCGAGCACCGCGCCAACGCCGCCTCCGCCGCGGCGGGCTCGCGCCCCCTCGCGGAAACGCACCGCCTGACGTCGGCGGCCGCGGCCGCGGCGGGCCGCCTGCACGAGCGGCTGCGAGTGCCGGTGGCGCTGGCGGCGCGCGAGGCCGGGGTCGTGGTGGCGCCCGCGGCCGTGGTGGACGCGACGGCGGCGCACACATGGCCGGCGACCGGCGGCGGCGGCGGCGGCGGCGGCGGCGGCGGCGGCGGCGGCTCGGGCGCGTCCCACCACCACCTGCGCCTGTCGCAGCGGGCGGCTGCCGGGGCCGCCGCTGCGGCGGGCGGCGGCGAGTGGGCCGAGCGTTCCAAGATTGACGAGGGCGCGGCGGCGGCGGCGCCCTCGGCCCCCGCAGGCCCACCGGCGCCCGCCCGCGCCCCTCCCGACGTTGTCGCGGCCGCGATCGGCCCGGCCTTTCAGGCGATCTGCCGTGCGCTGGGCGTCGTCGCGGCCGCTCCGCCGCCGCCCCCGCTCGAGCGCGACGCCGCGGCCGAGCAGCGGGCCGAGCAGGCCGCGGCCGACGAGCGCGAGCGCGACCTCCACGCGGCCGCCGCGCACGACCGCGCCGGCCTGGTCGCCGCCGCCGCGGCGGCCCTGCACTACGCGGCGGGCCTGCCCGTGCAGGAGTCGGTGGCCGCGGCCGAGGCGGCCGTCCCGCGCCACGCCGTCGGCGGGCTGCTTGACGAGGAGGAGGAGGAGGAGGAGGAGGAGCAGAGGGAGGCAGAGGACGCCCGCGCGCGCGAGCGGGCGGCGGAGGCGGCGGCGGCAACCGCGGCGGCACTCAAGGCGGCCCCTGCGGCCGCCGCGGCCGCTGCCGTCATGCCGTCGCTGCCGCCCCGCGAGGTGGACGCGCTCAACCGCGCGGTCGTCGAGGAGGTGCTGGAGGCCAAGGAGGGGCAGGAGCCGGCGGGCCCGAGCGCCGAGGCGGTCGTCGCGCCGGGATCGTGAGCGCGCCGCCGGGCAGAGGGCTGACTGCGGGGGTCGGCGAGCGACCGAGGGGAAGCCCGACGGGCCGACCGCCGCCGACGACCGACGCGGCGGCGCCCGGCCGGACCACCGCCGCGGCCGGCAAGCGCCAGATGACGTCGGCTGGATTTCTGCAGGAGCCCGTCGAGGCGGGTGTTGCCCGTTGACGACTGCGGCCTGCTGCCGTATGAAGGCGACCGAAGGAGAAGCAACAGCAGCAGCGGGCGTAGCCGCCACCGGCCGCACCGAGCGCTGAGCGTCTCCTTGGCGCCGAGACGGTCGCCGCGCCGCTCGCCTGATTCGTTCGCACCCGCCCCACCCTGCTTTTCGTACACACACACATTGCCCCTAGAACCCCTACTTTCACACCAGCTCTCACTCAATACACAGCACGCACAGCACCACATTCAATTTAAAGCAGCACCCTTGTTTTCGCGTGCGTCGTCTCACTCTTCCGCCGTGTGAAGGATGGGCGGGATTGTCTCTGCCCTCTGCCCTTGCTTCGGGCCCAAGAAGCAGCAGCAGCGGACCGCAGCGGTGCGCGAGCCACTCCTGCTGGCTCGGGAAGCCGACATGGTCGCGGCGGCGACCGAACCGCCGCCGGCGCCCGACTCGCCGCAACCGCCGCCGCCGCCGCCGCCGCCGCCGCCGCCGCGCGCTGCCCCCGCCGCCGCTCCCGCGGCCGCCCCCGTCCCTACTGCCCCGGCAGCGGCCCCGGCAGCACCAACCGACGCATCAGCACCAGCAGCAACCGGCGACGCAACAGCACCTGCAACGACCACGCCCGCTCCCCCGGCCGACAACGACGGCAGCAAAACCGCCGGCGCAGGCGGGTCGCGGCGGCGCGGATCTCGCGGGCGCGGCGGCGGCGGCGGCAACAAGGCGGCGGCGGAGACGGCAGCAGGTGCTTCATCCGCAGGTGCTGCCGTCGCGCCTGTATCATCCGAGTCGGCACCAGGTGGCGGAGGAGGTCGCGGCGGCGGTGGCCGGGGCGGCGTCAGCGGCGGCGGGAGGCGCAATGGCGGCAGGGGTGGTGGCGGCCGGGGAGCGGGCGGTACCTAGTGTAAACAATCCCAAGACGCTCGCTTATGTTTTCACACTGTAGTATACACGCTGGCTCCCGTAGCAGGTCAAGGCCAAAAAAAAAGAGAGGCACCGTCGGCGGCGAAAACACACAAGAGGGCGTGTCCCGCGCCGTCGAGCGACGGAAAAACGCGACCATGCACATAAACCGAAGCGCGACGACGACGGAAAACCGAACAACAACAGAGAGTTCAAACGCGGCTTTATCCCCCGCCGGCGCCCGCCGCCGCGCCCGCCGCCGCCGCCGCCGCCCCGTGCGCCGCGATCGCCGGCTGGTTCATGAACGCCAGCGGCGTCAGGCCCAGCAGGCAGCCCGTCGCCACGCCGGCCGCCGCGCCCAGCATCTTGGCGCGCCGCACGCTCGGCAGGTCCGCCTGCTCGGGCGTCAGGGACTTGAGCATCGCCCACCCGGAGCGCTTGTACTTGTCCTCGACCACGTGCGAGATGTGGAGGCCGAAGACGTCGGCAAACGTGTTTGCGAGGCCGCTGCAGGCGAGCACCGAGAGGCCGAAGCGCGCGCCGATCATCTGCTCGAGGGCGCCGCCGCCCGTGATCATGAGGGCGTTGTCGAAGAAGCCGAAGAAGATGAAGGGGACGCCCTTTGAGAAGGCGACGCGCGCGAGCTGGCCCGTGGTCGGGGCGCGCGGGGCGTCGTGGGCGGCGCCGAGCGCGGCGGCCGCGGCGGCGGCCCCCACGGGCGCGGCGGCGGCCCCGGCCACGTCGGCCGACCCTTCGGCGGCGCCCGCGGCGCGCGTGGCGGCGGGCGATGCTGCTGCGGCCGCTTGCTGCTGCGGCGGCGGCGGCGGCTGCCGCTGCTGGCCGAAGCGCAGCGCCGAGCGGCGCCCAAGCTCGAGGTCGTGGGCGCTGTGCTCGTGCTCCCGCTGCAGGGCCTGGATCAGCTGCGCGCGCCCGTGCGCGGGGACGCCGCTGAGCACGGCCGCGGTGGCCGCGGCCATGTCGCCCTCGAACGAGGCGCGCAGCGACTTTTCGAGGGCCTTGCGGGCGGCGGAGGACGACGACGACGACGGGGCAGCGGCGGCGCTGGCGGCGGGCGGGGGCGCCGGCGTCGGAGGCGGGGGCGCCGGTGCTGCTGCAGCTGCGTAAGGCGCCGCCGCGAGAAGGTCGAGCTGCAACGGGTGGTAGTGGTGGCGCGCGACCAACCCTCGCCTCGCGGTGGACAACAGCAGGAGCGCCATTGTCTCGCGACGACGACACCAACGACGGGATCACACGTGCGCGCGCCCGCCAAGGTGTGTGATGAAGGCGCGGGACGAGCAGCGACCTGCACGTGGAACGCCGATCGTTCGGCACCTGTGCTGGCGGAGCACAGACGGGCGCGCGAGAAGATGGGGGACGGGGGCCTTCAGCGGGAAGTCGCGGTTTTGGTCTGCGACGCGCGCGCTCGCCTCCCGAGGGAAATGAACGAGACGCCAAGGGGGTACGCGTGATCTCGCAAAGGTGATCTAGAGCTTTGACCTGCGAGTCTGGCACGCGAAGAGGGTTTTGATGAGCTGGAGCGCCGTCGACGACGTTCTTTTGGGACGAGCGTCGCCCCAGCAACCGGAAAAAAAATCACTAATCCAGCAACGCAAACACGTCCGAGATCACGTCGTTCGACATCATCAGGCCCCGCGGGTCGGTCAGCCGCGCCCACTCGTACGGCAACGGCGACGCGGCGTCCCGGGCGGGCCGCAGCTCGGCCAAGCCCCGCGCCGCCGCGGCCTCTAGCGCGGGCAGCGCGCGGCGGACAAGCCCCGCGCCGTGAGACGCCGCCAGCGCTGTCAAGTCGAGGCCGTCCGAGGTGCGCAGGGCGAGCATGACGCGGTCGAGCAGGCGGTCGTGCTGGGTCTCCGCGCGGGCGTCGTGGGGGAGGCCCGGGGCCCACAGGGTGCCCGCGGCGGCCGCGGATCGCATCGGCGACGGCCCCTCGGCCGAAGCCGCCGCCGCCGCGGCCGCCCCCGCGGGGGCCGCTTCCCCGGGCGCCGCCGCCCCCGCGGGCGCCGCCGCCCCCGTGGGCGCCGCCGCCGCCGCCTCCTCGAGCGAAGCCACCCACCGCTCGTAAGCGCGCATGTCGCGCGGGCGCGAGTAGCGCACGCCGCGCACGTACGAGGCGGCGCCGAGGCCGAAGGCCAGGTAGGGGGCGCCGCCCCAGTAGCACTGGTTGTGGGCGCTGCGGTTGGGGCTGGGGCGTGCCGCAGGGGGCTGCTGCCGCTGCGGCTGCTGCTGCCGCTGCGGCTGCTGCTGCTGCCGCTGCTCGCCCGAGCCCCCGCTGCCTTTGTGCCCCCCCTCGCCCGCCGGCGCCAACCGCGCGTAGTTGGACAGCTCGTAGCGCTCGAACCCGGCCGCGCGCAGCGCCTCGCTCGCCTGCTCGTACATGTCCGTCCCGGCGTCGTCGTCCGGCAGCGCGCCGCGCCCGCCGCCGTCGCCTGCTGCTGCCGCTGCCGTGGACGCGCCCCGCCTCGGCGCCGCGCCGCCGCTGCTGCGGCGGCTCCCCTTGCCCCCGCCGCCGCCATCTTCCTTCTCGTCGTCGCCGCCGCCGTCGCCGTACCACCGCGCAAACGGCGTCCCCTCCTCGACCTGCAGGTCGTAAACAGACACGTGGCTGGCGCCCGTGGCGACCGCCTGCGCCAGCGAGTCGGCCCAGGCCTCGCGCGTCAGTCCGGGCAGGCCGCAGATCAGGTCGAGAGACCACGACCGCAGGCCGCAGGACGGGTCGTCGATCGCGGCGCGCACGGCCGCCACGGCCTCGCGCACATCGCCCAGCGAGTGCGAGCGGCCGCACGCCTCGAGCAGCGCGTCCTGGAAGGCCTGCACGCCGACGCTCAGGCGCGTCACGCCCGCGCCGCCGGCCTCGCCGCCGCCGCCCGAGCCGCCCTCGCCGCCCTCGCCGCCCTCGCCTTGCCCTCGCCCCCCCCCCCCCCCCCCCCCCCCCCTCGGCGCGCAGTACTCGCGCAGCCGTGCCCCGTCGAACGTGCCCGGGTCCGCCTCGAGCGTCACCTCGGCCTCTGGGGCCACCCCGAAGCGGCGGTCAAGCGCGCGGACGATCTCGGCGACCATCGCCGGCGGCACCAGCGACGGCGTGCCGCCGCCAAAGTATACGGTCTGCAGCAGGTCGCCGCCCCCCTCGCCCGCCGCGGCGGGCGAGGCGCCCCGGCCCGGGCCCAGGAGGGCGGCCGTGGCGTCGATCTCGCGGAGCACCAGGTCGACGTAGGCGCGGATGCGCGCGGCGGCGCGGGGCGAGGCGGCGGCGGGGTCGGGGGGGGGGGGGGGGGGGGGGGGGGGGGGGGGGGGGGGGGGGGGGGGGGGGGGGGGGGGGGGGGGGGGGGGCGAGGGCGCGGCGGCGCCTCCTGCCGCTGCCGCTGCCGCCGTCCCATTGCCGCCGCCCCCGATCGCCTCGACTGGAAAGTCGCAGTAGAAGCACTTGCGCCGGCAAAAGGGCAGGTGGACGTAGGCGGAGGCCGGGGGCGGGTAGGCCGTGATGGCGGACGTTCGCTGCTCGCCGGCCGCCGTTGCCGTTGCCGTTGCCGTTGCCGTTGCCGTTGCCGTTGCCGTTGCCGTTGCCGTTACCGTCGTCGCGCGCGCCCGGCGAGGCGACGACGCGCGAGCGGCGGCGGCGGCGGCGGCGGTGGCGAGGGCCCCTCGCCCGGCCGCCGCGTGAGGAGGAGGAGGAGCTGGCGGAGTGAAGAGGTGCGCCTGCGCAGGCCGCAGGCGCTGCTGCCACGCGGAAAATCGCCGGAGGAGCTGCATTTGCATGGCGCTGCGGACCTGTGGTCTTGCCTTGCTTCCCGTGATCAATCGATTCGGTGTGCTGTCAAGCGCGAGTGGAACCGGCACTATGTATAGAGAGAGAGGCCGCGCATGGTCGATGAAGCCGCGCGGCTGATTGGTTCGTTGTGTGGGCATGCGAGCTTGCTCGGCAGTTCTGCAAACAAAGCAGACGCGCGACGCCGTTGGAGCGCGACGCTCGACGTCCGCTCAAAGGCGCGCACACGCCAGGTTCCTCATTCGATTCACTCGCCCCTCCACTCATCCGTATTTGACACTCAATTGCAATCGCACAACATTGCCAAGACTCCATATGGCCTTCCTCGCGCAGCGGTCGGCCGCTGCGGGCCCGGTCGCTGCGGGCGCGCGCCGCCAGTCCCAATCCCCAATCGTCGCGCGCGTCGACAAGCAGCAGCGGTCCGCCCGCATGGTCGCGCGCGCCGCCGGCTCGACCAGCCACAAGATCGCCGTGCTTTCGGGCGACGGCATTGGCCCGGAGATCACCGACGTCGCGCTCAAGGTCCTGGAGCTCGCCGGCAGGCGGGAGGGGCACTCGTTCCAATTCACCACCGCGCTGATCGGCGGGGCCGCGATCGACGCGACGGGGATCCCGCTGCCGGACGAGACGCTCGCGACGTGCAAGGCCAGCGACTCGGTGCTGCTCGCGGCCATCGGCGGGTGAGTAGTAGTCACGGGTTGTCGGGGCCGCCATTGGCGCCGCCGTCGCTCGCCGTCGTTCGTCGCCTGCAGAGACGAGATCGCGGCCGCGCGCCACCGCGCCCCTCTCTTCGCTCGCCCGCCCGCCCGTGCTGCTCGAGACCCTCTCATCCGATCCGCATCAAACCACCCCCCCCCCAAAAAAAACAACAACAAACCCTATCAAACAGCTACAAGTGGGACGCCCTCCCCGCCGCCCAGCGCCCCGAGCGCGGCCTGCTCGCCCTGCGCGCGGGCCTCAACGCGTTCGCCAACCTGCGGCCCGCCATCGTGCCGCCGCAGCTCGCCGACTCTTCCCCCTTGAAACGGGAGATTGTCGAGGGCGTGGACATCCTCATCGTGCGCGAGCTGGTGGGCGGCATCTACTTCGGCCAGCCCCGCGGCTTTGGCACCAACGCCAAGGGCGAGCGCACGGGCTTCAACACCGACGTCTACTCGGCGCCCGAGGTCGAGCGCATCGCGCGCGTCGCCTTTGACGCCGCGCGCAAGCGCAAGGGACGCCTGTGCAGCGTCGACAAGGCCAACGTGCTCGAGGTGAGCCAGCTGTGGCGCGAGGTGGTCACGGACCTCGGCGCGCGCGAGTACCCGGACGTCGAGCTGTCGCACATGTACATCGACAACGCGGCCATGCAGCTGCTGCGCAACCCGCGCTACTTCGACACGGTCGTCACGGGAAACATCTTCGGCGACATCTTGTCTGACGAGGCCTCTATGCTCGCCGGCTCGCTCGGCATGCTCCCCTCGGCGTCCATCAGCGGCGAGGGACCCGGCATCTTCGAGCCCGTGCACGGCTCCGCGCCCGACATCGCGGGCATGGACTTGGCCAACCCGCTGGCCATGGTGCTGAGCGCGGCGATGATGTGCCGGTACGACCTGGGCGCCGAGGCCGTGGCGGCGCGGCTCGAGGGCGCGGTCGAGGGGGCGCTGGACGCGGGGTGGCGCACGGGGGACCTTTGGAAGGAGGGCAGGGACGCGCCCGACAGGCAGGTCGGGTGCAAGGCGATGGGCAAGGTGCTGGAGGACCTGGTGGCGGCGGCCAAGTAGATTTTGTTGTTTTTTCGTGGGCGCGAGCTCGTCGGCGTCGTCTGGCTCGCGCCCGCTCGTCGTCTTCTTCCGCTTTTTGCAGCGCTTCCATTTTTCGGAATCCGAACACAAAAAGAATGAATGCTCCCGTTTTCAGCGGCCCATTTCTGACCCCTTTGATTTCTTGAGCTCATCGGCTACCACCGTGGCTCTCTCTCGTTTGGAATGAACAACCTGCCCATCCATCTATCTGACTCTCTCGCGCGTGCCGTGAAACAAAGGCTTGTGCGGCGGGGGCCGGTCAAACGTTCAAGACACGACGACAGCCGCGCCGCACCGAGGCCAGACAGGGCGCGTCTATTTTGCGCCCCGGTCAATCATCGACTCTTGCCCAAGCGCTGGCGCGCCAGGGCGCTGGTGCGTGATGCCGCTCGCCTCAGTCGAGCTGCGACCTGGGCGGCAGCAAGGCGAGGAGGGCAGACCAGAGGAGGAGGGGGCGGCGCAGCAGGAAGCGTGGCGATCGTCGGCGGGCGGGCGCTTGGCAGCGGCAGCGCCGTCGGCGTCGCAAGCGCCCAAAAAAGCGGCTGCTGGAGCAACGAGGCCATCGAGCGCGCGCCATGCGGCGTCGCTGCTGACGTCCGCGGGCGGCGGCGGCGGGCTGCGCGGCCGGCCGCGGCCGACGACGTCCCCCGCGGCCTCCCCCGTCGGCGTCCTGGCGAGCGAGACGCTGCTGCCCCCGCTGCCGCCGGGGCGGGTGCCGACGCCCGGTTACCCAAACAGGACGGCGGCAGCGGCGGCAGCAGCAGCAGCCGCAGCAGGAGTTGCGCCGCCGCTCGGGCGCCGTTCTAGCGCCGTGGCGCTGCCGCCGCCGCCGCCCGCGCCCGCCCGGCGCAGCAGCAGCGGCAGCGGCAGCGACGCCAGCACCGCCAGCCTGACCAGCCTCGGCGCCAGCAGCCTGAGCAGCAGCCTGAGCGGCGGCGACCTCAGCATCTTGCTCGAGGTCCGGAATCCGCGGCTAGAAGCGGGCGCCGCGGCGAGGCGGCGGCCGGCGAGCGCGGGCGGGCCGGCGAGGCCGCGGAGCCGGAGCGGCGGTGGCGGTGGTGGTGGCGGCGGCGGCGGCGGCCGGGGCCAGGGTTCCAAGGGCGGGCCGGCGACCACATCGGCGGCGGGGAGGCCGCTGCTGCTCTGCGACTACTTTTGCCCAGCGTCGGACACCAGTCCAGGATACTGCGACGTCCAGGACGCGCCTGAGCAGTTTGAGCCGCTCCTCGCAGCAGGACCAGGGGGCGCGGCGGGCGCCCCGCTGTCGCCGCCGCCACCGCCCCTGCCTCCTCCGCTGCCGATGCTGCCATTCGACGAGCCGGCGGCGGCAGCGGGTCCGCCCGTGCACCACCACGTGCTCATCGAGGTGGCCGCGCTACACCTCGATGGCCTTGCGACCACGCAAGTAGGCGAGGAGGCGGCAGCTGCGGGGATGACACGGCAAGACCCGCTGCCGTCGCGCTCGCCGCCGCCGCGCTCGCCGCTGCCGCCGCCGCGCTCGCCGCTGTCCCGCCAGCGCACCGCCCAGGCGCAGCCGTCGTCGACGCCGTCCGGCGCCGGGCGGCGGCGACGCGAGCGGGGCGCGCCGAGCGCGACGACGTCGACGACCGCCACGCTCGCGGCCGACTGGGGCTTTGAGTATGCTAATGTCGGGGAGGGGGCGGCGGCGGCGGCGGCGGCGGGGGACGGGGCGACAGCAGCGGAGCAGCGGCAGCGGCAGCGGCAGCGGCAGCAGCAACAGCAGCAGCAGCAGCCTCCGATGCTGCTGTGGGCGGCGCTTCTCGAGGCCGACGGACGCCCGGCCACGCGGTCGGGGCGCTCACGGCCGGCGTCGCGCGCCTGAAACTGTCGAATGGATCACACGAGCAACGATGATTTGTTTTTTACTTGCCCCGAGAGAACCCAGAGACAAAAAAAAGAATCAGCGCCGCCCGGGAGCAGCGCCGCCCTCGCCCTTGGCCGCGGCGGCGGCCTCCGCCACCTCGGCCGCCATCCGCACCAGGTCTTGCGGCTGCAAGGCGCCGCGCAGCAGCGCGTCGCGCACCTGCTCCGCGTGCGCGCCGCCGCCGCCGCTCCCGCGCGCGCCGCCGCCGTCCGGGCCCGTCCCCGCGCCGCCCGCCACGCCCCCGATCAGGCCGTACACGACCCGCAGGATGCGGCGGTAGGCCGCGGGAAGGGGGTGGCGCAGGGCTTGAGACCGGGCGGCTCCCTGCGCCGAGGTCAGCGGCGCTCCCGCGGCCGCGGCCGCGCCCGCGCCCGCCGCCGCCGCCACCTGCCGCTCGAGCGCGGCCGCCAGCTCGCACGCGTCGGCGCGCGACGTCGGGTAGAGGGCCGCGAACAGGGTGGCGACGCCCAGGTCGCGCGTGGGGTCGCCGGTCGTGACGCCGGCGGGGCCGAGGAGCGCCAGCACGGGCAAGGGGGGAGCGGGCGGCGGCGGCGGCGCCTGGGGCACCGGCGGCGGATGTTGGGCGGCGGCCGCGGCAGCAGCAGCGGCGGCCGCCGCTGCAGCAGGCGCAGCCGCCGAAGCTGCCTTGGCGCCCGGAGCCGCAACGGCAGGCCCAGCCCCGGCGCCAGCAGCCGCCCCGCCCGCGCTCCCGCCTCCCATCGCGCCCCCGCCGCTGCCGCCGCCGCCGCCGAGCGCCGCCGAGCCGCCGCCGCCGCCCCCGCCCCCTCCCATCACAAGCGCGGCCACGCGCGCGGCCGCCGCCCTGGCCTTCTCCTGCGGCCCGAGGTCCATGCCGCCGCGCGCCAGCTGCAGCGCCTCGCGCCCGCCCATGCCCGACATGAGCGCCTGGCGCAGCGGCGCGACGCCCACGCCGCCCGCCCGCGCGGCCTCGGCCGCGCGCTCGGCCAGCTCGAGCGCGTGGCGGAGCGCCTCGGCGGCGCCAGAGGCCGCGTTCAGGGCCGTTCGGTATCGGTCCGCGTGGTGCTTAATGCGGCCGGCGGCCTGCGCCAGGGCCTCGGCGGGTCCGGCGGGCTGGGGGGTGCCGTCCGTCGGAGGGGCGGGGGGGGCGGCGGAGGCGGCGGCAGCGTTTGAGGGGGGGGGCGCGGGATGCGCGGCGGGAGGTGCGGGGTCGTCGGCGGCGGCGGCCGGGCGCCCGCGGGCGGCGGCCGATGCTGTCGCCGGTGCTGCTGGTGCGGCGGTGGTCGGGGCCGCGGGCACGTGGTGGTGATGGGCGGCCACGGTCGCCAGGGGAAGGTCGTCCTCCTCCTCCTCCTCCTCCTCCTCGTCCCCCTCACCCGCGCCTTTAGCCCCTGCCTGCCCCTCCTGCTCTGCCGCCGCCGCCGCCGCCGCCGCCGCCGCTGCCTTGGCTGCTGCTGGCGCAGCTTTTCCGCGCCCAGTCCCCGCGGAGGCCTTTTTGGCTGCTGCTGCTGGTGCTTTCGCCGGGCCCGGGGGCAACGCCGCGCCTTCCGGCAGCGGAACCTTGCGCGGGCGGCCGCGTTTCTTGGGCGCCGGCGCCGGCTGCGCCGCCGCGAGCGGGGCCGCGGCCGCCGTCGCGGGCCGCTTTTGCGCGGACGGCGGGGTCTGGCGGGCGGAGCGGGGCCTGGGCACGGCGCCCCCGTCGCCTCCGTCGCCACCGCCGTCGGACGACGCGGCCGGCGCCGCCTCGTCCTCGCCCGGGCGTCGCCGCTTGCCCCCGCCGCCGCCGCGCGCCGGCCCCGCAGACGCCGGTGCCGGTGCCGCCGCCGCCGCAGCCTCGTCGGCCGCCGGGCCGGCAACTTTGCGCCGCGGGCGCCCTCCTCCCCCGCCGCTCGCGCCTGCTATTGTCGCTCCTGCTGCTGCTGCTGCCGCTGCCGCCGCCGTCGCGATCGGCGCGTCGTCGTCCTCGTCCATCGGCATCAGGTGGTGGTGGTGGGTGCCGCCGCCGCCGCCGTGCGGCCCGCCGCCGCCGATGCTGCCGACGAGCGGCGGCTGGAGCAGCAGCGGCGGCGCGACGCCCGGGGTCGCGCCACCGGCGTCGTCCGGAAACCCGCCCGACATCGCCGGCAGCGCGTCCGTGCCGCCGTTGATGTGCGCCGCTAGGTCCATGACTAGGCGGTGCGCGCGTGCGAGAGGAGGGCCCGGGGCAGATCAGCGTTTGAGTGTGCGCGCGGACACACACTCACGGCGACGATTTCGTCTTCTGCTTTTCGGGCGCGCAAGGGGTTGTGGTCGTGCTGAGTGTGCGTGCTATGCGTGAGGATGCGGACTAGACCTCCTAGACGGATGGAGAGACCGGGGTTAATGGCGTGACAGGCGGTCGTGTTTTAGGCCGGCGTGCGCGCACAGTCGGCAACGCCCCCGCCGCCAACGCCCCGGGCGAAACGCAAGCGAGAGAGACAGTGTTGTTGTTCGCCGGTGTTGTTTTTTGGTTGGTTCGATTGAACACAAAGAATCGCCCCTGCCAGATCGGCAGTTGGCGGACCCGCGGATGCAGCGGGTCGTTCCGTCACGGGTTGCGTCTCCGCGTGTCAAAAAATGGGCTACCGAAAGAAGGGGAGGGCGTCCTCTGGCGCTCCGCCCGCCGGCATCGAAAAAATAACGAAAGACCGAATCGCCGTCGTTTTTCTCACACGGCGATGCCCCCGCTGCCCATCATCACGCCGTCGACCGCCTTGCCCACCCGCTCGCGCCAGTCCGACGCTAGGAGGTCCCGCACCGCGTCCAGCACGCGCAGGTCCGGGTGCAGCTGCGACGACCACCCCTCCAGCACAAGGGTGGTGACGACCACGGCCGACACGGCCGCCCGCAGGACGACTCCGTGCTGCCGGATAGTATCCACCACGTCGCGGAAGACCTGCGCGCTGTACACGCGCAGCGTCTCGGCGTCCATCGAGTCGAACATGGCGCGCAGGTCGCGCTCGAAGGCGTCCGGGTCGCGGCAGGGGCGCGCGTCGCGGTCGGCCATCTCCAGCACCGCCTTGGCGACGCCCGACCCGTCCTGCCGCGACAGCGCCCGGAAAAAGTCGACGACGGCGGTCTGGTCGCCGCGCGCGAGCTCGGCCGTCATGCCCGTGTCGAGCAGCACGAGCTGCGGCGTGGTCGCGGCCTCGAGCCAGGCGGGCGGGCGCACGGAGGCCGGCAGGGCGGCCCACGCCGACTTGAAAGCGCCGAGCAGGTAGTCGGCGCCCGGCACTGCGTCCAGTAGCCAGGAGTAGGCGTTATCCAGCTCGCGCACGAGGATGTTCCCCGGGTGCATGTCCGCGTGCACGAAGTTGTCCGACAGCAGCATCTGGAGGTAGGCGCGCAGGCCGGTCTCGGCGACGGACTCGCGGACGCGGGCGGCGGCGGCGGCGGCGACGGCGCGGAGCACCGAGGTGGGGGAGGAGGACGAGGCGGCGGCGGCGGCGGCGGCAGAGGCGGCGGCGGCGGCGGCAGAGGGCGCGGCTGCTGCTGCTGCTGCTGCTGCTGCGGCGGCGGCGGCAGCCTCCTCCTTGCCGGCTGGGCGAGAGGGGGAAGGCGAGGCAGCGCCTCCCGCCTGGTCGGCGGCAGCCGCCGCCGCGGTCGCCGCGGCGTGCGCCGTGCGGGCCTCGGCCGCCTCGGCCTGCGCGGCAAACAGCTGCGTCGCGGCGGCGGCCGTGGCGGCGGCGTTGCCCGGGACGCTGCCCGTCACGGCGCCTCTTCCGCCCCCTCCCGCTGCTGCTCCTCCTGCCCCTGCCCCCCCGCCGTCGGCCGCCGCCTCGCCGCCCGCGCGCCGCCTCCTCAGCGGCGGCGTGAGGGCCGTGGCCGCCGCGCTGGCCTGCTCCGCGCGGTGCAGCGCGGCGGCGGCGGCGGCCGCGCGCGCGGCGGCGGCCGCCACCGTGGGCGGGACCGCCCGCGTGCCGCCGCCGCCGCCGGCCTCCGCCCCGCCTGCCGTCGCCGCCGCCGCCACGACCGCCCGGCTGCCGCCGCCGCCCCAGCCCAGCAGCGCCGCCGCGTCGTCGCACGCGCGCTCCTCCCCATCCGAGGCCGCGGCCGCGGCGGCCGTGGCCGCCGCCATCACGGCCGACGCGGGCCCGGGCCCCAGCCTCCGGCGCCGCCGCTCGCGCTCGATGCGCCGCAGCCGCTCGGCGGCCACCTCGGCGCGCGTGTCGGCGCTCGCGCGCACGAGGCCGTTCATCAGCGCGCCCTCCTCGAACGACTCGACCAGCACCTCGGGCGACACCAGGGGGTAGTGCGGGGCGGGGAAGCGCACGCGCCGCCAGCGGCGGAAGTTGTGCGCGAAGCGCGCCAGGCTGGCGGCCTCGAGCGACAAATCCAGCTGCTCGCGCAGCGGGGTGCCGAACTGTCGCACGGACTCGTCCAGGCGCAGGTCGCGCAGGCCCGGCACGGCGGCCGACAGGGCGGCCGCGCGGCGCATGAGCTCAAAGTCGCGCGCCATGAGCTCGGGCGCGCGCGGGTGGCGCACCTTGACGGCGACGACGGTGCCGGCGGCGACGCCGCACGCCTCGGCGGCGCGCGCGGAGAGCGTGGCCTTGTGCACCTGCGCGATGGAGCCGGACGCGACGGGCCGCGGATCGAAGGTGTCGAAGAGGTCGCGCAGGGGCCTGCCGAAGGCGCGCTCGACGGCCGCGACCGTCTCCTCGGGCGCGTGCGCGGGCGCGTTGCTCTGCAGGCGGGTGAGCGAGGCGCACACGTCCGGCGGGAAGAGGTCGGGCCGGGTGGCGGCCCACTGCCCCCACTTGATGAAGGCCGGGCCCGCGTGCTCGAGGGTCCAGCGCACGAGCTCGACCCAGCGCGCGCGGCGGCGCGCGGCGCCCTCGGCGCCGCCCCACCACCCGCCGCCGCCGCCGCCGCCAAGCAATGCGAGCGCCGGCGCAGACAGCACGGCCGGCGTGAAGAGGAGGAGCAGGTAGGCGCCGCGCAGCCACGTGCGGGCCTCGTCGTCGGCGGCGGCCCACGCGCGCTGCAGGGCGGGGAGCACGCGCTCGCGCCACCACCGCTGCGCCGAGGCGGCGCTGATGGTGATGGCGGCAGCGGGCCGCTGGCCGCCGCCCTGCTCGTTCTTCTCGCCAGAGGTGGCCGCCGCGCCCGCCACTGCTGCCGCCGCCTCCGCCGCCGCCGCCTTTGCGTGCGCCGCGGCGTCCTCGCGCTCGCGCTGCCGCAGCTCGTAGTAGCGCGCGTCGTACGCGTGCGCGTGCGGCAGGAGCATCGTCGCGCCGCCGGGCGAGAGCGCGGCCAGCGCCAGCCAGGCGACGGCGGCGGCGCCCAGCGCGCTGCGGGCGACAAACGACGCCTGCCACAGCGCGCGCGCGGCGGTCGTCGCGGCGGTGGCCGCGCGATAGGGGGCCGCGGCGGCAGCGGGGCCAGTCGCGCCGGTCAGAAGGGGCCGGCGGGCGGATGAGGAGGCCCAAGAGGAGGAGCCGCCGCCGCCGCCGCCGCGCGCGCGGAGCGGCCGCACCAGCAGCGCGGCCCGCGCGGGCAGCGGCAAGAGGGCCGCGCGCCGCGCGGCCGCGCCACCGCCGCCGCCGCAACCATGGACCAGCGAGAGGCCGCTGCCGCCGAGCTGCGAGAAGTGACGCGCGGCTGCTGCTGCGGTTGTCGTGGCCGCTTTGCTGCCGTTGCCGCGCGAGGCCGGCGTCGCTCGCCAGGCGGCGGCGGCGGCCGCCGCCGTCGTCGTGGTCAGGCACGCCGGTCGTCCTGCTGCTCCTGCTGCTGCTGCTCTTGCCGCCGCTGCTGCTGCTTGGGGTTGCCTGCGGTGTGATGTGATGAGTGGGCAGATGCGTGCGTGTGTGTGTGAGTCGACGCCAGTCAAGATTTCTGGGAGGAGGCTTCCAAACCCTCGTCCTCTGGAATCGTCAAACGCCCCCTCCCTCTGCCCACGCGCACGGCGGCGCTCGCGGCGCGAAAAGTCTCACCTGAACGCCAGCATCGGCCCGGCCGGCTGCGCGAGGACGCGGCGCAGCAGCAGCAGCCGCGCGGGCGCCTCGACGGCCATGCGAGGCACCCCTCGCCGACTTGCTTTTTATGTTGTGATGCGCGCGTGCGTGCGTCCACCCAAGCGCCCTGGGAACGCCGGCGCCGGCTCCGATTGGACCGTGCGCGTGAGCAGGAGGCGCGCGGCAGGGCCGGGGCGCAGCAGGAAGGTCGCGATTTGCGAGGCGCTTTTTGACAGTTTTTGCTTGTGGGTGGGGGGGGGACGGACGTCAAAGAGAGATGAGGCGGTGGTTGATGCTGCGATTGGATGAAACGTCTAAGAGAGAGGGACAGGATGGGGGATGGTTGCGAGGACGGTATGCGGGGAGTTGCGAGGAGAGGGCGGCTGTGTCTAGAAGGGCGGCCGGCGGCGCAGGGGCGCCGCCGGCGCACGCGGCGCTCGCTCACCCCCCCCCCAGCGCGCCCGCTCACTCCTCGAACACCACCGTCTTGTTCTTGTGCACGATCACCCGGTCCAGAACGTGCGCCCGCACCGCCCGCGCCAGCACCACGCGCTCTAGGTCGCGGCCCTTGCGCACCATGTCGGCCACCGTGTCGCGGTGCGTGATCGTGGCCACGTCCTGCGCCAGGATCGGGCCGCAGTCGAGGTCGGCGGTGGCGTAGTGCGCGGTGGCGCCAATCAGCTTGACGCCGCGCGCGTGGGCGCGGTGGTAGGGCCTAGCGCCTTCGAAGGCGCTGTGTCGGGTGGGGGATGGATTGGTCGGATTGAATTGATGGGTTGGTTCGTGTGGCGTGTGTTTTGGTTTTGGGGCGGGGGGGAGGGGGAGTTTTGTGACAGAGAGAGCGTGCGTAAGTTTGGCGGCCGGCGCGTTTGTTCGGGTTTGCAGGGAGAGACCGACGCCTGGCACGACGACAAAACAAGGTACTCAACGGCAGGAACGAGTGGTGGATGTTGACCGTGCGGCGCCAGTTGGCCCCGCAAAACTCGGGCGACATGATCTGCATGTAGCGCGCCAGCACGACCAGGTCGGCGCCCGCATCCCCGATGATGGCCGAAAGCCGCGCCTCGTGCGCCTTGCGCGCCGACGCCCGCCCCTCGGCCGTCGACGGCACGATGCCCGCCGCGTTGCCCCCGTCCGCCCGCGCCACGCCGATGGGCACGTGCTCGAAATCGACGCCAAACATGCGGGCCACGTGCTCGAGGTCCGGGTGGTTGGACGCGACCACAGGGACTTCCATCGGCAGCTCGCCGTTCTTGGCGCGGATCAGCAGGTCGTACAGGCAGTGGTCGAGCTTGGACACGAGCACCACGCACCGCTTTTTCAGCAAGACGGGCGCCGAGGACGCCGACGAGGGGGCGCCGGCCGTGCCCGCGGTCCCCCTGGCGACGCCGCTGTTGACCGAGAGGCTGAAGTCCATGGCGTAGCGGTCGGCCACGGCGCCGATGGCTCGCTCGAGCACGTCCAGGTTGGGGATGCCGACGGACAGGTCGGTAAAGTCAAAGTGGATGCGCTGGAAGAAGCGCGGTGCGCCGGCGCTGCTGCTGCCGCCGCCGCCGTCGCTCCTGCTGCCGCTGCTGCCGTTGCCGTTTGGGCCGCCCGCCGCCGTGGCCGCCGCGCTGCCGCCGTCCTTGCCCTCCTGCTGATAAGAGTCGGCATCCGTGAATTGGTCGCTCGCGAGGACGTTGCAGTTGTAGCCGGCCAGCAGGGTCGCGAGGGCGGCGATGACGCCCTTTTGGTCGGGGCACTGCACGAGCAGCGTGGCCGTGAAGGCGGTGGTGGGGGTTGCCGGCGAGGCAGCGTGGGCCGCCGCCGGGGGAGCGCCGCCGCTCCGAGCCGCCGCCGCCGAGGGAGAAGGGGAGGGCGCGGCCGCGGGCGCGGAAGACGACGCGGCGGTCGGTTGCGGCCGCCGCCGCCGCGCCGCCGCCGCGACGGCCGGCCGCCGCGGTTCCCGTAGCCACGGCCGCTGCTGCTTCTGCTGCTGCTGCTCAAGGCGCGCGCAACCGCGCGAGCGCCCGGACGCGAAGACGTGCATGGCGTCTGCCCGTGTGTCTGGTGTACAAAGAGAGAGGGGGGCGCTCTCGGGAGCGACCGAAAAAAGAGAGAGAGAGAGCTGCAGGAGCCGCCGCTTCAATCTTGTTTGCTTCTTGCTGCGGAGAGGCTGCTCGGACAACTCGGCCAAATTTAAGGTGAGGGTGCGGATGCGAGATTGAGTTGGGACGGGGGTAGAGAGGGGCCTTTGAGAGAGACTGGCGAGATCATATGCAGCGCGGCACGGGCGAGCGGGGCGAGCGATGAGGGAGAGCCGACGGCGGCGGGGACGGCTGCTTTCGAGCGCTCACTCTCTCGACGGCATGGTGCAAGAATGAAATAAATATAGGTGGCGACGATGATTGAGTCTAGATGCCGCAACCATCTGAGAGGTGCGCGTGTGTGTGTCTAAGCAGCAAGCGCGACGACGGCAGGCACGCAGAACAGAAGGAGAGCGCCCCCGCTCCGCGAATGCAAAAAGCAAAAAAAAGCCCTGCCAGAAACAGAACAGACGACGACGATCAGGCCTTGGGGGAGTCCGCCGCCGGCGCAGCCTTCTTCTTGCTCTTGAGGTCGAGCGAGGGCAGGCCCTTGGGCGCGGGGCGCTCCGTTTTGGGCGAAGCCGGTGCCGCCGCCGCCGCCGCCGCCGCCGCCGCCGCCTCTTCCGCCGCCGCCTTTGCGGGCGCTTCGGCCTCCTTCTCCTCCTCCTCCACCGGGTCGGGGCCGAGGTCCAGGTCCGCCGCGCGCGTGTGGTTCTTCAGCGCCGCGCGCACGTCCGCCTCCGTGCACTTGGCCTCGCGGAAGCGCGCGGCCGCGTCGCCCAGCGCCGCGCGCCAGGCCTTGCCCGCCGCCTCGGACGCCTTGCCGCCGGCCTTTGCGGGCTCGTCGCCGGCCACCGCCGCCAGCATCTGCGACCACTCGTATGCGGCGTTGCCCGACATGATGAGGGCCTGGGACTCGGAGCTGGCCTCGGACGACGGCTCCTGCTCGGCGGGCGCGGCGGCCGCGCCGGCCTCGCCCGCCGCGCCGCCGCCCTCCTCGGGCGCGCCGGCCGCCGCCGCCTCGGCCGCCGCCGCCGCCGCCGCCGCCGCCGCCTCGGCCTCCTCCTCCTTTGCGTCGGCGGCGCGCTTGGCGTCGAGCGCGGCGCCGGTGATCCGCATCCTGTCGAACCACTTTGCGGCGGCCTCGTAGTGCTTCTTGGCGGCGGAGACGTCGCCCGGGCTGACGCGGCGGAGGGCATCGCGCAGGGCCGACGCGGCGGCGGGGGTCACCTCGGCGGCGCCACCCGTCCTGCCCTCCTCGGCGCCGGCCTCGGCCTCGGCGCCTTCAGCGGCGGCGGCGCCCTCCTCCCCCTCCTTCTTCTCCTCCTCCTCCTGCTCGGCGGCCTTGCCGCCGTCCGTCCGCACGACCGCCAGCCCCGCGCGCAGCTTGGCCCGCTCGAACTCGAGCGTGCCCATCGCCGCCAGCGCGTCGAGCTGCTCGGGCCGGTACTTGAGCGCCTCTTGGTAACGCCTCTCCGCGAGGTCGAACTCTGCGCCGGCGGGCTTGGCGGCGGCCGCCAGCGCGGCCTTGGCCGCCGCTTTCGCGCGCGCCTCGTTGGTGTCGGCGACGCCCGGCGCGCGCGCGGCCTCGGCCGCGGCGGGCGCGGCGTCGTCCACGTGCTTGAGCGCCACCTGGACGTGCACGTTGCCCCAGTTGACGAGGCACGTGGCCGTCGCCTCTGCGAATTTCTCCTGCGCCTTTGCAAACAGCGGCAGCGCGGCGTCGCAGCGCAGCGTCGCGAGCATGGCGCGGCCCATGTGGTCCCACCCGTCGTTGGTCGCGTCGGCGTGCTGGTCGGCATCGATCGCGCTCATGTCGCGGAAGACGTCGGCGAACTCGAGCAGCCACTCGTCCATCTGGCCCGCGGCGGCGCCGCCGCCGGCCGCCGCCGCCGCCACCTCGGCCTCCTGCTCCCGCCGCACCTGCGCCGCCTCCTCGGCCTCGATCTCGGCCCTGGCCTCGCCGTGCGCCTGCCGCACCTTGGCCGCCGACAGGCGCGCGTACCGCTCGTGCAGCAGGCGCTGCTCCTCCTCCGCCTCGGGGACCGGCGGCACCTGCGCCGCGTCGGCCACGCGCACGGCCGTCACCTCGAACGGCAGCAGGTAGCCGACGCCCGCGGCCTGGCGCGCGGCCGCCGGGTCGCGCAGCAGCGCTGCCGCCGCCGCCTGGCCGACGTCCTGCCCGCACGTGATGGTGACGGGCGCGCCGCCGCCCGAGGCGTCGGCGTAGCGCAGGATAAAGGGCACGGGCTTGCCGCCCGGTGCGAGCTGCGGGCCGAACTTGTCGATGGCGCCCGCGCGCAGCATGGCGTACGAGGCGGCGGCCGCCGGCATGAACACGGCGCGCGCGTCGGACGGCGCGGCGGCGGCGGCGGCGGCGGCGGCGTCGCCGCCGTCGGCGGCGGTGGCCAGCGTGACCTTGGCCGCAAAGTAGTTGATGGGCGGGCGCTGCTGCTGCTGCTGCTGCTGCTGCTGCTGCTGCTGCTGCTGCTGCTGCTGCTGCGCGGCCTGCGCCTGCGCCTGCTTGTAGGCGGCGGCGGCCGCGGCTGCGCGCCCGGCGGGGCCGCCCGAGGCCGCGCCGCGGTTGACGGCGAGCGAGGGGCCGCGCGCGGCGGCGGCGGCGGCCGCGCCGACGCCGGCGCCGGCGCCGTTGGTGCCGCCGCCGCCGCCCGCGCCGTTGGCGGCGGCGCCGCCCTGCAGCGCGGCGCGCAGGCGCTGCTCCAGGCGCCTCGAGTCCTCGCTCGCGTGCTCGGTGCGGTTGTACGCCTGCGCGTCCGACAGCGCCTGCTTGTACAGCGCCAGGTGCTCGTGGCAGTGCGCGCGGCGCAGCAGCGCCTTGGCGCACGCCGGCGCGGCGGCGAGCGCGGCCGAGCACTCGCGCGCCGAGTCGCGCCAGCGGCGCTGCGCGTACAGGCACGCGGCCTTGGCGCAGATGATGTCGGCGCGCTCGGGCGCGCCCTCGGGCAGGATGGCGGCCGCGGACGCGTACGCCTCGATCGCCTTGGCCCACTCCTTCTTTACAAACAGCTTGTCGCCCTCGCCCTTGGTCTCGCGCGACTTGGCGGCGACCTGCTTTTTGTGTTTAGTTTTGGGTTTTGGGTTTTGGGTTTTGGTTGTTTTGTTTTTATGTTTTTGTCCAGGGTTGGGGTTCAAAGGAATGGGGACGGGGATAAGTGAGCAGCGGGCTCTTGAGAGGCGCGCGTGCGTGCGTCGTGGGGAGATGGATGGCAGACACACACATAGAGAGAGAGAGGGAGGACACGCGGCGCGCGCGTGTGGCGCGCGCGTGTGGCGGAGGCGGCCGCCGTAGGCCGTTCGTTGCAGCGGCCGCCGTCGCACGCCCGCCCGCGCCACCAAAAGTGCGGGCTCCCTGGCGGCGCGCCCTCGCACGCTGCACTTGGCGCCTCGTCGGCCCCCCCACTGTTCATAGCGACATTGTCCCAGTCTGTCTCTCGCTTGCGGCGGGGGGGCAAGGGCGCAATGAGGCGGACGAATGGATGTGCAAGGAGAGAGGCCACGGAGGAGGCAAGAGAGGCGCCTTCTCCCCATCCACGGCCCCCAAGCACCGTCCCATCCGATGCGCGGGGCACGCACCTCCGGGTCGAGCTCGACCTTGGGCGCCTTGGGCGCGGATCCCGCGCGCTTCTTGCTGCCCATGTCGGCGCTTTAGCTCGGGGGGAAGGGGAAAAGAGGAGTGACTTTGTGAGGCTGTCTTCGGTGCGTGAGCGAGTGGCTTGTGTGCTTGCTGAATCGTGCCAGAGGCAATCGGAGAGAGCACGCGGGGGGGATGATTTGTCGAGTGGCGTGCGTGTGTGGGTGGCGAATGCGTGTGAGGGCGCCTACGACATTGGAGGGCGACGCCCATGGCGGATGGCGCCCCTTCCTCCGCCTCGTCGTCGACGCTTCCGCCGGCGGCTGGCGTCTGGGGCCTGTGCGCAAGTCCCTCCCCCCTCCCCTGGCCCGAGCCGACGGACATCTCATGGGTATCGAGCCCACGACGATGGGCATCGGATCCCCACATACTGGGGATTGCGCCCAGCCGCCCGCTCTGCCCTCGCGCGGATCGAGGACCCACCGCCGTCGGCGCCGCTCTCCTACCGCCGGCGCCGCTCACCGGCGCCGCTCGCCCCGCCGGCGCTCGCGAAGATTGAGCAGCGCGCGCTGCCCCTTCGCCCAGCCCTCCAAACCTCTCAGCGCTCACGGCGCCCTCGCGCTTCAACTTAACCCGAGCTCCACACCCCTTACCAGATGCAGGCGCGGCAGATGCAGGCGCGGACAGCGCCGACCAAGTCGACGCGGTCGACGCGGTCGTTCCCGGCTGTCGCCCGTCCGCGCGTCCGCGCGGCCGCCGCGGGCAATCAGACCGAGGCCGCCCGCACGAGGTAAGAGCACTGCGCGCGCGCGCGCCGACCCGCCCGGCACAATCGCCTGGCCCAGCGGGAGCGAGAGGAAAGACCCTTGTCGGGGGTTTCGCCCTCCCCTTCTCCCTCCCCCTGCTCCTTTTTGGTTTGCTGCTTTTCCTGCTTGAGCGATCGCAAGAAAGAGTGTTCCCTCTCCCCCCGTCCGATGGCCTCTTGGCGGGCGCTCACGAAAGAACCTGAAGCTCTGTGGCCGGACAAAGGCGCGCGCGCGACGCAATGAGCGCCACGGATCGCGCGCCGCGCGACATTCCCGCCCCCGGTCGACAAGAAGCGCGGTGGCGGGTTTGTCCCTCGGCGGCGAAGTCTCTCGGGCAAGCGTCGGCGGAAGCCCCCTTTTTCACGCCCTTAACTTGCTCACCACCCTCTCTTCTCCCAACCCATCATTACCAAACATGATCGCCTTCACAGCGTCGAGGACCCCCGCCCGGGGCGCACGGACCAGTCCGCGGGCGCCTCGCCTATCAAGACGACGCCGTCGCCCGCGCTGTCGACCGTGAGTTTTTCCTGCGTGCCGTTTTTTTCGCGGGCGGCGCGCCCACGCCGCGCTTTGCGCGCGTCATCGAATAGCGGCGCCACGCGCTCGCCACAGACCAACACTCAGCAGCGCATCCCAGGCCGCACCCATTGCCTCGCCTCTCGTGTCGAGATCGCTCGCCGAGGCACGCGCAGCGCGCCTGTCCGAGACCACCACCCCCGCGCGGTCGTTACTTTCGGTTGCGTGCGATTCGATCTCGAGGAGGGAGAGCCGCCCGCCTCCCCCGCCTCTGCTACTCGAGGAGTCCAGCCCGCGAGCGAGCGACCATGGCCGCCGCCGCCGCTGCGGACCCCGCCCCCCCCAAGGCAAGGGCCTGATCCCTTGTTGCGCTTCTTCCCCCCCTCTCTCTCTGTCTCCTCTTTCCTTTCTTGCTCACGCACTCACCCCCCGCCACCGCCTTCCCACCCACAATGAACCAACCACAGGTCGAGGACTTTCCGATGGACGGCATCGCGTACACGCCCGAGTGGGCGGCGCTGCAGCAGCACGTCGCGGAAATCGAGAAGACGTGAGTGTGCTTTTCCCCCTGGGGGATGTCTCCGCGCGCGCGCGCGCGCCCGCTTCCCCAGCTGCGACGCCATCCTCGGCGATCGCGCCGACAGGTGCCGACCGCGCGCGATGAGTGCCCGGAACGCGTCACGCATTGTCGCTTGTCGAGAGAGAGAAAGAGAGACGATGCGCCGCCTAGTGTGACTGGCGCCGATCGCGCGCGCCCCGTCCGCTCGCTCGCTCGCTCTCGCCGCCCGCAAACGCCGAAACCAAACCCACCAACCCCCCAAACAACTTGACATCAACCCCCCAATTACACAGCCACCTCAAGGACCTCATGTCCGACGACCGCCGCTGCGCCGCCCTCATCAAGGAAGACTTGGGCCTCTACCTCGACCTGTGCCGCCAGCGCATGACGCCGACCACTGTGCGCCTCTTGCTGGCGCTGGCCGAGCGCGCGGGCCTGCGCAAGAAGATCGCGGCCATGTTCGCGGGCGAGCACATCAACTCGACCGAGGACCGCGCGGTCCTGCACACGGCCACGCGCGCCCCGCGCGACGCGTCGATCATCGTCGAGGGGCGCGACGTCGTGCCGGACGTGTGGTCGGTGCTCGACCGCATCAAGGCGTTCACTGACAAGGTGCGCTCGGGCGAGTGGAAGGGCGAGACGGGCAAGCCGCTCACGTCGGTCGTGGCCATCGGCATCGGCGGCTCGTACCTGGGCCCGCTGTTCGTGCACACGGCCCTGCGCACGGACCAGACCGCCATGGACGCCGCCAAAGGGCGCCAGCTGCGCTTTTTGGCGAACGTGGACCCGATCGACGTGGCGCGCGCCCTGGGCGGGCTCGACCCGGAGACCACGCTGATCGTCGTCGTGTCCAAGACCTTTACCACGGCCGAGACCATGCTCAACGCGCGCACGGTGCGGTCGTGGCTGGTCGCCGCCCTCGGCGAAAAGGCCGTCGCCAAGCACATGGTGGCCGTCTCGACCAACCTAAAGCTGGTGCGCGAGTTTGGCATCGACCCCGACAACGCCTTTGGCTTCTGGGACTGGGTCGGCGGGCGCTACTCGGTCACGTCGGCCGTGGGCATCCTCCCCCTGGCGCTGCAGTACGGCTTTGACCAGGCCGAGCAGTTTTTGCGCGGCGCGCACAGCGTGGACGCGCACTTCCGCGACGCCCCCTTGGCCGACAACCTGCCCGTGCTGCTGGCGCTGGCGCAGCTCTGGAACATCAGCTTTTTGGGCTACCCCGTGCGCGCCATCCTGCCCTACTGCCAGGCGCTGAGCAAGTTCGCGCCGCACATCCAGCAGGTCTCGATGGAGAGCAACGGCAAGGGCGTCGACTTGTCCGGCTCGCCGCTGCCGTTCGAGTCTGGCGAGATTGACTTTGGCGAGCCGGGCACCAACGGACAGCACTCGTTCTACCAGCTCATCCACCAGGGGCGCGTCGTGCCCTGCGAGTTCATCGGGGTCGTGCGCTCGCAGCAGAGCGTCTACCTCAAGGGCGAGATCGTGAGCAACCACGACGAGCTCATGTGCAACTTTTTTGCGCAAGCCGACGCGCTGGCCTATGGCAAGACGCGCGAGGAGCTCCGCGCGCAGAACGTGCCCGACTATCTGATCCCGCACAAGTCGTTCACGGGCAACCGCCCCTCGCTCAGCTTGTTGCTGCCGGAGCTCAACGCCTACACGGTGGGCCAGCTGCTGGCGCTGTACGAGCACCAGGTCGCGGTTTTGGGGTTCGTTTGGAACATCAACTCGTTCGACCAGTGGGGCGTGGAGCTGGGAAAAGTGCTGGCGAGCCGCGTGCGGCAGGTCATGAGCGACAGCCGCAACAAGCAGCGGCTGGTGGAGCCGAGCGACGGGTTCAACACGTCGACGCAGCGCCTGATCAATAAGTACCTCGAGGGCAAGACGCAGCTCAACTACCCGCGGCCGCGCGACGTCTTTCCCTCGTCGCTGGTCGAGGCGGCGGAGAAGTTTTGAACAGAGACGACGAGGAGGAGGAGACGACGAGGAGGAGGGCGAGGCTGTTTGTCTGTCGCCGTCCGTCGTCGTCGTCGTGGTCACGCCTCGGTCTTCTTCGGTTGGTCGCGGGAGCGCGCCGCGGCGCGGTTTCTTGTCTCGCGTCGCGCGCCGCCCTCTCGTTTCCGCCCTCTCTCGTTTCCGCCCTCGCCCTCTCTCATTTCCGCCCTCTCTCTCAACTCGCCGCGAAGAAGAAAAAAACACGCATGCACGGCGTTTCTGCAGATTGTGATTGTGGGGAGCCGCTGATCCCCTTACCCCTTTCCCCCCTTAGCGACTCCGTCTTTTAGGACGCGCCCCCTCCCCCACACACCCCGCCCCAAAAACGAATGCTAAAAAAAGCCGCCGTCGTGCGGCCGCTGCGGGCGAGGCGCGCGGCGTCGAGAGGAAAAGCGGGTTGTCGGTTCGCGGCCGCCCTCCTTTCTTTCTCCTCCTCCTTGTGTCGGCTCAAAGGAACCGCGCCTCTCCCCCCCCCCCCCCCCCCCCCCCCCCCCCCGCCCGCGCCCCCCCCCCCCCCCCCCCCCCCCCCGCCCCCCCCCCCCCCCCCCCCCCTCTCTTTTACACCCCCCACAACC
>Ga0335398_10001076_pt1 | contig 47787 bp, 45 predicted proteins | sample BON03_FD_205742 | JGI IMG/M metagenome (GOLD analysis project Ga0335398, IMG submission 205742) | Freshwater microbial communities from Lake Bonney liftoff mats and glacier meltwater in Antarctica - BON-03 (spades assembly) (version 2) | ecosystem: Environmental > Aquatic > Freshwater > Ice >... | reverse complement strand
CGACGTGCGTGCGGCTTTCGTAGCAGAGAACGATTTCGTAACGCGATTTACTTCCACTGCGGTGGTTTGAATCTTTATCCGAAAACACTGGATTTATAGGGTGACCCACTACAAGCGGTGAAGCCCCGATAAACATGAACCTTCAGAAACTCTACTTATGCATGCCAATAATTAAGGGAGGTTTACACGATGACATCTATGTCGGGAGTTTAGGGATCGCTGGCGGAGCTCCCCGGATTCAAACGCGCAGTAGTCGGTCTCCGCCCAGCTCGGCGTGAGGTGCAGCTAAATGGTAATCTGCGGCTATTTGGGGTAATGCAGTAGCGCCAATACCCTCTTGTCCAGTACGATTACCCCCTTTACATAGCTTGCGATGAACCCTCGGCACGATAGAACGCGGGCGTGGGGCCAAGTGGGTTGGTCCGGGTAAACGACCGCAAACACAAGAATAGGAAAACACTCGGGAACGCGAATGCCTACATTGAACTGGATCGGCAAAGAAGCCGTCGTCAAACACCATAAAGAAGTGCCGTTCCGCCTACTGGAGGCGGTGCCGGAACTATCCTGGGGCGATACGGACAGCGGCAATCTGATCGTGCAGGGTGACAATCTGCATGCGCTCAAGGCACTGTTGCCTCGCTACGCCGGCCAGGTGAAGTGCATTTACATCGACCCGCCGTACAACACCGGTAACGAGGGTTGGGTCTACAACGACAACGTCAACAGCCCGGAGATTCGCAAGTGGCTCGGCGAGGTGGTCGGCAAGGAAGGCGAAACGCTGGATCGGCATGATCGCTGGCTTTGCATGATGTATCCACGACTGGTGTTACTCAGAAAGTTCTTGCGAGAAGACGACGACGTCATTTGGATTTCCATTGATGACGCGGCAGTCAGTCTGATGCGCTTACTGATGGACGAAATTTTCGGGGCTGGAAGATTCATTGCCTGCAATGTTTGGCAAAAACGCTACTCACGAGAAAATCGCGAAGCAATTGGGGATGTGCACGAATACTTGCTGGTTTATGCGATGAGCCCAACGAAATTCAAGGCAACTCGCAACAAGGTCCCAATTGACGAAAAACAAGCGAAAGTTTACCGGAATCCCAATAATGACCCGAAAGGAAGGTGGCGCCCTATTCCGATGACGGCACAAGCCGGCCACGCAACTCCAGATCAGTTTTATGAAATAACAGCACCAACAGGGAAAAAGTTCAAACCTGCGGCAGGTAGGTGTTGGGGGTTGGCTCAAGCAACTTTTGAGAGACTTCGAGCTGAGGGGCGTATTTACTTCGGCAAGAACGGTAATTCCCAGCCAAATGTAATCCGCTATTTAACGGAAGTAGACGGAGTGGTGCCTTGGACCTGGTGGCCTCACGACGAAGTCGGGAACACCGATGAAGCAACCAAAGATTTAATGTCGGTATTCGGGGGAACGAGTCCGTTTAACACCACACCAAAGCCGGCACGACTGATTCAGCGTGTCATACAGATTTCAACCAACCCTGGGGATTTGATTCTTGATAGCTTTGCCGGTTCCGGAACTACCGGCCATGCGCTGCTAAAGCAAAACGCCGAGGATGGAGAGACTTCTCGCCAATTCATACTCGTGGAGATGGATGATGAGATTGCGCGAAGTGTGACCGCCGAGCGCGTCAAGCGCATTGCCTCTGGCTATACCAACACCAAAGGTAACGCCATCGAAGGCCTCGGCGGCGGCTTCCAGTTCTGCCGCCTCTCCGCTGAACCGCTGTTTGATGCCGAAGGCCAGATTCGCCGCGACGTCGGCTTTGCGCAACTGGCGGAATTCGTCTGGTTTGCCGAAACAGGTACGGGCCTGTCACCAGCAAAACGCGGCAAGGCCGACAGCCCTCTGCTGGGCGTGCATGAAGGCCGCGCCATCTACCTGCTCTACAACGGCATCCTCAAGGATAAATCCGTGAGCGGTGGCAACGTGCTCACCGGACCGGTGTTCGATGTGCTGCCCAGATTCGCCGGCCCCAAAGTGATGTACGCCGCCGCCAACCGCATGGGCGCCCGCGCCGCACGCGAAGGCATCACCTTCAAGCAAACCCCTTACGCGCTGGAGGTGTGAAGGTGTCGGAGGAATCGAAAGTCATCATCATTGCCGGACCCAATGGCGCGGGCAAAACCACATTTGCCCGCGAATTTCTGCCCAACGAGGCGGGCTGCCCGATCTTTGTCAATGCAGATTTGATCGCCGCTGGACTGGCGCCCTTCGCGCCGGAATCAGCAGCGGTACCAGCCGGGCGGGTGATGTTGGGCGAGTTGGGGCGCCACTTTGCCGCGCGCCATAGCTTTGGCTTTGAAACTACTCTTTCCGGTCGAGCGTATCTGCGCCATATTCACGAATGGCAGACGGCCGGTTACCGGGTGAAGTTAATTTTCCTGCAACTCAACGACGTGGATGAGGCTATCGCCCGTGTCGCCCAACGTGTTCGCCAAGGCGGTCACGACATTCCTGAAGCCACCATCCGCCGACGCTTCAACGGCGGGCGAAAAAATTTTACTGCCCTTTATGCGCCGCTGGTTGATGCCTGGGCCTTGTATGACAATTCTGGCTCACAGCCAGCGCTACTGGACTGGAGTGAAAAACCATGAACAAACAGCCCATCGAAACCGCAAATGACAGCGATATACGTCTATCATCACAGGCCCTGCGGCGCGCCGCACAACGTGCCCGCGAGTTGGCTGCACAGACATGCACCGCCATCGTGGTCAGCCATGATGGCGTGATCGAGCACATCCGTCCTCAGCCAGAACCTGCAATGTCGTCTGTTCAAGAACCATCACCACCCTATGGTGACAAAGCATGAGCACCTTCTCGCCGAAAATTTATCAACAACAAGTTCTTTTATACTTCCTATACTCAACAAATTCGTAGGTAACGACACATTATGATAATGGTACAGAGCACATTTCAGCTTAAGCAGCACACCCGATCCGATGTGCTGGCATTGATGCAGGATATGACTTCTGAGTCACGCAAGGAACCCGGCTGCCTCAGCTACGAGTATTTTGTTGGCCTTAATGACAACTGCCAGATCGTGTTGGTGCAGGAGTGGGAATCACCGGAAACCTTGCAACAACATTATCAGACTGCGCACATGGAAAAATTTGTCGAGAAGCTGGGTCATTATCTCGACGTGCCTATTGTCACACGCAGCTACGCGTTGCATGATGAAAATGAAGTTCCGATAACAGTAGCGTCCGTGATGGCTGATTGGTCACACGAAACCATTCACTGAGCCAGGCACAGAACTTCGAAATGCGTGGCAGCATCATGCACGGGTTCAAAGTTGTATTCCGCCTGGTCTCCCTAATCAGCTTTTGTCCAGATAGGCGGCTCACTAACTTCACTTAACTTTTACCTCCATATAGAAGAACGAAGGGTAGTAACGGCAACACATAACAATCAATAGGTTACGATTGTTAAATTGCATCCAAAATTGAACCATTGACTCTGCATGTTTGCATCGAATATTGACCCATGCATAATGCTGTGAAGCCGCGAATCTACTAGACCTGCCCGGGTTAACTATCGCCGCAAACCCTGGGTCAGATTTGAGTACAAATCAACACACAGGCTCCCTGGCGAAAGCGCTCCATGCGGAACAAATAGAAATAACACAGCGTTGCCGACATCCAACTGATGTAGAGCGTCCATAAATCATGAGAGATGAAATGGGCGCCGCGCAGCTGTTGCGCGATGCCGAATACTACCCCTAGCGCCAACACGCCCCCTAATACTTCAAAGCGCCATCGTGGCCAAAAGTGGCGTGCCAGAAAAAATAGGCCTAGCCAACAGTAAGCACCGCTGGCATGACCGGCGGGGAAGCAGGCCCCTGGGCTCTGCCCCGCAAGGCGCTCATCGAACAAGCTGAGATAGGCTTTCTCACCACCATAGCGCGCCAAGTCCCAAGGGCAGTCCAAAGCGCTGACCTCCTTCATCAAGTTCACAATCGCCACAGTTATCAAGGCAGACACCAATACGTAGTACAGGCCCTTGCGATATAAGCGCACGGCTTGGCTAAGATGGCTTAGGGCTATGGCGAATAGCAGCGTAAGCAACGCCACCCCCACAACGTTGCGGCCTTGATCATGAATCAAGCCGCTCGTCAGCCATGCGTCCTGTAAGCGCCAAGTCCCGCCCTGCCAGCCATAGAGCACGTCGCCTAGCAGCAAATCGCCGCGGCCAGATATTAGCAAGACATTGCCGAGGACAAATGCGGCAGTAGGGAAAAGAATGAAGGATCGAAAATCGCGTGTCATACCGGCTTGTCTCGTGTTCGGGTAGGCTGATTAATGAGAATTGAGGATAAAGCGCCTGGCTTAAGTCTGTCTTAAGACTTGGCGAGCAGACTAAGTACCGTAACTCCTACCGGTGTATGTAATGAGAGCTGTTATATGCCTGACCTGACATCACGGACAACGTCTGCTTTATTCAAGGCGAAGAGCAGCTCCACGGTTATTCTGCTGGCTGCCCTGACTTTTACGCTGGGCTATAACTACGCATTCTTTCACAATGTGTTCGAGCGCTACCCTGGGCCGGGAAATCTCGCTTTCTTTATTTCACTCGCGGTGCTTCTGGTCAGCTCTATTGCCTTATTTCTTGGTTTAGCGCTCAATAAGTTTACGTTCAAACCTATTCTAATGCTTCTGTTCCCGGCAGCCGCACTCGCAAGTTATTTTATGAATAGCTATAACGTGGTTATCGACTCGTCGATGATCGAAAACTCTGTCATGACAGACTCCCGTGAGGTCTACGATCTTATCAGCCTGCGCCTCGTGATCTACTTAGTAATTCTAGGATTGCTGCCGGCTTATCTCGTCTATCGAATTCCCGTTAGCTGCAAGACCCCTTCCAAAGCGCTTCTAAGTCGGTTGAAGTTTCTTGGCGTAATGCTCGTCCTCATCGTCGGCAATATGTTGCTGATGTCGGAGCAATACGCCAGTTTTATTCGCGAGCAGAAAGAGCTGCGTTACTACATGAATCCACTGACCTTCATCTACTCCTCCGGTAAGTATGTAGATAGTCTCTTGCGTGTTGCTAGCACCGGGCCGCGCGTTCCCATCGGAGAGGATGCCTACATCACCCATAATGGCGAGGCCCGCAAACTCGTCGTGCTGGTGGTCGGCGAGGCCACGCGCGCCGATCATTGGTCGCTCAACGGCTACGAGCGCCAGACTAATCGTGCATTGTCTGAGCATAACATTGTAAACCTGCCCGAGGTCAGTTCCTGTGCCACTTCGACGGCGTTCTCACTGCCCTGTATGTTCTCAGAGATCCCCTTCGAAGACTTTCGCCTGAGCGACGCGAAGGCCCATGAGAATGTGTTGGATGTGCTGCAAAGGGCTGGGGTAAACGTGCTATGGCGCGATAATAATTCCGACTCGAAGGGTGTCGCCCAGGCGATCGCGTTCGAAGATTTTCGAAGTCCCGCTATCAATCCCGTGTGCGATGTCGAATGTCGAGATGTGGGGATGCTCAGTGGTCTAGATAACTATATTGCTAGCCACCCCGAAGGCGATATCGTGATCGTTTTACATCAAATGGGCAACCACGGGCCCGCCTACTACAAGCGTTATCCGAAGGAGTATGAGTTCTATACGCCAGTGTGTGAGACCAATCAAATCGAGAACTGCAGCCGTGAACAGATCAACAATGCCTATGATAATGCTTTGGCCTACAGCGATTTCTTTCTCGCGAGTGTCATCGACTTTCTGCAGCCCTTACAGAATGAATTCTCAACCGCAATGCTCTACATGGCAGACCATGGGGAGTCATTAGGTGAACTCGGTCTCTATCTGCATGGCCTGCCCTACGCTATAGCGCCAGAGGCTCAGACTCATGTCGCGGCAGCGATGTGGCTAGGGGATGATCTAACGGAGGAGGTACGCCAAGAGCTGGCACTGCGGGCGCAGCAGGAACTCTCACACGATAATTACTTTCATACCGTGTTAGGGATGCTGAACGTCAATACCAAAATTTACAACCCGGAACTCGATATCCTGGCGTCCGTCAAATTGTAAGGGCGGCACGCGTAGCCTCGTTGATCGCACGCTTTGCATCGAGTTCGGCGGCGGCATTCGCACCGCCGATTAACTGACAGGGCATCTCCAGGACAGACATTAATTCTTGTAGGGGGGGGCCTGTCTGGCGCAGATCACGATATTGTCCAAGGTTAGCAAGCGCGGCTTGCCATTGACTGTGAGATGCAGTCCCTTGTCATCGATTCGCAGAGTGTCGCGCCGGCCATTTATCTTAAGGCCAGAACCGATGTCATCGGTCAGGCAGTGGGCTGGGGAGTTGAGCAGAACAATCGCTACACTGCAGTCGATTATCACCAGCCTGACGATGAACTGACGGAGGCATGGGTTTTTGATGGCATGGTGGAGGATGTCAGAATGAATTTCCTGGCAGGTCTGATAATCGCCAATGAAGCGCGACTGCCTGCATGGAATGAGGGCGATGAATTCGAGGCGGCACGGCTGCAAGCATTAGAGCAACTTAAACAGTAATCAGACCTCTCCCTGCCTCGCGGCCTGAGCAATATGCTCAGCGGCTCGAAAGGCCAGCGCCATGATGGTCATGGTTGGCTGGCCCCGGCTGGACGATACCAGGCTGCTGCCATCACAGATAAACAGATTCGGCACGTCGTGGGAGCGATGAAATTTATCGACCACGGAGGTTGCCGGATCATTACCCATCCGGCAGGTGCCAAGCAGATGCACAGATCCATTCTGACTTTCCGGTGAGGCGCCCCACATCTTTGTTGCACCGGCGGCTTCCAGCAGTTCCATGGATCTTGCCAGGAAGAATTTCATTGTGGAAATATCGTCCGGGTGATCCGAGTAGGTGGTTCTTAATGCCGGTCGGCCCCACTTATCACGTAAGGTGGGGTCCAGTGTCACATTATTAGTGGAGAGCGGCAGCGATGTGGTATGCCCGACAAAAGCCGCCGTGTGCGTGAAGTTTTCGCGCAATGATTTTTTGTAGGCAGCACCCCAGCTGGGAGCATCGGGCGCAGACCCGCCGAGTGCGGAAGCCATCGGCGTGCCATCGGAAGGGCAGCGACCGTCAATACCACCGCCACCGTAAAAACCCAGCGCCGGGTCGAGGCTGTAGAAATCATGAATTACGCGGGTTGCTGGAACACTTTTGTAAGCATTGACCGGTTCATCGAACACGCCAACTGCCCATGAGTAACCATTGAACATCAGATTTTTGCCGACCATGCCGCTGGAGTTGCTAAGCCCGTCCGGATAACGGTTCGAGGCCGAAAGGAACAGCAGTCGCGGCGTTTCGGCGCCGTTGGCGCTCAGTATCACTGCCTTGGCAGATTGCGCTTGTTCAACGCCTTCGGCATCCCAGTAGATCACTTCATTGGCCCGCCCGCTGGCATCGGTATTTACCTTTGCTACGGTGCAGCCAGTTCGCAATTCGCAATTGCCGCTGGCCAGCGCCTGCGGAATCATGGTTACCGCTGATGAGGATTTGGCTGAGACCTCGCAGCCATAGCCATTGCAAAAGCCGCAATGGACGCAGGCAGGACGACCATTGAAAGGTTTGGACAAAATTGCCAGCGGTGACGGATAAGGCTGGTAACCCAGTATTTTCCCGGCACGCTCCAGCAGCACATCTGAGGATTTCGGGGGCATCGGCGGACACGGGTAATCGCGCGAGCGGGGCGGATCCCAGGGACCCTGCAGACCCGATACACCAATCTCCCAATCTACTTTGGTGTAATAGGGTTCAAGCTCAGCATAGGTGATGGGCCAGTCGGCAAAGTTAGTGCCGGCAATCGGGCCGAGCAGGCTGCGCTCGATAAAATCGACTTCACGCAGGCGCCAGAAATTGCCGGAAAAATGCACGCTGCTGCCGCCGACATTATGGGCATACCCGAGCGCAACCCGTTCGGTAACCTGGGCAGTCTCATTCTCAGTGCGGCGAAAGGTCTGCGGATGACCGTGGCGGCCACCCCAGGTCAGTGCTTCGTTGTGCCGATAAGACCATTCATCGTGACGGAAGTCCCCAGGCTGAAGATGCGGGCCCTGTTCCAGAACCACGGTTGAGAATCCCGCCATTGACAGCTCACGGGCAATAATGCCGCCGGCAGCACCGGAACCCACAATCACAAAATCAACAGCTTCCCTGGTTGGATAGGCAGCCATGTTTATGCTCCTTTTTCCGCGTAATCGGCATCATAGAAACCAAACGGTGGGCTCCACACATGGCGGTCTTCAAAACCGATCAACTCCCAGCCGATGGCATCGCGGTTGCCGCCGTAGCTGGGCAGCGCAAACATGCCCGCAATGGTCAGGTAGCGCAGGGTGCCAAAAAATTCAGAATCCTCAATGCGGCTGAGCAGAGCGTCCTGCTGCGCTGCATCAAGCTGATGAAATACTCCATTCCCGTAGGCGCTGACTGCGCTGGCCTGCAGTTTCAGCAAACCCGCTCGGAGAACTGCAAGTATCGGCTGTCGGCTGTCGTCAAGCACATTGTCGATGAAGTAAATGACGCCGGCTTCAGTGGCGCCGGGAGAGTCGTCGGTGGGGATGATTCGGGCGGCAATCGCTTCAAACTCGGCAGCTTCGTCTGGATTCAAATGCTGCAGTGCCAGCTGGGACAGCCGAGCACTACTGCCGCGCTCACAGGCGCTGAGAATTATCGGCAAGGACAGGACCAGACAGGAATTACGAACTGAGGTTTTTAGAAAATTCCGACGGGAAATATTTTGCAGTTCCATCGCCACTACCTTCCTGCAATAGTAAGAATGGCAAAGGTATGCCAATAAATTTCAATTAGCAATTACAAAAAATACCAGAATAGTAAACCCTGCGGTCAGTATTGCGCGGTCACCCTCAGAGCGCTCATAGAGTTACTCACAGGTTCCCTAAAGTCCGAACACCAGAATGATCGCCCGGATCCCCAGCATGATGGTGACTGCAAAAATGACCAGGCCACAAAAATTCTGGAAATGACTGTTTACATGAGCGCCGAGCACGGCTTTTCGGTTCATGATCCAAAGAATAATGCCGACCACAATCGGCAGTGCAATCCCATTGGCGATCTGTGCAAATTGAATGATTTCAATCGGACTGATTCCGAGCGAAGAGAAGACCACACCCAGCGCCAGCACCAGCATCCACACTATTCTGAAATTCCGACTTTTTAAATTGCCATCCCAGCCCAGACAGCCATTGGCTACATACGCTGCCGCCAGCGGTGCGGTGATTGCCGAGGTGATGCCAGCGGCAAACAGACCAATGCTCAGAAAATATCGGGCAAAACTGCCGAATAAAGGTTCCAGGCCGCGCGCCAGATCCGCTGCGCTGGCGATAGTTTCCGTATTGGCAGAGGCCGCTGAAATGATAATTGCAATCGACACCAGGCCTCCCAGCGCAACTGCAATTACGGTGTCTTTGCGAGCATGATGCAGATCAGCCTGGGTTTGCCATTTTTCTTTGACCAGAGAGGCATGCAGAAACAGATTGTAGGGAACCACGGTGGTGCCAATAAGGCCAACCACGGTGAGCAGGCTGGCATCGCTGAGCGAGGGCACAAACAGGCCTTTGAACATCGCAGACAGATCGGGGCGGGTCATCATGGCGGTGGTCACGAAGGCCAGACTCATCAGCACCACCAGCGAGACCAGGGCGCGTTCCAGTATTTTATAGTTGCCGATATACAGCAGAACGAAGGCTGCTGCTCCAATCAGCAGACTGAGGAATCGTGATGCTCCTGGATTGGAATCGGCCAGCAGCGTTTCCAGGCCCAATCTGCCGCCACTGATATTGCCCGCTTCATAAGCCGCATTACCAACAACAATTGCCGCCATGATCAAGGTCAGTACGATGCCTTTAACCAGCGGCTGGGTCAGCTCCTGGCGGATTACGTCAGCCAGCCCTTTCTGAGTAATGATGCCAATGCGGGCGGACATTTCCTGCAGCACGATAGTGGCGATGGTAGACAGCACCATCGCCCATAACAGGTCATAGCCAAAGCGCACGCCGGCAATGGTGCACACCGTTACTGTGCCAGGGCCGATGAAGGCGGCCGCCACCAGCGCGCCGGGGCCGGAGTTCTTCAGCCAGTCAGACATGAGAGCTGTGCTGATCTGTATTCGATGCGTTTATCAATATCGCGAATCCCTGTTGAGCTGTCAGCAATTTATCCAGCGCCGATTTTGACTCGATAGCTTATACTGACGCCCATGAATCTGCCATGGAACAGAAAATTTTACCGTCGCCCTGCAATATTCTCTTCCGCAACCTGGATTACTTATCATGTTCAAACCCGTCCTCTTTTTGCTGATGCTGTGCGCGCTTGTGAGCTGTAACGGCCAGTCCGTACAAGCTCCCGTTCCCGTTCCCGGCGTCGCGCTCGAACTTGCGCAGCAGCGTGCCGCTACCTTGTCAGATATTCACTACAAGTTGCATTTCGATTTGCCGGCGTCTGCTGATGCAGCGGTGACTGGCCGCATTGAGGCGCGCTTTGCACTGCAGGCCGTCAATGAAGCACTGGTCCTGGATTTCCGTGCGCCTGCCGACCATGTCCTCGCGGTCCTGTTCGATGGCCGCGCAGTGGAATTCTCGGTCCCCCAGGATCATATTGTCATTCCTGCTGATGCGCTTAGCGTGGGAGAGCACACGGTCACGATTGAATTTCTCAGCACCGACTCCGCGTTGAATCGACAGAGTGAATTCATGTATGCGCTGTTTGTGCCGGATCGTGCGTCTACCGCATTCCCGGTGTTCGAGCAGCCGGACCTTAAAGCAAGATTCAGTCTGTCATTAAATGTGCCTGCGGCATGGCAGGCATTATCCAATGGTGAACTGATCAGCCGCGAGCCAATCAGTGGCACGCGACACTTGTTGAATTTCTCCGAAACTCTGCCGATCAGCACCTATCTGTTTGCGTTTGCAGCGGGCGAACTACAGGTGGAATCCGCCGAACGTAATGGACGGACCTTCACGATGTACCATCGCGAAACTGATGCCGATAAACTGCAGCGCAACCGCGATGCAATCTTCGATCTGCATGCAACCGCGCTGGAATGGTTGGAGGAATACACCGGCATTCCCTATCCTTTTGGGAAGTTCGCATTCTTTGCCGTGCCGGCATTCCAGTTTGGCGGTATGGAGCATCCTGGCGCTATCTGGTATCGCGCTGAAACGCTGTTCCTTGATCCGACCGCGTCGCGCACTCAGGACCTGGGCCGGGCGAGTCTGATTGCCCATGAAACTGCGCATATGTGGTTCGGTGATCTGGTCACCATGCGCTGGTTTAATGATGTCTGGATGAAAGAAGTATTTGCGAATTTTATGGCCGCGAAAATTGCCGGTCCGGCATTTCCTGATCTGAATCTGCAACTGCGATTTTTTCAGGCTCATCATCCAACCGCCTACGCTGTTGACCGAACGGCGGGCGCCAATCCAATCCGCCAGCCGCTGGATAATCTGCGCCAGGCCGGTTCCTTATACGGCGCTATCATTTATCAAAAGGCGCCGGTGGTCATGCAGCAGTTGGAGGCGCTGCTGGGTGAGGCAGTTTTGCAGGAAGGCCTGCGTACTTATCTGGAAAAATTCCAGTACGCCAATGCCACCTGGCCGGATTTGATCGATATTCTCGATGTGCTCACTGCAGATGATCTTGCAGGCTGGAGCCAGGTCTGGGTGAACGAGCCGGGTCGCCCACGCATACAGACAAAGTGGACGGAAATCGGCATTGTCATTACTCAGCAGGATGATGTTGAGCAGCGCGGACTGCTGTGGACTCAGCCGGTGGTGGTAGCAACGGGATTTAACGGCGTGGTAACTGAGCATCAGTTGTTACTTCAGGATGCAGAAGCGCTGTTGCCGCTGGGCAGCCCTGAACGTCCTGATTTTATTCTTGCCGGTGCCGATGGCATTGGTTATGCACGTTTCGTTCTTGATGCACAGAGTCGGGGCTGGCTATTGGGAAATGTGCAGACACTCGCTAACCCTGTGCATCGTGCCGTAGCGTGGCAGACGCTCTGGGAAGAAGTGCTGGAAGGCTCGCTGGATGCGCTGGCATTCGTGAATGCCACGGTGCTGGCGGTCGCGCAGGAAGATGAACAGCTGGTCGCTCAGCAGGTGCTTGGTCTGCTGCGCAATGCCTGGTGGCAGTATCTGGATGCAGGCGTGCGCCAGCAGTTGGCGGCAGAGCTTGAAGCAACCTTATGGCAGGCATTGGACCGCGCACCAACGGCGGGACGCAAGGGGCCGTATTTCAACGCCATTGTTGCGCTCACCCAATCTGCAGCGGGTGTTGCTCGTCTTGAAAACATCTGGCGCATGCATGAAACCCCAGCGGGTCTGCCGCTCGAAGAACAGCAGTACATTGCGCTGGCCGAGGCTCTGGCACTGCATGAGCTTGCTGATGCGCAACTGATTCTTGATGAGCAGGCGCTGCGCATAAAAAACCCGGACCGTCTGGCCAGATTTAATTTTGTGCGCCCTGCATTCAGCGCCGATGTCGCGGTACGTGAAGCATTTTTCAGATCCTTCAGTGAGGTGACTAACCGTCGTCAGGAATCCTGGGTGCTTGATGCGATGGCTGCGATACATCATCCCTCACGCGCCGATGTTTGCCTGCCGCTGATCAGGCCAAGTCTGGATCTGGTAGAGGAAATTCAGCAGACCGGAGACATTTTTTTCCCGCTGCGCTGGCTCAGCGCCACCCTGGGTGGACATCAATCTCCCGAAGCTGCAGCTATCGTCCAGCAGTATTTGAATGAGCGTGCTGATTTGCCAGCGCATATACGTGCGAAGGTGTTACAGGCAGCGGATGATTTATTTCGCTCGGCAGCGTTAAGTGTTGCTCCTGAAACCGTTGAGTAATACACACAATTTTAGAAGGTTTGCATGAAGATTTATGTAGCTTATACCGGTGGCACCATCGTGATGGCCTCATCCAAAAGTGGATACCTGCCGGATGCCGCATTTGGGGATACCATTATTGCGCGTCTGATCGCTCATCAACCTGAGCATCAGTATCAGGTGCAATGTTATGAAAACCTAAAAGACAGCTCTAACGCGACGCCGGTTGACTGGCAGATGATCGGTAATGATATCCGCAGCAGGTGGCAGGAGTTCGATGCTTTTTTAATTCTGCATGGCACCGATACCATGGCCTATACCTCATCGGCGCTGGCTTTCATGTTCCAGAACAGTCGCAAACCGATTGTGGTCACTGGCTCGCAGATCCCGCTGATTAAGAGCCGTAACGACGCCCTCACTAATGTCTTTGGTGCTGTCGATGCGCTGACTCAGGGTCCGCCCGGCGTATTCCTGTATTTTGGCGGGCTGCTGCTGGAAGGCGCACGTGCCCGCAAGGTTAACACCAACGATCTGCAGGCCTTTCAGTCGCCCAACTGCGCTGCCAGAGGTAATCTTGGCGTTGAGTGGAAATGGCGAAAAGTGCAGGCGGTGGATGCCCCTGAATTAATTCAAATACCTGTGATGGAATCTGGTGCGGTTACGTTGATGCTGCTGTTTCCTGGCGTTCAGACTGAACACTGGCAGAGCCTGCTTGGCCCACAGGTGAAAGGTGCCGTGTTGCTTTCTTATGGCACAGGGAATGGACCCGATCAGAATCAGGCGTTGCTGGATCTGCTGAAGCAGGCTACGGACAGAGGAATTGTGATCGTCAATGTCAGCCAGTGTGGAGCCGGGGCCGTGAATACCGGAGCCTATGCCGCCGGCTCAGCGCTGGTGAAAGCAGGACTGACGTCAGGCGTGGATATGACCTTTGAAGCTGCTTTTGTGAAGTTGCATTTCTTGATCGGTCTGGGCAAAACACCTGCGGAAATCCGTCAGGTGTTTGCCGAGCCTCTGGCCTTTGAGAATCAGTCTTTCATCGCTTCGTAGACAACCCGCTGGGCTGTATTGTTATCGAAGGGTGCGCCGCGCGGTCCGCCGCGTTTTTGTTCCATATAGATCATGTAGAAATCGTTTTCACGATCAACCAGGAACAGAGTGCCGCCAATACCGCGCCAGCCAAAGTTGTGTGGACCATCGGCATTATTGCCTTCGGCCGGCTGCAGATGGAAACCCATGCTCCAGTCACCCGTGTTACCGTAGAAAAAGTATTCGCGCGAGACATCGGTGCCGATGCGCTTCTCTGTCATCAGATCCAGCGTCGCTTCGTCGATAATGCGCTTACCGCGATATTCACCGCCATTGAGCAGCATATTGGCAAAGCGCGCATAGTCTTCAGTCGTGGAGTTCAATCCACCCCCTGCCGAAAGCATCGGTTTAATTACCGTGTTGTCGGCCATCTCACCATGGATCGGCTCAGCTATGCGTGACGCTTTCGCTGCGGGCACATAGAACGTCGTCTCGTCCATGCCCAGTGGCTCGAAGATGCGCTCATTGAGAATCGCATCCAGGGGTTTTCCAGCGGCGACTTCCAGTACCGCACCGAGTACATCAGTGGAATGGCCGTAATGCCAGGCCGTACCCGGTTCAAAATAAAGGGGCAGTTTGCCCAGGCGCTGTGCAGTTTCCAGTGCGCTGATACTGCCATCACTGGGAATCTGCTGCTGGTACATTTTGCCGAGAGCGGTATCTGGCGAGAAAATTGCCTGGATCAGGCCGGACTTTTGGGTCAGCAGGTGCTCCACGGTCATTACGGTCGGAGCAGGGCTGACGGCACTGGTTTCCTGATCGATCACCTGCATGTCGGCAAATTCAGGGATATATTTGCTAACGGGATCTTCCACGCGCAGCAGTCCATCTTCAACCATCGACATGGCGGCAACGCTGACAATCGGCTTGGTCATTGAATAGATACGGAAAATGGTTTGTTCATCGATGGGTGTTGCATCATTGGGGCCCTGTGCCCCCGCTGTCAGCAGCAGGCCGGCGCCGTCATTATTACCAACCATCAGCAGCGCACCGGCAATATGCTTACCGTCTACAGCGGCCTGCATCTGTGCGTGAATCGCGTCCATTTCCTGCTGGTCGATACCGAATTTGCCCGCCTCGATCATCTTGATGGAGCTGTCGTCGGCTGCGAAGCTGCTCAGCGAAATCAGCGCTAACAGTGTTGCTGCAGTGGATCTGAGCAAAAGCTGGTTCAGCGCAAGCGATTTCATACCAAAGGGCTTCATGCCAAAAGGTTTCATAAGCGCATCCTCGAAAATTTGCCGGAATGTTCAATTCTTGAGCTGGAATAGTAACTTAAAATCTGATGCTGGCGCATTGGGATTTTCTTGCTTATTTGTGCAATATTAAAGTTGAACCCCATTTATTCATGCCCTGACCCCATTTATTCAAGGAACTCTGCCCACTGGCACCATCACTTCATTGCGACGCATAAAGGGCGGCATGAACGGCGGATTGTAAACAGCGCTAAGCACGTCTGCCTCCGGCGTGATGCCCGCCCGCGCAAGTGCTTCCAGCAACTCAGTTTTGTGCTTTTCGTAGTTGCGTTCAGACCAGCGGCCGGAATAGCGGATTACCGCCATTAACTGCCCCGGAACTTCGCGAATGCTGATTTGAGGATTGGACGGTTCAGGCACTGTCCCCATCGTGTATTCAGAAGGCACGATGAAGGCGACTGACCAGCCGGCAGCAGTAGCCTGCTGCTGCACCGGTGCGGTCATTGCGATCTTTTCATTAACACTGGTCTGTTGAACCGGCGCTGTCATGGCGATTTTGCTTTGTGTAGTATTTTCCCCGGAAATATATTTAAACAGCCGTCGGAAGCCCTCGTTGGCTGCATCGTTGTACTCCATGGACATATCGAGCACCGTTTCCGCGATCAGATACGGCGCATATTGTCGATACTCGACACCATCCACATTCGCTGGTACGGAATAATCAGGTTCTTCAACAGCCATGGCAGCGCTTCCTGCAAACAGTGATAACAACAAACCGGTTCCGACTATCTTCGCTGAAATTGACATGGGACAGGACTCCTTATCCTGAAAGAAACGATATTCCAATAGATAGCCATAAGCAATAAGGGTCTCGGTCTTGCCCTGGGTTTCGCCTTAAAAGACATCATCTCAAACTTGGTCAGCGGCATTCTGATTCTGACTCTAAGTCCCTTTCGTCTGGGAGATCAGATCGTCGTCCGTGACACGGAAGGCACGGTCGAAAGGATTCAGCTGCGCGCTAATGAAACCCGCACTTATGACGGTGTCCCGGTACTGGTGCCTGACTCTGAAGTGTTCACCTCCAGAGTGACCAACAACACAGCCTCGCCTTTGCGCAGAGGCAATGTTGCAATTCATCTTGCCTGTAACGTGGATCTGTCCACGGTGTTCAAAGTTCTTTGTCAGTCTGCGCAGCAGGCGACTGGTGTGCTTGCCGAGCCTCGGGTGAGTGTTCTTGTTCGTGAGCTTGACCAGAGTAGTATTTGTCTGCAGATGCGTTTCTGGACCGACTCCCGGCGAGCGGATTTCCTTGATACCGCCTCTGCGGTGCAGGCCGCTGTGGTCGAAGCGTTGAGGAACGCCGGGGTCTCATTACCTGATCCGGGACAACGTTCGGTCAGATTACTGTCTGATCGTCAAACTGACGCAGATCAACCCGCTTCTTCAGCATGAGTGCAATATTCAGGGGGATCTGCGTCTCTATTAATAGAGCAGCTGTCTTAAAAAGAGACAAATTCACGAGCTAACCCACGACTATTCAAGCTGATTTTTTTCAAGCTGATTCAAGGAGCCGTTATGAATATTCTGAAACTGCTAACGCTGACAACAATCTTATCCACGCCGGTACTTGCGGTTGCGCAACCTCCTGACCATGCACAAGGGCAGCAGGCAAGACAGGCGCAAGGCACGATGATGAATGAACACAGTGGGCAAATGCGAGAGCAAATGCAGGAAATGCAAGCGCTGATGCAAAGAGCCCGCCAGGAGCAGGACCCGGATCGCCGCAAGGCGCTTATGCAGGAGCATATGGAGCAAATGCGCGATGGCATGCGCATGATGGGCGGTGATATGGCGGGGAGCCCTCAGACTCAGGGCCAGACTCAAGCTCAGGGCCAGACTCAAGCGCAGGCACAAACGCGTGCGCCCGACATGTCTCCTGAAGAGCGCATGGAAATGATGCAGGAGCGGATGGGCATGATGCAGATGATGATGAATCAGATGATGGAGCACATGGCCGAAAGTAACGAGCTCGAGCAGTAGCAGTTAATCCGCCTGCAAGCATGCAGCGCCAGAGCGAATATAGCCGCAGACTGGGTGCACCCGGCAGAGTAGAACTATGATAAGACTTGATGGTAAACGAGTGCTGGTCGTTGACGATAATGCCGATGCGGCTGACAGCCTTGGAATGTTAGTGAGTTTGCTCGGAGCCGAAGTGCGCACGGTTTATGACAGCCCCGCCGCCCAGCAGCTGTTTGAAGAATTTCACCCGGATCTGGTCTTGCTTGATATCGGCATGCCGGTGATGGACGGTTATGAGGTGGCCAGAAGAATCCGCAAAAGCGTTAATGTGGCCAATGATACACGGCTGGTTGCAGTCACCGGGCTGGCGAAAGATGAATTCCGCCGCAGCGCCCTGGCGGCAGGATTTGATGATCATTTGCTTAAACCCGTAGCGATGGTCGATCTGGAACGGATTGTCTGGTCGCTGGGGATTAATTAGTCCAGCGACGGGTGATCAGTGCGGCCTCCTCAGCAAGACTCAATGCCTGGCCTGCCATCATTGTGTCCAGCGTGCTGTCGAGCAGCGCTGCGCCACTGGCCAGACTGTATTCAGCCTGATGATAAACTGTTGAGGTCTGCGCCGTGGCGATCAACTCCCATGCCCCATCGACACGGCAGGCTACGTTCTCAGAGACGGTGCCAGCGGATTGCAGCGCAAACTGCCGGCAGTAAGCATCCTGCTGATCAAGGAAACTGAAGCGGTTTACCAACTGCGTATCAGCAGTCACTGTCAAAGATGTGCCGCTGGGTGCAGTCTCAAGGTAGGAGGCAAGACGCTGCCAGTCCGGATCTGCTGATCCCGCAGGAGAACCTCCAGGAGAACCAGCCGGAATTAAATAACCGAACCCCAGGCCCAGCAGTAAAGCCACACTCGCAGCCAGCGCGGCATGCTCAGTAATCTGCTGATGCGTACGTCGCCACCAGGAGAGATCAACCACTTTATTGGTTTTGAGCAAGCGGGTGATTGAATCCGGAATCGGCACAGAGTCAATTGTGCTGGCATGGGTTCTGACCAGTTCATCGGTAACGGCCAGTTCGGCGAGACGATCGGCCAGATCGAGATCAACACTCAGTGCTTCGCGAATCTGGATCATTTCCTTGTCCGGCAACTCCCGATCGAGAAATGCCGATAATTGTTCATCAGAAATTTTCATCACTAAACTCCGCTGGCTGCTGCATTCAATCGACTGGTTAAATTAACTCTTGCCCGTGCAAGACGGCTCATCACCGTGCCAAGCGGAATATCGAGCGCTTCCGCCACATTTTTATAAGAGAGTCCATGTACGGCAACCATGCTGAGCACCATGTGCTGGTCGTCTGGCAGTTCCTGCATGGCCTGGTTCACCTCATCAAGCTCCATCTGCTTGTGCAAATGTCTTTCCCCATCAAACTGCGACTGTTCCTGCAGTTCAGTGACCAGCACTGCATTCTGCCGGGTTTTCTGGGCTCTGAATTCATCTATCCACAGATTCCGACACACTCGGAATGCCCATTTAATAAGCTCTACGTCCTCGGGCACCCCTTTGACCAGAATACGTTCTACAGTCGCCTGCAGCAGGTCATCAGCATCGTGCACTGAGGTAGTCAGTGAGTATGAGAAGCGCCTGAGTGCAGGCAGCAGCTGGGTCAGCTCATCTTTCATTGACAGATGTTTCTCCTTCTATTACCAGGTTGACGGATGTTAAAGTAATTTATTCCACGACTGCTGGATTATTTTTCATACCCACACGTCATCACAGTGAATCCTCTTATAAAGACAGGCAAGCGATGAAACGCCGGTATCTACTATCCATAAGCCTTGCGGGCTCCCTTGTAATGCCATTGCTGGTTGAAGCGGCAGTTCCTGCCGGAGCACCTGATGTTACCCCTCGGATTAATGCGGTGATTGAGCGGCAGGTCGAACGCGCTCAGCGTCAGGCTGAACAACGTATGCCACAGGTCCTTGATCAGGCGCAGGAGCGGATCGCGGAGCAGGCCCGGCAAAAAGTCACAGAACAAATCCAGGAACGAACTACCGGCCAGGTCCAGGAACGAACCGCAGGTCAGGTTCAGGACCGAGCCACTGGCCAGATCACGGACCGAGCCACCGGCCAGGTTCAGAACAGAGCTACCGGCCAGGTTCAGAACCATGCTACCGGCCAGGTCCAGAACAGAGCTATCGGCCAGCTTCCGGACGTGGCTGCCAGTCAAGCTCAGGACAGGGTGGGTCAATTGCCACAGAGCGCCCCAGCCCAGGCGCGGCCAGGAGCAATCGGGCGAGGTCCGCAAACAACGCAGCGACCTGACTCAGTGACACCGCCTGATCGTTTCGCTCAATCCGCACAGACGGTTAATCCCGCCTTCGTGGAAATAATGATCGAGCCCAATGTCCGGGTACTGGAGCGCGAGTGGGTAATGCTGCTGACCGCCTCACAGCGTGATGTACTGGTCTCGGATGCGCCGGAATTGATGCGCTACCATGTGCAAACCAGCCCGTTTCAGGCCTTGGACAGCTACCTGCTCAGATTTCGCGTTCCCCCTGGACTGGATTCAACCGAATTGATGCAGCAAATGGTGCCTGAAACCCTGCGGGACCTGCTTGATCGCAATCATATATATTCCACCCAGACTGGTCGCTCAGAGCACACCGATGAGCTTTCTCTGCCAATGGCATCCGTGTGCGAAGATCCCGTATCAATCGGGATGATAGATACGGTAGTCGATAGTAGGCATGCAGCATTTGCGGCCAGGTCGGGGCGCGCGGCGGGGCTGGTAAGCCGTCATTTTATTGCCGAGGACATAGAAACTCCGACCGGCCACGGCACTGCGATAGCAGGCATCCTGGTCGGTCAGGGACCTGATTTTAATCCTCTGTTGCCCAATGCAACTCTGTACAGCGCCTCGGTGGTTTACTCCCAGGGGGATAATCATCAGGGGGTAACAGTTATCCACTTGCTGGAAGCACTGGACTGGTTGATTTCCCAGGACGTGTCGGTCATTAATATGAGCCTGACCGGGCCCGCCAATCGCCTGCTGCAGCAGGGAGTTAATGCGGCGTTTGCCAAAGGAAAAGTGATAGTTGCGGCGGCAGGTAATCAAGGACCGCATGCTCCGGCCTTGTATCCGGCAGCCTACGAAGGGGTGATTACCGCAACAGCAGTCGCCAGAGATCGTTCGATTTACCGATGGGCTAATCAGGGCGAGCATATCGATTTTGCGGCTATCGGAGTTTCTGTGCCGACCGCAGGAGACCCTGAACATTTCAATCACGAGTCAGGTACTTCTATGGCGGCCCCGGTGGTCAGTGCGTTTATGGCCTGTGCCCTGGCAGCAAGCGGGCACGATCGTCAGCAGGCGCTCTTAATGCTTAAAAACCGGGCCGTTGATCTGGGTGAACCAGGCCATGATCCGATCTTCGGGCATGGCCTGCTGCATCCATAAGCGGCTTCAGAAGGACAATCGCATTCCCACCGAAGCGCGTGTCTCATCATAATCTGCAGAGCTTAGATTCGAACTGTAGTTGCTAAATTCCAGCTGGCTGACAAGGGTCAGATAACTGTTCATTGAAACTTCAAAACGCGCTTCGGCAATTTGTTGGCTGTCATCGCGACGGGCGCTGATACTGGGAGTCACATTGCTGTAATCCCGCTCCTGCATACGCAGACCCAATTGAATTTCAGCATCTTTAGCAGCCACCATGAATCGATTCGAATAACGCGCTCTCAGCGTATGACCCTGATAGTCGAACTCGCTGGCAAGGGTATCTTCGTCATTATAGGCATAGCCCAGCACGATTGAGCTTTTGCCTTCGTTGAAGTACCAGAAACCGTCGACATTAACGCCTGCACTGTCAGCATCCCGCCCGGCAAAAGTATCGAAAGACTTGTCGGCAAAATTCAGCGCACCCCGCAGATAAAAGCTGTCACCGAATAATCTGGCGGCGTAGACGGAATATTGTTTCAGAGTGAGAAAGTCACTGCCGCCAAGATCGGCATCACCGTAGTAATGATTGGCGCCAATGGTAAAAATATCGAGATCATAACTGGCATCGGCGTACAGCAAATGGAGATCAAGATCGAATTCGTCAAAGTCCTGATACTGGCTTGATGAATAGCTGTAACCCGCATCGGCGGAGAAACGCTCGGTTGGTTTCCAGTTCACGTCCAGGCCGGCATCAAGCAAACCGGCGAAATCCGCTTCGCCAGAGGCACTCTCGAGTTCAGTGACACTGACGTTGCTGTTGTATTCGGCAGCAACTTCAAGCTGGCCGGACACCGTAAAGGTTTCGCTATCCTGGGCGACCGCAGCAGGTACAGCAAGCATGGCAGTGATCGCGGCTGCAGAACTGCAGCATACAAACATTATTTTTAATTTTGTACTCATCCCTAACTCCCATTTGAAAGGCGAAAGACCGGTGCCTGGGGCACCGGTCTCGTTGTTAACTTCTACTACTGAGATTTAGTTTCCGCCACTACCCGGCAGGTTGGCGCGAACGCCGCTGCTGGCATTTTGACGAACAGTGGCGCGAACACTCTTACGTACGCTCTCACGGACACTGTTGCCGACATCGCCAGAAACTTCAGCACTGACAGAGGCATCAACATCTGCTTTCACTTCTTTGCGAACCTGACTGCGAACGTTGCCACGTACATCCTGGGTGGCCAGTTGACGCGTGGCTCGCATATCAGCCCGGGCATCAGCACGTGCTTCAGCTGCGGCGGCGTTAGCTGCTGATCGGGAACCAGCGACGGTTGCGGAAGCGGCATCATCAGCGACGTCTTCGGCAACGTCGTCACGAACTCGACCGGCTCTGATAAGTCTATTGCCTTTACCCAACTCTGCGCGGGCTGCAATACCCGCAGCAACAGCGGCCGCAGAAACGGATTCGCCAGATGCCTGAGCTGCATGTACTGCAGCAGAAACACGGCTGCCTAAAGTGATTGGTCTTACTTCGTCAGGAACGTCAGCAACATCATCAGTTGCGGGCTGGGTAACATCAGTTGAGATTTGAGTGACGGTGGTGACGGTCGCCGGAGTAGTTACATCGGTGTCCTGAGCAAAGGCACCCGGAACAGCCAGCGCACACGCCAGCGCCAGTAATGAGGGTTTGAATATATTAGACATTATCATTCTCCTGTATTTGTTCGTATTGAACACCCGGATAACGTCTGGATCCGCAGCTTTATTCCATCAAAATTGAAAAACAATCAAAAAAGATTGCTGGTGCCCAGTACGATGCCGCCAAGTGCCGCTGTCCAGAGCAGACAGGCAAGCCCATCCAGCACTGTATAACGAAGACGGTTGAACGCGCCGATACCCAGGAGGGCCGGGATCAAACTGCGTATCGCAGGAATGAACCGACCGATAAAAATTGCGGCAGAACCGTGTCGACGGATGAGATCTTCAGCTCGACTGAGGCCTTTCTGATATTTACTCGCAAACTTCGTGTGGTGAAATCCAGGCCCGATCCAGCGGCCGGCATAAAATCCTGCATGATCTCCGAGCATGGCCCCGGCAAAAGCCAGTGGCAGCATCTGCGCGAGACTGGCGATCTCGCTGCTGTAAAGCAGAGACGCGATCGCCACGAGGATAAAGCCTGAAACCAGTAGTCCAATGCCGACACAGGCTTCAGCAAATGCGACCACCGGGATCAGCAACAAGGCATATTCCCGATGGTTTTCCAGCCAGTCAAAAATAAATCCGTTGATGTTGATTCCTCCGTTGTTTATTCAGGCAATCGATAAGCGAAGATATAACCACCCAGCGGATCTTCCTGATCGGCAGGAAGAACCCGGACACCCAGCGCTTCGGTGGAATTGAATACCGGTACAGTGACTACCACCGTCTGCCGACCACTGTGCGGAGCCTGGTACATCATCGGCGTGGCCTGCGCGACAAAGGGCAGCGGATTTTGCCACAGTTCTTCACCGGTGCGCAGATCCATCGCACGGATGGTGTTGTCATAGGTGCCGGCAAGAAAGATCAGTCCCCCTGCAGTGGTGACCGTGCCACCACCCTGCGGTGTGCCAATGGTGATCGGCAGACGGCTAGGAATGCCGAAGGGCCCGCTCGCCTTGGCGGATCCGATCGGCCTCTCCCACAATAATTTGCGGGTCTGTAGATCGACCACGGCCAGCACGCCATAAGGGGGCTGGAAGCAGGGCACCCCAAGCGGGGATATAAAGCGAACAGTGGTGGAAGCATAGGGTGTGCCGCGTTGGTTGCCGGTACCCTCAGGCAGCTGATCCCGGGGGATCAGCGTCAACTGATTGGCCATGATCAGGGGATTCACGATCATCAGATGATTCACTTCATCAACGCTGACGCTGCCCCAGTTGTGTCCGCCGGCATTGCCTGGAAACTGCAGTATGGTGTCGGCACCTGGCACCGTGAAATGACCTTCATAACGCATCTTATTGTACTCAATGCGGCACCAGAGTTGATCCAGCGGCGTAATACCCCACATTTTACGTTCGCTCAGATCGGGCCGGAAATGCGGCAAATCCATGGCGAAGGGCTGCGTCGGCGCGACATAATCTTCAGGTACGCCACCACTCTGAGGTACCGGCAATTCCTGGATATCAAACAGGGGCTCACCGGTAACGCGGTTCAACACGAATACTTCGGAACGCTTGGTGGGCTGCAGCAGGGCGGGAATTATTTCGCCGTTCTCGCCGGGCAGATCAACCAGCACGGGCTGCGAAGGCGCATCATAATCCCACAGGTCATGATGCACAGTCTGGTATGACCAGCGCAGGGCACCGGTTGCACCATCAATGGCCACTACCGAACTGGCAAATTGCTCCGATACTTCCTGCCGATAACCCCCGAAGTAGTCAGGTGTCTCATTGCCGGTAGGCGCATAAATCAAGCCAAGCTCCTCGTCGACGCTGAACAGACTCCATACATTAGGAGTGCCGCGGGTATAGACCTCACCGCGCAGTGGCTGGGTATTGATGCCTGGGCGGCCCATATCCCAGGCCCACGAAAACTCCCCACTGAGCGCATTGAACGCCCGCACCACACCGGAAGGTTCACCGACGCTGTTGTTATCGAGCACCCAGCCACCGACCACCGCATTGCCGCGCACAATACCCGGAGGCGAGGTTACGAAATAAAATATGCGCGGGTCTGCACCCATATTTTCACTCAGATCCACTTCTCCGAGTTGACCAAATTGACGGCAACGGTCACCGGTTAATGCATCCAGCGCAATCATGCGGGCATCAGTCGTCGCAGTCAGAATGCGCTGCTGACACTCACCCTGGTAATCTTCCGGGGCCTCATAGTAAGAAACACCTCGGCAGCCAGTGGTGAAATAGCGTGCGGTCTCCAGATGGGCAGGATCAATCTGCGGGTCGAACTGCCAGCGCAGTTCACCATTCTCGGCATCCAGGGCGATAACCACATTGCCGCCAGTGCAGACATAGAGCAGATTGCCCACTTGCAGCGGGGTCGCCTTGAAGGCACCGCCTGCACCGGTGCGATAACTCCAGGCCAGCTCAAGGTCGCCGACATTATCGGGTTTAAGCTGATCGAGCGGAGAATAGCGGGTCCCCGCATCGGAGTTGCCGTAAGCGGGCCAGTCCGTTCTATCGTTAACCGCCGCTGCGGGTTTGCGGGCCTCCATGGGTTGCACCTCGAAACCGAGGCCGCTGATGATCACGCCAGCCGTTAACGCCACGGCACCAAGTGCGATCAGGCGGGCGGTTGTTGATTGCATCAAGGCAGGCGAATGAGGGTATAAAGCTGTGCGCGCCCAGGGCGTCAGGAACCACAGACCCAGCGCCGCAAAAGGCAGTACGCGTGGCGCCAGCGCCCAGAGGTTATTGCCAGCTTCCCACAGCGACCAGACGACAGTAAGTACCAGCAGAGCACCGTAAACAGTCATGCCCAGGCGCCTGCCGCGCCACAACTGTGCGGCACTGAACAGCAACATGGCACCTGCCAGCAAATAGTAAAACGAGCCGCCCAGAGCAATCAGCTGTACGCCGCCGACCATCAGCGGCAGCGCAATCAGTGCCAGCAGCGGGGGGAAGAATCGGGGTGGTCGTCGAGTGCGTGGTGCGGTGTCAGGGGTTGTGCCGAGGTCGGTGTGGAGTCCAGCATGAGGATCTTGAGCCATGATGATGCACCTGTTGTTGTATTTGTTTTTTTGGCAATCGACACAATCATACGTGGCGGCTTGTTTTTTGTGAACCGCCAGAACCAACACAATCCCAGTGGTGAACCGAGCCCAGAGTTTTATTGAGGTTTTCGGGTAATACCCGATTGCTGCAGACAGGTAGATTCTTACTATGGATGGGTAGCCTTTGCCGTGGCTCAAAATCCAGGAATCTGTTGTTTTCAAGGAAAAATTTTGATGAGTGAACTAAACGAAAATAAATATGGATTGGGCGCAATCAAGCCACAGGAAGTGAAGTTTGTGGAATGGTCGGAAACGGCACGGGCAGAGGATCACGATATAAGAAAAATATTGAATAAACTGTTGGACTTCAAACAGGAAGAAATCAGCATATTGGATGTTGGTGGGGGGATTGGCTCAGTCGGGCGACTGCTGATTACAGGCAGTCCAAAAAAAGTTTCTGTAGATGTTGTCGATATGTCAGTGTTGGCAAAAAACAAATTCATAGCACATGCGAATCTAAAGCTGATATTCGACGACTTCTTGAATATTCAGACGGGGAAAAAATACGATGTAATTATCTTTAGAACGGTATTGCATCACATTATTGGTGACACTTCGCGAAGCACCCGGCAGTTGCAGAACAGGGCGCTGAGCAAGGCTTATCAGCTGCTTGGTGATAATGGAAAAATTTTTGTAATTGAGAATATTTACAATCCTCTGGTTTCAGATGATGTGACCGGCGAGATGATTTACCAATGCACCCGCTCAAAAGCGCTGGCGTCGGTATTTCGCAGATTTGGAGCAAACACCGCCGGAGAGGGTGTGCGCTTCAGAAGCTGTAAAGCCTGGATGAAGATGTTCGATGATAATCTTTTTGAGATCATCGACCACGTGGTAGTAGAAGAGTGGAATGAGCAGCTGCCGCTGTGGCAAAAAGTGTCTTTTCTGTGTAAAGAAAAATACCAGGCGCTGATTGAACTAAGAAAGAAACCAGCTCTAAGCATTGCCGGGTGATACTTCTTCGAAGGCATGAGTTTTTTCGCCATAAAATTAAACAGAGCCAGCAGCTAAGCTGAATTTCCGCTTGCCTGCCATTGTCAAAATCATAATCTTACCCAGCAGATTCTATTGCCTGCCTGGACACAGAATCCTCAAGAGCTCCCACTATGGCCGAACCACTGACTCTGGAGCCGGACTCGTCACGCTTGTATCTGCATGGCGACAGGACTCTGCAATACTATGAGCAACTGCTGAAGCAGTCTGTTCCGCCTGCGCAGGAGGTCGGTCTGCTGGACGCCTCCGGTCTCTCCGCACTTGATACTTCTGGAGCAGCTCTGTTGGTAAGACTGCTGGGAGCAGAGCAATTGAGTCGGTTGATCGGCACTGCGGTGGGGCTTCCTGATGAACGCCGTGCGTTGCTGCGTGCTGTCGCTGAAGCCATGGCCAACCGTGAAGAGATCAGGAAGGCAAAGACAAAATACAGATTGGGGGATGTGCTTACGCGATTCGGTGCCAGGGTAGCTGCGCATTCGTCGACAATGGTGCTATTCCTCAGCTTCACCGGTCAGACGCTGAGTACTCTGATCATGGTGCTGCCTTGTCCCTGGCGCTGGCGAGTGACCGCACTGGTTGCGCAGATTCACCAGACTGGCTTGAATGCAGTGCCAATTGTTGCGTTGTTGAATTTCCTGGTCGGAGCGGTGGTGGCATTTCTGGGAGCCACGGTACTGGCAGATTTCGGAGCTACTGTTTACACGGTGGATCTGGTTGCGTACTCGTTTATGCGTGAACTGGGACCCTTGCTCGCAGCAATTCTGATGGCGGGTCGTACCGCCAGCGCATTCACTGCTCAAATTGGTTCTATGAAAGTGAATGAAGAGCTTGATGCATTGCAGGTTCAGGGACTCAGTCCTATTGGGCTGCTGGTGCTGCCGCGGCTGCTGGCCTTACTGATTACGCTGCCCCTGTTAAGCTTTATTGCCATCCTTGCCGGCATGACAGGGGGCGCGGCGGTATCTTTGCTGTCACTGGATATTTCGCTGACCCGTTACCTTGCCATTGTGCAGGAAGTGCCTTTGCAACATATGTTGCTGGGACTCAGTAAAACGCCGGTATTTGCGATGTTTATCGCTCTTATAGGCTGTCTTGAAGGCTTCAAAGTCCGTGCCAGCGCTCAGTCGGTCGGCGAGCACACCACTTCTGCAGTGGTACAATCGATCGTCGCAGTGATTGTGCTGGACGCCATTGCTGCCTTATTTTTTATGGGGATGGGCTGGTGAGCCAGGATACTGTTATTCAGGTATGCGCACTCAGCAATCGCTTTGGCAGCCATGTGGTGCATGAAGATCTTAATCTGGATGTTTTCCGCGGAGAGATCCTCGGTGTAGTGGGTGGTTCCGGTTCCGGGAAATCGGTATTGCTTCGCTCCATCGTGGGGTTGCAGCAGCCAACAGCGGGCAAGGTGATCCTGTTTGGCAGCGACCAGCAGTCATTATCCACCGGCGCACGTTCAAAATTAAAACGCCGCATGGGAGTCCTGTTTCAACAGGGTGCTTTGTTCTCGTCGCTGACTGTGCTGGAAAATATTGCGCTGCCTTTGATTGAGCATGCCAATTTTCCGCGCTCTGAGGCCGCTTATATCGCGTCGGTAAAACTGGCCTTAACCGGTCTGCCGGCTTCTGCAGGAAGTTTGTACCCGGCCGGTCTTTCCGGGGGCATGATTAAACGTGCAGCGCTGGCCCGGGCATTGGTGCTGGATCCTGAAATTCTGTTTCTTGACGAACCGACCGCCGGTCTTGACCCAATTGGCGCAGGTGCCTTTGATCAGCTGTTGATAACACTTCGCGATGCCTTCAACCTGACTGTGTTTCTGGTCACTCATGATCTCGACACTCTTTATACCACGTGCGACCGGGTGGCGGTTTTATCGCAGAAGAAAGTGCTGGTGGCAGATCGGCTGGAGGTCGTCGCCGCTACTGATGATGAGTGGATCAATGATTATTTCCACGGCCCGCGGGGACGGGCGGCCGCTCAGGCCGCAAGTCGCCTGGTGGATCAAGCCCTTTAATACACTGCAGGCAGCCTGCAAAGAGAACTTTATGGAAACGCGTGCACACTACATTGTGGTCGGTATTTTTACTTTGACGGTAGCCGCTGCGGCAATGGCGTTCGCGTTGTGGATATCAGGGGCTGGTGTCGACCGTGATTACCACCGCTACGACATCCTGTTTCGTGAGCCCGTTTCAGGTCTTACGCCGGGCAGCCCGGTGCAGTACAGCGGTATCCCGGTAGGTGAGGTGGAGAGTCTGGCGCTGGACCGCCAGGACCCCCGCCAGGTCTGGGCGCGGGTAAGGGTTTCAACGACCGCACCCGTTAAGGTCGATACCCAGGCCCGTCTGAAATTGCTCAATGTAACGGGAGCTTATGCAATCGAGCTCAGCCATGGACTGCCTGAAAGCCCTCTTCTGCGTGCCGACGATGGTATCCCGGTTATTGAAGCGGAACCTTCGCCGATAACCCTGCTAAGGCTGAACAGTGAGGAATTGCTGGCCAGTTTTACTACCCTTATGGACAGTGCTAACAGGCTGTTATCTGCAGATAACGCCACTCATCTGGCTCAGATTCTCAACAATCTGGATACCCTTGCCAGTGGGCTGGCGGAGCAACAGCATAATGTTCGGGAAGGAATGGAGAATCTTGCGCAGGCGGGTGTCAATCTAAGCCGCATGACTGCCAGGCTGGATGAGCAGACCAGCCGTTACGGTGAACCACTGCTCAGTGATGCCGCCACCACCATGAGTAATCTGCAGCAGTTCAGCGAGCAACTGAATTCACTCCTTACAGACAACCGCCAGGCGCTGGACAGCGGTTTGCAGGGGGTGGCTGAACTTGCGCCGGCCATGCAGGATCTGCGGGCTACACTGGCAACGATGAGCGAAATAGTTAATCGTCTGGAAGATGATCCAGGCAGCTTCCTCCTGGGTCGAGATCAGATCAGGGAATATCGACCATGATTAAGCCGCTGCTGTTAATAATAGGCGCCGCACTCGTCGCCTGCACGGTGTTGCCAGAGCGTGCTCAGGTAAATCTTTACCAATTACCGCCCTCCTCAGTGACACCATCGGCCGCCTCTGAACAGTTCAGCGGCTTGCGGCTGGCACGACCTGCCAGCAGCGATGCACTCGGTGGCAGGTTGTTACTGATAATGGCAGCTGATAATTCCTATCAGGCGTATCCAGACGCATGCTGGACAGCGCCGATACCCGTGCTGTGGCGTGACTGGCTGCTGGATGCTCTCTGGCGTGACGGCAGAATTTCTGAGCTGAGCACCGACAGTGATCGCCTCCAGGCCAGTGTGGAGCTGGGTGGCATATTGCGCGGGCTGCATACCGAGCACAACGCCGACAGACCGGAAGCCTTGATAAGCTATGATGCGCGGCTGGTGGATATCAACAGCCGCAGGATTCTGGCCAGCCGACGTTTCGAAAGCCGCGAGCCTTTAGCGAGCCCGGACGCAGCTGACGCAATTGCAGCGCTGGGAGTCGCAGCTGACCGACTGGCCGCCGACTTGATCAGCTGGCTGCTTGAACAACTGAACGAGCAGGATAAGTGAGCAGGGATTTGAACAAACCCTTTAGCAGAGTTGCATAAAGTGAACGTAGACATTAATGATAATCGCGTCCTTCATTATCTGATCGCCATTTTTTTGAGCGTTGCGATGATTGCATTGAGGTATCAGCTTAACCCCTGGATGGGCGGCAGTACCCCCATGATTCTGCTGCTGATGGCACCTCTTATCTCAGCTTTATTTGGAACCCTGCCCGGCCTTCTGTCCACTGTGTTATGCCTGGTTGGCGGCGCCATTTTTCTGGTAGAGCCGGTTTCTTTTGTTTATCCAGAAGAGTTGGATGATCAGCTGCGAATGCTGCTGTTCGCGATTATTGGAATTTCGATAAGTATTATCGGCGGCATGAGGCGAAACGCGATCAACCTCGCCAATGCGAGCCTGAAGCTGATGGGGCAGGAGAATAGCGAACGTCGACGCGCCGAAGCCGCGCTGGTGACCAGTCAACAGCTGTAGCAGAATATTCTGGAAAGTATTGCTGATGGCCTGTTAAACGTGGATCGGAATTGGACGATTACCTACATCAACCGCTGCGGCATTGAAATTATCAAGCCGATGCACAAGGACGTCGGTTCGTTAGTTGGATCCAACTTCTGGGAAAGTTTTCCGCACGATCCCGCTCAAGAGCTTTACCGTACCTATTATCGGGTCATGAGGGACCGGGAGACAAGCTCTGCGGAAAGTTACTATCCGCCCTTGGACAGCTGGTTTTCCGTTCGGGTCTATCCTTCGGCAGAGGGAGGAATATCGATCTATTTCCAGGATATCAGCGAAAGAAAACGCGCTGAGCAAGCGCGGGAACACAATGCTGCTCTCATCCACGGCATAGCGGAAGGCAGCCAGGCAATAATCATGGTTCAGGATATGCAGTTTAACTACAACTATTTTAATAAACCTTACCAGCTGGTCTTTGAAAAGTTGTGGGGTATCGAAATCAGGAAAGGTGACAATATGCTGGAGCTGTTATCACATTGGCCTGAACAGAAACGCAAGGTTGAGGCTCTGTTTAGACGGGCCCAGGACGGAGAGACTTTTGAGATAAGAGAGGAATTTGGTCAGCCCGAAGAGCCGCAGCAGGTCTTCGATTTAAGATTCAATCCGATAACCATCTCCAGTGGGAGTCAGCTGGGGGTGGCTCTGATTCTGATTGATGTCACTGACCAGGTGCGGACCCAGGAAAAACTTAAGGAGCGCGAACGCGAGCTTGCCGAATCCAATCGGCGTAAGGATGAATTCCTGGCCACCCTGGCGCATGAGCTGCGCAATCCCCTGGCGCCAATCCGTACCGGTCTGGAAGTGATTAAAATGATCGGCGGCTACCCGGAATCGATTGAGAAGATCCGGCTTACGATGGAGCGACAAACCCGACAGTTAATCTCGCTGGTAGATGATTTGATGGAGATATCCAGGATTACCCGGGGCAAACTGGAGCTGAGGAAAAGCCGGATAGTGCTGACAGATATCATCCAGTCCGCTGTTGAGTCTGCGCAATCAACGATGGATGAAGCCGAAGTTTTTCTGGACACGGATATTCCCGAGCAGCCGATCGTGCTGGAAGCTGATCAGAATCGACTGGTTCAGGTCCTTGTCAACCTGCTCAACAATGCAGTTCAACATACCCCCCAGGGCAAACGGATTTCGCTGTCTGCGCAGGTGCAGAAGGGTAATCTGCTGATTTTAATCAATGATGCGGGAACCGGTATCCCTGAGGGTCAACTGGAAACTATTTTTGAGCCATTTGCACAGATAAAGCACCCAATGAGAAGAGGTGCTGAAGGGCTGGGAATCGGTCTGGCACTGGTGAGGACGCTGGTCGAGTTGCATGGAGGCTCAATTACAGCCGCCAGTGCAGGCGAGGATAAAGGCAGTACATTTACCGTTCAACTGCCTCTGCCCCCCGCTGAGCAATCTTTTGATGATTGCGGTGTCAAACAAAGTGAACAAAGAAAACAGGCGAAGGGTATGCATAGAGTACTGGTTGTTGATGATAATAAAGCTGCTGCGGATTTATTAAGTATGGTCATTAAAATGACTGGTAATGAAGTTCGCACAGCTGGAGACGGACTCAGAGCCTGCGAAATTGCTGAAGACTTTCTGCCGGACATCATCCTGATGGATCTGGGTATGCCGATCATGGATGGGCTGGAGGCAGCGCGATCTATTCGTAAAGCTCCCTGGGGTAAGAACGTAAAAATTATTGCCTTAACCGGCTGGGGGCAGGAAGAAGATAAGCAGTTAACCAGGGAGGCGGGATTTGATGCGCATCTGGTAAAACCGGTGGAGCCGGAAACTTTGCAGGAGCTGCTGCGCTGAGCGACACAACTCCTGCAGTAGTTGAAAATTTATCGCAGATAAATGCTGGTGCCTTGTACGGTGACAGCAGAACCTGGGCTGATACCGGTGATATCCGGGACAGTGATGGTCTCCCGTCGGCCTGAGTCCATTTCAACGACCACTTCGTAGACAGTCTGCGTATTGCGATTGCGTTCCACGGTATTTCCCACCACTGCACCACCAATAACGCCAGCAACAGTCGCTATGGTGTTGCCCGAACCGCCGCCAACCTGATTGCCTGCCAGACCACCGATAAGCGCACCAGCTGCAGCCCCTGCGCCGGTGCCGGCGCCCGCGACCTCAATTGGGGTAATTGAACTGATTACGCCACAAGTCAGACACATCAGCTCTTCTGGCTCGCTGGATTCTGCATCGGCGGTGCTGCTGCTGGGCGCGGTGCTACTGCTGGCTGCGCTGGCGGGCGTTGACGCGGGTTCTGCGTCTGTCGCTGTCTGATCCTGTGAACAGGCGCTGAGTGTTGTTATTAAAATAAGGCTGGCGATACCAGCGGCGATGCTGTGCTTGTTCATAATGTTCTCTCAAAAGGTGTGAAATTTCCACGGCCAAGCCTACAGGGTTACAGGTGCTTGTTCGCAACTATCTTTTTTGCCGGTTTGCCTGCCGTGCTGTCCTGAGAAAGGAAGATCTGCTTGCGGTCGGGTTTGTAGTATTATCCAGAACGTCTTTTAAACGTCTGGTCGAGGCAAACCGATGACTGATCATGTCCGCATTAAAAAACTCTGTATTAATAAATCAAGTGCAGCGGCTACGCTGATTATTCTGCTGCTGCAAGCCTGCGATTCACCTCCGCCGGACGCACAGGCTGCCGGTTTTAATACCGAACCATATTGCGATGAACTGGTCCCCACGCATTGTCTTTACCCATTTCCGAATAACTTCTTTACGCGCGTGGATTCGACGGCGACTACAGGCCTGCGCATCCATTTCGATCCGCGCGCGATGCCGATAGCACAACCGGTCTCCATAGCACCTGCCGATCGCGTCCCGGCTGGCGTAACGACGACTGAACAGCGCGCAGTCGATCCGCGGGAATGGAACCGCAATGATGGTTTCTCTCCTGCCTCGATGCTGCTGGCGCATTTGCCTGGTATCGATCTGGAGCGCTCGGGTGCAGCAAGAATCACTGATATTGCCCAGTCTCTGGATGCTGATGCGTCGATCATTGTTATCAACGCAGAAACCGGGGAGCGGCAGTTACTGTGGGCTGAATTGGATGCCAATGCCAGCAGCCCGGCCGGGCAGGCCTTAATAATCAGACCCGCGATAAATTTTGCAGAAGGCCAGCGCTATATTGCCGCTGTTCGTCAAGCCAGGAACAGTGCTGGCGAACTGTTGCCACTCAGCCCGTTGTTCCAGGCTTACCGCGATGCCACACCAATTGCAGCAGGCATGGCTGATGCTGAGTCGCATGAGCCGCGACGCTCACAGATGGAGGATATTTTTACACGTCTGCAAAGCCACGGTGTTGATCGTCAGGACTTAACACTGGCCTGGGACTTTACCATCGCCAGCCAGCATTCGCTGACTTCTCGGCTGTTGGCAATCCGCGATGATGCGTTTGAGCGACTTGATGGAACAGCACCACGTTTCCGGATTGATGAGTTCGGTCCGCTGATTGAAGGGGCAGCCCGTGAGGGTTTAAGTAGAGGGATAACGGGCACCTTTGAGCTGCCTAATTATCTGGACCAGCCTGGGGGGGTGCCGGGTTCACAATTTAATTACACCAGTTCATCTGCTGATGCCTTGCCGCAGGTGCTTAATGGCGATGATGTATTTACTGCGCGCTTCCGCTGCCAGGTGCCGGTCAGCACAGTCAGTGATTTTGCAGATCCTGAGAGTGAAGTGACACCGGCGCGCGCAGCGCTTTATGGACATGGACTCTTTGGTGAGGGACCTGGCGGCGAGTTCCGTTCGGGCAATGTGCGGGCGATGCAGACTGAGCATAATATTCTGTTCTGCGCCACCGACTGGTACGGCATGGCCACTGAGGATTTTGTCGCTGGCATTATGCACAATGTGCTGGCTGATATCAGTCAGTTCCCGCGGCAGGTGGATCGCAGTCAGCAGGGTGTGCTGGCGGCGATGTTCCTGGCAGAACTACTGCTGCATCCAGAAGGTTTTGCGTCCCATCCTGCGTTCCACCACGGCCCCGAAGATACCCTGATTTACGATCCATCTGAGGTGTTCTATGACGGCAACAGCCAGGGCGGCATTCTCGGTGGAGCGCTGGTAGCCACCGCGCCAAATATTCATCGAGGAGTGCTGGGCGTGCCTGGCAGCAATTACAGTTTGTTGCTGCGTCGCTACGGTCCGTTTGCGGAACGCTTTGGTTTTATTATGTATGAGGCGTATCAGAACGAACTGGACCGGTCAGTCTTGTTTGCGCTGATGCAGATGCTCTGGGACCGAGCAGAAAATAATGGCTATCTGAGTCATCTGGCGGGCAGGCATCTGCCTGATACACCGACAGATAAAGCCGTTTTACTGCATGTGGCGCTGGGAGATTACCAGGTCACGCACTGGAGCGCGGAAATCATGGCGCGCACTATCGGAGCTGCGATTCATGCACCGACGGTACGGCTGGGCGAAACCACCGATGATAATCCGTATTTTGCGATACCGCTTATCGACAGTTACCCGCATCAAGGCCATGCGATCATGATCTGGGATTCCGGTGACGTTGATCCACAGACCGGCAGAGGTAACCCGCTGCCACCCACCAACAACACTGGCCCGGATGTAAACTATGGCAATGATCCGCATTCCTCTCCGCGCAGCACTGCGGCAGCGCGAGCGCAGAAGTCAGCGTTCATGCGAAGTGATGGGGAAGTGATTAATGTCTGCGGTAATGGACCTTGCCTGAGTGATGACTACACCGGCATCAGCAGAAAGTAATTCAGGGCAGACAAATACCTCAGGTCTGCGGGGTGTTTGTCTGTATAATCCCGCCATTGCAAGGCTCTTCATCGTATCGCCCCTCCAGAGATCACCATGGTTCAAATCGGCAGAAACTACACTTTGCGCGTTATCGACACAGTAGACTTCGGCGTCTATCTGGATGCAGAAGAGCTGGGTAAGGTGTTGTTACCGCGCAAATATATCCCGTCTGGCGTGGGTCTGAACGACAAGGTCGCGGTTTTTCTCTACCTGGACAGTGAAGATAGACCGATAGCGACCACCCGGATGCCAAGCGCGATGGTGGGCGAGTTTGCGTATCTGGAGGTGGTAGACGTTAATGATGTGGGTGCTTTCCTGGACTGGGGACTGGAAAAAGATCTGCTGGTGCCTTATTCAGAGCAGCACCGGCCGATGGAAGCAGGTCGCTCTTATCTGGTGTATCTGAGTCTGGACAAGGTACAGGGCCGCATAGTTGCCTCCTCTAAAATTGATAAATATCTGGACGATGAACGACCCCATGATTTCAGAGCAGGACAGGCGGTTGACCTGATCATCGCCAACACCACTGACCTGGGATTCAAGGCGATCGTTAATCACCGTCACTGGGGCATGTTGTACGGCACGGAAGTATTCCAGCGCTTGAGTTTCGGCCAGAGTGTGCAGGGCTTTATCAAACATGTGCGCCCTGATGGCAAACTCGACCTGAGTCTGCAATCGGGCAGAGCTGCGCTGGATAAACATGCTCAAACTATCAAGCAGTATTTACAAAACCATGCCGGCTATGCACCTTTGCATGACAAAACCGATCCTGAAGTGATAGCTGACGTGCTCGGCATGAGCAAGGCAGCATTTAAGAAAAGCATCGGCAGGCTGTACAAACTGAACATTATCGACATCGAAAAAGGCGGTATCCGTCTGCTTAATGAATGATCCAACTAATATTACCAGGCGGTCTGAAAATGCGGGATGTTGAAGTTAACAAAGTACCAGTCGAACTCTATAAAATTTTGAAATTTGAAGGCCTTGTACAAAGCGGCGCCGAGGCCAAGGCGGTAATTGCTGAGGGGCAGGTGTTGCTGAACGGTCAGGTAGAAACACAGAAGCGCAAGAAAATTGTCGCTGACGATATTATTGAATTTGGCGCGGAGAAACTCCGTGTCGTGTTTAAAGAAGAGCAGCTATGATCAATAACGATGTATTACGTCGTATCCGCTATATTTTTGATTACGATGACAACAAAATGATCGACCTGTTTGCTCAGGCTGATTGCAAGGTGAGCCGCGAGCAGGTCTGTGACTGGCTTAAACAGGAGAGCGATCCGGGCTATCAGGTTTGTGATGACCGGCAGACGGCGATTTTCCTGAACGGTCTGATCAATGCCAGACGCGGCCGCAGAGAAGGCCCTCAGCCGGTGCCGGAGGATACCTTGAACAACAATATGATATTTATGAAACTGAGAATTGCCCTCGATCTTAAATCCGAAGAGGTGCTGGCTGTACTTGAGAAAGCGGGCTTCAGCTTAAGCAAGCATGAGTTGACTGCATTTTTTCGCAAGCCTGGCCACAAGCATTACAAGGAATGCAAGGACCAGGTGCTGCGTAACTTTTTGAAGGGCCTGCAGCTGCAACATCGTGGCAATGTTGAGCCGCAGACGCATAACATCTGGAAGCAGAGTTAAGACTTTACATCCGCGAGCGGGTCAGCGTCACATCGGCATTTCGCCATTGGGACTGGAACTGACGGTTGATAATGGTCGCCTCTGCAGTTCGGCCCTGGGCCTGCAGAGCCTGATACAGACCAAACGTGCTCCAGCCGTTTTGCTGATTCCACTCCAGATCTTTGCGATACACAGCTTCAGCTTCCTCCGGGCGACCGTCAGCAATCAGCGCTGCACCAAGATACAGGCGCATGGACTGAGACCAGTCCGGCGGCTCGGTGTAGTTGCTGGCATCCTGAAACTCTACGGCTCTGGCATAGGCTGCTATAGCTCCTTCAAGATCACCGCGTGCTTCCTTGATTTCACCCTCCAGCGCATTGGTCGCCAGCGCCAGGATATGGGAGGCGGGCGTGGGGCCAACACCGCTTGAGTCAGCGGTATCATCGACAGCATTCAGGCGCAGCTTTGCCAGTTCGGCATCGGCTGCGGTTAACTCTCCGGTCGCGACTAAAGCACTGCCTTTGACATAGCTCCACATGCCATCAATATAGGGGGTGCCGGCATGACTCGGTTCAACGTCGAGGAATTTATCCCACTTGCCAAATACCTTGTGGACAATCCAGGAGTGAGCGACCCGTTTTTGACCACGATTGACCGCTTCAATGGCGCTACCGACACTGGCGGCTCCCTGCTGAGCCGCTGCGGAGGCTTTTTCATAATTGCCCTGCAGCATATTGGCGTAGCGCACAAAATCCAGCGCATGAGGCGCGTGGGATTTATGCGAAAGTCCGTAGGTGCCAATCATAGGGAAGTTAGTATCACCCCAGAGTTCCGCAAACTGCTTATCGACTATCTGCGAGCGTTCATTGACGTCGATGGCTTTCTCGTACTCTCCCACACGTAGATAAATATGGCCTGGCATGTGCACCATGTGACCGGAAATCGGTACTGTGCCTTCCAGTTTCTGTGCGGCTGGCATCGCCAGTTCCGGCTGCGCGGATCCTTCCATCAGATGAATATAAAGATGGTTTGCTCCTGGGTGGTAAGGCTCAACGCGCATCGCTGTCTCCAGTGCGGTCTGCGCCTCGGCAGTACCTGGTTTGCCGGAGCCGTCAGCTTCCCAGTAATCCCAGCGGGTGGTGTTCATATAGGCTTCCGCGAACAGGGTGCCAATATCCGGATCACTGGGATAGCGGGCATGCAAGTCGCGCATCGCATCGACGAAGGCGGTGTCTCTGGCTTTGTCATCCGGAATCGCATCTTTGTTATATAAAACAAACAAGGCATTGATCATCTCGCGCTCTACCTGACTGCCATTATCGGCCAGTGCCAGCGCATTGCGAATCGCATCCAGGCCTGCTCCGCGCGGGTCGTCCGGCAGACTCATGTAGCGGCTGTTAGGATTAGGTCCGGCAGCATGGGCCAGACCGAACCAGGGCATCGGGCTGCTCGGGTCGAGCCTGGAAGCTTCCTGATAGGAGGCGATCGACTCGGGGAAATAAAAGCTCCAGGCCATGCGCAGGCCCTGATCGAAGAACTGCTGAGCAGCTGCAGAGTCGGTGGAAATTGAGCGGCTGTATGTGCCGCCACCAGGCACAATGATCGCCAGGGCTTCATCAGCAGGCGCTGTATTCTGGGCAAGCAGGTCGGTGTGTGCGGACAGCAGCGTGGTCGCTGCAATCAGCAAAGGGATCAATCTTTTCTTAAACCCGGTCATAACAAGCTCCGCAGGCGCACATTCTCGTGCAATGAAGATTCTGTGATCTTCCCCTTATCAGGCAGATCAGGGAAAGTGAAAAACCGCACAGAGTATACTTCATCTTTGCATGGGAGCCACGATAGAGGTTTGATCTCAATCAAATCGGGTGATTTAGTCAGCACCTCAATGGCAGGCAAACTCTTTCTTTGTGTAGTACTCGATCAGCATGGTATTCATCTTTGTGATCGCAGTAAGTCCATCTGTCTGCACTTTGAAACGGTAGGGAGAGGTGCCCCATGACCCTGTTTCCAGATAGCGCGAAAATGCCTTGCGGTGCTCTTCATCAGCGGCATTAAACTCTACTTCAGGTCTGCCGAATTTGGTTTTTAACATAATGGGTTCTCCTTGAACTTCATTTTTTGTTCAATTATCTATGCAGCCCCAGGCACAATTGTAGCTGTACGTTCCGCGCTTTTTGCCTGGCTTTCTAGACTATCCCTGGAGAGCAGACTGGCGTATAGGGTAAAACCTTGCTTCTTGATGCTGTAAAAAATTGTGTCGGTTTCGAGGCGGATTCGGACATATGTCATGCCAGTTCGGGCAGAGTATTTGACGCTGACCAGGCGGACTTGAATGATAAGTTGAATGGGGGGTGCAATCCGTCAAGCAGATGCCCACCACAGAATCGAGGGAAGGAAATGTCATCTCTGTATAGGCTGCTCATCGCTTTAGGCGCATCTTTAATACCAGCTTTAGTACCAGCCGCAATGCCAGCGGCCCGCGCGGATACCTTGGGAGCCTCTGAAAAACTCTATGACCACTCTGCGGGTGATTGCGCCCGCTGCTGCAAGGCGTCGTGCGCTGGCAATGGCCGTAGCCCCTGGCAAGCACGGCAACGCGGCAGAAGCGGCGCAGACGCCCGCCCGAAGGGGCCTTCAGCCGATCCCGCTGGCTGCGTTGCCCTTGCTTGACAGGCGGACGCATGCCGGCGCAAGTGCGCCTTGCCAGCGAAATCGGCTGAAGGCCAGAGTGACCATAGAGTTATTTAGAGGCTCCCCAGGCTTTGAACCCCGATTCAAACCCAGCCCTGCAACCACAACTGCTGGTCCTGCAGGTCGCGCCACGCAATTTGAAAACTGCGCTTTGAGTAGATTGCTTCGATTTCGATGAACTCCAGCGGCGCGTCCTGCTCCTCATCACTAATCAGTCTGGTGACGATGAAGTGCTTTTCTCTGGCGCGGGGAGTTGTGGCCGTCCATTTGCTTAGCAGCAGTTTTTGAGGATTAAGTCTGATCTTGTTTTGCATATCTTGCGGATCTCCCCGGTCAGCCTGGCAATGAATAGTAAGCCAATATCGGCAACGCTTCATCCCTTGCGGCGGTGTCAGTGAAATTCTGTTGTAAGTTGCTGGCCGGGCCACCTGCCTGTTGATGTTCAGCCTGTTGATTGACAGACAGGGGGCTTCGGGTTAGTTTGCAGAGCATCAAAAACGCTCTGGAGTTGTCATGTCCCGCTTACCCCCTGTCCTGAAAAACCTGCGCTTTCCAGTCATCGGTGCCCCTTTGTTTATTATCAGTAATCCACGTCTGCTGATTGAACAGTGCAAGTCCGGTATCGTTGGCTCCATGCCTGCACTGAATGCCCGCCCGGCTGAGCAGCTTGAGGAGTGGCTGAAGCAGATTACTGAAGAGCTGGCGGCATGGGACGAAGCCAACCCCGATAAGCCCGCGGCTCCGTTTGCCATCAACCAGATTGTGCATCGCAGCAATGACCGTTTGGAGCACGACATGGCGCTGTGCGCCAGGTACAAGGTGCCAATTATCATCACCAGTCTGGGTGCCCGTGAAGATGTCAATCAGGCCGTCCATGCCTGGGGCGGCATTGTTTTGCATGATGTGATCAATAATGTGTTTGCGCATAAAGCCATTGAGAAAGGTGCCGACGGTCTCATTTGTGTGGCAGCCGGTGCTGGTGGTCATGCCAGCGTTAAAAGTCCGTTTGCGATGGTGCAGGAGATTCGCCAGTGGTTTGATGGTCCGCTGATTCTGTCGGGGTCTATTGCCAGCGGCGGAGCTATTCTGGCAGCCCAGGCGATGGGCGCAGATCTTGCGTATATCGGCTCCCCTTTCATCGCAACCGATGAGGCGCGCGCAGCCGATGAGTACAAACAGATGATTGTTGACAGCAATTCTGACGATATTGTGTACAGCAACTTTTACACCGGTATACACGGTAACTATCTCAAGGGCAGCATCCGCAACGCCGGCATGGACCCGGATCAACTTCCGAATTCTGATCCCAGCAAGATGAATTTTGGCAGCACCGGTGAAGCCCGGGCATGGAAGGATATCTGGGGCTGCGGTCAGGGCATCGGAGTAATTCGGGAGGTGGTCTCAACAGCTGATCTGGTGGCCCGGCTTAAGCGGGAATACAGCGAAGCACGCGAGCGTCTGTGCCTCCCATCGTAAAGTTTTCATTGTGGGGAAGATCATGGTGATTGCTGGCGTCATTGATAATCGCGTAACGGTGTTATTTCACGATGGCATTGCTGATGTCCGTCTGAACCGGCCGGACAAACGCAATGCTCTGGATAACAGCATGTTTGCGTCGCTGGCAGCGGTTGGAGAACATCTGAAAACTCTCGAAGGTCTGCGCGCAGTAGTGCTTTCCGGAGAGGGTGCCTCCTTTTGTGCCGGACTGGATTTTGGCTCATTCCAGCTAATGGCTGAGGGCAAATCCCGCACTGGCGCAATGAATGCAGGTGCTATGACTGAGAGTGGTATAACCCATACTGCCCAGCAGGTGTGCTGGGTCTGGCAGGAAATTCCGGTTCCCGTTATTGCTGCCATCCATGGTCATGCGTTGGGTGGCGGTATGCAGATTGCGCTGGGAACTGATATTCGCTTTGCTCATCCGGATACCCAATTATCGGTGCGTGAACTTTACTGGGGTATTCTTCCCGATATGACCGGCACTTTAATGTTGTCACGGCTGGTGCGTCCGGACATTGCCAAAGAGCTGGTTTTTACGGCGAAAATTATCGACGCCGAGGAAGCTCATGGTATGGGGCTGGTGTCACATTTATCGGCAGATCCACTGGTGGCAGCGATGGCGCTGGCCAGGGAGATTGCCAGTCGTAATCCGGATGCGGTTCGTGCCGCGAAGAAATTATTAAATCTGCAGGCAACAGCGGGTGCAGCGCAGCAGTTCGCTGCCGAGCGGGAAGCCATTGTTCGCTTAATGGGTTCGCCCAACCAGGCGGAAGCAGTAATGGCGCACTTTCAAAAGCGACCACCAGATTTCGCTGATTGATTGAATCGGCATCGTGATAATCTGCGTTCAGACATGTCGATGAGCGACAGTTTTTGGTAGCCAGGCAGTAAAGATTCAGGGGATTTATGTTAATTGCGATTGCGATCGGTGGTTTCGTCGGCTTTTTGATGGGTGGTGTACTGGGATTTGTGCTGGGTGCGATTGGCGCAGTGATGATGCTGGGCTACATGAAAAACCATATGCCTGGCAAGCTGGCAGCCACCCAGTCTGCCTTTCTGGATTCCATGTTTGCGGTAATGGGAGCGCTGTGCAAAGCCGATGGTGTGGTCAGCCAGAATGAAGTTCAGGCAGCAGAAAAGGTGTTTTCTCAGCTGCGCCTGTCAGCACCACAACGTGAAGCTGCGATCGCTGCCTTTAATCGGGGAAAGACAACTGGCTTCGATCTGGATGCCGAGCTTGCTTCATTCCGCAGCCTGAGCCGTGGCAACCAGGTCTTGCTGCGTATGTTCCTGCAGATTCAGATCACTGCGGTTGCGGCTGATGGCCAAGTTCATCCCTCCGAGCATGAGATGCTGCTGCGCATAGCCCGTGGCCTCGGTTTGCCTGAATCCCAGGTGGACCAGCTCGAAGCGATGCTCATGGGAGGGCAGCCCGGCGCTTCTGCGCGCTCTTCAAGTCAGCAGCTGGCAGATGCCTATCAAACCCTGGGCATTTCTGCTGGCGCCAGTGAGGCTGAGCTCAAACGCGCTTATCGCAAACTGATGAATGAAAACCATCCGGATAAACTTGCCAGCCAGGGCCTGCCAGACAACATGCTTGAACTTGCCGAGCGCAGGACTGGCGAGATCGCCAGCGCGTATGACATCATCAGGGAGTCGAGGAAAAACGGCTGATGATGGTAAATTGCTGACTTTGCGCCCGCGCGATCCGCTGGTTTCTACACCAGCTTGCTACGAGCCCTTTTCAGGTGCGTAAATGGGCTGAAGTTTTGCTGATAGTGGCTCTATGTTCAGCAAGTTTCATGCCCGACAGGAAATAACTAAGCTATTCGCAAAGGATGGCAGCAAGGAGGGAAGGGTTTGGTCTCAGGCCGAATCGGAAGGAAATTTTACGCTTTGATGATTCAAATCTGCCAGTAGAATATCTTCAATGTTGCGGTGTTCCGCCACCACGACGGTGTTACGGCCATTGCTCTTGCCCGTGTAGAGCGCGTGGTCAGCACGCAGCAGCGCTGGCTCAAGGCTGGCTTCAGCTGGACTGATCTGGGTGACGCCGGCAGTCATTGTCAGGCTTAAACCTTTAAATATTCCGGGTAGCTGAGATTGCGCAAGACGGGTGCGCAAGCGTTCAGCGATAATACAGGTGGCATCCAGGTCGGAATCAGGCAGCGCGATAACAAATTCTTCGCCACCGAGACGTCCTATGATATCTGAGGCGCGCAGTTCCTGGCGGCAGAGATTTGCCACAATTTTAAGGACTTGATCGCCAGCAGCATGACCATACAGATCATTGACAGCTTTGAAGTGATCAATATCCAGCATGCATAATCCAAGCGGGGTGCCCATTCGCCGGGTATGCCGAAGTTCCTGCTCAGCCAGTTCAAAAAACCAGCGGCGGTTATTAAGTCCGGTCAGGTCATCAGTTTGTGCCAGGTGGCGCAGGTCTTTTTCCAGACGCTGACGTTCCTCGATTTCTCTCTGTAATTTTTCATTAGCGTCGCGCTCTGCCAGCAGCGCAGTAAACTGGGCACGCTGCAGGCGATTGAGGCGGGACGCGGTGAGCATACCGACAACGTTTGCCATAATAAGAACCAGTCCGCTGCCTATTATTCCTGGTAGTTCAAATAATTTAAGAGCGTGGATGACCAGTAAAAACCCAGCTGCAAGATAGATACTGAAGGACACTGTCCAGCGAAAACGATTTGGAAGGAAGAGATACAGCGCCATGGTGATCGCCACCACGGCAGTGATCTGTGTAAAGACTGTTTCCGGACGTAATGGCGCTATAAAGATCTGACTGGTAACCAGCAGAAAACATACCAGGTTCAATGGGATGGAACTGTTCAGGGTTGGTGTCCTGAAGCGCAGAGAAACAGCAAGCAGCAGGCTGGCCAGCGCCACAGTTACCCGCATGCTGGACAGGATATAAAAATTGGTGGTCAAGCCCAGTAAAAAATAATCGAGCAGGATGAACACAAGGACCAAAGCAGAAGTGACAAACAGGGCAATGCGCAACTGCTGAGTAGTCTGGCTCTGCATGGAGCGCTGGAAAATGACTTCGAGCTCAACATCCTTGAACTCACCGCTGAAAAAATTCGTTGATGACTTCTGATCACTGTTGGCTGGCAAGACTGATAGCGAATCCATTGCGGTCTCTTACGACGTCGTAATTTTTGGAGTGTTGACCACGTTCAAAGCCGAGAGTAAACCAATCGGGCTGCTTGTTCAACCGCTGACTTCGGCGGCGACAATCTGGTGCTCCTGAGCAGGACCCTGAAATAGCAAAGCTCTGAAATTTTGTTGAAGCGAGCACAATTTTTTCCCTGGAAAGCTGGTCCGGTTCTGCTGTTAGCGCGTATTCACACAGCTACTTACCAGAACTAAAATTAATGGAGTTGTTATGAAATTGATCATATCCCTTGTTCTCGCTCTTTCGGCCGTGTTGGTGTATTCCATGATGGACGCCAATCTGCAGACCGGGCGGCCCAGTGTGAATATCTGTACCGGTGAGTGTTACCAGAGTTATCTTGCTGAACAAGGCACGCTTCTGGAACAGGAAGGCGTTAAACGAGCGGCAGCAGCGGAGCTGAGTCCTGTTGAATTGGGCCGCACCCTATACGTCTCCTGTCAGGCATGTCACGGCGCAGGCGGTGAGGGCGGTCTGGGGCCACAGGTTTCTGGCCGCGACAGCAGCTACATCGCCGGGGCATTAAAAGCCTATAAAAATGGTGAAACCAGAGGTGCTCAAAGCGCATTGATGTGGGGAACTGCGTCCGCTTTGTCAGAAGCTGATATTGAGAATCTGGGCATTTTTGTGGAATCCTTATAATCTTCAGGTATGCTCACGGATTCTTCAAAAAATGGAGCACAAAAATGTCTAAGCCACTCCTGCTTGGCATGGCGATCGCATTTAGCAGCAGCCTGAGCATTGCTCAGGCGCCAATCATTCAGCCTGGTGCACCTGGCCAGCCCAGCCGACAAATTACCGCTGTTGAAGCCTCTGACCTGACCAGTCTGCGTGTCACTGATGCGGATGTGAAATTCATGCAGGGCATGATCATGCATCACGCGCAGGCGCTGGAGATGAGTGCTCTGGTGGAGACGCGTTCCAGGCAGCAGGATGTAAAACTGCTGGCAGAGAGGATCGCGCTGTCGCAGGCAGATGAAATTACTATGATGGAGGAGTGGCTGCAGAACAATAACAAGCCGCTCTCTGATCCTGAGGCCGATCACAGTAATCATGACGGCAACCATTCAGAGATGATGCCTGGGATGATCAGCGCCGCTGACCTGGCGTCACTGGCTGCAGCGGATGGGCTTGCCTTTGATACCTTGTTTCTGCAGTTGATGATCAAACACCATCAGGGTGCTGTCACCATGGTGGAAAGATTGCTGGCGCAGGCTGGATCCGCTCAGGACTCGGTCATGTTCGAGTTCACCAATGAAGTTACCACCGAACAGAACAATGAAATAGAGCGGATGACGGCCATGCTGGCTGGTTTCTCGCCCGACCCGAGAGTTAATCTCAGAGCCGGATTTCTGGATGCCGGTGAAGCAAGCATGAATATGGAACTGCTGTTCGCTTTGTCCAAGCCGGATGGGTTTTTTGATCCAGCCAATCCCGCAGGTCTGCCGATGAGCCGAATGCGCGAACTGGCGGCAGGTGATACGGCTCAGGCCAGTGATGAAGCTGATGAGGACGATGAAACGGCAGAGCCGCGGCCCAGCCTGCTGAATTTTGCCAATACCGATCTTGCTTTTGCTCCGAACATTCTGATCGCCGGCAACTATCACGGCTTTAATATCTATGACATCAGTAATCCGCGTTCACCGCAGCTGCAAAGCTCGGTAGTCTGTCCCGGCGGTCAGGGCGATGTTTCTGTCGTTGGTAATCTGCTGATTATGTCGGTTGAGCAGAACCGGGGACGACTTGACTGTGGTCTTGAAGGCGTGGCCGAGCCGATAAGCACAGAGCGTTTCCGTGGTATCCGGATTTTCGACGTCAGCGATTTCAGTATGCCGATCCAAGTCGGCGCAGTGCAGACCTGTCGCGGTTCACATACCCATACAGTGATATCTGATCCGGATGACAAAGAGAATATCTATATTTATAACTCCGGTACCAGCATTGTACGGAAAGGGGAGGAGTTGGAAGGATGCCTGGATGAATCACCCTATAAAGACCCTGGCAGCGCACGATTCCGCATAGAAGTTATTCAGATCCCGATAGCACGCCCCCATGAAGCCCGCATAGTAAGTCGTCCCCAGGTTTTTACCGATGCGGACACAGGCGTTATCGCGGGATTGTGGGATGGCGGCGACCATGGTCCAGGAACTCAGACCACCAGTCAGACTAATCACTGTCATGATATCACTGCCTTCCCGGAGATTGGGCTGGCGGCCGGAGCCTGTTCAGGCAATGGTATTCTGTTCGATATCTCCGATCCGTTGAATCCTGTGCGTCTGGATCAGGTGCTGGATCCTGGCTTTGCTTACTGGCACTCGGCCACCTTTAATAATGATGGCAGTAAAGTCATTTTCACGGATGAATGGGGCGGCGGTTCACGTGCTCGATGTCGTGCTTTCGATCCGCAGACCTGGGGCGCTAATGCGATCTATGACATTGTCGATGGCAAGTTGCAGTTCGGCAGCTATTACAAGTTGTCTGCGCCACAGTCCGAGCAGGAAAATTGCGTAGCCCATAATGGCTCACTGATGCCGGTACCTGGACGCGATATTTTTATCCAGGCCTGGTATCAAGGCGGGATCTCGGTAAGCGATTTTACCGATACATCGAACCCCATTGAGATTGCTTATTTTGACCGGGGACCCATTGATGAAGAGAAACTGATTCTGGGTGGTTATTGGTCGGCGTACTGGTATGAAGGTCTGATTTATGCGACTGAAATTGCCCGCGGTCTGGATGCGTTTGCACTGCTGCCCAGCGACAAGCTCAGTGCCAATGAAATTGCCGCAGCATCCCTGCGATCTTCAGCTACTGACTTCAACCCGCAGCAGCAACGTCGTCATGTCTGGCCTGCTGAACCGGTTGTCGCAAAAGCCTATCTGGATCAGTTGCGACGCAGCGGGACGATTGCTGATGGTCAGGATCAGGCCTTGAGCGCAGCTCTTAATCAGGTTGATGATTTGTTGAAGAGTGGCAGCAAGGGCGATGCCGATATTATGTCCGCATTAAAGGTGCAGGCCGCGGCGCTCAGCCAGCAGAGTGATGATGAAAGTGGGGCGACACAGTCGCGCCTGCTCGCAATGGCGGCAACTTTGCAGGGGCTGGCCGAACGCCTGCAATGAACGGCAATCTCTATGCCCTCTGGAGTGACCAGCACACAATGACCGCGACATCCCCGCTGCAGCTGAGGACAATGCTTACGGAAATCGGTTTCGAGGTCACTGTGCTGGAGCATGATTACAGTCTGATACACATGCCGACGGCGGACAGTTTCAATGCGATTCTGGTCGCCTCTAAGCCCATCGTTTAAAACGGTATATACTTTTGCTCGAGAAATAAAAAATCCTGGAGAACCTGCCAATGACCATCAATCCGATAAGCCGCTTTCCTGATCTTGAGTCGCTGCCCGACGATATACGAGAACGTATCCTTGGGTAATCATCCCCAAAAATAACTGACATCTAAAGTAGAATTTTCTCATGATAGGGCAAGAGGATATTCTGCATGAAAAAATCACGATTTAGCGACAGCCAGATACTGGCGATACTGAAACAAGCC
>Ga0335398_10001069_pt1 | contig 47884 bp, 46 predicted proteins | sample BON03_FD_205742 | JGI IMG/M metagenome (GOLD analysis project Ga0335398, IMG submission 205742) | Freshwater microbial communities from Lake Bonney liftoff mats and glacier meltwater in Antarctica - BON-03 (spades assembly) (version 2) | ecosystem: Environmental > Aquatic > Freshwater > Ice >... | reverse complement strand
GTATTAGCATTTAATTGGTCGGGGTAGAGAGATTCGAACTCCCGACCCTCTGGTCCCAAACCAGATGCGCTACCAGACTGCGCTATACCCCGACATTCCGAAGAACAGATGTCCCCGAAGAAGGCGAAATAATACGCCCATGCGTTTACTGAGTCAAACACTTTTTGATTTTTTTGCCGTTAATTGTACAACATGAGACCATAGCGTTTTTTTGATTGTCTGGATACTATTTAATGACCGCTCAAATTTTAGACGGAAAAGCCATTTCATCAGAGCTGAAACAAAGCCTGAAAAAAGCGAACGATCTACGTTTAGCTTCAGGAAAACGTCGCCCAGGCTTGGCCGTTGTCCTTGTAGGCAGTGATCCTGCATCACAAGTCTATGTCGGCAGCAAACGTCGTAGTTGTGAAGAGATTGGCTTTAAGTCTGACTCATTCGATTTGCCAATTGATACTTCAGAAGACGCATTATTAACCCTGATTGATCAACTCAATGCTGATAACGAAATCGATGGTATTTTGGTGCAACTGCCTTTGCCAAAACATATCAATACCGAAGCGGTTATTGAGCGCATCGCCCCACACAAGGATGTCGATGGCTTCCACCCTTATAACATTGGCAGGCTTGCCCAACGTAATCCTCAACTACGCCCTTGTACCCCGAAAGGGATAATGACTTTATTAGAGAAGACAGGTGTTGATTTACATGGCTTAGAAGCCGTTATTGTAGGCGCGTCAAATATTGTCGGTCGACCGATGGCATTGGAATTACTACTTGCAGGCTGTACCACTACAGTATGTCACCGCTGGACCAATACTTTAGAATTTCACGTTCGACGCGCTGATCTTCTTGTGGTCGCTGTTGGTAAACCCAACTTTATTCCTGGCGAATGGGTAAAACAAGGTGCAATCATTATTGATGTTGGTATCAATCGTCTTGAAGACGGCTCATTGACTGGTGATGTTGAGTTTAATGTAGCTAAACAGAAAGCCGCGTGGATTACACCCGTGCCAGGTGGTGTTGGCCCAATGACAGTAGCGACATTAATGGAAAATACCTTGTATGCCGCTAATGAGTTACATGATTAAGACTGCCTTATAGTTTGGCATTAATAATGTAGGTTGGGTTTTAACCCAACAATGTATTTTTTCACGTTCTAATGTCGGGTTGAAACCCGACCTACGGTGCAAACAATCGGTTAGGCTCAATAACATGTAGGTTGGACTTCAGTCCAACTTGTCGGGTTAAAACCCAACCGACCGCCACCAACAATCAATTACATTTTGTCACATGTTGCTTTGACTTCAGTCCAACTTGTCGGGTTGAAACCCAACCCACGGCCACCAACAATCAATTACGTTTTGTCACATGTAGGTTGGACTTTAGTCCAACTTGTCGGATTGAAACCCGACCGACCGCCACCAACAATCAATTACATTTTGTCACATGTAGCTTGGACTTCAGTCCAACTTGTCGGATTGAAACCCAACCGACCGCCACCAACAATCAATTACATTTTGTCACATGTAGGTTGGACTTTAGTCCAACTTGTCGGATTGAAATCCAACCCACCGCCACCAACAATCAATTACGTTTTGTCACATGTAGGTTGGACTTTAGTCCAACTTGTCGGATTTAAATCCGACCTAAAGAATTACGCTTTACGCCATGAGGTCTTACCGGCATTATCTTCTAAGATAACGCCCATAGCAGTCAGTTCATCACGCACTTCATCTGCTTTAGCCCAATCTTTATTCGCTCTTGCTGTATTTCGCCCTTCTATTAATGCTTCTACTTTAACGGTAAGATCATCATTTCCGCTATCACCCAATAAGAATGCTTCTGCAGATTGTTGAAATAAACCCAATATGCCACCAAACGAACGTATTAAGCCTGCTAGATAACAAGCTCGCTGGTCGTCATTCGAGACTTTATTCAGCGCCTGACGTACATCAGCCATAATTGATAAGGCTAAGGCAGTATTAAAATCATCATCCATGGCCTCAGTAAAACGAGCGCCGAATTCTTCATCGTCTTGCCATACAACATCAGCCTGAGGATCGACATCACGTAATGCCGTGTAATAACGTGTTAATGCTGATTTCGCTTGCTCTAAGGATTCATCAGAATAATTAAGCGGGCTACGATAATGACTGGTCAATATAAAATAACGCACCACTTCTGGCGAGTATCGCGCTAATACTTCACGTACCGTAAAAAAATTGCCGAGCGATTTCGACATTTTTTCATCATCAATCCGCACAAACCCATTATGCATCCAGTAATTGACTGATTGGCAACCATGTGCGGCTTCAGATTGCGCGATTTCATTTTCGTGATGAGGAAACTGCAGATCTTGCCCACCACCATGAATATCAAAATGCTCACCCAAACAAGTTGCAGACATCGCTGAACATTCAATATGCCAACCAGGTCGACCACGTCCCCAAGGTGAATCCCAAGCAGGTTCTTCTGGCTTGGCGGCTTTCCATAAAACGAAATCTAAAGGATCATCTTTCGCTTCATTGACCGCTACACGTTCGCCTGACCGTAGTTCTTCAATATTGCGACCAGATAATTTGCCATAGCCATCAAATTTACTGACATCGTAATAAACATCGCCATTATCTGATGCATAGGCAAAACCTTTGCTAATCAAGGTTTCAATCATCGCGATAATTTCAGCCATTGATTCAGTGGCTTTAGGCTCAAGATCAGGTCTAATAACACCTAAGGCATCGGCATCTTGATGCATCTCAGCAATAAAGCGTTCGGTTAATGACTGTATGTTTTCACCATTCACATTCGCACGTGCAATGATTTTATCGTCTATATCGGTAATATTACGAATGTAAGTCACCTCATATCCGCAGGCACGCAAATAACGGGTCACCACATCGAATACAACCATTACGCGGGCATGACCTACATGACATAAATCGTATACGGTCATCCCGCAAACGTAGAGTTTAACTTTGCCCGCCTCAATAGGCGTAAAAACGTCTTTTTGCTTAGTTAGGCTATTATGAATCTGCAACATGAAAGGCTCTTTATCAAAAACTTATCGAACATTTTACGGTAAGTGAGTAATGAAAAGTAGATAAAGCGCTCTACTTAAACCATTATTTCAATTATGATATAGCATTTATTGTTAATCATTGGAACCAATACTCTCATGAAAATATTTTTCCGCTATTTGGCACCATTGCTGTTAGCAGTATTATCATTCTCTACTCACGCTGAAGGAGGCAACGCTTTGCCACAAGTTAAACTGGAAACAAACTACGGTAATATCATCATTGAATTAAATGCTGAAAAAGCACCGATTACGGTGGCTAATTTTTTAAGCTATGTTAATGACGGCTTTTATGATGGCACGATTTTTCATCGTGTCATTAAAGATTTCATGATTCAAGGTGGCGGGTTTACTGAAGAATTTGTTCAAAAAACACCTAAAGCTGCCATCCAAAATGAAGCTAATAATGGTTTAAGTAATGTTCGTGGTTCACTTGCGATGGCACGTACCGGTGACCCGCATTCGGCTACTGCACAGTTTTTCATCAACACAGTTGATAATAACTTCCTCGATTTTCGTGGTGAGAGTGGTGCTGCTTGGGGCTATGCTGTTTTTGGTCAAGTTATTGAAGGTATGGAGGTGGTTGATGCCATTCGTGCTGTCAGTACAGGTAGTCAAAATGGCCATGGCGACGTTCCAAACGAAATTGTCATGATCAACACAGCAACCGTTGTTGAATAAATCTAATCATTAATACTACTCTCTCATTGTTAAGAGGGTAGTTTTCTTTCTGCCATGACCACACTTTTTATTTCTGACCTTCACCTCAGCCCAGATAATGAAGCGCTGATTCAACTCACCATAGAATTTCTCAGCACTCAAACTAAAGACATCGATGCACTCTACCTTTTAGGCGATGTATTTAATACTTGGCTAGGTGATGACATCGTAGCTGTCGAATTCGAACCACTCATTACTCAGTTACAACAGCTCCATCAAGCAGGTATTAAGACTTTTTTAATGGTCGGCAACCGAGATTTCATGATGGGTAAACATTTTGCTGAACGCTGTGGTTGTCAGTTAATTGCCGAGCCTACGGTTATAGATCTGTACGGCATAAAAACGTTGCTGATTCATGGCGATAGTTTATGTACTGATGATGTTAGTTATCAACGTTATCGGCGAAAAACTCGCAATATGTTCTTACAGTGGTGTTTTTTACATTTACCTGTTCGTTATCGTCAGGGTATCTCTGACAAAATAAAACAGAAAAGTCGTCAACAAAAGCAATATAAATCATCGATGATCATGGATGTAAATCAGCTTGAAGTAAGTAGGATAATGCAGCAATATGGCGTGCAGTATCTAATCCATGGTCACACTCATCGCCCAGCGATTCACCTATTTACCATAGCCGATAAGCCAGCTTATCGCATTGTATTAGGGGACTGGGACAACAATATAAGTTTTCTGAAATGCAATGACCATCACTTCGTGCTGTCTGATCACCGCATTTCAGAAAGTGATTCTGTATTAAGAATCAGCTAACGCCTGTTGTTCAAGTATTTCTTTAAGACGACTCGGTGGTACGTAACCAGGTAACATTTCACCGTTTTCTAAGAATAGAGCAGGTGTTCCAGTAACACCTAAACGTCTACCCAGTTCATATTGTGCTTTTATCGGTGCATTACAGCTCTCTGACGTTACTTCTTTGCCATCTTTGGCATCTGTCATAGCCTGCTTACGATCTTTAGCACACCAGACATTTACGGCTTTATTGTAAGATTCGGAATCAATCCCTGTGCGTGGGAAGGCCATATACCGAATACGAATGCCTAGCGCATTATATTCAGCCATTTGATGATGTAGTTTACGGCAGTAACCACAGTCAATATCAGTAAATACCGTTAAGGTATGTTCTGTTTTTTTAGGCTCATAAATTATCATATCTGCCTCATCGGCAGATGCCAGTGCTTGTTTTCTTAATTCGACTCGTTTCAGCTCAGTAATGTTTTGGCGTTTTTCTAATTCAATGACATCACCTTGAAAAACATAACGAGCGTCTTTACTAAAATAAATAATTTCACCATTAATGATGGCTTCAAATAAACCAGTATTATCTAATGGCTGGATGCTTTCAATCGTGATCCCGGGCATTATTTCGGCGATTTTTTTCTCTATATCGCTGGTGTCGCTGGCTTGTACTAATCCTATCCAAGCAAGCAACGGTAGCCACAAATAAAGTCGTTTCAACATTTATATTTCCTAATCTCTAAAATTATTAAATTGTAGTGGCATATCTAGCGCATCGTTGCCACGCAACAACGCCATGACTTCCTGAAGTTCATCTCGTTTTTTACCGGTTACTCGTACACTTTCACCTTGAACTGAAGCTTGTACTTTAATCTTACTTTCTTTAATTAATTTCACCGTGATCCGACATTGATCTTTATCAAGTCCTTCGCGGACAAGTACATCCTGTTTACGCATTTTTCCATTACCCACTGAATCCTTAATTTCAAGACAACTAATTTCTACGCCTCGTTTTATTAATTTCATTCGTAAAATATCTAATACTTGTTCCAGATGAAAATCACTGCCAGCATGCATTGTCAGCGTTTTGTCTGACTGCTCGACACGTGCATCAGTTCCTCTTAAATCAAAACGATTACTTATATCTCGGTTCGTCTGATCTACCGCATTGGTTAATTCGTGTTTATCAACTTCTGAAACAATATCAAATGAGGGCATTTCTATCTCCTAAAAATTCAGCAATATTATCAAGACAGTTTATCATTTTGCATGTCATTGAGATACCAGCGTTAACCTCGCGGATGATGCTGTGTATGTAGGCTTTTCAATCGTTCTTTAGCAACATGGGTATAGATTTGCGTGGTTGATAAGTCAGCATGCCCCAGTAGTAATTGCACTACTCGTAGATCAGCACCATGGTTTAATAAATGGGTAGCAAAGGCATGACGTAAGGTATGAGGTGACAAATCTTTTTTAATCGCCGCTAATTTTGCATAACGTTTAATTAAATACCAAAAGGCTTGGCGCGACATTGCTTTGCCGCGTTGTGTTGGAAATAAGTCATCACTTACTGCTCCTTTTAATATTAACGGCCTACTTTGTGTTAGATAACGTTGCAAATAGTCTAAGGCAATCTCACCCAGTGGCACTAACCTTTCCTTATTACCTTTGCCAACACAGCGTATCAGTCCTTGTCGCATATTCAATTGCTGATTGGTCAAGCCAACTAATTCAGATACTCTCAAACCAGTTGCATACAACACTTCTAACATAGTGCGATCACGTAGTCCTAAAGCAACATCGACATTTGGCTGAGCTAACAGCATTTCAACTTCATCTTCCGTTAAGCTGCTGGGCAAAGAGCGTCCTAATCGAGGAGATTCAATCTGCACGGTTGGATCTGAATCTCGAATATCTTCACGGCATAAAAAACGGTAAAAACGTCTTAAACTTGATAATAAACGTGCTTCGCTACGTACTTTACGGCCTTCGCGCATCCGTACACTTTGATAACGTAAAATATCATTGCGACTAGCGGCTATTAAATCGATATCAAACTGCCCTAACCAAGCCGCAAAAGCTAAAAGATCACGTTGATAAGCGGCTATTGTATTTTTACTTAAACCTGATTCTAACCATAAAGAATCTAAAAAAGGTTGAAGATAACGATCAGTGCTTATTATTTGCTTTGCTGAATTCATAACAACTAATGATGCTCATGGTCTAATAACCACTGTTTTAAAACTATTTCACAGCCTCTGGTTTTCCCGTAATAGCCACCGATTCCTGATTTTGATACCACACGATGACATGGCACAACAATAGCAAAAGGATTAGCTCTGCAGGCATTACCTATGGCACGAGCAGATGTACCTAGGGCCTGAGCAAGATCTGAATAAGTCCGTGTTTCACCAGCTGGAATTGTTTGCAAAAATTGCCATACTTTTCTTTGAAAGAGTGTGCCTTGTTCGGCTAACGGCAATGTCCAAGTAGATTGTCCATCAATGAAATAGGATTTAAGTTGATTAACAGCCTGTTGAGCAAGTGTTGATGTTACAAGATCAGCGTCAATAACGTCATTAGTTATTAGTATTACGACATCGTAGAGATGCGTCTCACTGGTATGGAGTAATATACGCCCGACTGGCGTCTCAAGAATTGTTTTAGTAATAAGGCTAGTCATAACGACAAAAAGGGCGCAACTGAAAACAGTTACACTCTTTTTTCAAGCAGTCAGAACCAACACTCGATTCTGCTAACCGCGTATTAACCCAATTTTTCTTTAATACGTGCTGCTTTACCCGTTAAGTTACGCAAGTAGTAAAGTTTAGCGCGACGAACATCACCGCGACGTTTAACTTCTAGACTTGCCACTGCAGGGCTATGTGTTTGGAAAACACGTTCTACACCAACGCCATTTGAAATTTTGCGTACTGTAAATGCTGAATGTAAACCACGGTTACGTTTAGCAATTACGATACCTTCAAAGGCTTGTTCACGTTCACGTTCGCCTTCTTTGATTTTTACTTTTACTACAACAGTATCACCTGAAGAAAATGCAGGAATGTCCTGTCTCATTTGTTCAGCGTTTAGCTGTTCAATTATATTGCTCATTGTTCTACTCCTAATTCCTACTTCTCTTCATGCCTAAATTCGGCAATAAATTGTTCTAATAATGCATTCTGTTCATTAGTTAATGTTTCCATTACTAACAAATCAGGCCGCCTTAACCAAGTTCGTCCTAAAGACTGTTTAAGGCGCCACTTTCGTATTGCCTCATGATCGCCACCCAAAAGTACCTCAGGCACATTTTGACTAGATAATCGTTCAGGTCTTGTGTAATGCGGATGGTCTAATAAACCAGCCATAAATGAATCTTGTTGTGCAGATTCTTCATCACCCAAAACTCCTGGTAATAATCTTGCCACGCCATCGATCATGACCATCGCTGCAAGCTCACCACCACTGAGAACGTAGTCACCAATCGACCATTCCTCATCAATCTCTTGTTCAATCAGACGTTCGTCAATACCTTCGTAACGTCCTGCAACAAAAATCATCGCATCTCTTGTTGCCAATTCTTGCAAACCTTGCTGATCTAATTTTCGACCCTGCGGTGACAAATAAGCCACTTTAGTTTGCTGACCTAATGCTGCTTTAGCTGCATGAATGGCTTGCTGTAATGGTTCAACTTTCATCACCATACCAGGGCCACCACCATAAGGCCTATCATCAACTGTTCGATGTTTATCCAACGTAAAATCACGCGGATCCCAATAATCAATAGTCAACTTACCTTGCTTTACAGCTCGACCAGTCACACCATATTGCGTTATTGCATCAAACATTTGAGGAAATAAAGACACCACGCCAAGTCGCATGATGGCATTCACCTCAATAATCCGATTTCCAATCGACTCGAATAACGTTATTACTCAAATCAACTAGCTCAACAATGTCATCCAATACAAAAGGAATCAACCGTTCAATTTTATCTTTATTAACAACCAAGACATCATGGGCGCCATTTTCAAGCAAGCTCTCCACATGTCCAAGCTGTTCTTCTTGTAAATTAACAACAGACATACCAATTAAATCGGACCAATAATATTCATCTTTCCCAGCTGGTTTTATCTGCGTCTTAGCAATAGCAAGCTCTACACCGACTAGCGGTAAGACTTGATCGCGGTCAGTGACCCCGTCCAAGCTCATCACTACGCCCTTACCTTGTAAGCGACCTTCTACTACTTTCACCTCTACCCAAGCACCTTTACGTGACAGATATAAAGGCGAATAACTTAAAATATTCTCTCTTGGATCTGTGAATGAGTAGATTTTTACCCATCCCTTAACCCCAAAAGCACCAGATATTTTCCCTACCGGGACATATTCCACGGAAGTATCCATAACTGAAACCTTATTTATTTAATTTAAGCAGCTTTAGCTTGAGCGATTAACTTAGTAACACGCTCTGAAATTTGTGCACCTTGACCAACCCAGTGCGTAATACGCTCTAGATCTAAACGCAAAGTTTCTTCTTGTCCTTGAGCTAGTGGATTAAAGAATCCTACACGCTCTATGCAACGTCCATCACGTTTGTTGCGTGAATCTGCTACTACGACAGTGTAATAAGGACGCTTTTTTGCGCCGCTACGTGACATTCTAATTTTTACCATTATTTGTGCCTGTTGAAAAACTGGATCGAAAAACAGATGCATTTTACGCATAGTTCTTGTAATTGAAAAGCTTATCTCGCCTTTATATTTAAAATGGCATGCCGCCACCCATTGGTAACTTGCCACCCAAACCACGCATCATCTTAGCCATGCCACCTTTTTGGGTCATTTTTTTCATCATTTTTTGCATTTGTGCGAACTGTTTTAATAAACGATTCACATCTTGAATTTGTGTTCCCGAACCTGCAGCAATACGTTTTTTGCGCGAACCCTTAATAATTTCTGGTCGTTGACGTTCTTTTTTTGTCATCGAGTTAATAATGGCTTCTAATTTATTTAATTCTTTATCATTTACTTGTTGTTTTGCCGCCGCAGGGATATTAGACATGCCAGGCATTTTATCCAACATCGAACCGATGCCGCCCATTTTGCCCATTTGTCTAAGTTGATCTCTAAAATCTTCGAGATCGAAACCTTTACCTTTTTTAAGTTTATTAGCTAATTGATCGGCAGCACCTTTATCCATCTTACGCTGCACATCTTCCACCAGCGACAAGACATCACCCATTCCTAAAATTCGGGAAACGACGCGGTCGGGATGAAAAGGTTCTAGGGCTGATGTTTTTTCACCAACACCCATAAACTTAATGGGCTTACCAGTAATATAGCGAATAGATAAAGCAGCACCACCACGCGCGTCACCATCCGTTTTAGTTAATATCACGCCTGTTAATGGCAAAGCATCATTAAATGCTTTTGCCGTATTAGCAGCATCTTGCCCGGTCATACTATCCACCGTAAACAAGGTTTCGATTGGATTTATCGCCGCATGGATCTGTTTGATTTCGGTCATCATGTCATCATCAACATGTAAACGACCCGCGGTATCAATGATCACCACATCGACAAACTGTAATTTAGCGTATGCAACGGCGGCTTTTGCTATTTCGACAGGGTTTTGATCGGCTTGGCTAGGAAAGAACTGCGCATCTACTTCCTTCGCCAGTGTTTTTAACTGCTCAATTGCTGCAGGGCGATATACATCGGCACTCGCCACCATCACTGATTTTTTTTCACGTTCTTTTAACCAACGAGCCAACTTTGCGACACTCGTTGTTTTACCGGCACCTTGCAAACCTGCCATCAAAATGACCGCTGGCGGCTGAGAATTGAGGTTTAAGGTTTCATTCGCCGTACCCATCACAGCAACTAACTCATCGTTAACTACTTTTACTAATGCTTGGCCTGGCGTTAAACTGCGCATTACATCTTGGCCCATTGCGCGCTCTTTTACGCGCTCAATAAACTCTCGTACCACTGGCAAGGCAACATCTGCCTCAAGCAATGCCATTCGCACTTCACGTAGCGTATCTTTTACATTATCTTCAGTAATCCGACCTTGGCCTCGAAGTTTTTGTAAGGTACCGCCTAATCTTTCCTGCAAACTATCAAACATGATTCACCTTGATTTATCAGCCTAACTATGCCGAAAATATAACAATTAAGATTTAGAATTATAACTGATAATGATTACATCGCGAATTATCTATACTATGTTCAAATCACTTTATCAGTACATTGAGGAATGAAACAACATGGCCATCGCTAATTCATTAGCCTTCCTGCTCTATCTTAGTTGTAGCGTCATACTGATTCGTAACTTTGTTCAACGCAATCACCAAGGTTCCATATCATTTCCAATAGGTATCATGACGATATTAGCGCTGATTTTTCATGGTGCAGATATATTTTTAACCATGGAAGACGGATGGGATTTAAGTCTTTTCAGTACCTTAGCAGTCGCAACATGGCTAATGGCCTTTATCGCGCTTGTTATAGGCACTAAACAAAAATATGCTCATCCCGGAATAATCATTTATCCGTTGGTTGCATTAAGTCTGATTCTTAAGACTTCTGTGCCCAGCGAGCCGACAACTATGCTAAATAACCCAGCTTTAGAGTGGCACATACTGCTGTCATTGGCCGCTTACAGTCTATTCACTCTGGCAGCCCTACAAGCGATAGTTTTAGCCATTCAAGAACAACAATTACGCCAACGCCATCTTGTCGGCCTTATGAGAAAATTACCGCCATTACAATCAATGGAAACCACCTTGTTTCAACTGATTTCAGCGGGCTTTATATTGCTCACTTTGGGTTTAACTACTGGATTATTCTTTATTCAAGATATTTTTGCTCAACATCTCATTCATAAAACCGTGTTATCGATTATCGCTTGGTGTGTATTTGCTATCCTATTACAAGGTAGATTACGTTATGGCTGGCGAGGAAAAACAGCCATTAAGTGGACACTCATTGGTTTTATATTTTTAGTGCTTGCCTATTTTGGCAGCAAATTTGTTCTGGAATTTTTGATAACTCATGCCTGATACAACATCACTCACGCTGCTATTTACATTATTATTTGTATTGCTGTTATTTTCTGCATTCTTCTCCAGTGCAGAAACAGCATTAATGACGCTCAATCGTTATCGTCTTCGACATTTAGCACATGAAGGTCATGCCGGTGCAATACGTGCTAGCCAATTATTAGCACGTCCCGATCGACTTATTGGTTTGATTTTACTCGGCAATAACTTCGTTAATATCTTTGCTTCTGCTATAGCCACGGTGATCGGCGTCAAACTATATGGTGAAAATGGCATCGTGATTGCTACGTTTATCCTCACTCTAGTAGTCTTACTTTTTGCCGAAGTAACACCTAAGACTTTAGCTGCTTTACATCCTGAACGTGTTGCGTTTCCCGCCAGCATGATTCTTAAACCGATGTTGGTAATCCTTTTTCCATTAGTATGGTTTACCAACTCCATCACTAATCGTTTACTAATTTTACTTGGCGTTTCTCCCGAGGAGTCTTCATCTGCTGCAATTAATAGCGAAGAACTTCGTATGGCATTAATGGAAGCAGGTAGCATCATTCCTAAACGTCATAAAAAAATGTTAGTGAGTATTCTTGATCTCGAAAAAGTCACCGTCAATGACGTAATGGTGCCAAGAAATGAGATAGAAGGCATTGATATCAATGGCCCTCTTTCCGACATTATCAAACAAATGTCTTATTGCAGTAATACCCGTTTACCGGTATACGAAGACAGTATGGATAACATTATTGGTATTATTCATGTCAGAAAAGCGATGCATTTATTAGCGCAGGACAATCTTACTAAAGAAAGTTTAAATGGCATTATCAAACAGGTTTATTTTGTTCCTGAAGGTACGGCATTGAACACCCAACTTATTCAGTTTCAAAAGCACCGTAGACGGACTGGACTTGTTGTTGATGAATATGGTGACATCCTAGGTTTGATCACCTTAGAAGATATATTTCGTGAAATTGTTGGTGAATTTACAGCTGACTCACTTGATGAAGATAAAGATATCCACCCTCAAGAGGATGGTACTTACCTGATCAACGGTTCAGCTAATATTCGAGATATTAATCGAAATAATCATTGGCATTTACCTACTGATGGCCCTAAGACTATCAATGGCTTGATCCTTGAGATCTTGGAAACGATTCCAGAACCTGGCGTAAGTTTACGTATTAAAAATTATGTTATTGAGGTAGTACAAACAACAGATAACACTATTAAAACGGTGCGTATCCGCACTGCTGAAATGCAAGCAGATGAAACTTAAAATATCCGCTTTCCTAATCACACTTTACGGTTTGAATGATACCGGCATATCGTAATTTAATGAGCTAGCATTTATCAACAATTTAGCTTTAAACTTCAAGCTGAGTCATAATGCAGTGACATTACGATCAGCTCTATCTCTGATTAAGGTATTATTTTAAGCTTCTGCATACTAAATATTTTTCAGTAGGGAAAAGCAAAAGCAACTACAAAACAAAGACTTGTAAAAAAGGTCCTATTTAAAAGGTTTCAAGGAAAGTAATATGCGCATTCTATTTAAACTTATAATTTTTATCGTTATTTTTGTCATCGCAGGCCTTGTTGCCCTACCCTTTATTGTTGATCCGAATGACTATAAACAAGAGATCTCAAGTCAAGTAGAAAAAGCAACTGGCCGCAATCTAATCTTAGATGGTGATATTAAATTATCTGTATTCCCTTGGATCGCACTTGAACTTGGGCCATTATCATTAAGTAATGCTGTCGGTTTCAAAGCCGATTCATTCGCCAAAGTTCAGGCAGCTCAAATACGCATTAAATTAATGCCGTTACTAAAAAAGCAATTAGAAATGGATACCATCATTTTAGATGGTTTGGTCTTAAATCTTGAAAAAAATAAAGCAGGCCAAACTAATTGGGATGATCTTGTCACCAAGAATGAGACTGCTACAGACAGCACAAAAAAAGACAATATAAAGGCTAATGATGACGCTCCCGTTCTAGCAGCTATCAGTATTGCAGGCATAAAACTTACTAATGCTAATATTTTGTGGTCTGATGCCACTACGGCTGAAAATTATAAATTACAAAATTTCAACCTCAATACAGAGCCATTTGTACCAGGTAAAGCGACTGCTTTAGATATGGAGTTTGACGTTGCCAGCACTAAGCCCCAAGCTCAGGCCTATATCAAATTAGATACTAAAGTGATGGTCGATATAGAAAGCCAACGCTACATCCTGACCGATTTAAATTTAACAAGTCAGGCATCAGGCAAAGCACTACCTTTTTCGCAAATATATCTAACGCTGAGTGGCGATATCAATGCCGACATGGTCAAACAGCTGGTTACAATTAATGATCTAACACTTTCAGCTCGAGCTAATAAAGAAAAACAGTCTATTGATACCCAATTAACGGCTGAAATCTCATCAAATATAACGACTCAACAAACAACTATAAAAGGTTTAGTGTTATCTGCTGAAGTGCTAGACCCTGCTTTACCAAATGGTAAAGCCAACTTAAATGTTACCGCTGATGTAACAACAGATATGAAACAGCAAACGATGACCTTATCAGCCATGGTTATCGATGCCTATGACGTTTTAATCAGCGGTGACATTAAAACCAGTAAGTTATTATCAGGTAACCCAAATTTTGTTGGTAACATCATTGTTAAACCCTTCAACTTAAGAAAACTCGCCAGTGACCTTAACGTTGAACTACCTGTAATGGCAGATGACAGTACTTTGAAACTATTTCAACTCACCTCTGAATTTGAAGGTTCAACCAAACATATTAACGCTAAACAACTTAATGTGACATTGGACCAAAGCAAGTTATCGGGCCAATTAGCTATTAATAATTTCACTAAACCTGCATTTGACTTCAACTTAAAACTTGATCAAATTGATGCCGATCGTTATTTACCACCTGTCAGTAAAACTGAACAACTGCAGACCGCTGCACCCGCCCCCGCCGCGAGTACTTCAACGGCTGCTATAGAGTTGCCATTAGAAGCCTTACGTCAAATCAATGCCAAAGGCATCTTGGATATTGGTAAGCTAAAGATAAGTGGCACACATAGTGAAAAAATCCATATTGAAATTAACGCTACTAATGGCTTAATTAATTTAAGTCCAATGAGTGCCAATATGTACGACGGCCAATATCAAGGTAATGTAAGTCTTGATGCGCGTGGTAAAACGCTTAAACTAAGCCTTAATGAAAGTTTAAAAGGCGTAAAAGCGGGTCCCTTGCTAAAAGACCTAACGGGTGATGACAAGCTGTCAGGAATAGCAAATGCACAAGCCAAGTTGACCGGCAATGGTGCAACTGTGATGCAAATTAAACAAACTTTATCTGGAAATGGTGATTTTTCATTTACCGATGGTGCTGTCAAAGGCGTAAACATTGCCGAAAGTATTCGTAAAGCAAAAGCCACGCTCAAGGGTGAAACATTGCCAGCATCAGATGAACCTCTTCAAACTGACTTTTCAAATCTAAGCGGTTCATTCACGGCCACTGACGGTATTATTAGCAACCAAGATCTATTGGCAATGTCCCCTTTGTTACGTATTAACGGTGCCGGTAAAATCGATCTACCTAAAGAAGGTATAGATTATGGTCTTAAAGTATCGATCGTTGAAACGTCATCAGGTCAAGGCGGTAAGGCATTAGCCGATTTAAAAGGTTTAACAATCCCCGTTAAAATTACCGGCACATTTAGCAATCCCAAACCAACAGTTGATCTTGCAAGCATGTTAAAAGAAAGAGCAACGGAAGAAGTGAAAGCAAAAGTAGCCGACAAATTAAAAGATAAATTAGGTGACGATTTAGGTGGTTTATTGGGTGGTGCATTGGCTCCAAAATCAACAACACCAGTAACAGAGCCAACACCTGAAATCTCTCCTATTGCTCCGGCTATTGAAACAGCTCCTACTGATCCAGCCGTTGAATCCGCACCAACAAAAACGCCAGAAGAACAACTAAAAGAAGAGCTTTCAAACAAATTAAAAGGCTTTTTCTAAACATACAATATTCTAGAGACAAGCACTTCTTGGCACTTAGTGAATTACTAGGGTGCTTTGTCTCGCTGGCTTCAGATAACTTAAAACATTATTCTCTCAACCTTCAAAAATTGATGAATCTTTATGACTAGTTCACTATTTAGTGATCGACTACTGAATTGGTTTGACCAATATGGTCGTAAAGATCTACCTTGGCAACAACAGCCAACGCCTTATCACGTTTGGCTGTCAGAAATAATGCTTCAGCAGACGCAAGTCAGTACTGTAATTCCGTATTATCTGAAATTTACTGAACGCTTTAGCAATATTTCAGCACTCGCACAGGCTCCAGTTGATGATGTACTGGCCCTATGGACGGGTTTGGGTTACTACGCCCGAGCAAGAAATCTGCATAAAGCGGCTACTATCATGATGGAATCGCATCAGGGAAAAATGCCGTCAATATTAGATGAATTGATCGCACTGCCCGGGATAGGTCGCTCAACTGCTGGGGCCATCATGGCTTTAGCACATCATCAACACTTTCCGATTCTTGATGGTAACGTTAAACGCGTATTATCACGTTACAAAGCCATAGCGGGTTGGCCAGGAAATAAGCAAATTGAAAATAAACTTTGGCTGATTGCAGAGCAACTCTTACCGGAAAATAGAATAGCCAACTACATCCAGGCACAAATGGACTTAGGGGCTACCTTGTGCACGCGTAGCAAACCAAATTGTACTACCTGCCCACTCAATACTGACTGTCAAGCTTACCTAAATGCTAATCCTACTGATTATCCAACGGCTAAGCCAAAAAAAATCATTCCAACTCGCCAGTCACATTGGATAGTAGCTCAAGCAACTACGGGGGAAGTATTATTGGAACAACGGCCATCGCTAGGAATTTGGGGGGGCTTATGGAGTTTTCCAGAGTTAGAGAGGATTGATGATATTAACTATACATGTAGTTCTCAGTTGAATATTGATGCTACTAACATCACCCCACTGAATAATATTAAGCATGTTTTCAGTCATTTTAAGCTTGAAATCTATCCGCACTTAATTGAATGCGAGATCAATAATAACCATATCACCGAGAATAAAAAGTTATCTTGGTATAAAATAAACGATGCATTACAACTTGGTTTGCCCGCACCGGTTAAATCACTCATAGAATCATTACAGAATAGAGAGAGTTCTCATGGCACACACCGTACATTGCGTAAAACTAAATAAAGAAGCAGATGGCTTAGACTTCCCTCCTTATCCAGGCGAACTAGGTAAAAAAATCTATGAGTCAGTGTCTAAAGAAGGATGGCAAATGTGGTTAGGTCAACAAACAATACTAATCAATGAATATCGTCTTTCACTAGCTGATCCAAAATCGCAAGCATTCTTAAAAGAAGAGCTTGAGAAATTTTTCTTTGGTGAAGGCTCAAGCCTGCCTAAAGAATTTGTCGCCAAATAACTTAAAACTAGCTTATTTGCGCAGAAACTCTAAATAGCCCATCACGGATAAAAATGTCAATAATATTATTCTTAATAAACCATTTAAACCATTTTTAGAAAAAAAGCCTGTATTTATCGGAGCTTACAGCATTAATACTTGTTATTTACACATTCAACATTGTCGAACAAAACAAAAAAAGTTGTTTTTTAAACAAATTCAAAGGCTAATTAATTTTTAATGCGTATAATGTTCATAGCTTCTTTTAGGAGTTACACAAGTTAGCTTCTAAGAAATTAGTAAGCAAGAAATTAAGAAAATATTGAGGTAGTTATGGCAGATCAAGTTACAGGTACAGTTAAGTGGTTCAACGATGCTAAAGGTTTTGGCTTTATTGAACAAGCAAGTGGTCCAGATGTATTCGTACATCACAGCGCAATTCAATCAGATGGTTTTAAATCATTGAAAGAAGGCCAAGCAGTAACGATGGAAGTTACTCAAGGCGCTAAAGGCCCACAAGCTGAGAATGTTATTCCTGGCTAGTTAGTCCGAAAGAAAAATTGAAGAAGGCCGGATTGGATTACTCCACCGGCCTTTTTTATTGCCTATAATTTATGATTTTGAAATTAATCGATGATAGTCTAGTATTAATAAAATTTATTTAACTTAAAAAAACACGTATTGTTAATCTGTTGTCATTATTATTAGTCTCAGCGGCTAGTTACACTCAAGGTCAACAGTTTAATACCTCTTCCTAGTATCAAGCTGCAGAAATTGTGGTGGGAGGAATTCTTCTGTCTGAAACTCAATCTAATATGCCAAGATACTTAGGTTTTTACTTAGTCGGCAAAGCAACTGCTAAAGAAGTTAATTGGATATCAATACAGTGACTACACTCATACCAAGCCAATTTATTATAAGCCAACGCTACGGCGTATTATCTACACTCTCGATCACGGAACCAGGCTACCCATTCGGCTCAATTACACCTTATATTATATCTGCTGAGGGTCAAATCGCGATTTTTATTAGCCACTTAGCTGAGCACACTCACAATATTCAAGCGAATCCTAGAGTATCTCTGACTATTTTTGATCCAAAGGACGCCACTAATCCGACTGCAGGAGCTCGAATTACATGTTTGGCAATGGCCATACTTGCAGAGGATGATATGCAATTACGAAAAGATTACCTGAATCAATTTCCAGATGCCGAAATAATCTTAACACTACCTGGATTTCATTTTTATTTACTAAAGCTTGTTAAGATTCGATTAGTTGCTGGTTTTGGCCAAGTAAAATGGCTGATGCCAGAGCAATTATTGTTTTAAAATATTGGCTGTATCTTCAATCACTAACTGCTTGAAGGCTAATGAGAGTGCTGTAAAACGCTTACTACTGCGATGTACTAAATACCAATGCCGCATAATAGGAAATGATTCAACATCCAATATCGCTACTCGGTCTAAGGTTAACTCCCATTCCAAGGTATGACGAGATACAATACCTAATCCCAAACCTGCTTCAACCGCTTGGTTAATCGCTTCATTGCTACTCATTTCCATTACTGAACTAATGCTATAGCCACTTTCCTCAAAAAACCGTTCCATTGCTATCCGAGTTCCAGAGCCATGCTCACGTAGGATAAAAGTTTCTTGGTTTAATACCGAAAGTGGAATGGATTTCTTTCCCTCTAAAACATGACCTTTTGGCGCAATGACAACTAAGGGATTATCTAAAAATGGTGTAGCGTTGACATCCATTCCTTCGGGTGGCTGACCCATAATAACCATGTCAACCGTATTATCATTTAAATGTTTTAATAAACTCGCTCGATTAGTCACATCAAGACTGATCGTTGTCCCAGCATATCGTTTATAAAACTCACCTAACAATTTCAACGCAAAATAATTAGCTGTAGAAGCCACAGCAATTGCTAGCCGACCTCGTTGACTGCCACGCATTTCAGTCATCACATCATCTAATTCGATTAACTGCTGTGAGATATTACGTGCATAATTTAATAGCTCTACTCCGGCATCTGTCAGGTAGAGTGTTTTTCCTATTCTTTCAAACAAAGGCATTTCAAGCTCAGATTCTAACTGCTTAATTTGCATAGAGACTGCAGGTTGGCTCAGATAAAGTACCTCTGCTGCACGAGTGTAGCTCAAGTGTTTGGCAACAGATTCAAAGATCTGTAACTGTCTAATAGTTATGTTCATAGTTCACATCATAAGCATATCTTATGTCTAAAATCAAAATAATTGAGTTTTATTTATATTCAAAATGTCCTACACTTACCGGACGTCATCAATGACGATCAAAAATAAACCGACTGTGAAATGCGGGCTAAGCTCGCACCACTCATAAAATAGAAGGTACTAATAATGGATCAATCATCACGTTACGCCGATCTTAGTTTAAAAGAAGAAGATCTAATCGCCAACGGCGGACATATTCTTGTCGTTTATCACATGACTCCAGCAGATGGCTATGGCTATTTAGCAACTGCGGCACATCTTGCTGCAGAATCATCTACAGGTACAAATGTTGAAGTTTCAACAACCGATGACTTTACCAAAGGCGTCGATGCCATGGTATATGAGATCGATGAAGCTAAAGGTGTGATGAAGGTTGCATATCCAAACGACTTGTTTGACCGTAACATGATTGATGGCCGAGCCATGATTGTATCATTCCTGACATTAGCCATTGGTAACAACCAAGGCATGGGCGATGTTAAATGTGCTCAAATACAAGATTTCTATGTTCCACCTCGCATGCTGCAATTGTTTGATGGCCCAGCCAAAGATATTACTGACATGTGGCGTCTTCTTGGTCGTCCACTTGTAGATGGTGGTTACATCGCGGGTACTATTATTAAGCCAAAACTAGGCCTACGTCCTGAACCTTTTGCTGAAGCGGCATATCAGTTCTGGTTGGGTGGTGATTTCATCAAAAATGATGAACCACAAGGTAATCAAGTGTTCTGTCCAATGAAGAAAGTAATCCCATTAGTTGCTGATGCGATGAAACGTGCACAAGACGAAACGGGCGAAGCAAAATTATTCTCAGCTAATATCACCGCTGATGATCATTATGAAATGCTTGCTCGTGCTGATTTCATCTTAGAAACATTCGGACCAGATGCAGATAAAGTTGCCTTCTTGGTTGATGGCTATGTCGGTGGCCCTGGTATGATTACTACTGCTCGCCGTAACTACCCTAGCCAATATTTACATTATCATCGTGCAGGTCACGGCGCGGTCACATCACCATCATCAGTTCGTGGTTACACTGCATTTGTATTAGCCAAACTTTCTCGTTTACAAGGTGCATCCGGTATCCACGTGGGTACAATGGGGTACGGTAAAATGGAAGGCGGCGCGGATGATCGCAACATTGCCTACATGATTGAACGTGATAGTGCTGATGGTCCTTATTATCACCAAGAATGGTATGGCATGAAACCAACTACACCCATTATCTCTGGTGGCATGAATGCATTACGTTTACCTGGTTTCTTCGAAAATTTAGGTCACGGTAACGTAATCAATACATCAGGTGGTGGTGCATACGGTCATATTGATAGCCCTGCGGCCGGTGCAACATCACTACGTCAAGCATTTGAATGTTGGAAAGCGGGTGCAGATCCAATTGAATTTGCAAAAGAACATCGTGAATTTGCTCGTGCATTTGAATCATTCCCTGGCGATGCTGACAAAATCTTCCCTGGCTGGCGTGAAAAATTGGGTGTACATAAGTAGGCCTAAGACTCTAGCCAAAAGAGAAGTGATATCTTTCCTCGCTTCGGTGAGGGAAGATTCCATTCTCCATCTCCTCGTTAATATGAATATTTGTAGGTCGGACTTCAGTCCGACGATAGCTCATCACTATCACGCTCAATTGGACTTAAATCTAACCTACACATCACTTTCAAAAAGAAGCTCACATTATGAATGACATTAGCCAATACCTGATTAAAGAAGAACCTTTTTATCAGTCTCAAAGCGATGAAGTTGAGCTTTACACTGCTGCATACGAAGCCCGTATACCGGTAATGATCAAAGGTCCAACAGGTTGCGGTAAGTCACGATTTATCGAACATATGGCGTGGAAATTAAACAAACCATTAATTACAGTAGCCTGTAATGAAGATATGACTGCCTCTGATTTGGTAGGTCGATACTTATTAGATGCCAACGGTACGCGTTGGTTAGATGGCCCATTAACAGTGGCTGCTCGTATTGGCGCTATCTGTTATTTAGATGAAATTGTAGAGGCACGCCAAGATACTACCGTCGTTATCCACCCATTAACGGATCACCGTCGCACTTTGCCTTTGGATAAAAAAGGGGAGTTGCTCGCAGCACATCCAGATTTCCAAATGGTTATTTCTTATAATCCTGGCTATCAAAGCCTGATGAAAGATCTAAAACAATCAACCAAACAACGCTTTACAGCATTCGAGTTTGATTACCCAGCTGCTAATGTTGAATCATCAATTTTACAAAAAGAAACAGGTATATCTGCTGATTTAGCTGACAAGTTAGTTAAGATTGCCACCACTGCACGAAACTTAAAAGGTCATGGCCTAGATGAAGGTATATCTACTCGCTTATTAACTTATGCTGCCACTTTAATGGATAAAGGTGTTGAAGCTAAGGCCGCATGCCGGATGGCTTTAGTACGACCGATTACCGATGATGCCGATATTCGTGACACCTTAGATCATGCAATCAGTGCTGTATTTTCCTAAGCGAACGATGCATTTCCATGAGTGACATGAGAAAAGTTCCACAACACCCAGATCGACCTAAACTTAAATGTGGTTTTGACCAAATTGATGCTGTATTTGACGAATGCATGAAAGAAGCTCACGTTTATCTCAGTAAACAAGGCATCGAAGAGTATTTCGAAGGTGCATCCCTCGTTTGCATGATAGGTCGTGGTGTTGAGCCAGTACTCAGCTATATGGAAGATATGCCAGCAATTGCAGACCAACTAGGTGAACCAGTACTTAAACTGGTATCTGAAACCGTCTGGAAAATATCTCGCACACCTAACGGTCAGTCTATTCCTGCTTTTCTAGACACCTTAGCTGCCGTATCTCGCCGACTGGGTGATATTGAAGCGCTGAAAAAATACATCGATATGATTTTCAGCATGATGACAGCCACTACCGTGTCAATTCATGGTCATCATGCCACCATCCCGAGTCCAGCATTATCTGATCTACTAGAAAAAATGCCTTATCTAATCAGCCAATTATCTTTATCTGGTCTCAAAAACTGGATTGATTACGGTGTACGTTATTACAGCACTCACCCTGAACGCCAAAGGGACTTTTTCAGCCTGCAATCAGCAGACAGTAGGGCTGTGATGCAAAAAGAACGGCATGGTGTACTATTTTATGACCATGAACGTAAACTTAATTTATATATGCAAGGCTTGTGGGAAACTGATCCTCAACTAGTGCCCTACTCACTCGGATTTGACGAATTACGTAAACCACAACCCTATTTTGATAATTTAGGCATGCGTATTCCGGATGTTTATGATGACTTAACTGATATCACAGGGATTGATCGCTATAGGGCTACACTAGCTCATATGGCAGCACATCAACGTTGGACACGTCCGCTAATTGCTGATAATTACAGTCCATTTCAACGTATGGCAGTTGAATTTCTCGAAGATTGTCGCGTGGAATCGTTGGCTATTCGGCAATATCCCGGTCTCAAAAAATTATTTTTAAGTCTTCATCCCAACCCATTGGAAGGTGCATGTAACCCAGAAACGCAGTCCTGCTTGCGTCATCGCCTAGCCATGTTATCTCGATCCTTACTAGATCCCCAACATGTTTATACGGATCCCGACCTGCTTGAATTTGCCGAGCGTTTTCATCAAGCCATGGCGAAGGGCGAATCTACCACCCAAGAAATTGCTAGCATTGCCTTATCGTATGTCGCTCGCACACGCCGCCAGAGCGATCAACTTGCTGACGTGTTTTTTGATGATACTGAAATAAATTACCGTGATGATAATCGTCATATGTGGACATTCATCGAAGAAGGAGATGAAGAAAATACCGCGAGTGATGCGCCTCAAACGCAAACAGCAGAAGAACCTCAAGGCCTTCCACCTCGCCATTATCCAGAATGGGACTATCATTCTCAAAGCTACCGACCAGACTGGGTAAGTGTATATGAAGCTTTGCATCCAGCAGGCAATGCTCAAGATATAGACCAACTGCTACTAAAACACGCCGCAGTACTTAAACGTATGAAACGTATTCTAGAGATGCTCAAGCCACAGAATTATGTTCGAGTGCGTTATCAAGAAGAAGGCTCAGAATTAGACTTAGATGTGGCTATTCGATCACTCATTGATTTAAAAAGTGGCAGCCAGCCTGATCTAAGAATCAATATGAGTCATAAACACAATAGTCGTAACATCGCCGTTATGTTATTACTTGATTTATCAGAGTCAACAAATGACATTCCTAAAGGTTGTGAACAAACCATTTTGCAACTATGCCAAGAATCGGTGTCCCTTTTATCATGGTCAATAGAGCAACTTGGTGATAAGTTTGCTATAGCAGGTTTCCATTCTAATACGCGCCACGATGTACGTTATCATCATATTAAGGGCTTTAGTGAAAACTGGAATGAGGATGTTAAATCTCGCATAGCTGGCATGAAAGCTGGCTATTCCACACGAATGGGTGCGGCGATGCGTCATGCTGCCCACTATCTTGAAGCCCAAAAAACAGATAAAAAATTATTACTGATTCTAACCGATGGCGAACCAGCAGATATTGACGTCAGTGATGAGACCTTATTAATACAAGATACTCATAAAGCTGTCCAAGAACTTAGCCAAAAAGGCATCTACAGTTATTGCATCAGTCTAGACCCTCGCGCTGATGACTATGTACGAGATATCTTTGGCAATCAACATATGGTGATTGATAACGTCAATAAATTACCTGAGAAGTTGCCTGCATTATTTGCCAGTCTGACAAAATAACTGGCAACCTATTCAGTAAATAGTTTGCTATCCTAAACTATCTAAAAGTTCGGCTGAAACTACATCGTCATTTAAAGGAAAGCCTTATGACCCATACCAATAAATTCACTATCGCTGCTTGTATTGTTACCGCCCTTTACATTAGCCCTGTTAGCGCAGACTGGGGTAGCTTGTTCGACGATGTCACTACCAAAGGTAAAGCTTTATTATCAGCTAATAGTAAAATGTCATCATCAGCCTTAGATTATGACACTATCGTATCGGGCTTAAAAGAAGCGTTAGATGTTGGCACTCGTAGAGCAATTAGTAATGTAAGTAAGCCTGATGGGTATTTGACAAATCAACTTATTCATATCGCGATGCCACCCCAGTTACAACAAATCAGTGGATTAATGCGTAAGTTTGGCTTAGGCAGTCAGGCAGATATATTTGAACAAAGTATGAATCATGCAGCAGAAAAAGCAGCACCAGAAGCAACAAATATTATCGTCAACGCAATCAAAAACATGAGTATTCAGGATGCCAATGCCATTTTGCAAGGTCCTGACAATGCGGCTACTGAATACTTTAAAGTGCAAACCACACAGCAATTAACCCGCTTATTTAGACCTACTATCGAGGCCTCTTTAAACCAAGTTGGTACAACTAAATACTACAATAATTTAACTGGCCAAGTGGCGGCATTACCACTCGTGGGCGAAAGTGTTAATCTTGACTTGCCTGACTATGTGACAGAACAAGCTCTAAATGGTCTATTCACTATGATCGCCGTAGAAGAGAAAAACATACGCGAAAACCCTGCTGCAAGAACGACTGAATTATTGAAAAAGGTTTTTGCTTCAAAATAATATTACTCGTTTAAGATATGGAAGCACTGATGCAACCAAAAAACTTGATTGTTCTATTTTTATTATGCATTTCATTGTTTTTTTCTGGATTCTCTCAAGCAGAAGAAGCCTCACAAGAAGCCACTAAATCAATTATCAAAGTGCCGACACCACAGGCGCTTAAGATTGATTGGTGGCAATATTTTTCTACTGCTGATGACGAACTCGATCAACGTGTAAAGCTATTTGGCAAAATGCTCTTTGATATTGAGCGAAACCTTGAAAGTGAACAAAAAACCACTTTATCACCATTATTCAATAATATTACTACCGCGTTTAACAATTATCTCGCTATCAACAGTAAAACGATCAAAAGCGACAGTCATCAGCAGATTGTTAAACTCCATTACAGTCTTGATGAACTGCTAGAGCTTCACCACCAGTTAAAAGATCGACAACTAAATAAAAAAATTAGTGAGGATGAACAGCAACAGCTCACTTATAGTAAAGAATCGGCAGATACGCAGTTAGATAATAAAAAAGTCTTGTATCTTAATCTTGATAACAACAACCCTGAAAAATTAGCATTAGGCTTAGATATTATTCTATCCAGGGTGAATCTAGAAATCGCAAATAAACAGTTATCTCTTCTAAAGCAACGCATTAAAGAAATTAATGAACAGATCATTTTTTTGAATAATGCATTAGAAAGAGCCTAACAAACAATTGAAACTGACAGTAGGACACTTACTGAATACGATAAAAACGTTCAATTGTCAGAACGACAATTTGCTAAAATAAAAAATCAGTATTTCGAGCCTTTTATTTCCATCACTGATGATGATCCGAACAGCAAACTGAATCGGCAAAAACAACTAACGGAACAAGTTCGCATCGCCAATGCAGAAGTGAGCATCATACTAAGTAAACTCAAATTAACGCTTGTCATGGAAGCCATACCCAATACGGACGCGTTTCAAACTCAACTCAATACCGAAGACAAACAATTAGAGGAATTTGCCAACAAGAACAAACTTTGGCGGAAATCCACTCAACAAGAACGTGACAGTGCACGTCAAAGCTTGATCCTCAACGATCATGATAACGAAGCAATTCACCAGGCAAGATTAGCTGCGACGCTCGACACATTAAAACAATTGGATGATCTGGAGCGCTTAGAACAAGCTCAGTACTTGCTCACATTAGTTAAAAAACGTTTACTGACTCAGCAAGGAAAATTGGCTAGTTTTCTCAGTGATGGTAAATCATTTATTGCTAACTTTTCGACTATGAGCAAAGACTCTCTAAAAACGACGCTATTTTATATCAATGAAACACCTGTCACCACACTCGGTTTATTGCGTGTTGGCATGATCATATTCATCGCATGGTTGATTTCTCGTGCTGTGCGTTTCAGTTTAAACCGACTGATGTCTCATCGCACAAACAGTAATAATTCAACTATCTATGCTTTACAAAAAGTATTGCACTACATCATTATGGTTATAGGCTTATTGGTAGCCGTTTCCAGTATTGGTGTTGATCTGAGTCAACTTGCATTGCTTGCTTCAGCCCTTTCCATCGGTATTGGCTTTGGTTTACAAAATGTCGTCAGTAACTTTGTTGCGGGCCTGATTATCCTATTTGAAAAAAGTCTCAAAGTTGGCGATTTCATCGAATTTGGATCTGGGCTTGCTGGTGAAGTAAGACAAATAAATATGCGTAGCACTCATATTGTTACCAATGATAATATCGATATATTTGTTCCCAACTCTGACTTTGTTAACGGTCAAGTCACCAACTGGACAATGTATGAAACATTCCGCCGCGTTCACATCCCTTTCGGGGTGGCATATGGTTCAGATAAAGATGAAGTAAAACTAGCCGCTTTGGAAGCGGCTGATGCCGTCGATTACACCTTAAAAAGTACTAATACTAAACATATGCCCCAGGTTTGGATGACAGGCTTTGGCGATAGCAGTCTTAATTTTGAGCTTATCGTCTGGTTAACACCCGCAGCTGTTAAATTGCCGGGACGTGTAATTGCCACCTATACTTGGGAACTTGATACCGCCCTTGCCCGCCATAATCTAGAGATTCCATTTCCACAACGAGATATACATCTACGTAGCTTTTATGGTCTTAAAGACGAACAAGCAATCAATGCTCAGAACAAGACTGCGACCGAATAAATCTATCCAATGACCTCGTTCTGTAATACTATAACCCCTCATTTTTTACTGACAATATTAGGAATTCCCAATGGCTGAATCACATAAAATTAACCTCTGTAGTCAAGGTATTGCCCTTAAAGCATTATTCAGTGGTTACTTAATCGTTGTCGCTATTGGTTATTTAATGGCCATAGTACAAATTCAGTTTACTCACGGCATGGCTGATGGTGAATTAGGTTTGTCAGTTGACGATATTGTTTACAGTTATTACGGTAAGCGCTCTGGATCTGCCCTCGAAGCAAAGCTTAATGGTTCAATGAAGCTCATGGCTCCTGAAGCAGACCGCTTAAAAATAATCAACTGGGTACACAAAGGAGCTGATGAAAAATCGTTCAATGAAACGGGCATTCGCAAAATTTTCGACACCAATTGCATTGCCTGTCACAGTGTCAGTTCAGGCATGACAATCCCCGATTGGACCAAGTTTGAAAATATCGCTAAACGTGCTGAGACAGATACAGGCGCTAGTTTCACAGCATTAGCGCGGGTATCGCATATTCACTTGTTTGGTATCGCCTTTATCTTTATGTTTGTGGGTATCATCTTCAGCTTGGCAGCAGGTGTACCTAAGTATCTGAAAGCCTCCGTCATCGTGACGCCCTATGTATTTCTTATCCTAGATATTACATCATGGTGGTTAACCAAACTTAATCCAAACTTCGCATGGTTAGTGATTATCGGTGGTGGTGCAATGGCGTTATCTTTTGCATTCATGTGGACAGTGTCAATGTATGAAATGTGGATTCGCCCACACAAAGGTAGTGATAAACGAGATGCGCTTTTAGATGAGTAATATCAATTCTGAACAAATTAGTTGACGATAAACATTTAGACCCGCCAAGAGCAATCGAGGCGGGTTTTTATTGCACGGAAGTTATCAACGTAAAGTAAAGCATCAATACTAAGCATGATACAGCTATCCCTTGGTATTTTTTTGCTACCTTTAAAATTATTTTTTATAAAAAATACATTGCCTTATCTTGTCATTTTTGTTGATTTTATTCAGAGTCTTTAGCACAGTATTCTTGGCTTCTGTCGAAAATAGAAAATAGTTCACACACAATGGTATTAAGTCTCAAGCAATCTGATAACAAGGTTTATAGTCATGCTCTCCTTGGCCCAGTTTCATCCGTTGTTCCTGCACGAAAATTCGTAATAGCTCATCAATTGCATTCATTAAACCAGGATCACCATGTATTTTATAAGGACCATGTTTAGCCACTTCACGTATCCCAAACGATTTAACATTACCCGCAACAATACCGGAAAAGGCCGAACGCAATTGAGCCGCTAATTCATGTTTAGGTAACGTTAGGTCAAGTCTTAAGGCACCCATATTGTCATGAGTTGGCTCGAACGGATATTGTAAATCCGGTGCGATTTTAAGTTGCCAATTAAAGTAATAGGCCTCGTTGTTAGCCCGTCGTTGCTCATGTACAAAGTGTACTTTTTCCTTTGCTAGACTTCCTACTTTGTCCGGTTCACCAATAAGGATTTGGTATAGCTTTGCCACGTCATTACCGAGACAATACCGTAAAAACGTATCCAGCGTTGTAAAATACGAGCGGCAACTTTCCGGGCCTGCAAAAATAAGTGGAATGCCTATTTTATTCTCTGGGTGAAGCAATATACTTAATAAATACAAAATTTCCTCAATGGTACCAACGCCACCGGGGAAGACTATTATGCAGTGGCCTAGTCTAACAAATGCCTCTAGTCGTTTTTCGATATCCGGCATAATCACTAGTTCATTGACGATCGCATTGGGTGATTCAGAGGCAATGATGCCGGGCTCAGTGATACCAATGTAACGACCATTTTTATTTTGTTGTTTAGCGTGACCGACAGCCGCCCCTTTCATCGGACCCTTCATCGCACCAATGCCACAGCCGGTTATGATATCCAGACCCCGCAAACCAAGTTCATAGCCTATGTGTTTTGCATAGTCATATTCTTCTCGCGGAATTGAGTGCCCTCCCCAACAAACCACTAGGTTAGGCGCGACACTAGGTTGAACTATGCTGGCATTACGTAAGATACGAAATACTTTATCGGTGGTACTACCATTGCCGCCATCGGCAAGCACTTTGAAATCAGTGTAGACGATATCTCGTAGAACCGAAGATAGATGTTCCTGAATGCCCTTGATGATTACGTCATCGACAAACGATTGAGTGGGGGCGTTAAATATTTCAAGCATCACACCGCGCGATTCAGATTTGAGTTTTATCTCAAAATCTGAATAACGGTTGAATATTTGCTCTGCGTCATCTACATCACTATCGGTGTTGAGTACCGCAAGTGCGCAGTCTCTAAATAGTTGGTAAAGATCGGCGCTGGGATTACTGAGTTTGTAGATCTCTTCCTGAGATAATAAATTCAGGCCGCGAGTAGGCCTAATAGACGTGTGAGCAATTTTATTCATACGGTTGCCTTAATTAGTTTCGTATCATCGATGCTCCCATTGATCAATCACAGGAGCAATCCTTTTTTTTGAAAAACACATGAAAAGAAATGACAAGCAAGTTTAGTGTTTAAGTATTAAGACTTTCTGTGTAACAGAATTACCTAGACATTGGGAAGCTAAGGGTCAATCACCTTAATTGTTAGCGAAATATTCTCTAGTCAGTTTAAATACCACTGGGCTCAGTAATATCAAGGCGATTAAATTAGGCAGCGCCATCAAGGCATTCAATGTATCAGCGACCAGCCAAATGAACGATAAATTAGATACCGCACCAATGGGAACAGCTATTATCCATAAAATTCGAAATGGTGTAATTGACCTAACACCGAATAAATACTCCACACATTTTTCGCCATAAATACTCCAGCCTAAAATAGTGGTGAAGGCAAACAGACTTAGACCAAAAGTCACAACATAGCCTCCTAATCCCGGCAATGCAGATTCAAAAGCCACCGAAGATAAGGTTGCTCCAGTTTCACCGCTAGTCCATGCTCCTGATACGATAATCACTAATCCAGTAATAGAGCAAATTATAAGGGTATCGATAAAGGTACCGATCATAGCAATAGTACCTTGTCGCACGGGACTATTGGTTGTTGCAGCAGCATGAGCAATCGGTGCACTGCCTAATCCTGCTTCATTAGAAAAAACACCTCGCGCAACACCAAAACGAATCGCAGCCCACACGGCTGCACCTGCAAAACCACCTGTTGCGGCAATCGGAGTAAAGGCATGAATAAAAATCAATTCAAAGGCTGCGGGTATCTTGTCGACATGTAGACCTAAAATAACAATGCCTGCCAATACATAGGCTATCGCCATAAAAGGTACTAATCTTCCGGCAACATGAGCAATACGCTTTATGCCGCCAATCAACACCATAGCAACCAGCACGGCAATCACTAAACCTGTCAGCAATGGTGGCACACCAAAACTAGAAGATAAAACATCTGCTACAGAATTAGCTTGAATAGTATTACCGATACCAAACCCAGCTAACGCACCAAATATGGCAAAGGTAGTACCTAGCCAAGCAAAGCGCTTTCCTAGACCATTTTTGATGTAATACATTGGGCCGCCGACTTTATTACCATTTTCATCAGTTTCACGAAAATGAACCGCCAGCACCGCTTCGGCATATTTAGTTGCCATGCCGACTAGCGCCGTCATCCACATCCAAAATAATGCACCAGGTCCGCCTAAAAATATTGCCGTTGCAACACCCGCTATATTACCTGTGCCGATCGTTGCTGACAGCGAGGTCATCAATGCATTAAAGGGTGCGATATCACCCTCGCCATTTTGGGTTTTAGTCTCGCGTCCAGCCCAAAGCATTTTGAAACCATATCCTAATTTAGCAATAGGCATGCCCTTTAGCCCAATCATCAGCATCAAACCAGTGCCCAAGATCAGCACTAACATCAATGGCCCCCAAACAATACTATTAAGCTGTTTAATGAGATCGGTAATCAATGCAAGTATATCCATTGTAATTCGCTCCAAAAAGTGCCTAATTTGTCATATTGTTTGGTTGTCAGTTCAGTCTGTCAGGCGTCTTGTTTAGCTTCTAACGCTTCCCACTTTTCATAGGTAGCATCTAATTCAGCTGTCACCTTAGCTAAATCAGCTTGAGTAGATGCAATCTTATCTTCTGATTGCTTATAAAACGCTGGCTGACCAATCACATCGTGTAGCTCAGTTTGTTTTTTATCCAGCTCTTCGATCTTTTTAGGAAATGCAGCAAGATCAATTTGCTCTTGATAAGTAAGATTAGATTTCTTATTGGCCTTCTTTTCTACTGGTTTAGCTAGTTTAGTGATGGTTTTATTTTTTTGTGCCTCATAATCTTTATCTTGTTGTCGTTGTTGCTGCCAATCATCATAACCACCGACATATTCACGTACCACACCATCATCATCAAATACGATTGTACTTGTCGCAACATTATTCAAGAAGCTACGATCGTGGCTTACCAGCAATAAGGTACCTTTGTAGTTCATCAATAAATCTTCTAATAAATCTAGCGTTTCAGCATCAAGATCATTGGTCGGCTCATCCATTACCAATAAATTAGCAGGCTGGGTGAATAACTTGGCTAATAACAAACGATTACGTTCACCACCTGATAATGCTTTAACAGGTGTACGGGCCCGTTCTGGGGTAAACAAAAAGTCTTGTAAATAACCAATAATATGTTTGGGAACACCAGCAATTTCAACAAAGTCACTACCTTGACTGACATTTTCCGTTACGCTTCTTTCCTCATCTAACTGGCTACGGAGTTGATCAAAATATGCGACGTCGATTTTAGTGCCTCGAAGAACCGTACCCGTTTCAGGTTCAGATCGTCCAAGTAAAATAGACAGCATGGTACTTTTACCACAGCCGTTTGCACCAATAATACCAATGCGATCTCCACGTTGAATGACGGTTGAAAAATCTTTGAATAAAACCCGGCCATCGAAACTTTGACCTAAATTTTCAGCTTCAAACACTAACTTGCCACTACGATCTGAGTCTTGCAATTTCATTTTGACATTGCCCAACACTTCTCGTCGTTGACCACGTTCGCGTCGTAATTGTTCTAAAGCACGTACGCGTCCTTCATTACGTGTTCTTCTTGCTTTAACACCTTGACGGATCCACACTTCTTCTTGTGCCAACTTTTTATCAAATAAGGCATTTTGTTGCGCTTCATCAGACAATAAAGCCTCACGGCGTTCCAAGAAATTGGCATAATCACCAGGGAAACTTACTAAATTGCCACGATCTAACTGGACAATCCGCGTAGCTAAAGCTTGTAAGAATGTCCGATCATGGGTGATAAATAATAAAGTACCACCATAACTTTTTAAAAACTCTTCCAACCATGTAATGGATGAAATATCCAAATGGTTAGTCGGCTCATCGAGTAATAAGATATCGGGTTGTTTCACTAAAGCCTGAGCAAGTAAAACACGACGTTTCATTCCGCCTGACAAACCAGAAAAATCAACATCACCATCCAACGATAGCCGAGAAATAACACTTTCAACACGCTGTTCTACCGTCCAACCATCAACAGCTTCCAAGTTATGCTGTACCTTTTCAAGTTCGGTCAAAATTTTGTCTGAACTATCCGTTGCAAGACGATGAATGACATCGTGATAGGCGATTAATATAGGTGCAATATCACCTAAACCATGCGCCACCACATCAAATACACTACCCGAAGTACCTGCAGGTACCTCTTGTTCTAGACGGGCAATTTTTAAGCTCTGCCCTCTAATTTCACCTGAATCTTGTTTGATTTCACCTGCAATCAATTTCATTAAGGTTGATTTGCCAGCACCATTACGGCCGACGAGACACACTCGTTCACCTTGTTCGAGTTGAAAATCAACTTTATCTAATAAATTTGGTCCGCCATAACTGACAGTAACTTGTTTTAATGACAATAACGCCAAAGTTTGTACCTCTATAACCCTAAGCTAAGTGTTTATTCTTGCCCAGCTAATTCTAATTCTTCACTGGCCGCTAACCAGTCCATTTCTACTGTGTCTAATTGTATTTTTAAACTGCCTTGTTCGACTAACAATGCTTTTAATTTCTCTTTAGCCTCATTTTCATAGAGACTGTTATCTGCTAATTGCAGCTCAATATCATTCAGCTTGTTTTGTAAGGTATCCAATTTATGTTCGGCTTTTTTAACAATATTTCGCAGCGGTTGTAACCTTTTACGTGCTTCAGCTGCATTACGTCGGTCATCTTTTTTATTCGCCGTATTGTTATTTTCTACTGTAGTTTTAGCCGGCTTATCTTTATCCTGTATCCATTGACGATAATCATCAAGATCACCGTCAAAAACCTTGGCTTGGCCATCTGACACCAACCATAAATCATTGGCTACTGTGCGTAATAAATGTCGATCATGTGAGACAACAACCAAAGCACCTTCAAAATCTTGTAAAGCCATTGTTAATGCTAATCGCATATCTAAATCAAGATGATTTGTCGGTTCATCAAGCAATAACAGTCCTGGTTTTTGGTAGACTAATAAGGCCAAGACTAAACGCGCTTTCTCACCACCTGAAAATGGGCCAACAGGAGCAAGTGCATCATCACCCTGAAAACCAAAACCACCAAGATGATTTCGTAACTCTGATTCAGGACGCAGCGGGTCTAATCGTTGTAAATGCTGTAGTGGACTTTCATCCAACGTCAACTGTTCCAATTGATGTTGGGCAAAATAGGCAATTTTAATATCTTTCGCTTCTTTACGCTTGCCATTCAAAGCGGGCAATACACCGGCGATAAGCTTTATCAGTGTTGATTTTCCTGCGCCATTGGGACCTAATAAACCGATGCGGTCTCCCGGTGCGAGAGACAAATTCACCCCCGATATCAAAGGTTTATCATTATACCCTATTGCCACTTTATCTAAACTTAATAAAGGCGCTACTAATCGAGTCGGCGGATAAAATTGAAAATGAAACGGCGAATCAACATGCGCTGGCGCAATTAACTCCATACGTTCTAGTGCCTTAATCCTACTCTGTGCTTGCTTGGCTTTGGTTGCTTGCGCTTTAAAGCGGGTAACAAAACTGCGAATATGGGCGATCTCACGTTGCTGTTTATTATGTGCCGACTGTTGATGAGCCAAATGTTCAGCCCGAGCCAATTCAAAAGCCGAATAATTACCTGTATAGGTCTTTATTTTTTGCTGTTCAATGTGAACAATTTGAGTCACCACTCGATCGAGAAAATCACGATCATGCGAAATCAACACCAAGGTGCCTTGGTAACCTCGTAACCATTCTTCTAACCAATATACGGCTTCTAAATCCAAATGGTTCGTCGGCTCATCAAGCAATAATAAATCTGAGCGACACATCAGCGCCTGCGCTAAATTTAAACGCATACGCCACCCCCCCGAAAATGATGTCACGGGCAGCAGTTCTTGTTCCGCTGTAAATCCTAAGCCATGCATTAAGCGCCCAGCACGACTGCGCGCAGTGTAACCATCAATTGCCGCTAATTTATCATGTAATTCACTCTGATGATGACCATCATGTTCAGCTTCAGCCACTGATAATTGCTGTTGCAGACGCATATATTCTTCGTCGCCTTGCAACACATAATCTATAGCAGGAATATCAACTGCCGGTGTTTCTTGTGCCACATGTGCAATCACCCATGTAGCTGGAATTGATGCACTGCCATGATCGGCATGTAATTGATTACGAAATAAGGCAAATAAACTCGATTTTCCTGTGCCATTGGCACCGGTTAGTCCGACGTTTTGTCCCGGATGAATCGTCAGGTTAGCAGAGTCAAATAATAGTCTGGTGCCGCGACGAATAGAAAGTTGATTTAGTTTTATCATGGCGCGCATTGTAGCAGGGAGCAAGCGATCTTTGCTGAATTACGAATACCATTCGTTGTTCGTTTTACAGTAATGTGCCTTGAGTGTTGTTAACATTTGGCAACTGCCAATCAATCGCCCGCTGACCATACGTCACAAGATAGCTATTTGCCTGACTAAAGTGTCGACAACCCAAAAAACCACGATACGCAGATAAAGGGGAAGGATGTGGTGCCTTTAGAACTAAATGACGCGTTTCATCTATCATTGTGCCTTTTTTCTGGGCATAACTTCCCCACAACATAAACACCACATGCTCACACTGTTCATTAACGATATTAATAATCTTATCGGTGAACTGTTCCCAACCTTTACCTTGATGTGCATTGGCATTAGACTCTTCAACTGTTAATACCGCATTCAATAACAACACACCTTGCTGTGCCCAACTTTCTAAATAACCATGGCTTGCTGGAACAATACCCAAATCAGTCTGTAATTCTTTATATATATTACTCAAAGATGGCGGGACTTTAACACCCGCTTGCACAGAAAAACATAAACCATGTGCCTGCCCCGGTTGGTGATATGGATCTTGCCCCAAAATGACGACTTTGACGTCATCTAATGGCGTCGTCTCCAGAGCATGAAACCAATCAGAGGTCTGGGGATAAATCACTTTTCCTTGCTGTCGTTCTGCAACTAATAAATGCAATAGTTCCTGCATATAGGGCGCTTTCAATTCTGCGTTTAAAGCCTGCTGCCAGCTAGGTGCTTTTTGCAATAGCATAAATTTAAAGCCTCAATAAATAATTTAAGGTATAGAATAATATCAGTTTTGTGAGAACGGATTTAGCCAGTTCACATGGCGCCAAGTGATATTGATAGTGTGGAGCTCTAATACTAAGTTGTATACAGAACTCCTATAAAATGAAGCTATAAAACAACGCCATAAAATCAACCCGACTCTTAATTAGGATAAGTATAAACTTGGACCTCATCCACGATCCAATCCCTCATTTGCTTAGAAAGATTGCTATTCCGGCAAGTGTCGGCATGTTTTTCAATACCATGTATTACGTGGTTGATAACTTCTACGCGGGCATGTTGTCATCAACTGCTTTGGCCGGTATTTCATTGGCTGCACCCATATATTTTATGGGTCTTGCGATCGCAATCGGTGTTGGTCAAGGTACCAGTGCTTTAGTCGGTAATTCACTTGGCGCAGGTAAACAACAAGAAGCGGAACAAATAGCCGGCAGCGCACTCTCTTTTGCTTGGCTCTGCGCCTTTAGCATAGGATTATTAGTCTTATTTTCAGCACCGAAGCTATTTGCAATGATGGGAGCTGAAGGGGATTATTCTAGCGAGGCATTAAATTATCTTTCTATTATATTGCCCACCTTGGTTTTTTTAGCTCATGGTACGACTGCTAACGGAATACTCAATACACTGGGCGACACCACTAGTTTTCGTAATAGCCTAATTGTCGCCTTTTTAGCTAATATCGTACTCAATCCCCTGATGATGTTCGGCTTTGGGTGGGGTGTTTATGGCTTAGCTGCCGCTACCGCTTTGACTCAACTAGGTAGTGCAATCTATTTGACCATTAAAGTGCGTCAAAGCAAACTTGGCAAATGCCTGATTGTAACGAATTTACGACCTAAACTATCACATTATAGCGGCCTAATCAGACAGTCATTACCCGCTAGTGGCAATATGTTTTTGATAGCTCTCGGTTCCATAATCGTCACTACAGCAGTCACCCAGTTTGGTGAAGATGCCGTGGCAGGATTAGGAATTGCTCTTCGCATCGAACAGCTAGTATTGCTTCCTACCATCGGTATTAATATTGCAGTACTATCGTTAGTCAGTGTTAATTTTGGCGCTAAACACTACCAACGTATGGAGCAAGTTGCATTGGACTCAATCGCCATAGGCACCGCACTAATGGTAATAGGTGCGATCCTGCTTTTTACTTTTGCCCGCCCACTTATCACTTTATTTTCTGACAATCCTGCAGTGATTGAGATTGGTGTTGGCTATTTGCGAGTTGAGGCCATTATTTTGCCTGCTTATGTGCTAGCTTTTGTTTCTGGTGCAGTTCTGCAGGGTATGAAACAACCGGCTATCCCAATGTACTTCAATATTGTACGTCAATTGTTGCTACCGCTGACCTTTATCACTATCGCTTTAACTATTATTGGCACTGATATTTATGGTGTGTGGTGGTCTATCGCCATTGCTAGCTGGATGACGGCAAGTATACAATTTTTACATATGAGAAATAGAGTTAAACAGAAAATTTAAAAAGGCCACTACACAATATAAACCTATATATATCAGATGATTACGAATTAATTAATCCATAAAAATCTAAATTTCCATCCCAACTGAACCAGTTAATATCTCACTATTTTGGTGAAGCATACCAATCAAAAAAACCTTAATGAACCTAAATGATCGGTTTGTTTTTGAACTATATTCACAATGTATGTATTAATATCAACATAAAACAAGTTGCTAAGCTCGCTCTTGTGACTCTGTTCGCAACAAGGCATAATCAAAATACTTCTAGCTAGAGCAGAATTTATGACCTCAAAATTAGATAAAACCGATTCGCAGTGGCAGGAATTGCTCAACGATGAGCAATATCGAGTTACTCGTCAGGCAGGCACTGAACGTCCGTTCACTGGTGAATATGTAAATCATCATGAAAATGGCGACTACTTATGTGTGTGCTGCCAACAAGCACTATTTTCTTCTAAAAATAAATTTGATTCCGGCTGCGGCTGGCCAAGTTTTTCATCACAAATTGAACACGGTGTTGTCAGTCATCACACCGATCATTCTCTTGGCATGGATCGTACTGAAGTTCGCTGTCGCCAATGTGACGCTCATCTTGGACATATTTTTGATGATGGACCTGCACCAACTGGCTTACGTTATTGCATTAATTCCGTGGCCTTAAATTTCATTAAAAAAGAAGAATGAGTCTAAGTGATTGGTTTGTTTATATTGTTGAAGCAGAGAATGGTCACTTTTATACCGGAATTACCACTGATTTAGCGCGACGATTAACAGAACACCAAACTAAACAAGGTGGCGCACGTTTTTTTCACACCAGTGCCGCTAAGCAGATCGTTTATCAAGAACCCCACCCTGACCGTAGTAGCGCGTCTAAACGCGAAGCAGTAATCAAAAAATTGTCAAGAAAAGCAAAGATTACTCTTATCGAAAACCAGTAAGGTCATGTATAATGGTGAGTTTTCCAAAGCTCCCATACAACAGGAACACCATCTTGCTTACTACTGCAAACATCACCATGCAATTCGGCGCAAAGCCATTATTTGAAAATGTCTCGGTTAAATTCGGCGAAGGCAATCGCTACGGCCTTATCGGCGCAAATGGCTGTGGTAAATCCACTTTCATGAAAATCATCTCTAAAAAGCTCGAACCGACTGCAGGCAACGTCAGCTACGACCCTCATGAAACCTATGCAGTGCTTGAGCAAGATCAATTCGCTTATGAAAATGAGCGTGTTATCGATGTCGTTATCATGGGTGACAAAGCATTGTGGGAAATTCATCATGAACGTGACCGCATTTATAACCTGCCTGAAATGACAGAAGAAGACGGCATAAAAGTTGCCCATCTTGAAGGCGAATATGCTGAATTAGATGGTTATACAGCTGAATCTCGCGCCGGTGAATTATTGTTAGGTGTCGGTATTGGTACAGATCAACATTACGGTCCAATGAGCGAAATTGCACCAGGTTGGAAATTACGAATTCTATTGGCACAAGTGTTATTTGCCGATCCAGATATTTTGCTACTCGATGAGCCTACTAACCATTTGGATATCAATACAATTCGTTGGTTAGAAAGCATGATCAATCAACGTAGCGGCACCATGATTATCATCTCGCATGATCGCCATTTCTTGAACAGTGTATGTACACATATGGCTGATATGGATTTTGGTGAACTACGTGTTTATCCGGGTAACTATGATGAATACATGTTGGCATCAATTCAAGCACGCGAACAACAGTTGTCTGATAATGCTAAGAAAAAAGCACAGATCATTGAACTACAAGACTTTGTTCGTCGCTTCTCAGCTAATGCGTCTAAAGCAAAACAAGCTACTTCACGTGCTAAACAAATTGATAAAATTCAACTTGATGACATCAAGCCATCGAGCCGTGTCAATCCATTTATTCGTTTCGATCAAGATAAAAAATTATTTCGTAATGCCTTAGAACTACAAAGCATCACTCAAAGTTATAATGAAGAAAAACCACTATTCAAAGATCTGAAATTCATGGTCGAAGTGGGTGAACGAATTGCAATCATCGGTCCCAATGGTATCGGTAAAACAACATTGGTCAAGACTTTAGCTGGTGAATTACCGCCTAAATCTGGTACCGTAAAATGGTCTGAAAATGCCAGCATAGGGTATTACGCACAAGACCATGAAGCGCTATTTGATAATGATATGACCTTGTTTCAATGGATGCAACAATGGGGGCAACCCTCAGATGATGAACAAGTAATTCGTGCCACATTAGGTCGATTATTATTCTCAGGCTCATCGATTGATAAAAAGGCCAAGGTCTTATCTGGTGGTGAAAAAGGCCGAATGATGTTTGGTAAATTACTCCTACAAAAACCAAACATTTTGATTATGGATGAACCGACTAACCATATGGATATGGAATCCATTGAATCGGTCAATATGGCTCTAGTGCAATACGAAGGTACCTTGTTCTTTGTCAGTCATGACCGAGAGTTTGTATCTTCACTTGCTACACGTGTTTTGGATATGACTGAAAATGGCATCGTCGATTTCCGCGGTACTTATGAAGATTATTTAATAAGCCAAGGTTTCAAATAAAACAAATAGTTATTTTATATGGAGCGAGTATTGTTACTCGCTCCATATTTTAATAAGACTTGATTGGCACCCGACTTGTCCCCTCACTGGAAAATCGCCTTACCTTACCTTACATTTACAAAGACAATACATCGTCAACCTTGCCATGATCACAATATTTATATAAAGCCTAAAACGTTTATTATTTAACGATATATTTGGTTAATTCATTCTTCGTGCTGAGCCCCATATTAACGAAGCATTCTTTTGGTTTAAATATCATGTTTACGTTTGCTTACTTCCCTGCAATACTCCGCATCAACATCTTCTTCAACCCTGTTATGCCAGCTAATAGATTTGAAACTAGCTACGATTCGTCGATACTTCATATTAACTTTAAGATCGTTTTAGCCACGGTGAATTTCTAAAGCAAACCTAATGGTGTAAATATAGCGCCGCGCATTAATAAAGCAGATTATTCTTGATGCTGAACTATGCTAAGTTTTTTTTGAAAATTGACAGTCAAATTGTAACTTAAATAATAGTAATCCTTCAATCACCAACCGCTTTCAGTTAGATGCATAAGCTAAATCCGTTGTGGTCGTCTTTTACTTCGGATAAACTAATTAAAATACATTAAGCGCTGAAAAGCTGAAGCTGATAATTGACTGACTTTGATTAGATAGACAATATCACCATTGATATTACACTGCTAATCATCCGCATCGTATTCAATAATACAAGGACTAATGTTTAATTGACATTAGAAGATTCTAAACTTAGATTGATAACAAAATAAAGCGAAAAAATATGACAACTCACCCAGATTATCCTGCAAAAACATGTGGAATTGATCGTTTGGTCACACATGCTAAATTAGTCGAATCAGCTTTAGCGGGCACTAAAACAGAACAACGCCGCGATGGCATATACGCTTATCCAGGTGAGACCTTCGTGTTAGAAGGCGTAGAATTTACGGTCACCGGCCTTGATCGTAAGACCTTAGGTGACATGACTGATGTAGAAGCTCAGGCTGAAGGTTACCCTAATATGGAAATGTATAAAGCACTTATTTTAAGAATGCATGCAGGTATGGAATGGGATGAAAGTCACCTTGTTTGGGTGCATAAATTTGCCAAATCAGCTTAAGCCAACTTAAGTCAGTAATTTAAGAAACACCATGTTAGACAGACACCCGATCTACTGATCGGGTGTTTAATAAATCTCAATCTTCAATTCTAAAGCCGACCTTAATGGTTACCTGCCAATAGTGCACACCACCATCTACTATATAACCTCGGGTCTCTAGTACCTCAAACCAGTGCATGTGCTTTACTGTCAGTGCTGCTTTTGCGATGGCATTTTGAATTGCTTGATCTGAACTTGCAGCCGAGCTTCCGGTTAATTCAATATGTTTGTATGTATGTTCAGTCATTTCTCTCTCCTAGTCTCTTAAATAAATAAACCAATAAAACAGTGCTACAAACACACTGCCCCCTACTATATTGCCTAAGGTAACTGGCAATAAATTATTATATAGAAAGTTGATTATTGTCAGATTATCGACATTCATTGTGTTCATTAATGATGAAAATTCTGGTTGTTGTTTAGCTAGCAAACCCGCAGAAATGAAATACATATTGGCAATGGAATGTTCAAAGCCCATTGCCACAAAGGCAGTGATTGGAAATAAGATAGCCAACACTTTATCAACCACAGTTCGACCAGCAAAACACAACCACACGGCCAAACACACCAAGATATTACACAATATTCCTCGCGTAAACGCTTCCATCCACGTCAAATTAACTTTAGCATTTGCTATGGCAATCACTTTAGCACCGACAGCCCCATTGTCAATATTCCAATGGCCACTGAAATATATCAGGCTCACAACACCTAACGCGCCGATGAAATTGCCGAAATAAACAATGACCCAATTGTGCATTAGCTGTTTCAACGTGACCTTACCATCAACATAAGCCATCACTATCAGATTATTGCCGGTGAATAATTCAGCGCCAGCAACTACGACTAATATCAGGCCCAGACAAAATGCCAGTCCGCCAATGAGACGCATTAAGCCTGGGGCAACGCCACTACTATCATAAGTGACAATAGTGAAAAATACGGCACCCAAAGCAATAAAAGCACCGGCCAAGACAGCTAAAGCAAAAACGCGTAGTGGATCGCCTGTGCTTTTCGTTATCCCTGAATTTTCAATTCTCGCCGCAATTTCTTTCGGTGTATAGGCATCGACTAAAAAATGGTCCATATTTGTAAACACTCTTAATATTTAAAGTCTTCAAGTGTTCATTTTGCCTTAAATATTAACGCTTGTGGTTGATTGTATGAAAAATATTTAACAGACTGATTTAACTGTATTTTATATCCACACTAGGGTATAATTGCAAGATTGCTTTCTCCCCCCTATCAGTTTTACTTTTAAAACTGATCTTTCACAGGTTTATACATGTCCACAGAACAACAACCAACTACACCTACATTCTTAGAATTAGGCTTGGCAAGCCCTATTCTCAAAGCCGTACAAGAAGCTGGCTACGAAACACCATCACCAATTCAGGCACAAAGCATTCCACCGTTACTTGCAGGTCGCGACCTATTAGGCCAAGCGCAAACAGGTACCGGTAAAACAGCTGCCTTTGCATTACCATTATTAGGTCGTATTGATCCTAAAACTAAAATGCCTCAAATGTTGGTGTTAGCACCAACACGTGAATTGGCAATTCAAGTAGCTGAAGCTATCCAGAGCTATGCACGTCACATGAAAGGTCTACATGTGTTGCCAATCTATGGCGGCCAAAGCATGGGTATTCAATTGCGCCAACTAGAGCGTCATCCACAAGTTATTGTCGGCACGCCTGGTCGTGTTTTAGATCATATTCGTCGTGGCACATTAAAGCTTGGTGAACTAAAAGTATTAGTATTAGATGAAGCCGATGAAATGTTACGTATGGGCTTTATTGATGACGTTGAAACGATCTTAAAAGAAACGCCAGATACGCGTCAGGTTGCTTTGTTTTCAGCAACTATGCCTAGCGCGATTCATCGTGTAGCGACTCGCTACTTAAAAGATCCAGTTGAAATTAAGATTAAATCTTTAACATCAACAGTAGACACCATAAACCAACGTTACTGGCAAGTAACGGGTATGCACAAACTTGATGCTTTAACACGTATTCTAGAAGTTGAAACATTTGATGCGATGATCATTTTTGTTCGCACAAAAAATTCTACAACCGAGTTGGCAGAAAAATTAGAAGCGCGTGGCTATTCATGTTCACCTTTGAATGGTGATATGAATCAAGCGGCTCGTGAAAAAGCGATTGAACGCGTCAAAAAAGGTAAATTAGATATCTTAGTAGCTACCGATGTTGCTGCGCGTGGTTTAGATATCGAACGCATGAGCCACGTAGTTAACTACGACATTCCTTACGATACAGAATCATATGTGCATCGTATTGGACGTACAGGTCGTGCTGGTCGTAAAGGTGAGGCAATTTTGTTTGTTGCACCTCGCGAAAAACGTATGTTATTTGCCATCGAAAAAGCAACACGCCAATCGATTACATTGATGCAATTACCTAGCACTGAAGATGTTGCTGATAAACGGGTAATGGAGTTCAAGCAACAACTTAGCGAAACAATTGAATCACAAGATTTAAGCTTTTTCGAACAAGTTATCAGTAGCTATCAACAAGAGCATGATTCAGATCCAACTGAAGTTGCTGCAGCACTGGCTTATTTAGTACAAAAAAGCCGTCCACTGAAACCTGTTAAACATGTTCAAGAACGTCCAGCTCGTGAAGACCGTCCATCAAGAGACAGAGATGATCGCCCTCGAAATAATGATCGTAGTGAACGATCACCTCGTAGAACTGGCCAATCGTCTGACAATAGAGCAGAACAAGGTATGGACAGCTACCGTGTAGAAGTCGGTAAATCAGATGGTGTTGAAGCTAAAAACTTAGTCGGAGCCATTGCTAATGAAGCTGGAATCGACAGCAAAGATATTGGTCGAATCACCATTCTTGATGATCATAGTGTTATCGATTTACCAGAAGGTATGCCAAAAGATTTGTTCCAGCAATTAGGTAAAGTTTGGGTCAACAACAAACAACTGAATATCAGCCCAGCAAAGGGTGATTTCGAACACGCGAGCCGTGATCGTAAACCAAGAAGAACGGGTAAACCACGTATGCGTCCACGCGACAGTGCAAAACGACCATCTAGGGGCTAATTAGTAGCTCCCTTAGTAATCCCAAAAAAGGACGCTATCTAGCGTCCTTTTTTGTTACTGGCTATGTAATAATAAACAATGCTTAATATCATCTGGATCGCTTTTTTTACTATCGCCTTTATCGTTGCATTGATAAAGTTATTTGTATTTGGTGATACTCAAATATTTGATCAAATGATGACAGCCATGTTCAGCCTATCAAAAAATGCTTTTGAAATTTCGCTTGGGCTCACCGGCATATTGGCTTTATGGTTAGGCATAATGCGAATTGGCGAACGCAGTGGGTTTATTGATTTACTTACTCGTGGTTTGACCCCGCTATTTGCTAAGTTAATGCCCGAAGTACCTAACAATCATCCTGCATTGGGTGCGATGGTGATGAATATAGCGGCCAACGCCTTAGGACTGGACAACGCTGCAACACCGCTAGGCATCAAAGCGATGAAAGAGCTACAATCTATCAACACAGACAAAGACACCGCGAGCAACGCCCAGATCCTATTCTTAGTGATTAACACCTCTGCAGTTACGTTATTCCCTGTCACCATTTTCACCTATCGTGCTCAAATGGGCGCAGCTAATCCAACGGATGTCTTTATTCCGATCCTAATCGCAACCTATGCATCAACGATTATTGGCTTGCTCACGGTATCGTGGGTACAAAAAATCAATCTGATTGATAAAGTTATTATCAGTTATCTAGGCGGTTTTACCTTATTGATAGCTGGCCTATTATCTTATTTCGCTAGCCTCACACAAACTGACATGCTCGCACAATCAGCATTGTTCAGTAATATCATTCTATTTTCATTAGTTATGTTATTTATAGCGGGTGCAGTCATCAAAAGGGTAGATGCTTACGACGCTTTTATCGATGGTGCTAAAGAAGGTTTTGAGACCGCTATCAAGATCATTCCCTATCTCGTTGCCATGTTGGTAGCTATTGGGGTATTTCGTGCCAGTGGCGCACTCGACTTGTTAGCCAGTGGATTACGACATGTCATTTTATCGTTAAATTTAGATGACCGTTTTATCGATGCTATGCCAACAGCCTTAATGAAGCCCTTTAGCGGTAGCGGTGCTCGTGCAATGATGGTTGATACTATGCAAGTTTATGGAGCAGATTCCTTTGCAGGTCGGCTAGCTTCCATTGTTCAAGGTAGTACTGAAACCACATTTTATGTATTGGCGGTATATTTTGGTTCTGTAGGCATCAAAAATATTCGTCATGCCGCGGCGTGTGGTATTGCCGCAGACATCGCTGGCATCCTCGCCGCTATCGTAGTAGCTTATTGGTTTTTTGGTTAATACAGCAACCTTTTATGAGTTCATTATGTCTTCTAAAATAACAACAAAACGTTGCCTGCTTAAGCTTTAGGCATTATTGAGCATGCCTGTAATATCCCTTAGAACTATTATCAACACTAAGCCTCATAATAATGAAGAAATTATAACTAAAATGGCACAAAATATAGCCATCAACCTTTTAGTGCCTATCGGTATAGCGTTATGACTGTTCATGAAAATAATTTGGAAAATAGTACACCCATTGTCGTTATTGATATCTATAACCAAGATGACGATGCCTTTGTCGACAAGGCATTTTGCATTATGGCCACTATTGAAAATGATTCGGTCAACATTTCGCCGCTCACAGATACAACTGACCAGCATGACGATAACCTGACTGATAAGCCTTATTGCATTATGGCGACTATTGATGAGGATTCGGTCAATATTTCACCGGTCGTAGTTGCAAATATATCTAAGCAGATCGACGAAGCGCTTATCGACAACGCTTATTGCGTAGTGACGACTATTGAAAACGATGCTGTCACTATTTCGCCTCTAGTCGTTATTGATATATATGACCAAATTGCCGATGCCCTTGTCGACAAGGGTTATTACATTGCACCTCAGCTACTGCCTGAAACAATGATGGTCTCCCTCTCCCAGCGAGTCACTCAACTTACTACTGATGACTTTAATGTTGCGGGTATTGGCCGTAAACAAGCGTTTCAACTAAATCAACAAATTCGTAGTGATGAGACTCGCTGGCTGACGGTCGATAATGGAATTGATGCTAGTTACCTTGATTGGATGTCCAATTTGCGTACAGAGCTCAATCAACGCTTATATATGGGCTTATTTAAATATGAAGCGCACTATGCCCATTATGCACCAGGTGCCTTTTACCAACGTCATGTAGATGCATTTAAAGGCCAATCTAACCGTATACTAACGACATTGTTATATCTTAATCCTGATTGGCAAACTACTGATGGTGGCGAGCTTGTTATTTATCATCCTGAAACTGAGGAAGTTATCGAACAAATATTGCCTGAATACGGTAAATTTATCGTTTTTCTCAGTGACCAGTTTCCACACCAAGTTCTTAGAGCAAATCGCGATCGTTACAGTATTTCTGGGTGGTTTCACATCAATGATTCATTGGAGAATGCATACCAATGAACCATACAGACTTTGAATTAATTCAGTTAGGTCATCCTCATCTTCGCCGTCAAGCTGAGCCGGTTACTAAGATATTGTCTACCGAAACCCAACATTTGCTCGATGAGTTATTAGCATTTGTCATTGCTAAAAATGGTGTCGGCATTGCCGCACCACAAGTTGATATCAATCAACGACTATTCATCATGTGTTCACGGCCTAATTCACGATACCCACTTGCGCCGGAAATGGCACCCACTTCCGTGATTAATCCTGAAATAATATGGCGTTCTGATGAAATTGATAAAGGCTGGGAAGGTTGTTTAAGCTTGCCAGGGATAAGAGGTTTAGTCCCTCGTCATCAGGCAATTAAAGTTCAATATACATCTCGGTCTAATGAGCGCATTGAAGTAGAATACACAGGCTTTATTGCTCGGGTATTTCAGCATGAATTAGATCACCTTGACGGTATTGTTTATATCGATCGCGTTGAAAGCACCCACGAGATCATGATGGAAAAAGAATGGCTGAAACAGTTCACCAGCAACTAATGCTCGTTTATCAACAACACTAAGAGAGAGAGATGCTCGACATAACCGAATATACCAAATTCCTAATTGCGATACTTGCCATATCGAATCCTATAGGCATAATCCCCGTTTTTTTGACGCTCACAGCGGATGAGACTATAGCTCAGAGAGTAAAAATCGGCCAGATTGTGGTCATAGCTACCACCTTAATTTTACTTATCACGCTATTTTTTGGCGAGTTCGTACTCAATGTTTTTGGAATTAGTATTGATTCATTTCGTGTCGGTGGTGGCATTCTTATTTTGCTAATGGCCATATCAATGCTGAACACTTCACATGGCACCATCAAACAAAATAGAAATACTGTAGAGCAACATGACAGTGAATCAATAGCTGTTGTGCCCTTGGCTATGCCCTTATTGGCAGGACCGGGGGCGATTGGTACAGTGATCATTAATGCATCTAAAGGATCGGGGGTAGCTCACTACGGTTTATTAGCTACCGATATCATTATACTCGGCGTAGTGTTGTGGTTAATATTTAAAATAATGCCCTTAATTGCCAAACATATCAGTACGGTTGGCATTAATATTTCGACAAGAATTATGGGCTTAATTTTAGCTGCCATTGCTATCGAGTTTATAGCTAATGGCTTGAAAGGCTTGTTTCCTGTGCTTAATTCATAAATTCACTAATTAACCTGAGATCTGGTTAAGAAACGATCATCATGCTAAATACTTCGCTACTCATTCTTAGCGAAGGTTTATTTTCTTTAAGTGAGTAAGCGATAAGCCCAGCAA
>Ga0335398_10001053_pt1 | contig 48420 bp, 40 predicted proteins | sample BON03_FD_205742 | JGI IMG/M metagenome (GOLD analysis project Ga0335398, IMG submission 205742) | Freshwater microbial communities from Lake Bonney liftoff mats and glacier meltwater in Antarctica - BON-03 (spades assembly) (version 2) | ecosystem: Environmental > Aquatic > Freshwater > Ice >... | reverse complement strand
TCCAAGCTGTCTACGAGCTGAGGTACGGTGCGCATAGGCATTTGAATGAGTTCGAATGGCGCATCGACTGAGGGGCTTGCCAACGCAAACTCGTGCGGCTCTCGTACATCTAACACCACAGGCTTGCTGTCAGGTGGCAGTTGTGCCAGCCAGTCAAGGAGTTGCTTGGGTTCAATGTGGGTCATGAATGCATCGCGAGTCGTTGGTAAACATTACAGTATGGTTTTTACAATTAGAACTTGAAAGACGACGGCTCTTTAAACCCTTGCAACCTTGGGGCTAAGGTGTCCCATGGCGTGGTTTGGCTGAATGTAGCGCCTTGTGCATTGTCCTCGCCACGGGTGACAAAAGTTGCGCACATGACAGGTTCATGGCCGCAAATAGCCGCTAAGCGCCCGCCTGGCTTTAAATGTTGCAACAACTCTTGAGGTACTGCAGCTACTGAGCCACTGAGCACAATCGCGTCGAAAGGACCAAAGGCGGCCCATGTGTCCATTTGTGAGCCGTCTGCCTGGACCAGTTCAATGTTGTGAATGTTGGCCTGCTCAATGTTGTCACGTGCGTTGGCAGCCATAGATTGGTTGATTTCAACGGTGATGACACGTTTGGCGCGGTAGGCCAACAGGGCAGCCATGTAGCCAGAGCCAGTGCCAATTTCTAGTACAGTGTCGCCGGCCTTGATCTCAAGGTCTTGCAGCAAACGAGCCTCCACACGGGGTGCGAGCATGCACAAGCCTGGTTTGCTGGGCTGTAACAGTGGGATTTCTAAGTCGCTAAAAGCCAAGGCTTTGTGGGCTGTGGGAACAAAGTCTTCGCGGGGCACGGCATTTAGAACAGCCAGTACGTCGGTGTCCAATACGTCCCACGGACGAATTTGTTGCTCGATCATGTTGAAGCGCGCTTGATCTGTGTCGAGAATGGCTGGCATATTTAATAATCTGTAGGGTATGCGTAAAAGGGTGGCAAAGTGACTCTTATTCTACTGAGTGGCCACGTCTACATCCAAGTTGCTTGGCGTGGAGGAGAACTTGCGCTTCAGCCACTCGCCCAAATCATCCATGTAGCAATAGACGACCGGCACCACAACCAGGGTCAGGAGTGAGGCCGTAATGACACCACCGATCACAGCCTGGCCCATAGGGGCACGTTGTTCAGAGCCCTCAGACAGGGCGAATGCCAAGGGGATCATGCCAAAAATCATGGCCAATGTGGTCATCAAAATAGGGCGCAAACGTACTTTAGCCGCCATGAGCAAAGCCTCAGTCCTGCCCATGGGGGGCGTGTCTGGCGTTCCTGCCCTGGCGCGAATGGCAAAGTCCACCAACAAAATGGCGTTTTTGGTGACAAGCCCCATCAGCATCACAATGCCAATCACTGAGAACATGGACACACTTGACTGGAACATCAACAAGGCGAGCACCACACCAATGAGGGTCAAGGGCAGGGCGCTCATCAGTGCCAAGGGCTGTAGGAAGCTTTTAAATTGGCTGGCCAAAATCATATAAATGAACAGCACAGCTAGGACCAGTGCTGAGATGGCGTAGCCAAACGACTCGGCCATGTCTTTGGTAGAACCGCCAAACTCGTAGCGGTAGCCGGGTGGGAGTTGCATGGCGTCCAGCGACTTGCGGATGTCGCCAGACACCTCGCCTACTGAGCGGGCATAGGCGTTAGCGTTAATGGCCACTTCACGTGTGAGGTTGCGCCGGTTAATTTGGTTGGCGCCAGTGGCGCTTTCAATGTTGGCCACTTGCTCTAAGCTGACCACGCGTGGTGTGCCGTCGGTGTTGGTACCCACTACAAATGGCAGTTGCCTGATGTCATCAATACTGGTGCGTTGCGACGCGGGCAGTCTGACGATGACGTTGTGGTTTTGTCCGTCTGGTGAGCTCCACGTGCTGACAGTTTGGCCGGCAATGAGGGTGCGCAGGTTGTGGGCTACAACACCAACCGACAAACCCAAGTCGTTGGCGGCGTCACGCTTAAGCGTGACATCAACAGTAGGTTTGTTGGGTTTGACGCTGGAGTCTAGGTCTACCAAACCAGGTATGCCTTCTATACGCGCCATGACTTGCAGGCTGACGCGCTCGAGTTCTCGCAAGTCCGGCCCCGTGACTGACAACTCAATTTGCTTGTTGCCACTGAAGGGGTCGAGTATGCCCACGTGTGTGACCGTGATACCACTGATGCCACGCAAGCGTTCTCGCAAACTCGCGGACATGGCGCTGGCGCCTAGGGTGCGCTGGTCGCGGTCAACCAGTCGCACATACATGTTGGCGTACATCTTGCCCTGTGTGCTGCCTGTGTTGATGGTGCTTAAGGTGTAGTCGACTTCAGGAAAGCTGCGAACCACGGCCTCAACTTCGCGAACCTTGGCCTCTGTTGTTTCCAACGAAGAGCCCACGGGTGTGTAGAAGTTGAGACGTGTTTCTGAGAAGTCGGCTTTAGGCACAAATTCCGTACCAAGCAACGGCATCATGGCGATACTGCCCAAAAAAGTGGCCAGCGCAACGCCCAAGGTGGCGACTTTGTGCCTGAGTGACCAAGCCAATATGCCTTGATAGCCTTCAACCATTTTTTCTTGCCACACATCGAATGCGTGTGTCACGCGTCCTATGGTTTTGTTGTACAGCGTGTTGGGTTTGAATGGTTTGCCTTGGTCGTCAATAGCTGGGTCATGCCAAATGCTAGACAGCATAGGGTCTAGTGTGAAGCTGACAAACATTGAGATGAGGACAGCCGCGACGATGGTGATGCCAAATTGATGAAAAAATTTGCCAATAATGCCGCCCATAAACCCAATAGGCGCAAAGACGGCCACGATGGACAACGTGGTGGCTAGCACGGCCAAGCCAATTTCTTGTGTGCCATCCATGGCCGCGGTGTAGGGGTCTTTGCCCATCTTGACATGGCGCACTATGTTTTCGCGCACCACAATAGCGTCATCAATCAGCAAGCCAACGCACAGCGACAACGCCATCAACGTGATCATGTTGATGGTGAACCCAAACAGGTACATGAATAAAAAGGTGCCGATCAGCGCGATGGGCAGCGTCAGGCCAGTGATAACGGTCGAGCGCCATGAGTTCAAAAATAAAAACACAATCGCAATGGTTAAAAAAGCGCCTTCTATCAATGTCTGTTTGACGTTGTTGACCGACACCCTAATGGGGCGTGAGCTGTCACCAATGGCCTCTAGGCTCAAGCCCGGTGGCAAGTCTGCGCGCAGTACCTCAATCTGAGCTTTCAGCTTGTCGGTAATGTCAATGGTGTTTTCGTCCTGCGCTTTTTGTATTTCTAGCAGCACCGTGCGCTTACCGTTGTACAAGGCAAGGCTTTCAACGTCTTGTAAGCCATCGGTGATGTTGGCCACTTGGTTTAAGCGAATGGTTGTGTTGCCGCGCTTGGCCACAATGATGTTGGCAAAGTTCTCTGGGCGCTCAATACGCGCTTGTATCTGAACAACAGTTTCTCGCGACTCTGAGGACAACACACCAACCGGTAAGTTCTGGTTGTCGCTGCGAATGGCTGCTATTACTTGCTCAGTGCCTACGCCCAGCGAACGCATGGCGTTGGTATTGAGTTCAATTTTGATGGCACGTTCTGTACTGCCCACCAAGGATACGGCGCCAACACCGCGCACATTTTCTAGTTTTTTGCGCAGCACCTGGTCAGCCCAAGCTGTGGTTTGAGCTTCGTCTAAAGCCTGCGGGTTGGTCGCATCTCTGATAATCGCCAGCGAGAAAATAGGGCGGCTTGCAGGGTCAAAACGCAACACCCGTGGCTCTTCTACGTCGTCGCGCAGCGAGGCCTTAAGCTGTGCCATTTTTTCGCGCACGTCTTCAGCCGCTTTGCGGCTCTCAACCGACAATTGAAACTCTGCGATGACAACAGAGGTGCCTTGGTAGCTGCGTGATGTGATGGTATTTATGCCAGAGACTGTGTTGAGTGCTTCTTCAATTTTCTTACTGACATCGGTTTCCACAATTTCTGGCGATGCGCCAGGGTAGGCCGTATAGACCACCACCACTGGAAAATCAACAGAGGGGAATTGGTCTATCTGCAAGCGCTGGTAGCTGAAGATGCCAAGCACGACGATAGCCAACATGACCATGGTGGCAAATACGGGGTTGCGCAGGGAAACTTGGGTAAACCACATGGCGTGTGCTCAGTAACTGTATGCCGGTGTAGGCGATTTATGGCTGTGCAATGTGCACGGCGGTTTGGGCCGCAATCATGCCGGCACGGGCGCTTAACAGCGTGTCGCCTGCCAGCACGTTGGTAACAACGGCATAGTCTTGACCATTGACTCGGCCCATAGCCAGTAAGGCCACATCGATGTGCTTGACCAGTCCATTGCTCACGGCTTGTACGTACGGAACTGGCTGGTCGTTCAGTATTGCGTCTCTGGGCACCAACACACCTGTGGCTTGGCCAGTGGTTAGCAGACCTGTTGCAAACTCGCCAACGCGTGCGCTGTTTGGAGGCAAGCTCAAGTAGGCCAACACACTCCTCGTACTGGCTTGAACAGCGGCGTTGATACGCGTGACTTCTGCGTTGACAACGTGCGTGCTGCTTTCTAAATGTAAGTGGGCCACTTGCCCGAGTCGCACATGATTGGCTTGTGCAATGGTCAGGGCAATCTCAATTTCTAGCTGTGCCACATCCACCACATCCATAACTGGTGCATTGACGGTTAAGCGCTCGCCTACTTTGACGTAGCGTTGGGTCACTTGGCCTGCAAACGGTGCGCGCACTGTGGTGTCGTCAAGAGCGCGTTGCGCAATGCCTTGTGCTGCGATGGCTGCGTCTAGATTGGCCAAGGCGGTTGCGAAGTTGGTGTCTGAACTGGCGAGAGCTGTTGACGAAATAAAGCCCTTGTCTACCAAGGTTTGGTTGTTGTTTCGCTGGCGCTCGGCCAGCGCCAATTGTGCCTTTGCGGCTTTGGTTTGTTGTTGGGCTTGTGTGGCTCTGGCTCGGGCGTCGTTGGTATCTAGTTGCACCAAGGCTTGCCCTGCCTGCACGACTTGTCCTTCGCGCACCCAAACCGCCTCAACTGTTCCCGCCATGTTGGATTTCAATGTTGCAGAATTGAGCGCTTGGACAGTGCCGTTGATAGTTACAGTGGTGTCTAATGTGCCGTTTTCAGCGGTCATGACGTCGCCAGCACTGAGCTTAAATACCGTGGGTTCTTGTAGTTTGGCTGCTGCTATTTGCGCCTGTGCTTGTTGCTCGCTGCGCGCCAACAGCGCTCGCGTCACGCCGAATACCAGCATGGCTGCAATGAGGGCTATGACAACCCATTTAAATGACAAAAACGTGCGCATGTTGGTGTGTTGTGGTGTGAGGGTGAAGTAAGTGGGGCAACCAAGGTGCGTTCGGTTGGTGCTGAACAGGCGTTTAGATTGCGGGCCTGTGGCACATGCCGTCTAGCATCAAGCTGACGTGGTTGTCTATAAATTGCCGGGCATCAATGGCCGGCCCGCATATGGGTTGTTTGTCTCCCATGGCTTGTTGCCACATAGCTAAGAACAGCAGCGGTGAAAACAGATTCATACCGGTGATGTCTAGGTCCATGACGCGGAACTCCCCTAGGTCTATGCCGCGTTGCAAGATGTCGCGCATATTGGACATGCCAGGCGCGACGACCTCATCTTGGTAGAACTGCGCCAGTTCAGGAAAGTTTGCCGCCTCTTGCATCAGCAGTTTGCTGATGCCGGCTGCTGGCGTGGAGCCCACATCCGTCCACCACTGGTGCATGGATTGCACGATCAAATCGCGCGTGCTGCCGCGGTAGTTGCGTGTCACATCACGCCAGGTATTCAGCGGGGCTGCTATGTTGTCGCGCACCACAGCTTTAAACAAATCTTGTTTGGTCTCAAAGTACACAAACACCGTGCCTTTGGACACGCCAGCGCGCTTGGCAATGGCTTGTACGTTGGCTCCGGCGAAACCCTTGTCAACAAATTCTGCCAATGCTGCCGCAACAATTTCGTGGGGCCTGGCGTCTTTGCGACGGCTTCGCACGGGCGTGACGAGGGTTGGCCGCGCAGACTGACAGGTGTCAGTCTGTTGGTTGGGGGCTGTGGATGAGTGGTTGGGGGGTGGCGACTGAGGCATGTATTTATTGACCAATTGGTCAATAATATAACCCATGTTGTCCTTTGTCCTGGCGCGGCGTTCATAACCCCTGTTGCCACGTTAGGGCCCAGCGTTGGTCCGATACCTCAATGCTGAACCGCTAACTGCGCAGCCATGTGTTGTGCTGTCGCGTCGCGCTGTGGCTCAGAAAAACGCCTGCAGCCCTGTTTGAGCACGTCCCAATATGAGCGCGTGCACATCGTGTGTGCCTTCGTAGGTGTTGACAGTTTCCAGGTTGATCATGTGGCGGATGACGTGGTATTCATCATGAATGCCGTTGCCGCCATGCATGTCGCGCGACATGCGAGCGATGTCTAGGGCTTTGCCGCAGCTGTTGCGTTTGATCAGGCTGATCATTTCAGGTGCGGCGCGGTCTTCGTCCATCAAGCGACCTACACGCAAACAGGCGTGCAAGCCTAGTGTGATTTCTGTTTGCATGTCGGCCAGCTTCTTTTGAATGAGTTGGTTTTGCGCCAAGGGACGGCCAAACTGCGAGCGGTCCAGTGTGTATTGGCGCGCACGCGTCCAGCAGTCTTCAGCTGCGCCTAATGCGCCCCACGCGATACCGTAGCGGGCTTTGTTCAAGCAACCAAACGGGCCTTTCAAGCCTTGCACATTGGGCAGCATGTTTTCTGCGGGAACAAACACATCATCCATCACGATTTCCCCCGTGATGCTGGCGCGCAAGCTCATCTTTCCTTCAATTTTTGGGGCGCTTAAGCCTTTCATTCCTTTTTCTAGAACAAACCCTCGAATAGCGGACTGGTCTTGCGCCACGCCTTGCAGCTTGGCCCACACCACAAACACATCGGCAATGGGGGAGTTGGTAATCCACATTTTGGCGCCTTTGACGATGTAGCCACCATCAACTGGCGTTGCTTTGGTGTCCATGTTCGCTGGGTCGGATCCATGGTTTGGCTCCGTCAGGCCAAAACAGCCTATCCACTCACCGGTGGCCAATTTGGGTAAATATTTCTGGCGCTGCGCCTCGTTGCCGTATGCATGGATGGGGTGCATGACCAACGAGCTTTGCACGCTCATGGCTGAGCGGTAGCCGCTGTCTACGCGCTCCACTTCTCGCGCCACCAAGCCGTAACTGACGTAGTTCAGTCCTGAGCATCCATAGCCGTCGATGGTGCAGCCCAGCAGGCCCATTTCGCCAAACTCGTTCATGATCTCGCGGTCGAAGTGTTCATGGCGCGCGGCCATCAACACACGTGTTTGCAACTTTTCTTGGCAAAAAATATGCGCTGCATCGGCAATGGCGCGTTCGTCATCCGTCAAGGAGTCTGTCAGATGAAGGGGGTCTTGCCAGTTGAATTGGGGTTTCATGGTGTTGCAGCTAAATGTATAAAACACCATTGTTGCGCTTAGATCGATATGTGTCTAATATAGAAAAGGTATATATTGATATTTATTTTTAATAATGGAATTCAGACACCTTCGTTATTTTGTGGTGCTGGCTGAAGAGCTGCACTTTGGACGAGCCGCTAAGCGCTTGGCTATTTCGCAGCCGCCGCTTAGTTTGAACATCCAGCAGCTTGAGGCATCTGTTGGCGCGCGCTTGTTGGACCGCGACAGCCGCAGTGTTCAGCTCACGCCGGCAGGGCATGCTTTTTTGGTTAAAGCCAAAGACTTGCTGGCGCAGGCAGAGCAAGCCGCCAGAGGCGCGCGCGATGTGGCCCAGGGTTTGGCGGGCAGCTTGCGCGTGGGCTTTGTGGGCAGCATGCTGCAAATGGGTTTGCCGCAACGACTACACACATTTCAGGCCAGTTATGCGCAACTCAGTGTGAGCTTGGTCGAGGCAAGCTCTGCCGAACAGCTAGAGGCATTGCGCCAAGACCGCATTGATGTGGGCTTTGTGCACACAACGCTGGTGCCAACGGGTCTAGAAAGTCGTTTGGTGGCCAGTCAACCATTCGTGCTGTGCTTGTCCAGCAGCCACGCGTTGGTCAACCGCCTGCGTTCGGCCAAGCGTGATGCCACGGTGGCTTTGTGCGATGTTGGGCCAGCAGCGTTGGTGTCGGTGGCGCGCGCTGTATCGCCAGATTATTTCGATGCGATTACGCAAACGTGTGCTCAAGCAGGTTGGGAGCCTGTGGCCAGGCATGAGCTACGCCATTGGTTGAGCGTGGTGAGCTTGGTGGCCCAAGGTCAAGGTGTGGCTATTGTGCCCAAAGCGTTGGAGCGTGCGGGTGTGCCAGGCGTGGTGTTTGCCCCCATCGATGATGCATTACCAGTGAATCAAACCTATTGCGTTTGGCGCAGCCACAGAGCCCATGAGGCGCTTAATGCCTTTTTGCAAACGTGGCCGCCTGTGTATGTGCCCGCACAGCACAGTGAAACTAGCCAATAATCAAGTTTGTAATTTTTTAACACACACTCATTCAAGTAGCACATATATGTGTTGCACCAACCCACTATGCACACCACTCAAATCACACTTGGACAAGCCGCAAATGGTCACCAACAAATTGCCCTAGGAGGGGGGTGTTTTTGGTGCGTGGAGGGGGTGTTCCAGCGGGTGCGTGGCATTGTTGGCGTGGAGTCTGGCTACTGCAACGGGCACGTGCCCAACCCCACTTACGAGCAAGTTTGCACGGGCAATACTGGGCATGCTGAGGTGGTGGTGTTGAGTTTTGACCCAACGGTGATCACCACTCAAGATATATTGCATATTTTCTTTGATGTGCATGATGCCACGACGCTTAACCGCCAAGGCAATGACGTTGGCACCCAATACCGCAGTGGTATTTACTGCACCACGCCAGGACAACTGGACGTGGCCACTGGTGTTATTGGCGATCTGCAGTCTGCTAGGCCAGCGTTGCAAGGCATGATCACAACAGAGGTGGCCATGTTAGAAGGCTACACGGCAGGTGAGAGCTACCATCAAAACTATTTTGAAAACAACCCGTCAGCCGGTTACTGCGCTTATATCATTCGTCCAAAGGTGGACAAGTTCACACAAACACACCAGCAGTTTTTGGCCTAAGTCCATAGGTCTGTTCTCATAGGCCTCCTTGTATGAATAGTCTGAATCAAACCCAGCTGTTGCTGGCTTTGATACCCGTATTTGCGCTCATCGCCTTGGGCTGGTGGGCTGCGTGCATGGGTTGGTTGCATGTGTCGTCTATTGCCGACATGTCAAAAGTTGTGTTTTACCTGTTCATGCCGCCACTGCTATTTCGAACCATGTCTCAAACGCATTTAGAGCAACTGGACTTGGTACCTATTGCTGCTTATTTCAGCGCAACGTTGGCTGTTCTTGCCGCTGTGCTGTGGTGGCGCGGCGTGGGTGTAGCCAGTGTCACATGGGGGCTTGGGGCCGTTTTTTCTAACACTGTCATGGTTGGTATCCCCTTGGTCGGGTTGGCTTTTGGTCCTGAAGGGCTGGTCACCTTGCTCACCGTTGTGGCCGTTCACGCCATGACTTTGTTGACGGTAGGCACGGTGGTGGCTGAGCTCAGTTTGCATCCCAATCAGTCGCAAACCGGCACCTACTTGCAATCAACAGCAGGCCTGATGCGTGCGGTACTCAAAGCGCTCAAGCAGGCGGTGATTCATCCAGTTCCTATTCCTATTTTTTGCGGTTTGTTGTTTGCACAAACTGGTTGGGCGATGCCCGAGGTGGTGGATCAACCCCTGCAGGTGTTGGCGTCTGCGTTCAGTCCAGTCGCACTCATTATGTTGGGAGCCACCACGTTTTACCAGGGCGGTAAAAGCCAAATGGTACAAGTGCTGCCCATGCTCGCCATCAAGCTTGTCGTGTTGCCTGTAGTGGTTGGTTTGAGCGCGTGGTTGTTTGGTATGCCGCCTGTGGCCAGCGCTGTGTTGGTCATGTGCGCGGCGCTGCCCAGTGGCGCCAACGTGTTTATGTTTTCGCAGCGCTATGGTCACAACCAAGACCTCGTGGCTACAGGCGTGACGTTGTCAACTGCGCTGTGCGTGGTGAGCCTGCCTATGGCGATGAGCGTCTTGGCTTGGTTGGTTTAACCCCATTTAGTTGCCTAAATCAGTGCCTTGGCTGATGGCTCTGGCTGCCTGTACCTGGTTCTCAAAATAGGCTTGGAAGCTCATGACCAAGCTAGACATGAAGCTGACCGCGCCAAACATCAAGGCCATCACCAAGGCCATCATGCTCAGCCAGTTGGTGAGCCCGCTTGAGTGTGTGTCATCTGGGGCTGGTAGCACCTGAGCGTTGTACGCGTGGTGCCAGCGTTGGGGTTTCATCAAGGTATAAAAAATGCACGTGGCACAAGCCCCTGCGATAGACAAGCCCAGCACAGGTGTGAGAAGCCAGGCGATGGTGTCGTCTTGGCCGATGTTGTTAAACCGCATAAAGCCTATCCAACCCGCAATTGTGGGAATGGGTATCAGCCATGCCCACATGTCTCGCCAGCCAAACAGGTAGAAACGATGGACACCAAAGACGCCCAATACAAACGCCAACCAGGCGGCTACGGTTTTTGATTTGATCTGTCCGGTGGTGTAGTTCATGGCTTTGATGGTGTCCCGTAAGTGTTGTGTGTAGGCGTTGCACCGAGCTGGCGGTGTGGTGGCGAGAGTCGTTTGTTGTACAACTAGGCCCTAGGCGCAGTGGTACAGCCTTCACCCAGCGCGCGCTCCATGATCACGATGTCCAGCCAACGTTCAAACTTCCAGCCGCAAGCGTGCATGCGTCCAACCTCTGTAAATCCCATAGCCTTGTGCAGACCAATGGATCCTATGTTGTCTGAGTCGCCAATCACAGCCATGACGTGACGTATGCCAGCTGTTTGCATATGCGCTAGCAATACGTGCATCAAGGTTTTGCCAATGCCTTTGCCTTGTTGATCAGGGGCAATGTAAACCGAGTCCTCTGCACTAAAGCGGTAAGCTGGGCGGGGCTTGAACCAGTTGCCATAAGCAAATCCTAGTACCTCGCCGTTGAGCGATGCAACCAGGTACGGGAGGCCTTTGTCGACCACATCGGCTCGGCGCTGGGTCATATCGGCCAAGCTTGGTGGCACTGTCTCAAAAGTACCCGTGCCGGTTAACACGTGGTGGCCATAAATGGCTGTGATGGCCTCTAAGTCGTGGGGTTGGCTGGGTCTAACTGTGAGGGCAACGGCGGGCATGGTGATGGTGAGTTTGTGGGGTGAGTTTGTGGGGTGTGTTGTCGGCAGAATCAACGTCCATTGTCCATGAACTTGTGCTGATCTTGCGCTATGTGAACAATGCCTGTTTGACCCAGTCAATGTATCGGGTCTTTGGGTCTAGGTATCGGCGGTGATTGATAAGTAGGCGCTGATTCATTTATTAGCCTATAATCTTGGGTTTCGTGGCGTTTCGCTGGCCGGGTGGCCAGTCGTGTGTCTCAATCGCTTGAAAATTTACGGAACATGCAGACTTTATTTGTCACGGCATGCCCCACCCAAAGGATTAATCATGGTCGTCATTCGACTTTCTCGCGGCGGCTCTAAAGCACGCCCTTTTTACAACATCGTTGCTGCTGCCAAGCGCAACCGTCGCGATGGTCGCTACCTAGAGCGGATCGGTTTTTACAACCCGATGGCTAGGGGCGGTGAAGAGCCTTTACGCATTGCACAAGACCGTTTAGCCCACTGGCTGTCTGTTGGCGCCCAGCCTTCAGACACTGTGTCTCGCTTGGTCAAACAAGGTGCAAAAGCCGTAAAAGCTGCTGAATAATTTCCATTCAGCATGATGAAGGCGTACCCACCACATGGTGTGTGCGCTTTTTTTACGGCTGTTTTAGACTACCCACAACCGAACCTGCACACCGTTCCATGACTTTGCCTACTGCTTTAATTGCCGCTGATATACCAACCGATGGCATCGCTTTGGGCCGCTTGCAAGGCGCTTGGGGCGTCAAAGGTTGGAGCAAGTTGCAGCCCTTTAGCAGCGACGCTGATGTGCTGTTATCGGCAAAAACATGGTACCTGCTCGCACCAGTTGGCCAGTATGCCAAAACCTTTACAGGTTTTGTAGGCGCAGTGCGCGTTGCTGTTGCGCAGTGCAAAACGCACGCTGGTGGTTTGGTGGTGCAGTTCGATGGCATCAATGACAGAGACGACGTCCATTCGCTCAAGGGTGCTGAGGTGTGGGTTAACCGCTCCGAATTTGCCCCCTTGACTTCTGATGACGAGTTCTACTGGGTAGACCTGATAGGTTGCGAGGTGGTCAACCGCCAAGGCGAGGTGTTGGGACAGGTGCAAGAAATGCTGTCAACTGGTCCGCAAGCGGTGCTGTGCGTGACCACCTCTCCCACCGACGACCCCAAGCTGCAACGCCTTATTCCTTTTGTAGGCCAATACATCGATGGTGTCAGTTTGGTGGACAAACGCATTACCGTGGACTGGCTGCCAGACTACGACTGAGCGCCAAGTCCCATGCGTATAGACATCATCACGCTGTTTCCAGAGCTGTTTGGGCCAGCCATGACCCACGGCATCACGCGCCGGGCTTTCGAGGCGGGGTTGGTTGATGTGCGCTTGTGGCCGTTGCGTGACTTCGCAAGCGGCAACTACCGCCGTGTCGACGACAGGCCATTCGGTGGCGGGCCGGGCATGGTCATGCAAGCACAGCCCCTGCTGGAAGCACGCAATGCCATATTGGCAGACAGAGGCTTGGACGTGACTGATGTTGGGGTCGCCTGCCCTGTGCCAGTTGTGCTCTTTTCACCGCAAGGGCAAACGATTAACCACACGGTGGTAACCCATTGGGCGCAGCCTGAGCAAGACGCCATTTGGGTGTGTGGCCGTTATGAAGGCGTGGATCAGCGGTTTATTGACAGCTGCGTGACATACCAATTGAGCTTGGGCGACTTTGTGCTGTCTGGTGGCGAGTTGGCAGCGATTCCGTTGCTAGATGCCATCGCCAGACTACAGCCTGGTGTGCTGTCTGACGAACAAAGCCATATTCAAGACAGCTTCAACCCAAGCATTGATGGTTTGCTTGATTGTCCGCACTACACCCGTCCCGAAGCGTGGCTGGGCCAACGTGTTCCAGATGTGCTTTTGCAAGGCAACCACAACGCCATTGCCCAATACCGCAGGCAAGAAAGCTTGCGCGCCACGGCCACCCAACGCCCCGATGTGCTGGCCAAAGCCGAGCAAGCAGGCTTACTGGGTGCTGGGGATCAGCGGTTTTTAAACGGGCTATAATCTAAGGCTGACCGATCCTCTATTTGGCCGCTTTGATGAACGACTGACTTGATAGGCAAGATTCAGCGTCACAAGGCCTTGTGTAGCGCAAATACGATCGACTAAGAGGACTTTATGAACTTAATTGCAATACTAGAGCAAGAAGAAATTGCTAGACTAAACAAAGTAATCCCCGTATTCGCCCCAGGCGACACGGTGATTGTGAGTGTGAACGTGGTTGAAGGCACGCGCAAACGTGTACAGGCTTACGAAGGTGTGGTGATTGCCCGCCGTAACCGCGGCCTAAACAGCAACTTCATCGTTCGCAAAATCTCCAATGGTGAAGGCGTTGAACGCACATTTCCACTGTACAGCCCGCGTATCGCTGGTATTGAAGTCAAACGCCGCGGCGATGTGCGTCGCGCCAAGTTGTACTACTTGCGTGACCGAAGCGGAAAATCAGCCCGCATCAAAGAAAAATTGGTGTTCAAGAAAAAGGCTTAAACTTTTTTCTAGCTGGGCTGTTCATTGCAGCCCAAGCAATCAACCGCTTCAGGCTGTGTGCTTCAAGCGGTTTTTTGTTGCCTACGCGCTTCTATATGACGGGTTTACTTGGCGGCTTGTTTGACCGCTGTTGCCTACATGACGGCGTTGATGCGCCTAGCTGGGTAAGCTAAGGCTACTACCAACCAGTTTATGAGCACTCAACCACCCCTCAGTTTTAATCCCCGTGATGTGGCGGCTATACCCAGCTTGCGCGTCGAGTCAGCTGTGGCTGGCGCATGCCTAACGGCACAAGCCATTCGCGAACGTTTCGCCTCTCATGTGGCTTGGACGCCTGATGTTGTTCAGGAGCCAGTATGGCCAGACATAAGTCGCATGCGCCCGGCAGCCGTCTTGGTAGGCCTGGTTGAGCGAGAACAGGTGTACCTAGTACTGACCCGCCGCGCTGCACATTTGAAACAACACGCCGCACAAGTGGCCTTTGCAGGGGGGAAAATTGACGCAACTGATGGCAGCGCTGAAGACGCCGCGTTGCGAGAGGCACAGGAAGAAATTGGTGTGCCTGCACATGCCGTTCAGGTGCTGGGGCGGTTGAGCGAGTACAGCACTGGAACTGGCTTCCATATTGTTCCTGTGGTGGGTTTTATAAGTTCTGATGTGGTCTATCAGCCTGACCCAAGCGAGGTTGAGCAAGTGTTCGAGGTGCCGTTGGCTTTCATTACAGATCCAACCAACCACCGTTACCACATGGTCGTGCGTGATGGCGTTGAGCGGTGTTGGTGGTCCATGCCCTACACAGATGCGCAAGGCTACGAGCACTACATTTGGGGCGCGACTGCCGGCATGCTGCGCAACCTGTACCAGTATTTGTTAGCGCCTGTGCGCTAGCGTTACAAGTTACCTGCAGCCGATAGAAGCTGGCAATAGTCGGCGATCACGCGCAAAGTGGCAAGAGGTTACAGAAAACTGTCCAACATAAAATAGCGCAACAAGAGCTGGTTATTGCTCTCACCCACCTGACGCTATGATGGTCAAATGTTATTTTTTGCATTACTCACCGCTTTTCTTTTAGAACAATTTGTGCCGCTGGTGGAAGACAACGTTTTTCACAAGTGGTCAAGGCATTGGGCCCTATACGCTCGTTCGAAAGTCTTTGTCACTAAGACTTGGCATGTGTGGTTGTGGTGGTCGGTGGCCGTTGTGGTTCCGACCTTGCTGAGTGCGCTGTTGTACCAGCTCCTGTCGGCTATCTGGTGGCCTTTGGCTTGGTTGTGGTTGGTCAGCGTGTTGTACCTCACCATGGGCTTTCGCCAATTTAGCCATTACTTCTCTCGCATCAGAGACGCCTTACAAGCTGGTCGCGAAGACGAAGCCTTGGCGGCTTTGGCGCAGTGGCGTCAAGTGGATGGCGCCGAGGCGCAGCGCTCTGACTGGGTAGCCCGTGTGCTGTCTTTGGCATTGTTGGCGGCTCAACGCCACGTTCTTGGCGTGTGGCTGGCGTTTGTGGTGCTTGGCGTGTTTGGCCTAGGCCCAGCTGGTGCGGTGCTGTACCGCATGAGCGAGTATGTGGCTAGGCTGTGGCGCGTGCAGCTGCCCAGTACTGCAGGTGTCATTGACGAGCAAGCAGGCGATACCGCTGGGCCTGCTGGCACCGATCAACAAGCCGACAACCCTGATCAAAACGATGACGGGCAAGAGCCGGCAACGTTGCGGGCGTTGGTCGCTTTACAGGCTTGGCACTGTGTTGATTGGTTGCCTGTTCGCGCCAGTGCATTGGGCTTCGCCGCAGCTGGTCACTTCGAAGGCGTTGTGGCTGCATGGCGAGATGCAGCAGACAACGCGCAGTTGAGTAACGACAGTGTGTTGTTGGCAGCTGGTGCGGGTGCTTTGCACGTTTCGCTGCAAGAGGAGTCAACGCCAAGCGCCAACGATGAAGCCGGTGACGATGACTTGGTTGTGATGAGCGCCGCACTGCTAGACGAGCATGCGGCACAAGTCCATGGGGCTGTCTCGGTTGTTGCGCCTGTAGGTGCTGCTGATGAGCAGGTTGGCGACCCTGTTCTAAGTTCAGAGCCAGAGTCAGACAATCCCGCCAGCTTACCCAAGCCCAGACATGTCGCTGCTTTGGCCAGTTTGGTGTGGCGTGTGGTGGTATTGGCTATGGGTATTTTGGCCGGTCTCACCGTGGTGTCGTGGCTGAATTGAAGCAGCTAGACACACACCAACCCCTCAATTAAACACCTGCTTCGTAGCTGGGTGGTTTTATCGGTAAGTTGGAATGTTGTCCAGAAAGTCAAACAGTTCTTGATAAATACGGTAGCGGTTGGCGTTGATGTCACCTGAGTGCACTGCATCTTGTACAGGACACCCGGGCTCATGAACATGCGTGCAATTGTTAAATTTGCAGTGGCCCATATGCTTGGCAATGTCTGGCATCCATTTGCCCAGATCTGGCGCTTTGATGTGATGCAGGCCAAACTCTTGAAAGCCTGGCGAATCAATAATCGCACCACTGTGCATATCGTCTAGCCAGTACCACGTGGTGCTGGTGGTGGTGTGTTTACCGCTGTTAAGTGCCCGCGATATTTCTTGCGTATAAATTGTAGCCAGTGGTATCAACGTGTTGATGAGCGTGCTTTTGCCAGCGCCGCTGGGCCCTAGGACTAAGCTAACTTGGTTGTTGAGTAACGGCAGTAACGCATCCATCCCGAATCCCAGCTCACTTTTAAGTGACAGGGGCAATACGGTGACACCCATGTCGCGATAGGGCGCTAAGCGCTCCCACGACTTGTTGAATAAATCGGTCAAGTCGTACTTGTTGAGAACAATGATGACCTTGATGCGTTCAGCCTGCGCGGCAATGAGGGCGCGGGTGAGTTGCATGTCAGAAAACTCAGGCTCGGCGCCTAGAAACATCACAATTTGGTCAATGTTGGCCGCAAACGACTTGGTGCGCATGTCGTCTTGGCGAAAAAACAAATTGCGTCTGGTCAGTACCGATTCAATCGTGCCTTGATCTGTCGAAAGTGACCAGTTCACTCTGTCGCCAACCACCGCTGGGTTCTTTTTGCCCCGGGGGTGGCACAGGCGAGATACACCGTCGTCGCACAACACGCTGACATGTCTGCCAAATGTTGCTGTGACTAGACCTTGTTCAAACCGTTGGTTGGCGATGGCTGCACGTTGGCGCTTACTAGCAGTGTGGGTCGCCATGATTTAAAGAGCTTGCGCTGATTGCAGCGCCTCTGTGCGGGTGGCGGCTTCAAAGTCCAGTTGCGTGATACCGCTGGGTTCATGGGTAGACCATGCGACCGAGCACACGTTAAAAGTGATGTGCATGCTTGGGTGGTGGTTGAGCTTGTGGGCGGCAAAAGCCACGGCATTGGCAAACACCATTGTCTCTAAGTGGTTGGCAAAATGAAATCGCTTGAACAATGCGTTGTCCTCGATGCGCCAGCCGAGCGCTGCGTCCCCATTGAGACGAGTCAGTTGCGCCACAACGGCGCTGGGGGTGAGTAGGTCAGGGCGGTTCATGTGGGTGTTTGCGCTCGTTGTATGTGTGCCAAGCGTTCAATCGCAGGCGGGTGAGATGCGTAAAAACGCGAGTAAATGGGGTCTGGCGTCAGGGTGCTGGCGTTGTCTGTGTACAGTTTGGTCAGTGCACTGGCCAAGGCATTGGCACTGGCATGCGTGGTGGCGTAGCGGTCTGCCTCGAACTCGTTGGCTCTAGAGCTTCTGGCCATGATGGGGCCTGTAAAGAAACCAATCACAGGTGCTGCAAACATGAACAGCAGCAGCGCCAGTGCGTGGTTGTTGCCGCTTAAACTGGGCAACACCCCCAAACCGGTGAAAAACCACACTTGTGTACCAAGCCACGACAACAAGGCCAGCGCCACGGCGCTTAAGCCAAACACCACCAACAAACGCTGGCGAATGTGTTTGTGGTGGAAGTGTCCCAGCTCATGAGCCAGCACTGCTTTCACCTCAGCCACATTTAGTTTGTCCAACAGTGTGTCAAAAAATACAACGCGTTTGGCCTTGCCAAGGCCTGTGAAGTAGGCGTTGGCGTGAGCGCTGCGCTTGCTGCCATCCATCACAAACAAGCCTTCAGCCTGAAAGCCGCACCGTTCAATGAGCTCGGTCGCCTCTGCGCGCACGTCTTCGCGTGTGAGTAGCTCAAATTTGTTGAAGCGTGGCGCAATCCACTTTGGGTAAACAACCATGACCGCAGTGTTGAATCCAACCCACAGCAGCCACACCCATAGCCACCACATGGCACCGGTTGCTTGCATCAAGCTCAATGCTGCCCACGCCAATGGCAGTATCAGCACCAGACCCAGCGCTGCGCCTTGAGCCAAATCGGTCAGCCACAGTTTGAGAGATGTTTTGTTAAAGCCAAAGCGCGCTTCTAAGCGAAAGGTCACCCACCAGCCCATGGGCAAATCGACCAGGCCGCTGATCAACATCACGCCCACCAACAAGGCCAGCTGCTGTGCCATGCCAATGCCCATGACGTCTAGCAGCCACAAGTTGAGGAGGTTCAAGCCGCCTAACAACGTCCAAGCCAGCAGTGCTGTGGCGCTGATAACGATTTGCCAATTGCCCAAGCGCAGTTTGGCCAAGGTGTATGTAGCGGCTTTTTGGTGTTCGGTCAGCGAGACCGTATCAGCAAATGCTTGAGGAACAGTGCCACTGTTGGTGTGCACATGGCGCGCTTGACGACCGTTCAGCCACAGCTGCAACCCTGTGCTGAGCAGCAAGGCGCCCGCAAATCCAATCGACAAAAAGAAAGAGTAATCAGTCAAAGTTGAAGCGCCTTACCCATAGGGTGATAAATTTTAAAACAGCCTAATTGTGTCAGTTTTACCTAGGAGACAATAAGTACATGACAACATCTTTCAATGCCCCAACCATCCCTGCGTCCTCAACCTTACCAAAGCTGGCTAAAAGTGACCAGAATTTGATCTGGCTAGATTGTGAAATGAGCGGTCTTGACCCAAATAAAGAGTTTTTGCTAGAAATTGCGGTCATTGTGACCAATCCCGATTTGTCGGTACGTGTTGAGAGCCCCGTATTTGTGATTCACCAAGACGACGCGGTGCTCAACGCCATGGATGCGTGGAACAAGGGTACACACGGCAAAAGTGGTCTCATCGATAAAGTCAAAGCCAGCACGGTGACTGAAAACCAGGCGAGTGAAGCCTTGCTCAGCTTTCTAAAACTGTATGTGCCCAGACAGGGCTCGCCCATGTGCGGCAACACCATCAGCCAAGACAGGCGCTTTTTGGTCAAGTACATGCCTACATTTGAGGCGTACTTCCACTACCGATGTCTCGATGTGAGCACACTCAAAGAGCTGTCACGTCGTTGGCGTCCCGACGTGTACAAGGGTTTTAAAAAGCAACAAGCGCATACAGCGCTGGCAGATGTACACGAATCAATAGATGAGTTGGTGCACTACCGCACGCACTTCCTGCGCATGGAGCCAGATGCTGTCGCGGCTGCTGTCGAGAAGCCCGCTGACGGCACGGCCTAAGTTAGGTGTTTTCTAACAACATCCCTCAAAACTGTTGCACATATGGTCATAGCTATGCAATAATAGGGTTTTCCCGCAGAGGTCAATGGCATTAGATTGCATTTGTACACGCCTAGCGGCGGGATTGTTCATCAGCCTCACGCCTCGGCCGACTGATGTTTGCAGGCAAGCCGCACACCAGCGGTTTCCCACTCAATGCAAATGTCTTTATATAGTTCGGCCATTTGTTCAGTACGACTGATTTGTTGTGTAGCGTCAATTGCTTGTAACCACTAGCCATTGACGACCATCAGATTCCAGCTGTGTCGACCTCTTTGGTTTGGGTGTTGGTGCTTACCAACTAGAACCACATTGGTTACACACTTTGGCTGTGAGACGCCTGCGTTTGTGTGTGACGGATACGTTCGTTATGCGCACTTTAAACGCGCAGGAAGTCAGTCATGAAAGATTTTTCAAACCGCCCCCCACGCTCGGGCGGCAATTCACGCTTTTCACGCGCACCGCGTGATTTCACACCAAAAGCGCCAAAGCGCGACTTGGTTGATATTGCCAACGCTCAAGCCTTCATCGAATTAGGTTTAGCCACCGAGTTGGTGCAGGCTGTTGCCGACCTCGGCTACACAGTTCCAACAGCCGTTCAACTGGCCACAATTCCACGCTCGCTTAACCGTGAAGCTGGTGAGTTCACTGACCTGTTGGTGTCTAGCCAAACAGGCAGCGGTAAAACAGCGGCATTCTTGCTGCCCGTTTTGCATACAATTTTAGGTCAGCAACATGCCGAACGAGCCATTGAAACGGCACGTGCAGATGGCGAAAAAGCTGCCCGTGAAGCATCTTTGGCTGCAGGCGGCGAAGCCAGCGCTGATTTACTCGTTAATGGTGGTGAAGGCGACAAGCCCAAGCAACCTAAAGACAGTAAAAAACCCCGTAGCTTTGACCCAGCCACGCCAGGCGCACTTATTTTGTGCCCTACACGTGAATTGGCACAGCAAGTTGCAACCGACGCAATTGACCTTGTGGCACATTGCCGCGGTTTGCGCGTTGCCAGCGTTGTGGGTGGTACTTCTTACATTCATCAATTGGCTGGCTTGCGCAACGCCAACATCGTGGTGGCCACGCCAGGTCGCTTGTTGGACTTACAGCGCACAGGTCAAATTCGCTTAGACAAAGTGCAATACTTGGTGGTTGATGAAGCCGACCGTATGTTGGATCTGGGCTTCGCTGAAGACCTGGCTGAAGTGCATGACCTGACTTCAAAGCGCGACCAAACCATGATGTTTAGCGCCACTTTCGCACCACGTGTGCAACAGTTGGCTATGCGTGTGATGCGCAAGACAGAACGCATTGAGTTGGCTTCGCCTGAACAACAACACGTGAACATCGAGCAACGCTTGTACTGGGCAGACCATGCCCACCACAAGCGCCAGCTGTTAGACCACTTCTTGCGCGATACATCTATCAAGCAAGCCATTGTGTTTGCCAGCACCCAAGTGGAGTGCGATTCACTTGCTGAAGACTTGCAACAAGACAGCTTCTCAGCTGTGGCTTTGCACGGTGCCCTGAGCCAGTCGGTGCGTAATCGCCGCTTAGACGCATTGCGCAGCGGTTCTGTGCAAATTTTGGTGGCCACCGATGTTGCCGCCCGCGGTATTGACGTACCCACCATTACGCACGTGTTTAACTATGGCCTTCCTATGAAAGCCGAAGACTACACCCACCGTATTGGGCGTACCGGCCGTGCCGGTCGTGAAGGCCTGGCCATTACATTGGCTGAGTTCCGCGACCAACGTCGCATTTACGCCATTGAGTCGTTCACGCGCTCACGTTTTAAAGAGCACACTGTAGAAGGCATGGAGCCAAGCCGCCGTCCAAGTTTTGGCAGCGGTGAGCGCCGCGCCCACGGTGGTGGTGGTGGTGGTGGTGGTGGCAGTTTTGCTGGCCGTGGTCGCCCACGCGAAGGCGGCGCACCAAGTTTTGGTGCTGGCCGTCCCAGCTTCGGTGGTGGCCGCAGCGATGACCGTCGTCCAAGTGGTGGTGGCGGCTTTGGAGGCCAACGCGGTAGCCGTGATGGTTTTAAGCCAGCAGGCGGTGAGTTCCGCGGTGCACCACGTGGTGACAGCTTCGCTCCTCGTGGTGACTTTGCCCCTCGTGGCGATGACCGTGGCCGCGCCGAGCGTCCAGATACCCGGGGTGACAACCGCTTTGACCCACGTTTTGATGCGCGTTCAGAGTCACGTCCTGAATCTCGTTTTGAGCCCCGCAACGAGCAACGTGGTGCGCCGCGTCAAAGCGACGATCGACGTCCGGAAGGTCGGAGCGACAGCCGCGGTGAGGGTCGTTTCGAACGCAGCCCCCGCCCAGAGGGCCGAGCCCACGCGGGTGGTGAGCGTCGCCCTTCAGCGCCAGCACGCGCTCGCCGTTAAGCCCCGTTACTTGGGTACTTGCTGGCACAGCTAGTCCTTTGTAAAAAAGAACCCACAACCTTCACAGGTTGTGGGTTTTTTTATGTAAAAACAGTATGCATTCGTTGTATTCTTAGGACATGCAATTGATGTTCAACTCTTTCTGGCGTGCGTTGTCTTACTGTTTGTTTCCGCGCGTTATTGGCCTGTCCTTTTTACCGTTGGCCATCATGGTCGCAGCTGCTTTTGGTTTGGGTTATGCGTACTGGGAAACATCCGTAGCGGGTGTTGCCGCTTGGCTACAAGCGACTGAGCTCACACAAACCATGTTCAATTGGCTGGACAGCGTGGGTTGGGCCAGTTTGAGGTCAGTGGTTGCACCTATGGTGGTGCTGTTTGTTGCGACCCCCTTTATTGTGGTTGTGTCGCTGCTGCTGGTTGCCGTGTTCATGACGCCTGCCATGGTCTCCATGGTCACAAAGCGACGCTTTCCTCACCTGCAGCGGTTCCATGGCGGCTCAATGCTCGCCAGCGTGTTGTGGTCTGTGGGCTCCACGCTGCTGGCTATCATTGCCCTGGTTGTTTCGGTACCGCTGTGGTTTATTCCACCGCTGGTTCTTATTGTGCCGCCACTGATTTGGGGCTGGTTGACCTACCGTGTGTTTACCTTTGATGCCTTGGCAGAACACGCTACCAAAGCTGAGCGTGAGATTATTTTTGAACGCCACCGATTGCCGTTGCTCGCCATCGGTGTGGTAAGTGGTTACATGGGCGCTGCGCCTAGCTTGCTATGGGCGTCCGGGGCTATGTTTATTGCACTGGCGCCTTTGCTGGTGCCACTGGCGATTTGGGTCTACACGCTGGTGTTTGCGCTGTCGTCGTTGTGGTTTGCGCATTACGCGTTGAGCGCTCTAGAAGAGTTGCGCCGCGACAGTGGTCAAGGCAGCGCCAGCCCATACACTTCAAGGGACTCTGGTTGGCAGGGCTTTGATGAGGCTGTCGATTCTCAAGATGTTTTAGAGTTGGGCGGGCGCTACAGAGGCGGTTCAAACGCAGATAGCAACCAAAAGTCCATCTAACCGGTCACTCAATGCATATCGTATTTATTGGTAACTAAGCCCTGCCTCAAAACAATAGCCACTACACTGAGTACTATTGTATTAAATATGAAGGGTGCGTACCATGAGTGACCAATCCAGTACCGACTACCAAGTCGGTCAAGACAATATCACGCCCTTTGGGCTAGATATCCACAACCCAGTGTTTTTGATTTCTGGGTTATCTATAGTGGCCTTTGTGCTGCTCACTTTATTATTCCAAACCGAAGCTGCAGTATTTTTTGCTTGGTTGCGCCCGGCCATTACGAGCAATTTTGATTGGTTTTTTCTTTCTGCTGGCAATGTATTTTTAGTATTTGCCTTGGCACTCTGTGTGTCGCCCTATGGCCAAATTCGTTTGGGGGGGCAAGACGCCAAAACCGATTTCGGCTATCTGGGTTGGTTTGCTATGTTATTTGCAGCGGGCATGGGCATAGGCCTTATGTTTTTTGGTGTGTCGGAACCTATGTCCCATTTTGCCTCGTCCATGGGCGGGGTGGCCATGGAGAATGGTGTGCGTACTGACTGGGCCCCTTTGGGTGCTGCAGAAGGCAACATTACCGCAGCCAGAGACCTTGCCATGGCGGCCACGATCTTCCATTGGGGCTTACACCCGTGGGCCATTTACGCGATTGTTGCCTTGGCACTCGCTTTTTTTGCTTACAACAACAACCTACCACTTACATTACGCTCGGCCTTTTACCCTTTATTAGGTGAGCGTATATGGGGTTGGCCTGGTCATGTTATCGATGTTGTGGCGGTTTTTTCCACTTTGTTCGGGCTGACCACATCCCTTGGGTTTGGTGCTACTCAAGCGCTTGCGGGGCTCAACTTTCTGTATGGCTGGGGCACCGGCTCGGTTGCCATCGTGATGCTAATTACGGTCATTACCGCCATTGCGTTGGCGTCTGTCATCAGAGGTTTAGATGGCGGTGTGAAGATTTTGTCAGAAATCAACATGGTTCTGGCGCTGTTGCTCTTGCTGTTTATATTGGTGGTGGGGCCAACTGGTGAGATTTTTGCAACGGCGTTTTCCGGAGCAGCGGCATACGCACAACATATTGTTCCCCTGTCCATGCCTTTTGGACGTGAAGATATCAACTTTTCTCAGGGCTGGACCGCATTTTATTGGGCCTGGTGGATATCCTGGTCACCTTTTGTAGGTATGTTTATTGCCCGTGTATCAAAGGGTCGTACTATCCGAGAGTTTGTAATATGCGTCATTTTAGTACCCACTGTTCTGAGTGTTTTATGGATGGCTGCATTTGGCGGTACCGCCATTAGCCAAGTTATTGCCGATGCCAGCGTACCCATCACCAGCGCGGCACAAGAGCTAAAGTTGTTCCAAATGGTCAGTGGATTCCCCTTTGCCTCGTTGCTGTCACTGATCGGCATTGTGTTGGTTTTGGCATTCTTTGTTACTTCGTCAGACTCGGGCTCTTTAGTGATCGACACCATTACTGCTGGTGGCAAGGAAAACGCCCCTGTTGCGCAACGCATCTTCTGGTGCAGCTTTGAGGGTTTAATAGCTATTGTGTTGTTGTTGGTTGGAGGCTCCGAGGCCTTAAACGCCTTGCAAGCAATGGCCGTATCAACGGGGCTGCCCTTTACAATGGTCCTGCTGGCTATGTGCGTTAGTTTGTTGATCGGATTGCGTAAAGCCTATGCAGAGCTGCAGGCGCAAACGGTCTAATTAATAAATCAAACAGGTCCATGCATGTAATGCATGGATGCTGTTGCATTGGCCCTAGCGCCGTAAACAAGACCAGTATAAAAAACCGTTCTAAAAGCTTTGGTATATTGACCACAAGCGCAGGCAATAGGCGCAGCCCACATACAACCGCGCCCTGCCTCGAGCAAGGCATATTTTCATCGCTCACTTCAGTTATGACTCCAACCTTTGCGGCCCTCATCGTGGGCGATGAAATACTGTCTGGTAAACGTGCTGACAAGCATTTGAGCCAACTCATTGCGTTGCTAGCTGCGCGTGGCTTGAGTTTGGCTTATGCCAACTATGTCAGTGATGATGCCGATCGCATCACAGCCACCATTGCATCTATGGCCGCAAGCGGGGATGTTGTCTTTTCGTTTGGTGGTATCGGTGCCACACCCGATGACCGCACACGCCAGTGTGCCGCTGCCGCCTTGGGGCGCGAGTTGGTGTTGCACCCCCAGGCTAAAGAACTCATCACGCTGCGTATGGTGGAAACAGCTGCAGAAAAAGGCGAGCTGTTCGATGGCGATAACCCTGACAACATTCATCGCCTCAACATGGGTGTGTTTCCTGTAGGTGCAGATATTGTGCCCAACAGCTACAACCGTATTCCAGGCTTTAGCGTGCACACCAGCGGTGACTGTGGGGCCATGTATTTTGTGCCAGGTTTTCCGATAATGGCGTGGCCTATGGTCGAGTGGGTCTTAGATACCCATTACAGCCAGCATTTTGCACTGGGTAGCTTGCAAGAGCGCTCATTGGTGGTGTACGGCGCCATGGAGGCGTCGCTGACGCCGTTGATGTTGCAGCTGGAGCGCGAGCACCCTGCCATTAAGGTGTTCAGCTTGCCCAGCGTGGACCATCCGCAGCATGGACGTCATGTTGAGCTTGGTGTCAAAGGCCCAACTGCAGCTGTTCAATTGGCCTTTGACGGCATGAAGAGCGCTTTGGGTGCGATGGCGGTCAAGATTGGCCCTGAATTGGTGCGCTGATCCGGATTTTGCACTTTTAAAGTGCATTTTGAGTGAATTGATTTAAAATGCACCACAAAAGTGCGAGCCCGCACCCGTCACACCTGTTGCGCCACGCGATCGGGTAAGGCGGTGGTGTGTGCCAGTACCCAGTGACAAGGCTGCTTGCAAGCGCCAAGACAGAGCTTGCGCCTGTTTTGTAAGTCATCAGCTGCAGTGGCATAAAACCTGCTAAATACATTGCACAATATGTATCTCGGGTGAGGTGATTGCACAGGCAATCTCAGCGAGCCCTTTTATCTAACTTTCAGGAGATTTTGATGGCCAAGAGTATTGCAGACGTTATGCAAATGGTGAGCGACAACGAGGTCAAATTTGTGGACTTTCGTTTCACAGATACCCGCGGCAAAGAGCAGCACGTAACTGTGCCTGTGTCTCACTTTGACGAAGACAAGTTTGCCTCTGGCCATGCTTTTGACGGTTCGTCTGTGGCTGGTTGGAAGGGCATTGAAGCTTCTGACATGTTGTTGATTCCTGATGCGGCAACTGCACAAATCGACCCCTTCTTTGAAGAGACTACCTTGTTCATGAGCTGCGACGTGATCGAGCCAAGTGATGGCAAGTCCTACGACCGCGACCCTCGCTCAATCGCAAAGCGTGCTGAGGCTTACTTGAAAGCCTCTGGCTTAGGCGATACGGCTTTCTTCGGTCCAGAGCCAGAGTTTTTCGTGTTTGACGGCGTTCGCTGGAACAACGACATGGGTGGCTGTGGCTATCAAATTGACGAATACGAAGCTTCATGGAACAGCGGCAGCAAGCTAGAAGGCGGCAACCGCGGTCACCGTCCAACTGTGAAAGGTGGTTACTTTCCAGTTCCTCCGGTCGACAGCATGCACGACTTGCGCGCAGAAATGTCACTTATTTTGGAGTCCCTGGGTATTCCAGTCGAAGTGTTCCACCACGAAGTGGCTGGTGCAGGCCAAAATGAAATTGGCACGCGCTACAGCACGTTGGTGGAGCGCGCAGATTGGACGCAAACCATGAAATACGTGGTGTGGAACGTGGCCAATGCTTACGGCAAAACTGCTACCTTTATGCCCAAGCCCATCGTGGGGGACAACGGCTCTGGTATGCACGTGCACCAATCGGTCTGGAAAGACGGCAAAAACTTATTTGCTGGTGATGGCTATGCCGGTTTGTCTGATTTCGCCCTGTATTACATTGGCGGCATCATCAAGCATGCCCGTGCCCTCAATGCCATTACCAACCCAGGCACCAACAGCTACAAGCGTTTGGTACCGGGATTTGAGGCTCCGGTGAAATTGGCTTACTCGGCTAAAAACCGTTCGGCTTCTATTCGCATTCCTTATGTGGCGAACCCCAAAGGTCGTCGTGTGGAAGCGCGGTTCCCAGATCCATTGATGAATCCCTACTTGGGTTTTGCAGCGTTGTTGATGGCAGGTTTAGACGGTGTTGAAAACAAAATCCATCCAGGCGAGGCCGCATCAAAAGACTTGTACCATTTGCCTCCCGAGGAAGACAAGTTGGTGCCAACCGTGTGCCACAGCTTGGACCAAGCCTTGGAGGCATTGGACAAAGATCGCGCTTTCTTGACCAAGGGTGGTGTTTTCTCTGACAGCATGTTAGATGCCTACATTGAGCTCAAAATGACTGAAGTGACACGCTTCCGTACGGCGACTCACCCGGTTGAGTTCGACATGTACTACAGCCTGTAAATATGACGAACAGCACTGCGGTGTGACTTTAAAAAGGGCGGCTTAGGCTGCCCTTTTTTGTTCCCTTGTGACACATGGTTGCTGTTGACGTCAAAGCTTTAACCCACGGTCTATTCCAGCTACTCCAATTCAAACTGCACTCTAGACATGTACACATCCCAAGGCACCACATCACGCGAAGTCCAGCTGCGTTTCTCTGGTTTAGATGTGCTTGCTACGTCAGTGGCTGTTGTGCAGCTTGACGGCTGTGTGTTGCACGCCAATGCTGCATTAGAAGACTTGCTGGGTGTCTCCCGCAAAACAATTCTGGGCAGCAACATCGCAAGCTACTTTGAACTGCCTCAAGCCCTTGCAGGAGCGCTGGCCAATGCCAAAGGAGACGACTGCGCAGCCATTCGTTTTGAGGCTCACGTTATGTTGGGCAGTTCGAGTTCGGCGATTGGTCAACCATCACCTGTGCATGTGGTGGTATCACCGGGCGGCGTGTCCGGAGAAGCAACTGTTGAGCTGCTGCCGTTAGAGCAGCAACTTCGTTTAGAGCGTGAAGAAAGATTGGTTGACCAAGCGCTGGCCAACAAAGAACTCATACGTGGTTTGGCTCACGAGATCAAGAACCCACTGGGTGGCATACGTGGTGCGGCCCAGTTGCTGCAAATGGATTTAGAGCGCAAAGACCTGCGCGAATACACACAAGTCATCATTCATGAAGCCGACCGGTTGCAAGTGTTGGTTGACAGGTTGTTGGCACCACACCGCAGCCCCCACATAGAGGGCGACGTGAATATTCACGAGGTGTGCGAGCGTGTGCGTGCAGTGGTGTTGGCTGAGTATCCACAAGGCCTCACCGTGGTGCGCGATTACGACATTTCTTTGCCAGAATTTCGAGGCGACCGTGAAAAACTGATCCAGGCGGTGCTGAACATTGCCCAAAATGCGGCGCAAGCGCTCGTTGACAGGCGCGTGCAAGGCGACGCATCCATCACATTTAGGACCCGCATCGCCCGGCAGGTCACTTTGGCCAAAGTAAGGTACAAGCTGGCATTAGAGTTGCATGTCATAGACAACGGTCCAGGTGTGCCGCAAGCCATTAAAGACCGGTTGTTTTATCCGCTGGTCTCAGGGCGCGATGGAGGCACAGGTTTGGGCCTCACGCTTGCACAAACGTTTGTACAGCAGCACAACGGGCTGATTGAATGTGATAGCACACCCAGTGGAACCAACTTCAAGTTGTCTATACCGTTGGTGTAGGCGACCACTTAATTTTTTGCATTTTGTCTGAGGAATACCGTCTATGAAACCCATCTGGATTGTTGACGACGACCAGTCGATTCGCTTTGTTTTAGAGCGCGCGCTGCAGCGCGACGGCTTGGTAACGCGCAGCTTTACCAACGCACCAGACGTGTTGGCTGCTTTGAGCAATGTTGATCCCAGCGAGTTGCCCAGCGCTATGATCAGCGACATTCGTATGCCAGGTGGTGATGGCTTGGAGTTGCTGGCCAAAATCAAGGCGCGTGCCCCTGAGTTGCCTATCATTATCATGACGGCTTACTCAGACCTTGATAGCGCTGTCTCTGCGTTTCAGGGTGGTGCGTTTGAGTATTTGGCAAAGCCTTTTGATATCACCAAAGCTGTCGAGTTGGCCAGGCGTGCGTTGCAGGAGTCTGAAAAAGACGATGCCACCACCCAACCTGTTGTGCCAGCGACCGAAATGCTGGGTCAAGCCCCTGCCATGCAAGAGTTGTTTCGCGCTATTGGGCGTCTGAGCCAGAGCAATGTCACCGTGTTGATTACGGGTGAGTCAGGCAGTGGTAAAGAGTTGGTGGCAAAAGCTTTACACAAGCACTCGCCCAAAGCACAAGGCCCTTTTGTTGCCATCAATACCGCGGCTATTCCCAAGGACTTGCTTGAGTCCGAGCTATTTGGCCATGAGCGCGGTGCATTTACAGGTGCGCAAGCGCTGCGCCGCGGCCGGTTTGAGCAAGCCGAGGGGGGCACGCTGTTTTTAGACGAGATCGGTGACATGCCCTTTGACTTGCAAACCCGATTGTTGCGCGTGCTGAGCGATGGGCATTTTTACCGGGTGGGTGGGCATACGGCCATCAAAACGCAAGTGCGCGTGATTGCTGCCACGCATCAAGATCTGGAGCTGCGCGTGGCTGCTGGTGCCTTTCGCGAAGATTTGTTTCACCGTTTGAATGTGATTCGCCTGCGTCTGCCCGCATTGCGTGAGCGCTTAGACGATGTCCCTGTTTTGGTGCAGCACTTTATGGTGCACAGCGCCAAGCAATTGGGCGTTGAGGCCAAGCGCGTGTCTGCCTTGGCCATGGCGCAGTTGTCGCAGTTCTCATTCCCTGGCAATGTGCGTCAATTAGAAAACCTGTGTCATTGGCTGACCGTCATGGCCCCGGCTCAAGTCGTCGAAGTCAAGGACTTGCCGCCTGAAGTCTTGGCTGGGCGGTCGGTGCCTGCGACGGCGCTGACCACACAGCCTGAGGCAGGGCCTGCAACGCAACACGCCGAACTGATTACCAGTGCGCAGCCTGCACAAATGGTTGCATCGTCTGGCCTAGATTGGCCAGACCAAGTTCGCCAAGAGGCCTTGACATTGCTAGGGGGGGGTAGCAGCCAGGTGTGGGATCACATGACGCGCAAACTTGAAAGCGCGTTGATTGATGCGGCACTGATGCACACGGGTGGCAAGCGTGTAGAAGCGGCTAGCCGATTGGGCATTGGTCGCAACACCATTACCCGCAAAATTCAAGAGCTTGGGCTGCAAGCTGAGCCCTGAGCTCTGCCCACTTGCTGTATGTTGTCCGGCGGGTGCGATACATGTTGAAACTTAGTTTGTAGCGTCAATCAATTTTGTATACAATTTGGACTGGTCGCAGCGGTGCACACGTGAGGTAAGGCATACCCCACTCAGGTTCGCGATCTCGAATAGGCTTACAGCGCCCGCAGTGGTGAGTCTGATACACCATCACGGCCACTGCGCCGTATTCGAGGTAAGACACATGGACGCATATTTCTTAGACTGGGCTAACTTGCTGTTGCGTTGGCTGCACGTTATCACCGCCATTGCGTGGGTGGGCTCGTCGTTTTATTTTGTTTTTTTAGACAACAATTTGCAAAAGCCCGAGTCTCCCGACTTGTTGGAAAAAGGCGTGGGCGGTGCCATGTGGGCGGTACACGGTGGCGGCTTTTACAACCCGCAAAAATACCTGGTAGCGCCTAAAAAAATCCACACCCATCTGCATTGGTTTTATTGGGAGAGTTACACCACGTGGCTGACAGGCTTTGCATTGTTCAGCGTGTCGTATTTGTGGCAGGCTCAGACCTACATGGTCGATCCCAACCTCATCGCGTGGACGCGGGGGGAAGCGGTTGTTGTGGCACTGGCCTTTCTGGTTGGTTTTTGGTTTGTTTACGATGCCTTGTGTAGAACAGTGGGCGCCAAAGATGGCGGTGACAAATGGGTTGGTTTGTTCGTATTCATCACCATTGTGTTTGCAGCCTGGCTGTCTACCCAGCTGTTTGCTGGGCGCGCTGCATTCTTGCTGGTTGGCGCCATGATAGGCACAGCCATGAGTGCCAACGTGTTCTTCTGGATTATTCCCGGCCAGCGCAAGATGGTGACATCTATGGACGCAGGCGAACCCGTTGACCCTATTCACGGCAAGCGCGGCAAGCAACGCAGTGTGCACAACACCTACTTCACGTTGCCCGTGCTGTTTGCCATGCTGAGCAACCACTACAGCTTTACCTATACGGGCGAGTACAACTGGGTGGTGTTGGTTGTCATGATGACTGCAGGCGCGTTGATTCGCCAATACTTCGTGATGCGCCATGGTTTCAAGCTGGGTCGCAATGCCAACCCCATACCCTATGCTGTGGTCGGCTCGGTGCTGATCGTTGGCTTGATTGTGGCGATGGCACCTGCACCCCAAACACCCGTTCATCAAGCAGCTGCACAGCAGCCCGCGTCATTCGCCCAACTGAAAGCCGTGATGGACCAACGGTGCGTGATGTGTCACGGCGCAGCCATGCAAATGAAGGGGGTGCGCGTTGACAGTGCGGATCAAATCGCTGTGCATGCGCAAGGTATTTACCAGCAAGTGGTGGTGACCAAGGCCATGCCCATGAACAACGCCACTGGTATCACAGACGAAGAACGAGCGCTGGTAGGACGTTGGTTTACAGCTGGTGCGTCGACGGAGTAAACGCCAAGCACCTGTCAGCCTAGCGCCAATTGGCGTGCGAGTTGGTTGTGGCGGGCGATGAGGTGGGGCAGGTCTATGCCCACCAGTTGCCCTTCTGTAACCTTGACCACACCGTTAATAACCAGCACGTCGACTTGGGCGCTGGCGCACATCATCAGGGCGCCAATTGGGTCGTGAACAGCCCCGCCTGCGAAGCCTAACGTATCCAGTTTGTAAAGTGCAAGGTCGGCGCACATGCCCACTTTAATCTGACCAATGTCGTGTGCCCGACCTAGTACTTGTGCGCTGCCCCGCGTTGCCAAGTGCAAGGCGTCCCTGGCCGACATATCTGATGGACCGAGATCACATCCAAAAAGTGTTCTCTCGCCGCGACGCTCTGGTGGCGCTACGGCGCGACCAACTCTAGCCAACAGCATGGCTTGTCGTGCCTCATTCAGCAGATGCGCGGCGTCGTTGCTGGCGCTGCCATCAACCCCGAGACCAACCGGCACGCCAGCATCCATCATGCGTCGAATGGGTGCAATGCCAGAGGCTAGGCGCATGTTGCTGCAAGGGCAATGTGCCACCCCGGTTTTGGTAGCGGCAAACAGTAAGATGCCTTCATCATCAAGTTTGACGCAGTGTGCGTGCCATACGTCGTGGCCTAGCCAGCCTAAGTCCTGTACATATTGAGTGGGTGTGCAGTTGAACTTTTCTAGGCTGTAGGCAATGTCATGGTCGTTTTCTGCCAAATGGGTGTGCAAACGCACGCCCAAGCTGCGCGCCAATTCCGCAGAGGTTTTCATGAGATCGCGACTCACAGAGAACGGTGAGCATGGCGCAACTGCCACATTCATCATGGCGCCAAACGACTGGTCATGGTAGGTCTCAATGAGGCGTTGTGTGTCTTTCAAAATGACATCTTCACGCTCCACCACTTGGTCTGGTGGCAAGCCGCCAGCGCTTTGACCAACGCTCATGCTGCCGCGCGTGGCGACGAAACGCATGCCCATGTTGTGAGCAGCTTCAATGCTGTCGTCTAAGCGAACGCCATTGGGGTACAGGTACAAATGGTCAGAGCTGGTGGTACAGCCGCTGAGCATCAGCTCTGCCATGGCGACTTGCGTGGAGACCTGTACCATCTCGGGAGTCAGGCCTGACCAAATCGGATACAGACCTTGAAGCCAGGAAAACAATTCTGCATTTTGCACACTGGGTATAGCCTTGGTCAAGCTTTGGTACATGTGGTGATGGGTGTTGATGAGACCGGGCACCACCACATGTTGTGAGGCATCGACAACCGTATCGGCGGGTGGGCCTAACTCGGCTGTTTCGCCTATGGCTTTAATCAAGCCGTTTTGAATCAGCAAGCTGCAGTTGCGCAGTTCTGTGCGGCTGTCATCCATGCAAGCGATGGCTTGTGCGTTGCGTATTAAAAGAGTTGTCACAGTGTCAACTTTTCAGATCAGGGAGGTTAAGAGGTGTGACTGGACATGCGTCAGTTGAACTGGTGCCAGTACCTAGGCGTGGCAAACACTTTTTTTAGGTGGTCGATAAAATAGCGCACTTTGGCTGTCAGGTGGCGTTGCTGTGGGTAGACGGCCAGTATGTCATAGGCAGGCAAGGCGTATTCTGACAACACGGTGACCAACTCACCCCGTTCAAGCTGGCCTTGTATTTCCCATGTTGAACGCCAGCCAAGGCCCAGACCTTCGCTCACCCAGCGGTGCAACAACTCGCCATCGTTGCAGTCCATGCTGCCGTCAACTTTGATGGTGATGGGCTTGCCGTCTTGCTGAAAATACCAGCCGCGCTGCTGGCCACCTTGCAAGTTAAAAGCCAAGCAGTTGTGCAGGCTTAAGTCTTTCAGTGCGGTTGGTTTGCTGTGTTTTTTGAAGTAGGCTGGTGTGCCGCATACCACACGCTGGTTGGTCGCCAGCTTGATAGCAACAAAATTGGGATCAATTTGTCCACCAATGCGAATACCCAAATCGTAACCTTCGCGCACCACATCGACGACGCGGTCAGTGAGGTTGAACGACACTTTAACGTTGGGGTGAGACTTGATAAATGTAGGCGCGTGCGGTGCCACGTGCAATCTGCCAAATGCTGCTGGTGCCGACACAATCAGGTGGCCACTGGCCTCATAGCGTTTGGCGTTGACGCTTGCTTCGGCCTGCGACCATTCGTTGAGCAAGCGCTTGCACTCATCCAAAAAGCCAGTGCCATGTTCTGTCAACGTCAGACTGCGGGTCGAGCGTAAAACCAGTTGCGTGCTGAGTCTGCGCTCAAGTGCGTCCAAGCGCCGGCCCATCATGACAGGCGACACGCCTGCATGCACAGCTGCAGCCGTGATGGAGCCGTGCGCCATGATGCGGACAAACGCATCGATTTCTTTAAATTTATCCATCTAATACCTCCATTACATATTTTAAGTATGCAATAAAAGTACAAATGATGCTATTTACAAATTTTTTTCATACTAATAAAGTGCTGTTGTCGGCAATCAAACCAGCCGCCCCAGATTTATAACCAAGAGGAGTTGGAGATATGACAAAAATGACAGCAGCCGAAGCGGCAATTTGTGTGTTGGAAAAAGAGGGTTTGTTGCAAACCTTTGGTGTGCCGGGTGCAGCCATTAATCCGTTTTATGCGGCCATGAAAAAACGTAACACGGTCAAGCATATTTTGGCTAGGCACGTTGAAGGTGCCTCGCACATGGCCGAGGGTTACACCAGGGCCAAGGCTGGCAACATTGGTGTGTGTGTCGGGACGTCTGGCCCAGCTGGAACAGATATGATTACCGGCTTGTACTCTGCCCAAGCAGACTCCATTCCAATTTTGTGCATCACTGGCCAAGCGCCACGCGCGCGTTTGCACAAAGAGGACTTCCAAGCCGTTGACATTGAGTCTATTGCCAAGCCTGTTACCAAATGGGCGGTTACAGTTCGCGAGGGTGCGCTGGTGCCGCGCGTTTTTCAACAGGCCTGCCACATCATGCGCTCAGGTCGACCTGGTCCCGTTTTGATTGACTTGCCGTTCGACGTGCAAATGACTGAAATTGAGTTTGACATTGACACCTATGAGCCCCTGGCTGTCTACAAGCCTATGGCGACTGAGAAGCAAATCAGCAAGGTTCTCGACATGCTGGCTGCCAGTGACAAGCCGTTGTTGGTATCTGGTGGCGGTGTCATCAACGCTGATGCATCGGCTGATTTGCAAGCCTTTGCTGAAGCGGCAGGCGTACCCGTGATTCCGACGCTGATGGGCTGGGGAACTATTCCCGATGACCACCCGTTAATGGCAGGCATGGTCGGTTTACAAACCAGCCACCGTTACGGCAACGCGTCCATGATGGCCAGTGATTTTGTATTAGGTATCGGCAACCGTTGGGCCAACCGCTTCACGGGCTCTATCGATGTCTATAAAGGTGACAGGCAGTTTGTGCACATTGACATTGAACCAACCCAAATTGGCAGGGTATTTGAGCCTGATTACGGTGTCGTGTCAGATGCTGGTCATGCATTGAAACTGCTGGTGGCCGGTATTGCCAAGCGACGTGCAGCCGGCACTTGGCCAGATTTTTCTGCATGGGCTGCCCGCTGTGCTGAGCGTAAGCGAACCATGTTGCGTAAAACGCACTACACAGAAATTCCAATGAAGCCAATGCGCGTGTATGAAGAAATGAGCGCTGTATTTGGCAAAGACACCACCTATGTGTCAACCATTGGATTGAGCCAAATTGCAGCGGCTCAGTTTCTGAATATTTACAAACCGCGCCAGTGGATTAATTGCGGTCAAGCCGGACCTTTGGGTTGGACCATGCCCGCAGCCTTGGGTGTTGTGGCAGCGGACCCAGCCGCCAATGTGGTCGCCTTGTCAGGCGACTACGACTTTCAATTTATGCTAGAGGAGTTGGCTGTAGGTGCGCAATTTAACTTGCCTTATGTCCACGTGTTGGTCAACAACGCCTACCTTGGTTTGATACGCCAAAGCCAGCGCGGCTTCAATATGGATTACTGCGTGCAGTTGGCCTTTGACAACCACAACATGGAAGAAGGTGATCCTTTGCGCGGCTACGGCGTGGACCACGTGGCCGTTGTAGAAGGCTTGGGTTGTAAAGCCATTCGGGTGACTGATCCTGAACAATTACAGGATGCGTTGCGCTCTGCCCATGCAATGTCCAAGGCGTTGCGCGTCCCTGTTGTGGTCGAATGTATTTTGGAGCGAGTGACTAACATCGCCATGGGTACAGAGATCAATGCAGTCAATGAGTTTGAGGCTATTGATTGCCTAGCCGTTAATGGTTTAGAAACTGTCGGCTTGTTGGATTAAAAAGTACGTTAAAAATACAACTATTTAAAGGATTACATATGCCAAAAATGGCTGCTAACTTAACCATGCTGTTTACTGAAGTGCCGTTTATGCAGCGCTTTGAAGCCGCTGCAAAAGCTGGCTTTACCCATGTGGAGTTTTTATTCCCCTACGATTTTGATGCCACTGAGCTGCGTGCCCAGCTGGACAACCATGGTCTCAAACAAGTGCTTCACAACTTGCCAGCAGGCGACTGGGCTGGCGGCGAGCGGGGTATTGCGTGCCACCCTGACCGTGTAGGCGAATTTGCTGCTGGTCTTGAACGTGCTGTTGCCTACGCAACCACGTTGGGTGTCACGCAACTCAACTGCTTGGCCGGCATCAAGCCTGCTGGCGTGAGCGATGAGCAAGCGATGGCAACCCTTGTTTCCAACATGCGCGTGGCCGCTGACCAGCTCAAGGCTGCGGGTATCCGTTTGTTGCTGGAACCAATCAATAGCTTTGATATCCCAGGCTTTTTTGTTAACACCACAGCGCAAGGCATTGCGGTGTTGGATGCCGTTGGCAGCGACAACGCTTTTTTGCAATATGACATCTACCACGCCCAGCGCATGGAAGGTGAGTTGGCCAACACCATTGCCAAGTATTTGCCGCGCATAGGCCATATGCAGTTGGCCGATAATCCCGCACGCAATGAACCTGGTACTGGTGAGATCAACTATGCCTTTTTGTTTGCCCATTTGGACGCTTTAGGCTACCAAGGAACCGTGGGTTGTGAGTACAAGCCAAAAGCCGCTACTGAAGCCGGATTGGTTTGGCTTAAACAGTTTGACGTGCAGTTGTAGGTCTACATTTTTTATTTTTTTACAGACACATCACAGGAGACAACACCATGACCAAAGGTGGATTAAATATCGGTTTTATTGGCTTGGGCATTATGGGTTCACCCATGGCTCAAAACTTGCAAAAAGCAGGCCATCAGTTGTTTATTTACAGCCGATCAAAAGTCGCAGATGAATTGGTGCAAGGTGGTGCAACCGTGTGCGTGAGCAGCGCAGAGGTGGCCAAGCGCGGCGACATCATCATCACCATGCTGCCAGATACACCGCAAGTCGATGAGGTCCTGTTTGGCGATAAAGGCGTGGCCGCTGGCTTGAGCGCAGGCAAAGTGGTTGTGGACATGAGCTCTATTGCGCCATTGGCAACCAAAGCGTTCGCAAAAAAAATTAATGCCTTGGGCTGTGACTACTTGGATGCGCCTGTTTCTGGCGGCGAGGTAGGTGCCAAAGCGGCCAGCCTCACCATCATGGTTGGTGGTCCTCAAGCCGCGTTTGACCGCGTGAACCCCCTGTTTGAAGTGATGGGTAAAAACATCACTTTGGTAGGTGGCAATGGCGACGGCCAAACCACCAAAGTGGCCAATCAAATCATTGTTGCGCTCAACATAGAGGCCGTGTCTGAGGCCTTGTTGTTTGCCAGCAAGGCTGGAGCCGACCCCGCCAAAGTGCGTCAAGCGCTGATGGGTGGCTTTGCCGCATCGCGTATTTTGGAGGTGCATGGAGAGCGCATGGTTAAGCGCACGTTCAACCCTGGCTTTCGCATAGAACTGCATCAAAAAGACTTGAATTTGGCCTTGCAAGGCGCTAAGGCTATGGGCGTCTCACTGCCCAATACCGCAGCGACCCAAGAGTTGTTCAACACCTGCGCTGCGCATGGAATGGGTGGTTTAGACCATTCAGCCTTGTGTCGAAGCTTAGAAATCATGTCCAATCACGAGATTGCAACAGCAGAGTAAACACCATGGCCCCCGCCACTTCATTGCCAGACTACAACACCCATCCCACTGCCTTTTTAACAGCCTTGTTTGATGTGGCCGTGGCCAGCGCTCAACCTGCTGACAATATGCAAGGGGTGCTGCCACCCGTGCCAGTTGGCAAGACGTTGGTGTTGGGTGCTGGCAAGGCTGCTGGCGCCATGGTGCATGCACTTGAGGCGATGTGGCCGGCGGATGCGCCGTTGTCTGGTTTGGTGATTACGCGGTATGGCCACATACCGCCTCGTCCTGCGGGTCTCGTCCAGCGAATCGAGTTGCTTGAAGCGGCGCACCCTGTGCCCGATCAAGCCGGCATGGATGCGGCCACGCGCATGCTGGCCTTGGCCCAAACGGCTGGAGCTGATGACTTGGTGATTTGCCTTGTTTCAGGTGGCGGCTCTTCCTTGCTGACGTTGCCATGTGAGGGCTTAAACCTAGGCGACAAGCAGCGCATCAATGCCGCGTTACTCAACAGCGGCGCGGGTATTGCCGACATGAACTGTGTGCGCAAGCACTTGTCCCGTATCAAGGGTGGGCGATTAGGCGCTGCGTGTGCGCCCGCGCATGTGGTCACCATCACCATCAGCGACGTGCCAGGTGACGACGTGGGTGTCATTGCCAGCGGCCCCACTGTGCCAGACGACAGCACGTGTGCGCAAGCCTTGGCGGTCTTGCGTCGCCTAGACATTGAACTGCCACAACCAGTGTGGGAGGCTTTAGAGTCTGGTGCGCTGGAGACACCAAAGCCAGGTGATAGTTGTTTTGCAGGCCACCTGGTCCACCTGATTGCAACCCCTTTGCAGTCTTTGCAGGCGGCGGCTCAGGCTGCACGTGCGGCGGGCGTGCACACGTATGTGTTGGCCGACGACATGGAGGGCGAGTCTCGTTGCGTGGGTCAGGTGCACGCATCCATGGCCAAGGCTGCAGCGCTCGGAGTAGGCGCCTTTGAGACGCCTTGCGTTATTTTGAGTGGCGGCGAAACAACTGTAACGATTAACAAAGCCGTCAAGGCCCGAGGTCTGGTTCGCGGCAGGGGTGGTCGGGCGGCTGAGTTTTGCATGGGCTTGGCGCAGGCCCTAGATGGCGCGCCCACCATATGGGCGCTGGCGGCAGACACCGATGGCATTGATGGCGTTGAGAGCAACGCAGGCGCGGTGGTCACACCAACCACGTTGGCAGCCGCCAGTCAAGGCGGTGCAGACTTGGCCGATTGTTTGTTTAGAAACGACAGCTATGGCTACTTCAGCGCGGCCAAAGGATTGGTGGTGACTGGGCCTACGCATACCAATGTGAACGATTTTCGAGCCATATTGGTGCTAGCGGCCCACCCGCAATAGGCGGCGACAAGACGTCATGCGATGGCTCCCAAAATACGCTCCGGGGTTGCGGGTGCATTCAACAACACAACTTGATGACCTGTGGCTTGAGCCGCGGCGTCGCGCAAAGCTTCAAACACACTGATAGCCAACATAAACGGCGGTTCACCAACTGCCTTGCTGCCCAGAATATTGTCTTGTGGGTTGGCGTGTGGCCATAAATGAATGTTGAATTGTTTCGGGACATCGCCTGCGGTTGGAATTTTGTAAGTGCTGGGCGCATGGGTTGACAGTTCGCCCTTGGCATTCCACACCAGCTCCTCTGTTGTCAGCCAGCCCATACCTTGTACAAAGCCGCCTTCAATTTGGCCAATGTCTATGGCTTCATGTATGGAGGTTCCTACATCTTGCAAGATATCAACGCGCAGTACTTTGGACTCGCCAGTCAGTGTGTCAATGGCAACTTCTGTGCAGGCCGCACCGAAGGCGAAGTAGTAAAACGGTTGCCCACTCAAGGTGTGTTTGTCATAGTGAATATGTGGTGTTTTGTAAAATCCATCGCTCCACAGTTGCACGCGTGCGTTGTAAGCCTGTTGAACTGCGTCGACGAAGCTGCTGTCTGAGGTTGGTGTGTGCACCATGCCATCTATAAAACGCACCTCTTGTTGCGTGCAGTTGTCACGTTGTGCAACAAACGCGCTCAGGTTGGCGCGCACTTGTTGAGCTGCCAACTCAGCGGCGCGTCCATTCAAATCGGTGCCACTAGATGCGGCGGTTGCACTGGCATTGGGGATGTTGTCTGTGTCAGTAGCGCTGACCACCACCTGCGTGGCGCGAATGCCCAGCGTTTGTGCAACGATAGCGCCAACTTTGGTGTGCAAGCCTTGGCCCATTTCTGTACCGCCGTGGCTGACGCGAACACTGCCGTCCGTATAGACATGCACCAGAGCGCCCGCTTGGTTGAACTGTGTGGCGGTAAAGCTGATACCGAATTTGACGGGCGTGAGGGCTAGCCCTTTTTTAATGATGGTATTGGTTGTGTTCCAGCTCGACACCTCAGCGCGTCTGGTGGCGTAGTCGCATTTGTCAGCCAAGCTGGTGATCAGGGGGTGCAATATGTTGTGTTCAACAGTGCAGCCATAGTGCGTGGTGTTGCGCTCTGTTGTGCCGTACAAGTTGTTCAAGCGCACTTGTAAGGCATCCATGTTCAGCTTGCGTGCTATCTCACCCATGACCAGCTCTGTAACAATCATGCCCTGCGGACCGCCAAAACCTCTAAACGCCGTGTTGCTTTGTTTGTTGGTTTTGCACCTGTAAGACATGATGCGAATGTGTTCTAAAAAGTAGGCGTTGTCGGTGTGAAAGACGGCACGGTCGGCTACAGGCCCACTCAAGTCTGCGCTGTGTCCGCAGTCGACAATTTGTGTCACATCCAAACCTGTGAGCACGCCTTGGTCATTAAAGCCTGCTGTGTAGTCGTAGCTAAAGGGGTGACGCTTGCCAGTGATTACAAAGTCATCGTCTCGGTCTAAACGCAGTTTGACTGGGCGCTTGAGCTTGTTTGCAGCGATTGCGGCCCATACGGCCACATGCCCAGCCTGGGTTTCTTTGCCACCAAAGCCCCCACCCATGCGTCTGCACACGACACGCACAGCATGCATGGGGATATTGAGTGCGTGGGCCACCCAGTGTTGAACTTCACCGGGGTGTTGCGTGCTGGAGTAAATGAGCCATTCGTTGTTGTCCTGCGGTACGGCGTAGGCCACTTGGCCCTCAAGGTAAAAATGCTCTTGCCCACCCACATCCAGTGTGCCGCTCAATACGTGCTGTGAATGGGTTAAAGCTTGCGCCACATCGCCCCGCACGACCTGTACCGGGGGCAATACAAACTGTTGTGATGCCAAGGCTTCACGCGGGTTGAATACTGCCGGCAACTCATCAATGGTGGCCGTTGCCAAGCTTGCGCCAACACGCGCTTGTTTGTGGCTATTGGCTACCGCCAAGCCCATAACTTGCCCCACGTGCAAGACGATGTTGTCGGCAAAAATGGCCTCGTCGTGACAAAAGCTAGCAATCACTTTATCACCCGGAATATCCCTAGACCCCACGGTGGCTAGCACATGTGGGCTGGCTAAAGTTTTTTCAACGTGAAGGCATACAACAGAGCCGTGCGCATGCTTAGACAAAATGGGGGCGGCGTGTAGGGTGCCTGCAATTTCTGGGATGTCATCAATATAACGGGCGCTGCCATCTATGTGGCTGGCGGCGCTGTCGTGGTGCTTCAAGCCAGCGCTCATGCCACGTCCTCCAAGCTCAACATACCGTGTATGTTGGTGCTGGCGGGTTGGCTTCGTAGCCATGCCCGGTGCATCAAGTTACCCAGCACCTGCGCACGGTATTCGGCGCTGGCGCGCATGTCTGAGATTGGGCTGAACTGCTGGGCCAACGCGCGTTGCGCTGCTTGTATGGTTTCTAGTTGCCATGCTTGACCTTGAATGGCTTGTTCTGCGTGGGTAGCCCGAGCTGGGACCGGGCCGACACCACCTGCGCCAATGGATACCGCGCTGACCTGGTTGGAGGTGTTCATGTCTAACCTGATGGCCAAAGCCACAGCAGAGATGTCATCCTCTTGTCGTTTGGAAATTTTGTAGGCCTGCATCCATTCAGTTGCAGTTGGGCGAGCCACGCGAATCCAGCTCAGTACCTCGCCAATGGCCATGCAGTTTTGCTTGTAGCCTATGTACAGACTCTCAAGCGGCAGGATGCGTTCTGTGACATGACCTTGCTCGTTGAGACTGGCTAACGCAATGTGCGCGTTGAGGGCAATCAGAACAGGCATGGCATCGCCAATTGGGGAGCCGTTGGCAATATTGCCGCCCATCGTGCCCGAGTTGCGTACCGGTAAACCGGCAAACCTGTGCCAATAAGCGCGCAGTTGTGGTCTATCTTGCGTGATGGCTGCCCATGCATTTTCCAAGCTGACCGCCGCTCCAATTGTGAGGTGGGTGTCGCTGAACTCAAGACGCAATAACTCTTGGGCTTGAGTGACATCAATAATGTGTGACCACTCGCGGTGGTGTTTGGTTACCCACAGTCCAACATCGGTACAGCCAGCAACCAACTGGGCCTGCGGGTATTGCGTACGCGCTTGCAGCACACCTTGTAGGTGTTGAGGGCGCAGGTAGCCGGTGCCCGACGTTTGAACCGTTGGTGTTGCTGAGGCTTGCCTCAGATGGGCGGTGATGGCCACATGGTCCAGGTGCACGGTTGGCAACTTGCCCATGGTGCAAGCGGCTTCCACAATAGGGCGATAGCCTGTGCATCGGCACAAATTGCCAGACAAATGCTCTTGGGCCATGTGTGGCGTCACGGTCTGACCTTGGCAAATTTTGTTTTGGTACAGCCCGAACAGGCTCATGGTGAACCCTGGTGTGCAAAAACCGCATTGTGAGGCGTGGCACTCTTTAAGAGCTGTCTGTACAGGATGGGGCTGGTCAGCGCCTAAGTCTGCCGCGCTGAATACGGCCATGCCGTTGACGGAATGCGCCAAGCGTATACAACTGTTGACAGCTTTAAACACCAGCTTGTCGCCTTGTGGCTCACCCAGTACCACTGTACAAGCGCCGCAGTCGCCCTCGGCGCAGCCCTCTTTGGTGTCGTGCACCTGCAAGTCGTTTCGCAAAAGCTCTTGCAACGTGCGGTGCGCAGGTACATTGTCAAGCTCAACAATGGCTTGTCGGTGGTAGAACTTCAGTGTCGTGTTCAGCATGGCTGTGGGTCGTTGGGTCTAAAGCTACAACTTAGCGGTTTGTTAGTGCGTGCGCTCGTCATAATGTGTATAGATAAAATAAGAATATTAGTATGAAAACCACCACCGATATTGACAAAATAAGCCTTCATCTTCTAAAGGTCTTACATACTGTGTTGCAAGAACGGAGTGTCTCTCGTACAGCCTTAAAAATGGGCATGCATCAGCCTGGGGTCTCCAGTGCTTTGAGACAACTGCGCGCCCTCACCGGTGACGCATTGTTGGTGCGCTCTGGCACTGGCATGGTGTTGACTGAGCAGGGTGCTCGAATGATTGAGCCCTGCGAGCGCGTGCTGACGGCCGCCCAGCGTTTGTTTGATGATCACAGTGACTTCGAGCCCAGCAAAGCCAACTTAACTTTTCGTATTGGGGCTAGTGATTTTTTAGACCCATTGTTTCTCCCACACATCGTGAGTACGTTGAGAAGCCAAGCGCCTATGTGTAAGGTGATCATCCATTCATTGTCAGCGCATGCGCCTTACACACAGCAGTTGGCCAGCGGCGAGCTAGACGTGGTGATTGGCAATTGGTCCAGTCCGTCGGTCGAGTTGCACCGGGTGCCGCTGTTTGAAGACGATATTGTTTCCATCCTTGCCCAGCACAACCCGCTTGTCGTGAAAGGTTGGGAAGTTGATACATGGCTGCAGGCCGAGCACATTGCACCCACTTCAACGCACTTGGGTGGGTATGGGGTGATTGATGAACACTTGCACACGCTCGGCTTGAAACGCCATATTGTTGTGCGCTCACAAAATTTTAGCCACATGCCCAATATGGTTGCTGCTTCTTTGCTGGTACTCACAACGGGGCGACATTTTTGCCAGCGGTACATACAAGGTTTTACGGGTCACTTGTCCTTGGTCATCAAAGAGCCACCCATTCAATTTCCTAAAATGTCGTACTACCAGCTATGGCATGAGCGCAGCCACGCATCCAGCGCACAAGTTTGGCTGAGAAGTACTGTTAAAACTGTTGCAGACCAACTGCGATCGCGCAGCGGTCAAGACCATCCTCTGGCCTGACGCTTACCCGCTTATGACCACACCACAACTACAACTCACTGGCATTGTCAAAGCTTACCCGGCTGTGGTGGCAAATGACGGTGTTTCATTGACTGTTTACCCAGGTGAAATCCACGCTGTGCTGGGCGAAAATGGCGCTGGCAAGTCCACGCTGATGAAAATCATTTACGGTGCGATCAAGCCTGATGCTGGCGAGCTGCGTTTTCAAGGAAAAGTGGTTCATATCAAAGACCCCCGCGAGGCCAGAGCTTTGGGTATTGCCATGGTGTTCCAGCACTTTAGTTTGTTCGACACCATCAGTGTGGCTGAGAACGTATGGCTGGGCCTTGATGCCAAACTAAGTTTGACCCAAGTCCGTCAAGCCATTGTTGACAAAGCGACCGCTTACGGTTTGGACATTGAGCCGGACCGCCCCGTTCATACCTTGAGTGTGGGTGAAATGCAGCGGGTAGAAATTATTCGCGCCTTGCTGACCAACCCCAAGTTGCTGATATTGGATGAACCCACGTCTGTGCTGACACCGCAGGCAGTGGTGAAGTTGTTCGTGGTGCTGCGCCAGCTTGCTGCTGAAGGTTGCAGTATTTTGTACATCAGCCACAAGTTGCATGAAATTCGTGAGCTGTGTACGGCCTGCACGGTGTTGCGTGGTGGCAAAGTTACTGGTACTTGCAACCCGCAAGTCGAGACCAATGAGTCGTTGAGCCGTTTAATGATTGGTGCCGAGCCACCAGCACTGCCGCCTCGCGCGCACAACAATGGCGGGGTGGTGTTGAAGGTTACACAGCTCAACCTGCCTGCGCTCGATCATTTCGGTACGCATTTAGACGGCATTAACTTTGAAGTAAGGGCCGGCGAAATAGTGGGTATTGCTGGTGTGTCAGGCAATGGCCAAGCTGAATTGGTTAGAGCCTTGTCAGGCGAGGATGTGCGCGCAAGCTCTGCCAGCATTACTTTATCGGGCTTAGACATGGCGCACTTACTGCCCATGCGCCGGCGGGAACTGGGTGTGCATTTGGTGCCAGAAGAGCGTCTCGGCAGAGGTGCTGTACCTGCTGTTGACTTGGCGCACAACTTGTTGCTGACGCGCGATGAAGCTGTGGGCACGGGGGGGTGGATCCATGGACCGACATTGTTGGCGCAAGCCAGCGAGATCATTCGCACATTTGGCGTCAAGGCTGGCGGGCCAAAGGCCGCTGCACAGTCCTTGTCTGGTGGCAATTTGCAAAAATTTATCGTGGGTCGGGAAATTGGCGCCAATCCGAAGATGCTCATAGTGAGTCAACCAACTTGGGGTGTCGATGTGGGTGCTGCAGCTCAAATTAGAACCGCTATTTTGGCGCTACGTGATGCAGGTTGCGCGGTGTTATTAATCAGCGAGGAGCTAGACGAATTGTTTGAATTGAGCGACCGGTTGCTGGTGATTGCCAAGGGCCACATATCGCCTTCGCTGAACCGAGCTGACGCCTCAGTAGAAGTTGTGGGTGCTTGGATGTCAGGTTTGTGGACCACGGAGACCAACCATGTTTGAACTGCGCAACCGCGCTGAGGCGTCTAGGTTTTGGGCGGCTGCCTCGCCAGCGCTGGCTCTTCTCATTACGGTTGCCATTGGCATGGGTATTTTTGTCGCGCTTGGCAAAGACCCTGTGCAAGGCTTGCAAGTGTTTTTTTGGGAGCCCATTAAAAGCAGCTATGCCATCAGCGAGCTGTTGCTGAAAGCCACGCCCTTGTTGCTCATAGCAGTGGGCTTGGCCGTGTGCTTTCGCTCCAATGTGTGGAATATTGGTGCAGAAGGCCAGTACATAGTGGGTGCCATTGCTGCAGGTGGCGTGGCACTCATGGCCACACCGGACACGTCAGGCTGGATTGTGGTGCCCATATTGTTGGCGGCCATTGCCGGTGGCATGGCGTGGGGGGGTATTGTTGCATTGCTGCGTGACCGTTTCAACGCCAATGAAATTTTAGTCAGTTTGATGCTTGTCTATGTGGCTGTGCAGCTGTTGCAGTACATGGTTTACGGGCCTTGGAAAGACCCCAACGGCTACAATTTCCCCCAAACCAAAACTTTCGAGTCGGCCACTCAAATCCCCAAACTCATGGGTGGCTCGCGCGTGACCATTGGTTTGCTGCTGGCGCTGGCTGGTGCAGGCGGTATGTGGGTGTACTTGTACCGCACACGGGCTGGTTTTGCCCAACAAGTTGGCGGCATGGCACCTGCTGCTGCACGGTACGCAGGGTTTTCTGCGCGCAAGGGATTGTGGACTGCGCTGCTCATCAGTGGCGGTTTTGCTGGTTTGGCAGGTGGTCTGGAAGTGGCTGGGCCAATCGGCCAGCTCACGCCTTACGTGCCGGCCGGGTACGGTTTTGCCGCCATTATTGTGGCTTTCGTTGGGCGGCTTCACCCTGCGGGAGCGGTGTTGTCTGCCTTGCTGATGAGTATGTTTTATATAGGTGGCGAGTTGGCGCAATCGCGCATGGGCTTGCCCAAATCAATTACAGGTGTGTTCCAGGGTCTGCTGTTGTTCAGCTTGCTGGCCTGCGACATGCTTATTGCCAAACAAATTACTTGGAGGCGTGCCCAATGAGCAGTGCATTACTGGTTGCCGCAGCCTTAGATGCGGGGACAATTTTGGCGTTGGCTTCTCTTGGCTTGTTGATCAACGAGAAAGCCGGTATTTTGAATTTGGGTGCCGAGGGCATGATGCTGTGCTCTGCTTTGGCGGGCTTTGCTGCTGTGGTGCATACAGGCTCTAGCGTGATGGGTTTTGGCGCAGGCATGCTTGTAGGCGCTGCTATGGCGGCCTTGTTTGGCTGGCTGGTGATTTGGTTGGGAACCAACCAATACGCCACTGGCTTGGCCTTGAGTTTGTTTGGCGCGGGGTTGTCGGCTTTTGCTGGAACGTCCTATGTCAAAGAAAAGCTGCCAGAAGCGGTGCAATACAAAATTCCATTGCTAGGTGATTTGCCGTTTGTTGGCGAGGCGTTCTTTTCTCAACATCCGATGGTCTACATTGCGATGTGCATCACGGCTGGCATGATGTGGTTTTTCTTTAAAACCCGTTCAGGCTTGGTGCTTAGAAGCGTGGGAGAGTCGCCACAGTCCGCCCACGCGCTGGGATACAACGTGCGCCTCATTCGTCTTGGAGCTGTCATGGCCGGAGGCGCCTTGTGTGGACTGGCGGGCGCCTATGTGTCAACCGTCTATACGCCCCTGTGGGTAGAGGGCATGACCGCTGGCAAGGGTTGGATCGCACTGGCGCTCACCACGTTTGCAACGTGGCGTCCCATTCGTGTGCTGCTAGGAGCGTATTTGTTTGGTGGGGTGACCATGCTGCAATTTCAGTTGCAAGCTGCGGGTGTGCATATCAGCAGCCAATTTTTAAACATGATGCCCTACTTAGCCACCATAGTGGTGTTGGTCTTGATTTCGCGAAATCCGCAGTGGATTCGCTTAAATATGCCGCAAAGCATAGGAAAACCCTTTCAGCCTAATTCATAATGTCGTGATGTAGAGCGTGCCCTCGCTCTGGCGAAAACTTTTGTTGTGTGTCGTTTTTTAATTACCTTGGAGTGATGTCATGTCTACTGTGAATATCCGCTCGCTGGTCAAGCTAGCAGCTTTGACAGCGTTGTCCGCCGCCGTATTGGTCGGTTGCGGCAAAAAAGAAGAGGCCGCTGCGCCTGAAGCCGCAGCGCCGGCAGCTGCCATCGTGGTGGAGCCGTTAAAAGTGGCATTCGCCTACGTTGGCCCAGTTGGCGACGGTGGTTGGACTTACGCCCACGACCGTGCCCGCGCGGAGGTGCAGGCTGCGTTTGGTGACAAGATTGTGACCAGCTATGTCGAAAACGTTCCTGAGAGCGCCGACGCCGAACGCGTGATCCGTGACCTGGCTTCACAAGGCAACAAGCTGATTTTCGGCACCACATTTGGTTACATGGAGCCCATGTTAAAAATCGCGCCTGACTTTGCCGACGTGAAGTTTGAGCATGCGACTGGCTACAAGTCTGGCCCCAACATGCGCACCTATGACAGCCGCACCTACCAAGGTGCTTACATGGCCGGCATTATTGCGGGTGCCATGACCAAGACCAACACCTTGGGTGTGGTCGGTTCAGTGCCAATCCCTGAAGTGATTCGCAATATCAACAGCTTCACCATGGGTGCGCAATCTGTGAACCCAGCCATCAAGACCAATGTGGTCTGGGTAGGTGAGTGGTTCAACCCACCAAAGGAAACAGAAGCTGCCCAGTCGTTGATCAACGGCGGCGCTGACGTGCTGATGCAAAACACCGACTCATCTGCTGTGTTGCAAACCGCTGAGAAAAACGGCAAGCGCGCATTTGGCTGGGATTCTGACATGACCGCTTACGCGCCAAAGGCCCATTTGGGCTCTGCAGTGATCAACTGGACGCCTTATTACACCAAGGCTGTGAATGATGCACTCAACGGCACATGGGCGACCGGCAGTGTGTGGTGGGGCGTTAAAGAAGGCGCCATCGACATGGTGAATGTGGCTGAAGACGTGCCAGCAGACATCAAGGCAAAAATTAATGAAGTACGCGCAGGCTTCAAAGACGGCAGCTTCGCTGTATGGACAGGCCCAATCGTGGACAACACCGGCAAAGAGCAAATTGCTGCGGGCACAACGGCTGACGACGGCTTCTTGGGCGGCGTTAAGTTCTACGTGAAGGGTGTTCAAGGTCAAGT